>Ga0208794_1000174_pt1 | contig 54017 bp, 45 predicted proteins | sample 32_taG_FD_184106 | JGI IMG/M metagenome (GOLD analysis project Ga0208794, IMG submission 184106) | Marine viral communities from the Gulf of Mexico - 32_GoM_OMZ_CsCl metaG (SPAdes) (version 2) | ecosystem: Environmental > Aquatic > Marine > Oceanic | place: Atlantic Ocean: Gulf of Mexico... | reverse complement strand
ATGTCATCGGCGTCAAGCAGGAGAGCGCTTCAAAAGGCGGCTCCAAGGTGCTGGTTGAAACCGTGCGCGAGGGCGACGTGCTGGCCATTTCCGAGCCGCGTAACAATTTCCCGCTGCGCCGCGACGCCACCCGCACCATTTTGATAGCCGGCGGTATCGGCATCACCCCGCTGCTGTCCATGGCGCGCTTTCTCGACAAATCGAACCTGCCCTACGAGCTGCACTACTTCACCCGCAATGGGGAAAGCGTGGCGTTCAAAAGCGAACTGGACGTGCTGCATGGTGCGGTCCACATCCATACCGGCCTCGCTCGCGACGCCATCCAGGGCACCATCAATCAAGTGCTCGGGCCACACCAGTTCGCCAATCATGTCTATATTTGCGGCCCCGGCGCCATGCTCGAAATGGTGCAGCAGACCGCGTCCGGGCTCGGCTGGCCCGACGAGGCAGTGCATTTCGAATATTTCCAGAACAACAAGACGATCGACGCCTCATCCGCCTTCGACATCGAACTGGCGCGTTCGGCCATGACCCTGCACGTCCCTTCCGGCAAGACCATTCTTGAGGTGATGCGCGAAGCGGGTTTGACGGTCCCATCCTCGTGCGAACAGGGGGCCTGCGGCACCTGCTTGACCACCGTCATGGAAGGCGAGGTGGACCATCAGGACGTCTATCTCAACAAAAGCGAAAAGGCATCCAACTCCTGCATGATGACCTGTGTGAGCCGGGCCAAGTCTGCGCGCCTGGTGCTGGATATCTGACCCATGGCCATTACCCTTTACGACTTCGAGCTCTCCGGCAATTGCTACAAGCTGCGCCTGTTGATGAGCATTCTTGGGCTCCCCTATGACATCGTGCCAGTGGATTTCTTCCCCGGCCGCGAGCACAAGGCCGATTGGTTCCTTCGGCTCAATCCATTCGGGCAGTTGCCGGTGCTTAAGGACGACGATCTGGTACTGTCCGACTCTGGCGCCATCCTCGCTTACCTGGCGAAAAAATACGATGCCTCGGGCCTGTGGTTCCCGAACGATCCGGCCATCACCGCCGAAATCCTGCGCTGGCATGCCGTGGCCGACGACATCACATCGACAAGCTCTGCAGCGCGGCTGGCCCTGGGCTACGACTATGATTTCAACATCGAGAAATGCCAGAAGGGCGCCCATCGCATCTTTCGGCTGATGGATGAGCATCTTTGGTTCGGCGAGAAATCCGGCCGCGATTGGCTCTGCTCGCCAGCCCACCCGACTACGGCCGACATTGCCTGTTTTCCCTATGTGATGCTCTCTGAGGAAGGCGGCATTTCCCGCCAGGACTATCCGGCCCTTCGCCGCTGGACCGACCGCGTTCGCCGCGTTCCCGGCTTTACGGTCATGTCAGGCATCTTTCCGGCCGGGCCGGCGAAGGTGGATTAAGTCCAAAATCCGAGGCGGTCGCCAAGGCCGCCCCTCCCCCTATCAGGGGAGGTTGGGTGGGGGTACTCCGCCTCAACCCCTAGCCCTTCGCCGCCATTCCCGCTATTGCCTTGGTCAAACCGAGGAGAAAATCCCATGATCATCGAACCCAAGATCCGCGGCTTCATCTGCACCACCGCCCATCCCACTGGCTGCGCCACCAATGTGCAGCGCCAGATCGATCATGTTGTGATCAAGGGGCCAATCCCCTCCGAGCGCAAGCGGGTCCTGGTGCTCGGCTGTTCGACCGGCTACGGCCTCGCCTCGCGCATCGTAACCACCTTCGGCTCTGGCGCCGATACGGTCGGCGTCTCTTTCGAGCGCGAGCCGGGTGAAACCAAGCCCGCCTCCGCCGGCTGGTACAATAACCGCGCCTTCGAGAACCGCGCCCGCGCGGCCGGCGCCAAGGCCGTCACCATCGAAGGTGACGCCTTTTCCAATGAAGTAAAGGCCCAGACCATCGAGGCCATCAAGGAGACGCTCGGCCAGGTCGACCTGATTGTCTATTCGCTGGCCTCCCCGGTCCGCACCGACCCCAAGGATGGCGTCACCTATCGCTCCGCCATCAAGCCCTATGGCAGCCAGGTCACCTCCAAGACGCTCAATACCGGCACCGGCGAAGTCTCCGAAGTTACCGTCGAGCCGGCCACCGAGGAAGAGGCCGCCGCGACCGTCAAGGTGATGGGCGGCGAGGATTGGGAACTCTGGATCGACGCCCTGTCCGAGGCGGGTGTGCTGGCCGAGGACTTTGCCTCGCTCAACTACACCTATCTCGGCAGCGAACTGACCTGGCCGATCTACCACAAGGGCACGCTGGGCAAGGCCAAGGGCGATCTCGATCGCGCCGCCGCCGCCATCCGCGCCAAACATGGCGACCAGGCCGCCCATGTCGTGGCCCTCAAGGCCGTCGTCACCCAGGCCAGCTCAGCCATTCCGGTGGTACCCCTTTACGGTACCCTGCTCATCAAGGTCGAAGACGAAATGGGACTGGGCGAAGGCCCGATCCATCAGATCGACCGACTGTTCCGCGACAAGCTGCAGGGCACCATCGTGCTCGACGACGAAAACCGCATCCGCGTCGATGACTGGGAACTCTCCGACGCCATGCAGGCCGAATTGAAAAAGCGCTGGGCGGTGCTCAACACCGAAAACCTCGCCGAACTCGCCGACCTGCCCAAATACCGCGAAGAATTCATGCGCCTGTTCGGCTTTGCCGTTGGCGGCGTGGATTACTCCAAGGATGTCGACCCGCGCGTGGTGGACTGAGCGCCGCTCGCCTTTCCTTCTCCCACAGGAAAAGCAGCAGAGACATCGGTCTGCTCAGTATCCTCGGCGACCACCAGAACGGCCCCTCCCCCTGTCAGGGGGAGGTTGGGGTATCCTACTCTGACCAGTATTCGTGCTCGCCACCCTGCCAGTCGCGCACGGTAAAACATCCATCCGACCCGGTAATGGAGGCCGCGCCAATATCGGCCTTGCCATAGCCGCCGGGAATATCGAGCACATAGACCGGCTGGCACAGCCCGGAAATCCGGCCGCGCAGCGCGCTCACTAGCGCCTGCCCCTCGGCAACGCTCACCCTGAAATGCCCCGTCCCCGGCGCTAGGTCCGGGTGGTGCAGGTAGTAGGGCTTGATGCGGTTCTCGACAAAGCCGCGCATCAATGCCCCCAGCGTCTCGACATCATCATTGACGCCCTTGAGCAGCACGCTCTGGCTGATCAGCGCAATCCCTCCTGCAAGCATCCGGTCGAACCCGGCTTTCGCCGCCGCCGTCAATTCGCGCGGGTGGTTGGCATGCACCGCCAGATAAGTCGTCTTGCCGCTCGCCGTCAGCGCCGCGACCATTTCATCATCAATCCGCTCAGGCTCCACCACCGGCACCCGCGTGTGGAAGCGGACGATTTTGACGTGCTCAATGCCCGCCAGCCGCTCCATCAGGTCCCGCAGCCGGCGGGGCGAGAGCACCAGCGGATCGCCCCCGGTCAGGATCACCTCCCAGATTTCGGGACGGTCTGCGATGTAGCCGATGGCTGCGTCGAGCTGGGCAGCCGTCAGCGTCCCCAGCCCCTGCGGTCCGACCATCTCCCGCCGAAAACAGAACCGGCAATAGACGGGGCACACATGCACCGCCTTGAGCAAGACCCGGTCGGGATAGCGATGCACGATCCCGTCCGCCGGCGAATGGGCAAGATCTCCAATCGGATCGGCCCGCTCCTCCGGCGTAGTGGTCAATTCGTCGGCCGAGGGCACGAATTGCCGCGCAATCGGATCGCCGGGATCGTCCAGATCGATCAGGTCCAGCACCGCCGGCGTGATGCCGATAGCGTATCTTTCGGCGACCTCGTCAAGCGCAACATCCGGCGCAACAAGCCTGGCGGCCTTGAGGTCCGCGACGGACTTGACCGAAAGTCCCCTCATTCCGCCACCGGCGCCCACAGCACCGCCTCGATCCGCTGCGCGCCTGTCGCTAGCATCACCAACCTGTCGAACCCCAACGCCACCCCACTGGCTTCCGGCATGAGATCGAGCGCGGCCAGGAAAGCCTCGTCGATTGGATAGCGTTCCCCATAAAGGCGCTGCTTTTCCGCCATTTCCGCCTCGAACCGTACGCGCTGTTCGGCTGCGTCCGTCAATTCGCCAAAACCGTTGGCCAGTTCCACTCCGGCTGCATAGACCTCGAAACGTTCAGACACGCGACGGTCACCCGGCACCCGCCGGGCCAGCGCTGCCTCGCAGGCCGGGTACCGATCCAGCACAGTCACGCGCCCATTGCCCAGCGCCGGTTCGACCCGATCCACCAGCACATGGGTGAACAGATAACTCCAGCGCCGGTCCTCGGGCAGCGCCATGCCCACTTTAAGCATCTGCTCGGCCAGCGCCGCGTCGTCTGGTATCCCGTCCTCGTCCATGGTCGCGAGCAGGTCGATGCCCGCAAAGCGATCGAACGCTTCGGCCACGCTGATCCGCTCCGCCTCCGAGCGCGGATCGCAAACCCGCCCACGGAATTCAAACTGGCTGATCCCCGTCACCTCTGCCGCCAGCCGGATCACCGCCAGGGTGTCGGCAATAATTGTCTCATAGGGCGCGCCCGCCCGATACCATTCGAGCATGGTGAATTCGGGATGGTGCAAGGCGCTGCGCTCGCGATTGCGCCAGACATGCTGCAGGCTCGCGATCCGTTGCTCGCCGGCCGCCAGCAGCTTTTTCATGGTGAATTCGGGCGAGGTGTGCAGATACATGGCCTGCCCCACCCCGTCATTGCCGATCATCTCAGTGCCGAAGGCATGTAGATGCGTCTCGTTGCCCGGCGAACGCTGCAACCCCGGCGGATCAACGATCAGGAAGTCCCGTTCGGCCAGCCAGCCGCGCACTGCCGTATCGATTTTCGCCCGCGCCAATAGCGCCGGCCGCCGGTCGGCATGGCGATCGGGATGCCACCAGGGCGATGTCTCAGATGCCGTCATGCTCGGGTTTCTTGCCGTCCGGTCTGGCGAAAGCGCGCGGAATAATGTATCGGGCGCACCACATATGCATATTCCGGCGCCCGGACGGCCCTGCCTCTAGCCCGCGCCAGCGATACGAACAAGGAAGAAATATGGTCAAGGTCATCGCCTCGTCCCTGCGAAAAGGCAATGTCGTCGAACAGGACGGCAATCTGCACGTCATTCTCACCGCCGAAAACGTGCACCCCGGCAAGGGCAACTCGGTGACCAACGTCACCATGCGCCGCATTTCCGATGGCGTGAAGGTCATTGGCCGCTGGCGCACGGTGGAAATGGTCGAGAAGGCCGACGTGGATGACCGCGAATATGACTATCTATATTCGGACGGCGAAGGTCACCACTTCATGGAGCCCCAGACCTACGAGCAAATCACCGTTTCCGACGACGTGATTGGCGACCAGAAGGCCTATCTGACCGATGGCATGAAGGTGCACCTGATGACCCACGAGGGCATCGCGCTCTCGATGGAATTGCCCCAGCGCCTGACCTTCGAGATCGTCGAGACCGAACCTGTCGTGAAGGGGCAAACCGCCTCGTCCTCCTACAAGCCCGCCGTACTCAATAACGGTCTGCGCGTCATGGTCCCGCCGCATATCGACACCGGCACCCGCATCGTCATCCTGACCGAAGACAATTCCTACGTGGAGCGTGCTAAAGACTGATCGCTGGCTGCCTTTGGCAGCAAAACGCACCGGTGGGGCGTTGTTAGGCGATCAGGCCCGGAGAGCTACGCTCACTGGGCCCGGCCCTCCTAAAGCAAGACAAAAAACGGGCCCTCCAGGGGCCCGTCTTCTTTTCCACGAACGCCTAAAACTACGCGGCGGCCTTCAGGTTGACCGCCGTCTTGGCCAGCTTGGTCAGCTTCTCGTCGGTGGCTTCCTCTTCCTTGAGGGTAGCCAGGAACAGCTCGAGCGCTTCAGTATGGCCAAGCTGCTTGGCCCAAGTGGCCAGCGTGCCGTAACGGGCCATCTCATAGTGCTCGACAGCCTGCGCGGCCGAAACCAGACCGGCATCGAGAGCTTGCGTGCCCTTGAACTCGTCCATGATGTCCTTGCCTTCCTCGATGATCCCGAGAATGGCATCGCAGGTCTTGCCGCGCGGGGCCTTGCCCAGCAGTTCGAACACTTTCTCCAGGCGCTCCACATGCACCTCGGTTTCAGCGCGATGCTGCTCGAAACCCGCCCTCAGATCGTCGGACGTTGCCGCCTTGGCCATCTTGGGCAGCGCCTTCAATATCTGCCGCTCGGCGTAATAGATGTCCTTGAGAGTATCGAGAAAAGATCGTCCAATTGCTTCTCAGCCATGTTGGTCCAGCTCCAGTTCCGATTGGAAAAAACGACGCTGGCTCTGCAACGGCGGCGACGAGCCGAAGTTCCGGCGCGGCCTGATCACATCTCTGGCGCCCCCCTAGACGCCGAAGCGCTCGCACAACCACGCCATCTGCTGGCGATCCTGGAACGGCCCGCCACCCTCGTGATTGTTGAACTCATATTCAATGATGGACTTGTCGGTTCCGGCAAAGGCCTTGAAGGCGCCATAGACAGTGGAGGGCGGGCAGATATCATCCATCAGCGCCACCGAGAACAGCGCCGCTGCCTGGCTTTGCCGGGCGAAATTGACGCCGTCGAAATAGCGCAATGTCTCGAAAACCTTGTCCTTCTTGTCCCGGTGCTGCGCCAGAAACCGCACGATTTCGCCATAGGGGTCGCGCCCGGCCACGCGTACGGCACGCGGGAAGTCGCAAAGAAACGGCACATCCGGCATCACCGCCTTGACCCGCGCATCGATCCCCGCCACGGCCAGGGCAATGCCGCCACCCTGTGACCCGCCACAGACTGCCACCCGGTCGGGATCGACAAACTCCTGTCCGATCAGCGCGTCGAGCGCGCGGACGCCATCGGTAAACAGGCGCCGGTAGTAATAATCATCACGGTTGAGCACGCCCTTGGTCATCACCCCGGGAATCTGGCTGGTCGAGCCGACGGGATCGGGTGTCGCCCCAGTACTCCAGCCCGAACCTTGCCCCCGCGTATCCATGCGGAAATAGGCAAAGCCCGACGCGGCCCAGTGCAGCATCTCATGCGGAAAGCCGCGCCCGCCGCCATAGCCGACATATTGTGCGAGCAGCGGAAGCCGGCCCTCGCGCTGCTTGGGCAATACCAGCCAGCCCTTGACCGGATGTCCACCAAAACCGGGGAACGTCACATCGAACACCTCGACCAGCTTGAGCGTGGTCTGAGCCGGCACCATCTCGACCAACCCGCCAGCCTGCCGCGCTTCTGTCAGCGTCGCATTCCAGAAGGCAGCGAAGTCATCGGGCAGCACCACCGCGCTCTCGTAAAGGTCGAGGGCGGGATGAACGAGATCGGGAAAAGGCATGATGGGTCCAGTACTGAGGATGGCCCCGGCAATCTGCCTGCCAAGCATCAGAATTTCCAGCCCTCTCAGGGCAATACCGCCAACTATTGGGCCCTGAAAAGGCTGCGGTGGTAGCTCACCAGATCGCGCCGGGGCCAGAGCGACAAATTGTCGGGCAAGACCATGGTTCGCCCCTGCACATCCCCCGCCTCAACCGGTTCGGAGACAATTTCCGGATGCGATGTATACGCGCGATAGTCGTCGCTTATCAGCAGATGACCCTTGTCGAGCAGACCGGCCACGACTTCTTCGACCACCACGGCATTGCCCGGCGTCATGGGCCCGCCATGGCTCAGGGGCTGGAACAGAAAGACCTCAAGATACCCATCCGCCAGGTCGCTCGCATAGGCCATGCCGGTTACCGCACAACGGTAGCCGTAGATCTCCAACATCAGGCTGCGGAACGCCACCGCGTCGTCCAGCGCAAAATTACGCTGAACGCCCTCGGCAAACCCCGCGGATCGGTCTCTTTCGGCCACCGTTCTTCCCCCATCGGGAAAAACACTAGGCAAAAAAAACGGAGTGACAATGGGCTTTTCTTCCATTGTCAGGCTGTTATCGATGACAGCTCCTATCGACCCACCGTTTCGCGGTAGTGTGCGAGGACTTTGTCCGCCTCCACGCCGATGCAGACAGTGTGAGACGGGCGGTTGGCCCAGTCGGGATGCCCACCCTTGCGGGTCTCCGGCATCTGTATGGTTTGACCGACAGCGACCCCATCGCGCACCACCAATATCGGGCCACGACGGGTTTCGAACCATTCCGGATGCAAGGCATAGGTCACGGCCAGCAGATCGTGCCCGACCACCCCGGAAAGCCCCATGATCTCCTTGTAGAACCGGGCGTAGTGCTCGCACATCTGCGCCAGCAGGGCGCCATTCTCGCCAACCTCCTGGGACAAGGCGTCGAGGTAGGCCGTGTCGAGAATGATGTCATGGGTCACATCAAGCCCGACCACCACCACCGGCCAGTCCGCCGCGAAGATCTCATCGGCCGCCACTGGATCGCCATGAATATTGGCTTCCGCCGCCGGCGTAATATTGCCGCTCCGGCCCTGGTAGCCGAACGCCCCGCCCATAATGACCACCTGCTTGGCAAGCTTGGCCACTTCGGGCTCTGCCCGCAGCGCCAGCGCCAGGTTGGTCATGCGGCCGACGGCGATAATGGTCACCTCGCCCGGATGCGCCTTGAGTGCGTCAATAATGAATTGGCTGGCTTCGCCTTCCGCCAGCCCGCTTTCGTCCACGGCCGGAATATCGATTTCACCCAGGCCGTTCACGCCATGCACGATCACCGGCTCGGCCTTTTCTACCCCGTCCAGCGTCTTGGCCGCTCCCTGTACGACCGGCGCGGCAAGACCGAAACGCTCCTTGAGAAACAGCGCATTGCGCGTGGTCGTCGCCAGATCGGCATTCCCGACAACCGTCGTGATGCCCAGTAGCTCGATCTGCGGCAGTTTGCTGAGGTAAAGGAGTGCCATGGCATCATCTATGCCCGGGTCGGTATCAAAAATGACCTTCATCGTCTTCTTCGCTTTCGTGCCGGCCCTGCGCGGCCCGGCAAAAAGGGGTCAACCCCTGTTGTTCTTGTGTAGCGGCGATGCTCTAGCATGAAGCGGGTTGACTATCGATAGTTTTTGACCAAACGATCAAAAAACGAATTCCGCAGTCGGGAGGGACGACCATGCGTTTCGGCTATAAGGCCTCGGCTGAGCAGTTTGGGCCCAACGATCTGCTGGGCTTCGCCGTCCAGGCCGAGCAGGCCGGCTTTGACTCGGTCTTCGTATCCGATCATTTCCAGCCTTGGAAGCATACCGATGGGCATGCCCCCTTTGCGCCGGGCTGGATGTCTGCCGTTCTGGCCCGCACCGAGAAAATCACACTGGGCACCTCGGTGCTGACCCCGACCTTCCGCCTGCACCCCAGCGTGGTCGCCCATGCCTTTGGCACAATGGGGGCCATGTTCCCCGGCCGCGTCATTCTCGGCGTTGGCACCGGCGAAGGTCTCAACGAAGTTCCCGCCACCGGCATGGACTGGCCCGAACTCAAGGAGCGCTCGGCCCGCCTGCGCGAGGCCGTGCGCCTGATCCGCCAGCTCTGGTCTGAGGACCGGGTGAGCTTCGAGGGCGAGTTCTACAAGACCGTCAATGCCACCATTTATGACAAGCCGGCCGAGCCAGTGCCGATCTATATTGCGGCGGGCGGCCCGCTCAACGCCAAATATGCCGGTCGCGCTGGCGATGGTTTCATCTGCACCTCGGGCAAGGGTGCCGAACTCTATGTCGACCAGCTTCTGCCCAATGTGACTGCGGGCCGGGCAGAGAGTCCGCTCAAGGACAAGCCGTTCGAACGCATGATCGAGGTCAAGGTCTCCTTTGACACCGATGCCAGCCGCGCCCTTGAGGACACCCGCAACTGGGCGGCGCTTTCGCTTTCTGCCGAGGAGAAGCACTCGGTCAAGGATGCAGAGGAGATGGAACGCCTGGCCGATGCCCTGCCGATCGAGCGTGTCGCCAAACGCTGGATCGTCTCCTCAGATCCCGATGAACATGTCGCCCAGATCAAGACCTATATTGACTATGGTTTCGACCACCTGGTCTTCCACGCACCCGGCACCGACCAAAGCCGGTTTCTCGCGCTCTATGCCAAGGAAATTCTGCCCCGGTTGCGGAAGCTGGTCGGATGACCCCGCGCTTTTCCGTCTGGGGCATTCCCGGAATTCCTGAAATCCAGCCCGGCGATGATCTCGTCGCACTGATCGCCGCCGCCATATACACTCAGTCCGGCAGCGCGCCCGAGACCGCCCTGCAACCGGGCGACATACTCGTCGTCACCTCCAAGATTGTCTCCAAATCCGAAGGCATGCAGGTGCCCGCGTCCGAACGCGAGCAGGCCATCGCCGCTGACACGGTCCGCGTGGTGGCCGAGCGCGTGCATCCCGGTGGCACCTTTCGCATTGTCGAAACCCGCCAAGGCCTGGTCATGGCCGCCGCCGGCATCGACATGTCCAATGTGCCCGAGGGCGTCGCCCTGCGTCTCCCCACCGATCCCGATGCTTCCGCCCGCGCCCTCTGCGCCGGGTTGCGCAATCGCTTTGGCGTCGACATCGGCATCATCGTCACCGACACCATTGGCCGCGCCTGGCGCATCGGGCAGACTGATATGGCCATCGGCGCCGCCGGCGTGCAGCTGACCGACGACCTGCGTGGCGAAAACGACGCCAATGGACGCCCCCTGCATGTCACGCAGGCGGTCATCGCCGACGAGATCGCGGGGGCCGCCGATCTGGTCAAGGGCAAGACCACTGGCATACCCGTCGCCGTCGTGCGCGGTCTTGGCCGCTTTGTCACTGACCTCAATGCACCCGGGGCGCGCACCCTCGCCCGCACAGGCGATGACGACATGTTCCGCTTCGGCAGTGCCGAAGCCTATCGCCTTGGCTATGAAGCAGCCATGGCGGAAATGAACTCACACAAAAAGCAGAAGCAGGACTGACTATGCGTCACCTCGGTCGTTTTTCGTTCCTTTTCGCGCTCCTAACCCTCCCAGCCCACGCCGCCACCACCTATCCGCTGACAATCGAGAACTGCGGCCACACCGTTACCTTCGACGCTGCTCCCGAGCGTGTGGTCACCATCAAGTCCACGGCAACCGAAATGCTGCTTTCCCTGGGCCTTGGCGACCACATTGTCGGTGTCGGCTTCCAGGATGCCCCTCTGCCGCCGCACCTGGCACTGGCCGGCGCAGGCCTGCCAGTCCTCTCCGACAAATTGCCCAGTCAGGAAGTGGTGCTCGAAGTCGAACCCGACCTTATCTATGGCGGCTGGGAGAGCAATTTCGCCGCCGACGGCGCTGGTGAGCGCTCGACCCTCGCAACATTCGGCGTCGCCACCTATGTCGCTCCGGCGGCCTGTCGTTCGGTCAAGCCGGCCAAGCTGACATTCGATCACCTCTTTGACCAAATCGACGAATTGGGCGCCATTTTCGACGCAGGAGATGCGGCCGCTCGCCTCATCGCCGACCAGCAGGCGGTCCTCAATGCCACTACACCGGACCCACGCGACCTGACCGCGCTGTGGTATTCGTCCGGCACCAAGACCCCTTATGTGGGCGCTGGCAGTAACGCCCCGGCCATGATCATGGAGGCCCTTGGCCTACAGAACATCTATGCCGACATTGACGAAGGTTGGACTTCGGCCAGCTGGGAAGCCATTGTTGATGCCAATCCCGACGTCATCGTCCTGGTTGACGCCGCCTGGAACTCGGCTGATCAGAAAAAGGCTCTGCTTGCCGAAAACCCCATCACCAGCCAGCTCGATGCGGTCATCAACAAGCGCTACCTCGTCATCCCCTTCCCAGCCTCCGAAGCCGGCGTGCGAAATGTCCCGGCCACTGCCGACATGGCAGCGCAACTGGCCGGGTTGTCGTTCGGGGAATGACACGACCCAGGTCACCCCACCCTCATTCCCTCTCTATCAAGGGATGGGAGGCACAGGGCCGAGCCGATGTGCTCATCGTCTCCCTCCCCCATGCGGGAGGGACCAAGGTTGGGGGTAACAGCACCTCATGACCCGCTTCTCCTTCCTCGCTCTCTTGGCTCTCACCCTCCTCAGCGCTGTCATCGCCGTAACTGTCGGCCCCGCCGACATCACGCCCAACGAAGTCTGGTCGGTGATCCTCCACCATCTCGGCATTTCCTCTGAAAGCCCGGTCTCCCGCCTGCGCGATGCCATTGTCTGGGAATTGCGCCTGCCCCGCGTGCTGACCGCTCTTGGGGTCGGGGCCGGCCTGGCACTCTCTGGCGCGATCATGCAGGCGCTCACGCGCAACCCTCTTGCCGACCCCTATTTGCTGGGCCTGTCCTCCGGCGCAGCACTAGGCGCAGTCTCGTTCCTGTTGCTTGGGCTCTCTCTCCTCATGCCGCTCGGCGCCTTCTTCGGAAGTGTGGGCGCTCTGGCACTGGCCCTGCTCATCGCCCAACTGCTTGGAGGCGCCACCCCCAGCCGGGCCATCCTTGCCGGCATCAGCATCGCCGCCCTGGCCTCGGCGGCCACCTCCTTCCTGATCTTCTGGTCGGCGACAGGCGACAGCTATCGCGAAATCCTGAGCTGGTTGATGGGCTCGCTCTCTGGCTCGACATGGTCAGATGCGGGCCTGGTCTGTTTGGCGCTGGCCGCCTGTCTGCCGATCATCCTGACCAATGGGCGGGCGCTCGACGCCTTCGCCTTTGGTGACACGGCGGCAGCCAGCCTCGGGATCGATGTGCCCCGCCTGCGCTGGACCTTGCTGGGGGCGACGGCTCTGTTGACCGGCATCATGGTGGCGATTGGCGGGGCCATCGGCTTTGTTGGCCTCGTCGTGCCCCATGCCGTGCGCCTGGCCGTCGGGTCGGCACACCGCAAACTGCTGCCCCACGTCATGCTGGCCGGCGCCATCTTCATGCTCTGGACCGACACGGCCGCGCGCACCCTGTTCGATCCGCGCGAACTGCCCGTCGGCATCATCACCGCGCTGATTGGCGCACCGGTTTTCCTGGCCGTGCTGCTGCGCTACCGGAGGATCACATGAGCCTCAAGGTCTCCGGCCTGTCGGTCGAAAAATCCGGCGCCACCATTCTCTCGCGCGTCAGCTTTTCCGCACCGGCCGGACGCATCACCGGTCTGATCGGTCCCAATGGGGCGGGCAAGTCTACCCTGCTGACGGCCCTTCTCGGCCTGATCCCCGCAACGGGAAAGACCGATTTCGACGGGATCGACGTCCCACAGCTCCCCCGGCGCGACCGCGCCCGCCTCATGGCATTGGTCGAGCAATCCAGCACCACCGAAGAGCGCCTCAGCGTGCGCGACGTGGTGGCGCTGGGCCGTATCCCCCACGAAGCGGCGTGGCAATCCGGGTGTGACGCAGAGGACGAAGCCATTGTCACTGGAGCACTGGCCGAAGCCGGCATGACAGGCTTTGCGACCCGGCGTTTCACCACCCTGTCCGGTGGCGAACAGCAACGCGTTCATGTGGCGCGCGCCCTGGCGCAGCAGCCGCGCTTGCTGCTGCTCGACGAACCCACCAGCCATCTCGACATCCGCGCCCAGCTTCAATTGCTCGCACTGCTGCGCCTTAAGGCCAAGGCGGGGATGACCATCCTGGTGGCGCTGCACGATCTCAATCTGGCAATGCGGTTCTGCGATCATCTGGTGGTACTTTCAGGCGGCCGGCTTGCGGCACAGGGCCGACCGGGCGATATTTTGACCCGTGCGCTGCTGCGAGAGGTCTATGGCGTCTCGGCCCGGCTGGTGCCCGATGCCGTCTCGGGCCAGGCCCTCATCATCTTCGACGAGGCCATGGCCGACGGTGCAGGGCAAATACCTGATTGACAATCGTGCCTCAGGCACTCAAAAATTTGATCGACTGGTCAAAATTCCAGTTCAATGGGAGCGCAGAGGGACACTATGGAATTCGGCATCACCTTCAAGGGCTTTATCGAGCATGAGCGCGCCCGCTATCTCGTCCGCGCGGCCGAATATGCCGGCTTCTCCTATTGCTGGTTCTACGACAGCCACATTCTCTGGCGCGATTGCTACGCGGCCATTGCCATGTGCATGGAACACACCACCGACATGCGTTTCGGCCCGTTGGTGACCAATCCCGACGTCCGCGACTGGTCCGTCGCCGCCTCCATCTTCGGCTCGCTTTCAAAGCAGTCCGGCGGGCGTTTTGATCTGGCCGTTGGCCGCGGCGACAGCTCCATGCGCGTCATGGGAAAGAAACCGGCCACTCTAAAGCGCGTGGCCGAATTCATCGACAAGACCAAGGCCATGGTTCGCGGTGAAGAAGTCACCTATGGCGAAATTCCCGCCGCCGTGAAGTTCCCCTGGGCCGTCGGCCATGAAATGCCGAGCTGGATCGCTGCCTATGGCCCGCTGGCCCTCAAAACCGCGGGCGAACATGCCGATGGCGTTGTGCTGCAGATTGCAGACCCGGGCCTCTGCAAGTGGTTTACCGACCAGTGCATCGACGCGGGCAAGGCTGCCGGCAAGGATATGTCAGGCTTCCGCTCCATGGCCGCCGCCCCCGCCTATTTCGGCGACAAGCAGCGCGCCATCGAGCATGTAAAGTGGTTCCCGGCCATGGTCGGCAATCACGTGGCGGACATTGTCGAGAAATACGGCGCCGATAGCGACAAGGTGCCATCGAGCCTTACCAGCTATATCGAGAAGCGTCGTGGCTACGACTATTCCAAGCACGGCCAGGCCGACAATCCCTACCTCGATTTCATCACCGATGACGTGGTCGAAAGCTTCTGCGTACTCGGCGAGCCCGAAGACCACATCAAGAAGCTCCATGAGCTGGAGGCGGCCGGCGTCACCCAGTTCAACATCTACCTCGACAGTGGCGACGAAGAAGAAATCATCGCCAATTACGGGCGGCACGTCATTCCCGCCTTCCGCAAATAATCCCGAGGCGCGCCACAGAGCGCGCCTTTTGCTCTAGGCTGGGCCAGGCGCACAAGCGCGGCGGGGAATGACCATGTTCGACCTCAAGCTCACCAATGCCACCCTGCCCGATGGCCGCACCGGCATGGATATCGGCATCCGGCAGAGTCGCATCGCTGCACTGGAACCCAATCTGGCCGGTGAGGCCGGACAGACCATCGATGCCGCCGGGCAGTTGGTCACCCCGCCATTCGTGGACTGCCACTTCCACATGGATGCCACGCTTTCGCTCGGGCTGCCCCGCTACAATGAAAGCGGGTTGCTGCTCGAAGGCATCCGGATCTGGGGTGAACTCAAGCCCCTGCTCACCCAGGAAGCGGTCATCCAGCGCGCCCTGAACTATTGCGATCTCGCTGTATCGCAGGGCCTGCTCGCCATCCGCACCCATGTCGATATCTGCGACGACCGCCTGTTGGGCGTGGAAGCGCTGCTCGAGGTCAGGCGACAGGTCGCCCCCTATATCGACCTTCAGCTGGTCGCCTTCCCCCAGGATGGCTACTACCGCTATCCCGGCGCAATTGACCTCCTCAATCGCGCACTCGATATGGGCGTCGACGTGGTCGGCGGCATACCGCATTTCGAGCGGACCATGGCCGACGGTGCCGCCAGCGTGAAGGCCCTTTGCGAAATCGCCGCCGAGCGCGGCCTGTTGGTTGATCTCCATTGTGATGAGACCGACGACCCGCTCTCGCGCCATATCGAAACGCTGAGCTACGAGACCCAACGCCTCGGCCTCCAGGGCCGGGTCAACGGCTCACACCTGACGTCCATGCACTCCATGGACAATTATTATGTCTCAAAACTCCTGCCGCTGATGGCGGAATCCGAGGTCAGCGCCACCGCCAACCCGCTGATCAATATCGGCATTCAGGGTCGGCACGATACCTATCCCAAGCGCCGCGGCATGACCCGAATCCCAGAAATGCTGACCTATGGCATCACCTGCGCCTTCGGCCACGACTGCGTCATGGACCCCTGGTATTCGCTTGGCCAGGCCGACATGCTCGAAGTCGCCTCCATGGGCCTGCATGTCGCACAGATGACCGGCCGCGAGGCGATGCGGAGCTGTTTTGATCTGATCACCAGCGGCCCTGCGAAAATTATGCATCTGGATGGCTATGGCATCGAAATCGGCAGCAAGGCCGACTTGGTCCTGCTTCAGGCTGCAGACCCTATTGAAGCGATCCGCCTCAAGGCCGCTCGCCTGGCCGTCATCAAATCGGGCAAGGTGATTGCATCCGCACCGCGCCGCGAAAGCGCGCTGTCACTGCCCGGCCGCCCCAATTCCGTTGATGCCTCACACGTGGGCCCTCGCTGAAGCAGAGAAAGCCATCCCTTGCAAAGGGGAGGGTCGGAATCTCAGTCCTTTTCGACGAACACTTCGGCCCGCTTCTTGCGAAGATGACCCGTCTGGGCGTCCGGCGTTGACCCAAAGCCGAACTTGCGGCACGCAAAACGCACCAGCAAACCAATCATCAGGCCCATGATTCCCATCCTCGACACCCATCTGCACCTGATCTATCCGGATCGCTTCAGCTATCCTTGGCTAGCCGGCGCCCACACGCTCAACCGGCCTTGGACACTCGAGAGTTACCTTTCCGAGGCGGGCCCCCTCGGCATCGAGGCGGCTCTTCACATGGAGGTCGATGTTGACGAAAAGGACATCGAAGCTGAATCGCGTTTCGTTGTCGGTCTCGACGGCATAGTCGGCGCCATCGCCGCCTGCCGACCGGAAAATCCCGACTTCGCCCGTCAACTGGATGTCCTGGCTGCGCTGCCAGGAGTGCGGGGGCTGCGGCGCATTCTGCACCAGGCGCCCGACACGCTGAGCCAGACACCGCATTTCGCCGAAAGCATCCGGCGCCTGGCCGCGCATGACTTCAGCTTCGACCTCTGCGTCCGCTACGATCAACTGCCCATCGGCCAATCGCTGGTCGACCGCTGCCCCGATGTCACTTTCGTGCTCGACCATTGCGGCGCCCAGGATATCACCGTGGGCAATTTTTCGCCCTGGCGCGAGCACATTGGCGAAATCGCCAGACGCCCCAATCTCAATGCCAAGGTCTCCGGCATCATCGCCTATGCTGGCAAGGATTGGACGCTGGACGCTATCCGCCCCTATGTCGAGCACATCATCGAATGCTTCGGCTGGGACCGTGTCGTGTGGGGGTCGGACCACCCTGTGGTCACCCTGGGCGGTTCGCTGACCGACTGGGTCACGGCCACGCGCGAGATCATCGGCGGAGCCAGCGAGGACGAGCAGACAAAACTCCTCAACGCCAATGCACGGCGGATTTACCGGCTCTAGAGCGTTCCACCCCCCCCGAGGATCGAAATGCGACCCGGCAAAAACCTTGAGCAGTTTCAGCGTTTCAACGACATGGTGAAATTGCGCTAGGCCCGCCGGTGCGGGATGCAGATCGGCCGGTTGTGCACCGGATCGATGATGATTTCAGCGGTGACGTTGAACACCTCCTCGATCAGGTCTGAGCGCATCATCACCTCGGGCGCCCCGCGCTCCCGCACCGTGCCGCCTGACACAAAGACCAGTTGATCGGCATAGCGCGCGGCAAGGTTGAGGTCGTGCAGCACCAGAACAATCGTGCGGCCCTGTTCCTTGTTGAGCCGCGTCACCAGTTCCAGGCAATCGAGCTGGTGAGCCATGTCGAGGTGATTGACCGGCTCATCAAGACAGATCACGTCTGTTTCCTGGGCCAGCACCATGGCAATCCAGGCCCGCTGCAATTGCCCGCCTGAGAGCGACCCGATACGGCGATGCCGCATATCAGCGACGCCGGTACCTGCCATGGCAGCGGCTACCGCCGCTTCGTCGCCAGCACCCCAAGGTTGCATCATCGCCTGATGCGGATAGCGGCCCAATCGCACGAGCTCTTCTACCGTCATATCCTGTGGCGCGCTCGGGCTTTGTGCCAGAAGGCCGATCCGGCGCCCCAGCGCCTTGCCGTTGAGCCTGGCGATGTCCTCTGCATCGAGCAGCACCTGCCCCGATTGCGGCGTATGCAGCCGGCGGATGGCGCGCAGCAGAGTGGACTTGCCGCAGCCGTTGGGCCCCGCCAATACGGTAATCTGACCGCTGGGGATTGGCAGGCTGAGCGCATCGAGTACCACTTCGGGTCCATAGCTCAGGCGCAGTGCCTTGACCTCGATGCGGCTGGCCACCTGGTCATCCATTGCTATTGTCCTTGCGCATGAGCAGATAGAGAAAATACGGCGCCCCGATAATGGCCGTCACCGTGCCGGCCGGAACCTCTAATGGCGCGAAGGCCACCCGGATCAACAGGTCCGCGCCAACGAGAATGATCGCCCCGAGCAGGATCGAAACGACAATCCCTGCAACTCGCCCGCGCCCGACCAGCAGGCGCGCGATATGCGGCGCGATCAGACCGACAAAGCCGACACCGCCGGCAAAGGCCACCGCACCGGCCGTCAGCAGGGCCGCCAAGAGGAAAATGAAGATGCGGTAGACCGGCAGATCAAGGCCAATGCTGCGCGCGGAAACGTCGTCCAGATCGGCCGGCGGCAGATTGCGCGCGGCCATCCCCGCCACGATCCCGACCGGCACCAGCACCGCGAGCATGATCTGAACTTCACCCCAGTTGATAGTATTGACAGCCCCGGCCAGCCAGCGCGCCGCTTGCGCCGCCTGATAGATCGGCCCGATCAGCATGAAGATGGTGGTGAGCGCCTTGGCCAGCGCCGCAATGGCAATGCCAAACAGGATCAGGCGGATGGTCGACGAGGCCTGTCGCCCCGAGAGCAGGAACACCAGCCCGATCGCTGTGATTGCTCCCGAGGCCGCCGCCAAAGGCTGCCAGGCTACCGGCACGGTGAGCGCATTGGATTCATTGGAAAAGATAGCGAGGAACAACACCACGCCCAGCGCCGCGCCATCGACCACGCCCAGAACCCCGGGCGAAGCCAGCTCATTGCGCGTGATGCGCTGCAGGAGGTAGCCTGCATAGGCAATCGCCCCCCCGGCGATCGCCGCTGCCAGCACCCGCGGCAGGCGCAGTTGCAGCACCACCAGCCTGTCAGTCCGTTCACCCCCACCCAGCAGGACGCTCAATACCGTGTCGGGCGAGATCCAGGTCGAGCCAAAGCCAACACCGCCAAGGAACAGCAGGACGAAAACGGCGGCAACAACGACGACAGCCAGCCCGGCTGGCCCCGGCAAGCTCCACGCGCGCGGAAGCGCTTGTTCACTCATGCCAGCCTCCGCCTCAAGAGCCAAAGCAGGGTACCAGCCCCGACCACCGCGGTAATCGCACCCACCGGCGCTTCGACCGGATAGATCACGAAACGCGCAGCGACATCGGCCAGCGTCGTATAGACCGCGCCCACCAATGCGGCGGCGGCCAGCTGATGGCGATGGCGCAGCCCCACAAGACTCCGGGCAGCGTGGGGCACCACCAGCCCCACAAACGCCACCGGCCCGGCCATGGAGACCGCCGCACCGGTCAACAGCGACACCGCGGCAAAGGTCATTCCCCGCACCGCCACCAATGGCACGCCCAGACTGGCCGCCGTCGCATCATCGGCCTGCAGCGCATCGAGCGCCGAACTAAGGCCGAACGCCAGCGCCGCGCCGGCCAGAACCACCGGCAATCCATTGAAGAACAGGCTGATCGGCCGGTCGACAAAGGCGCCCGAGAGCCAGAACAGCAATTGCTGCAGCTGTGCTTCATTGCTGGTCAGCACGATCTCGACCACGGCATGGGCAAGCCCGGCGAATGTGACGCCCACCAGCACGATCTTGAGCGGTGACAGCCCGCCTGCCCCGGCGGCCACCCCAAACACGACGACACTGGTCACCAGCGCGCCAAATGCCGCCGCCAGCGACAAGCCGACCAGCGAGCCAACGCCAAAAACCACTGTCGCCAGCACCACCGCCACCGAAGCCCCGGCATTGAGGCCCAGCGTATCGGGCGAAGCGATGCGATTGCGCGAAAGCGTCTGCACCATAACCCCCGCCATGCCCAGGGCGGCCCCGGCGAGGGGCGCAATCAGCGCACGTGGCAGCCGCAGGCCGGCAATCACCGTGGCCGTTTCCGAGCCGTCATGGGCAAACAGCGCCAACCAGACCTGATCCAACCCATACAGCCTGTAGCCCAGTGTAAGGCTGGCGAGCACGGCGAATGCCAGCGCAAGCCCCAGAGCGCCATAGACCGGCCAGCGGGATCGGCCCGCTCTGATTGAACCACCTATGCTCTCGACCAGGATGGTCACGGCATTTCCTTATCCTGATATTGACAGTCAGATTAAATTCTGATGGATGAAGCCATCCAATTTAAGAGTGGCATTGTCAAGTTTTGGAGAACGAATAATGCAGCGTTATCAGATGCTCATGGCGGCAGCCTTGCTCGCCGGCACCGCATCCGTCCCTGCCCTTGCCGGCGACATCACCCACGCCATGGGTGTCACCAATGTGCCGGACAATCCGCAGCGCATTGTCGTGCTCACCAATGAAGGCACCGAAGCCCTGCTGGCTGTTGGCGTTACGCCGGTCGGCGCCGCCAAATCCTGGCTGGGCGACCCGTGGTACGACCACATTGCCGATCAGATGGCCGATGTCACGAATGTCGGCGAAGAATCCGCGGTCAATCTCGAGTTGCTCGTGGCTCTCGAGCCCGACCTGATCCTGGCCAACAAGGCCCGCCACGAAGCCATCTACGAACAGCTCTCGGCCATTGCCCCGACAGTTGTCTCCGAGCGCCTGCGCGGAGACTGGAAGATCAACATGGCGCTCTACACCGACGCCATCGGCAAAGGCGAAGAAGGCCAGGCGGCCCTCGATGCCTATGATGCCCGCATCGCCGCGATCTCCGCGGCACTGGGCGATAGCCTCGACGAAGAGATCTCCATCGCCCGGTTCATGGGCGGCCAGACCCGCATCTATTTCAAGGACAGCTTTTCCGGCCTGACGCTGGAGCAGATTGGCTTTGCCCGTCCGGCCACTCAGGACAAGCCCGAATTCGCCGAGCAGATCACCAAGGAACGCATCCCCGAATTCGAGGGCGACCGGCTGTTCTATTTCACCTACGAAACCGGCAATGGCGAGGGCAACACCCAGGCCGAGGACTGGCTCAACGATCCGCTTTGGCAAAACCTTGCCGTGGTGCAGGCCGGCAGGGTGCACGAGGTCTCAGACGCGGTGTGGAACACCGCCGGTGGCTATATCGCAGCCAATCTGCTGCTCGACGACATCGAAACCGTCTACGGGCTCGCTTCGACGCGCTAGGAAGCCTTGGAGGGCGTCGCATGAGCCGGCTTGAAGCACTCGACATCCAGGCTGGCTAAGCCGACACCACAATTCTCAAATCGGTCGACCTGGCCATTCCCGATGGCCAGGTCACCATCCTCGTCGGACCCAATGGGTGCGGAAAATCTACGCTCTCCGCCATTTCCCGCCGCGATTTCGATGCGTTCGCCGACTGATCCAACACAGGTCCCGGTCGTCCGGGCCCTATTCGATCATGATGTGGCGGATCTGGGTGTAGTCGATCAGCGATTGCATGGAGAGGTCCGAGCCATAGCCCGAATTTTTCATGCCGCCATGCGGCATCTCGGTGGCCATCACGCCATGGGTATTGACCCAGGTCACCCCATATTCGAGCGCATTGGCGATCGCCATGGCTTGGCTGCCGTTCCGCGACCAGACCGATGAGCCCAGCCCATATTCGGAGGCATTGGCCCAATCCACCGCCTGCTGGTCGTCGTCGAATGACGTGATACTAAGCACCGGCCCGAACACTTCCTTCTGCACGATCTCCGCTTCGATCGGCGCGGCCACCAGCGTGGGCGAAAAGAAATAGCCATCGGCATCGGGCGCCGCGCCCTGCATCACCTCAAGGCCTTCGCTGCGCGCGCGCGACACAAAGCCGTCGATCCGCTCCAGCTGCCGCGCGCTGATCACCGGCCCGAATTCGACATCGTCCCGTTCGGGCCGCCCATAAACCAGCGACCCGATCATGCTTTCGAGCCTGTCGGTCAAGTCCTGCGCCACATCCCGGTGCGCAAGTATGCGGCAGGCCGCCGTGCAGTCCTGCCCGGCATTGTAGAAGCTCGCCTCGCGCAAGGTCTCGACAAGCTTGTCCAGATCGGCATCCGCACACACGATCACCGGCGCCTTGCCACCCAGTTCGAGATGGGTCCGCTTGATCGTATTGCCCGCCGCCGCCTGCAACACGGCGCGGCCGGTCCGCACATCGCCGGTCAGCGATATCATCCGCACCAGATCGTGCGAGATCAGCCGGTTGCCAACTTCCGGCCCATTGCCGCACACCACATTGACGACGCCAGGCGGCAGCACTTCGGCAAAGATTTCGCTCAGCTTGATGAGGCTCAGCGGCGTCATTTCCGAGGGCTTGATGACCACGGCATTACCCGCAGCGATGGCCGGAGCGATCTTCCAGGCCGCCATCAGCAGCGGATAATTCCATGGCGCGATCTGGGCGATCACGCCAATCGGATCGCGCCGCACCAGGCTCGTGCGTGTCGCCGACCGGTAATTGCCAGCAGCCGGCGCGGGCATATTGCGCACCGCCGTGCCATAGAAGCGGAACACATCGGCCACATTGGCCAGTTCACCGCCTTTAACGAAGCGCAGTGGTTTGCCGGCATTGCGCGACTCAACCGCTGCCAGCGCGTCGCCCTGGCGCTCGATGCCATCGGCAATGGCCAAGAGGGCTGCGCTGCGCTCGCGCGGCGTGGTCTTTGCCCAGGCCCGGTATGCGGCGTCCGCGGCCTGGACGGCCTCGTCGATCTGCGCGTCGCTGGCTGAAGCGACCTCGGCCAACGGCTGGCCCAGTGCGGGCTCGAAGGCGACTTCTGCCTTGCCCTGCCCATCCACGAACCTGCCATTGATGAACAGCCGTGTATCCATTTCGCTCATGCACTCAACTCCGATCCAGGGGCCGGAATGTAGCGCGCCGCCGCTGCCTCCCGCAAATAGTGCCAGAAGGCCAGGTCATGCGCCCGCCCCTCGGGCCGCCATTCCGGATGCCATTGCACGGCAAACACCGGCGCCGGCGTATGGCTGCTCGCTATGGCCTCGATCACCCCGCCCGGCCCCTTTGCATTGACCACCAACCCCTCGCCGAGGCGGTCGATAGCCTGGAAATGCACACTGTTGACCCGCAGCCGGTCGGCTTCCACGACCCGATGCAACACGCCGGTCGGGGCAACGTCAATCTCGTGTGCAAACCCGAACATGTCCTCAAGCGATACATCGGGCGGGGCATGATGCACGTGTCCCTGCCCTGCTTCACGCAGGTCCCGCAGCGTACCGCCCAAAGCCACATTGATTTCCTGCAATCCCCGGCAGATGCCGAAAACGGGCTTGGCCGCCGTGATGGCCGCGTGGATCAGGGCCTGGCTGAATTCATCCCGGCCATCATCAACTGGCGCCTGTCCGGCCAGCTCCGAGCCATAGTGACGCGGCGCAATGTTGGAATTGCTGCCGGTCAGCACCACCGCATCGAGCCGCGCCACCAATTCGGCAGCATGATCGGCATTCTGGTTGCTGGGTACGATCACCGGAATGGCCCCGGCAAAACGTTCCACAGCCTCCAGATAGCGGTGTTTTACGGCCTGCGCGGGTTCACCTTCCACGGCGCGCCCGCACGCAATGACGCCGATTACCGGGCGGTGCCGCAGCCTTTGTGCATTCATTGTTGGCATTATCGCTGCATAGCCTCCCGCAACGCCGTTGCACCTGCTAGTGTGATGCTATGGCACACAAAAAAGGCAACGCACAGGCATGAGTTCCGATCCGATCGCAAACGAAGACATCGTCTCCTGGCTTGCGGACAATCCTCAGATCGAAGTGTTGCACACCGCCGTCTGTGACCTTAACGGCATCATGCGCGGCAAACGCATTCCCATCGATCAGGCCAAGCGCGTCGCTGAGAGCGGTATCCGCATGCCGCTCTCGATCGTCGGCGTGGACGTCTGGGGCGAGGATATCGTGGGCAATCCGCTGGTCTATTCGAGTGGCGACGTCGACGGCATTTGCAGCCCCACCGGGCGTGGCGCCCTGCCCATCAACTGGACCACGCGCCCCAGCGCCATGATCCCGCTCTGGCTGTTTCAGGATGCGCGCACGCCTTTCCTGGGCGATCCGCGCCAGGCCCTCGCCCATGTGCTTAGGCGTTACGCTGAGCATGGCCTGGAACCTGTGGTCGCCACCGAGCTCGAATTCTACCTGGTCGATCCCGACCCGGACTCTGCCCAGCCGCCCATTTCGCCCTATACCGGCAAGCGCCTGGACTCCGACGCCATCCTCTCGCTCGACGAGCTGGAGGATTTCGGCGAGTTCTTCCGCGATGTCTATCTCCAGTGCGAGCAGCAGAATGTCCCTGCCGACACCGCCGTGGCGGAAAACGGCATCGGCCAGTTCGAGATCAACCTGCTCCATACCAATGGGCTCAAGGCCGCTGACGATGCCGTGCTGTTCAAGCGCATCGTCAAGGGCGTGGCGCGCAAGCACAATCTGGTCGCTACCTTCATGGCCAAGCCCTACGGCGCCCGCTCAGGCAATGGCTTCCACGTCCATTTCAGCCTCAATGACCAGGCCGGCATCAATGTCTTTGACGATGGCACTGAAAGCGGTTCGGAGGTGATGCACCACGCCGTGGGCGGCCTGATGGCCGGCATGGCCGAAACCACACTGCTCTTTGCTCCGCACTTCAATTCCTTCCGCCGCCTGCGCCCCGATACCCACGCGCCCAGCGCCATTTCCTGGGGCTACGAGAACCGCACCACCGCCGTGCGCATCCCCGGCGGCAACCCCAAGGCACGACGCATCGAGCATCGCGTTTCGGGCGCCGATGCCAATCCCTATCTGGTACTGGCCGGCATTCTGGGTGCGGCCCTTGTGGGCATCGAAGATCAGATCAAGCCGCCCAAGCCTTTCAAGGGCCGCGCCTATTCCGAGCGCCTCCCCAAGCTCCCGGCCGATTGGGCCTCGGCCATCAACGCCTTCGAGGATGGCGACATGGTACCGCGCATTTTCGACAGCACGCTGCAATCCATGTTCGTGGCTTGCAAGCGCCAGGAAAACGCCGGCTTTGCCTCGCAGGTCACAGATCTTGAATTTTCCGCCTATCTTGAGGTTGTGTGATGTCCGAAACGCCGAACGCCCGCTCGGCCTATCCGCCCAGCTATTACGCCGCCTCGCGCAATATCATCCGCCAGCCAAAACCGCTTGAGGGCATGGTCGAAACGGACATCTGCGTGGTTGGCGCCGGCTATTCCGGCCTGTCCGCTGCCATCAGCCTCGCTGAAAACGGCTTCAAGGTCGTCATGATCGAGGCTGCTGAAGTCGGCTGGGGCGCCTCGGGTCGCAATGGCGGACAGGTGGTCAACGGGCTTAATGCCAGCCTGGGCACCATCCAGCGCCGCTATGGCCAGGAGACGGCGAATTTCGTCGGCGGCCTGCTGCAGGAGGGCGCCGGCATCATCTACGATCGCATCGAACGCTACGGCATCAATTGCGATCTCAAACGCGGCAATATCTACGCCGCCTATACCCCCAAGCACATGGAAGAGCTCAAGGCCAAGCAGGCGCTCTGGCGCAGCCATGGCATGGATGACCATGAACTGCTCGACAAGACGCAGATCCGCCAGCATATCGGCTCGGACGTCTATGAAGGGGGCATGATCGATCACTCGGGTGCTCACATGCACCCGCTCAACCTGGCGCTGGGCGAGGCTGCCGCACTGGAAAGCCTGGGTGGGGTCATTTTTGAGCGCTCGCCCGTCACCAAGGTCGGGCAGGACGCTTCGGGAGCGACCGTCTCAACGGCCAAGGGCCAGGTTCGGGCCAAAACAGCGCTGATCTGCGGCAATGCCTATCTCGGCAATGTCGTGCCTGAACTGACGGCACGGGTCATGCCCGTTTCCACGCAGATGATGGCCACCGAGCCGCTGGGCGAAGAACGCGCAAAGGCCCTGCTGCCCACCGACATGTGCGTCGAGGATGTTCGCTATATTCTCGATTATTTCCGCCTCTCGGCCGATCATCGGCTGATCTTCGGGGGTGGCGTGGTCTATGGCGGCACCGACCCTGCCGATGTCGAGGCCAAGCTGCGGCCCAACATGGACAAGGTCTTCCCGCAGCTCAAGAACGTGAAGGTGGACTACGCCTGGAGCGGCAACTTCGCCCTCTCCTTCTCCCGCGTCCCCCAGCTCGGGCGCCTTGGCAACAATATCTACTTCGCCCACGGCTATTCCGGCCATGGCGTGACCGGCTCGCACCTCTTCGGGCGCATCCTCTCCGAAGCCGTCCGCGGCGACATGTCCCGCTTCGACACCTTTGCCAGCCTGCCCTGGATCCCCTTCCCCGGTGGCCGCATGTTCCGGGCCCAATATTCCACCCTCGGTTCGTGGTGGTATGCGCTCAAGGACCGGCTCGGTATCTAGCCCCCCTGCCCTCGACACGCGGGCCAGAACAACTCAGGAGCGGCCATGCCGCTCCTGTTTCGTTGGGGCCTATTCGGCGTCGGCACCATCCGCCAATTGTCCGAGCTTGACCTGGGTCAGCAGGCTGAGTTCGTCATAGACAGTCCACTCGTCGACGATCTTGTCGTTCTTCCAGTGATAGTGGCTCATGCCCATCACCTGCACGCGCTTGCCGGTCGGGTCACCGAGCGAGCCGAGAATGCCATAGCCGAGGTGGTGGCCTTCCATGATCCAGCGCACGGCGACCTTGGTGCCGCCCTCTTCGCAGGGATTGGAAGCCACATGCTGGATTTCGTAGGAGGCATCCGGCAGCGAGCCGATCAAACCCAGATGCTGGTGGATGATGGCCGCATGGCCATAGAGCTCCTTCATCAGCGGCCCGTGATATTGCGCATTGGGCGCATAATCCTGCGCAATGCGGCCGAACATGCGCTTGGTGAATATCTCATGCAGCATCTCGATAGTCCGGGCCTCCACATCATTGTGGGCCAATGAGGTATCGGCTTTCTCGACCGGCGGCGTCTGACCGACGAAGCGGCGGTTTTCGCCGATATCGAGCGAAATCAGACCCGCGTCGAACTTGGCCTTGGCGGTGCGCATTGCAAACATATGCGGATCGAGGCCAAGCTGCTGGATGATGGCCATCGTGTCGGCCACTACCCATTCCCGGTAAATCTTGTTCTGGAAGATCATGCAGTCAGCAATGGTGCGGCTGACAAATGGCTTTCCAGTTGGCGGTCCGAAATGACCATATTGGGTGTGACGGCCCGAACCGGTCACCAGATGGCTGGTAAAAAACCCATCCTTGTCATTGCCGTTCCAGATGACCTGCGTGCCCATACCGCGGCGCTCGGGGAAACTCACCAGGCGCTGGATCGTGTCGCGCACGATGTCTTCGCGATTATAGATCGTGCCGGTGGTGCCATAGAGCACGCAATTGTGGGTGTAGTGGGTATAGATCAACCCGATATCGCGCTCGTCCCAGATCTTGTGCGTACAGCGAATGATGTAGTCGACGATGTCGGTATAGATATCATCGAACCCTTCCATGGACTGGCCGCGCGGCCGATCCGTCGGCGCCAGGTCCAGATAGTCATGGCGCTCGACCTGCAGCACCTCTTCCTTGCTGATGGCCGGGGTCGTCTTGCCCTTGCCGGTGCCGTCATTCGCGCTCATCTCAACTCCTTGGTCTATTGCCTGCGCGGCATTGTTCGCATCTGCCCCACTCAACCAGTCGCGCATATGACGCGCCACTGCGGCAGGATTTTCAAGCGGGGCAAAGTGGCCCGCATTCGGAATGGTGAAGAAACGCGCCCCGGCGATGCCACGCGCCAGTTCCTCATGGGCGGCGAGCGGACAGATCTGCTCGTCGGCGCCTGCCAGGATCAGGGTCGGTGCGCAGATGGCGCCCAGCCGGGGGCGGCTATCGGCGCGATGGATCGCCACTTCCGACTGCGCCGCCAGCACCTCGGCACCAGCGTCGCGGGCCATTGCCAGAATGATGGTTTTGAGCTTTGCATCGGCCAGATTTTTGGGCGAAACCAGCTTCTCCCAGGTATCCAGAATATAGCCATCCATCCCGACTTCCCGGGCCTTTGCTACGGCATCGCGGCGGATTTTGGCATTTGGCTCGGGGTCCGCGCGCGCCGTCGTATCGATCAACGCCAGCCGCTCGATCCGCTCTGGCGCCTGAGCCATCATCTCGAGTGCCACAATGCCGCCCAGGGAAAACCCGGCCAGCGCAAATCGCTCCGGCGCTTCGGCCAATATGCGGTCCGCCAGATCGGGCGTTGTTCGGGCGCCGGTCATGTCCATGACCCGCATGTCCGGATGGTTCAACTCTGCCATCAGCGGAGCGTAAAGCCGCGCGTCACAGACTGTACCCGGCAGCAGCAATAGTGGCACCGCCGCAACGTCACTGTCCTTCTTCATCGCTTTCGGCACGGCATGCGTGTTCATTGCAAACTTTCACTCGGGCCTCGACGAAAGACCGATCCCGCTCCCGCAAAAAACTCTGGCAAATTTTGAATACGTATGCAAGATCGTTCTGAGCCCTGAAGAGACGTCTGGCGTTAACAGTCTGCTAACAAATCGCCGTCTCGCGCTGTCGTTACGGAGACCCATTCATGACCTCATCCACCATCCCCGGTGTCACCTACTTGAAGGCACCCGAGCGCTCCACGGTGAGCGACCATGCGCCTGTCGAAACGCTGGTCAGCGAAATCGTCGCCAATGTCCGGGCCTACGGGGACGCAGCCGTCCGTGACTACTCGGCCAAGTTCGACAAGTCAGAGCTAGAGGTGTTCGAAGTCACTGATTCTGAACGTCAATCCGCGCTGGCCGAGCTCGATCCGCAGACCCGTAAGGACACCGAATTCGCCATCGACAATGTCCGCAAATTTGCCGAAGCGCAACTCGCCACGATCCTGCCGCTGGAGGTCGAGACGCTCCCCGGCGTCCATATGGGCCACCGCGTGATCCCCATCGAGCGCGTCGGATGCTACGTTCCCGGCGGCCGCTATCCCCTTCTATCTGCTCCGATTATGACCATCGTTCCGGCCAAGGTCGCCGGCGTCGACGAAGTCATCGCTTGCCTGCCGCCCAATGCCCACAAGGCCATGATCGCCGGGTGCCACCTCTCCGGCGCCGACCGCATCTTCCGCGTAGGCGGCGCCCAGGCCATTGCTGCGATGGCCTATGGCACCGAAACCATTCCCGCCGTCAACAAGATCGTTGGCCCCGGCAATGCCTACGTCAACGAAGCCAAGCGCCAGGTCTTCGGCCCCGTCGGCATCGACCAACTCGCTGGCCCGTCAGAGATTTTCGTCGTCGCGGACCACACCGGCGACGCGGAGATGATCGCCACGGATCTCCTGGCCCAGGCCGAGCACGACATTCGCACCCGCGTCGGCCTGATCACGACCGACAAAGCCCTGGCTGAAGCGACGCTTAGGCAGGTCGAGGTACAACTCGAAACGCTCTCGACGGCGTCCACGGCCCGTGAAGCCTGGATCAATTACGGCGAAATCACCGTCTGCGAGGACGAGGCCGCGATGATCGCCTATTCCGACCTCATTGCCGCCGAACACCTGCAGGTTCACACGATGGACGCCAGGGCCTTTGCCAAAAAACTCAGGAACTATGGCAGCCTATTCATCGGCGAGCTGGCCAGCGTGGTCTATTCCGACAAGTGCTCAGGTACAAACCATACCCTGCCCACCATGGGCGCCGGCCGCTATACCGGCGGCCTCTGGGTCGGAGCCTATGTCAAGATCGCCACGCACCAGTGGCTGGACGAACAAGGCGTCCAGCAGGTCGCGCCCCCTGCCGCCCGCCAGTCGGCTAGCGAGGGTCTCGAAGGCCATCGCCGCGCCGCCCAATTGCGGCTCGATCGCATGCAGGCCGGGGCAAGCTGAACGACAAAAGGGCCGGTGGAAACACCGGCCCCTCTCATTTCGTGTAACCTATCGCGTTAGCTTATCTTATCCGCCTCGGCCCAGGCCGCCTTGAGCTTTTCCAGCGTGAAACCCGGCGCCCGCGCGGCTGACAGAATCGGCACTTCCTTGCGCATCACGACATCGATGGCTTGAGGCATGCGCTCGATATGCTCTGCCGGAATGACGACCGCGCCATGCCGGTCGGCATGGATCAAATCACCTGGCCGCACATGCATGCCGAACACCGTCACCGGGCAATCCAGCTCGGTCACATGCACAAAGGCGTGGCTCGGCCCGACGGCGCCCGCGATCACCTGATAGCCTGCGTCGAGCATGCCAAGATCGCGCAGCACGCCATTGGTCACCGTACCGGCAACGCCAAGACCCTTGTGCTGGGCCACCTGCATTTCGCCCCAGAAACCGCCGATCACATGGGGCCAGTCGGTGTCCTCGATAACCACCACGTTCGGCCCGTCACCGGCAGAAACATACTCGTAATATTGCATCCTGAGGGCCCGCACCTCATTCGCCGGCTTCTGGGCCGGAGACGAGGCGCGGATCCTCGCGGTTCGCGCAAAGCCCACGACCGGCGGCAGATTGGGGTCCGCGCAGACCACAGGGAATTTCGTGAATCCCTCGGCGGCACGCCCGCCCATGACATGTTCGAGGGCATTGCAAACGGTTGGCGTATCCGCCTTCCGCAGAGCGGCAAGCGCTTCTGAGGTGATAGTGGGCATTGGTGCTACTCGGCCGCCTGTGCTGTGGCAAAAACCGGCGCAGCGGGGGACGCCGCACCCCGGATGACAAAAGCAATCGCGTCGGCGGAGGCCGGGTTGCGGAACCCATGCATCAGTCCGATCGGGACCGTTAGCGTGTCGCCAGCGCCCATGATGAGTGATCCGCTCTCCCAGGAAAATTCCAGCGTGCCGGACTGCACGAAGATCACTTCCTGCTCGGCGCGAGCATGGGCGGGGATGGCGGCGCCGGTTTGCAGCTTCAGGCGCCGCAAAGTAAAGTCGTGCTTCCAGTGCCCGATGATCGGCCCGGCCTTGACCCCGTCCTGCCCGTCCACATCGCCGATGACACCGGCTTCTTCGACCCCGTCGCCAGCGAGCGGGGAGTTGGGATCGCCCTTCATGTCCCTGGCCTTGATGGCATAACTGGCCAGCTCTTCCATGGGCGGGGTCGCCAGTTCCCGCAGTTTTTCGGCGGTCGGGGGCTGTTCCAGTTCGGCGCCCTCGGGCACCTTCTCGCCCAGGGTCGTGTCCACCAGCTTGCCGCCCTTGAGGAGTTTCAGGCCGAAATCCTCAGCCATCTTGAAGACACTCGGCGCCCAGACCACTTTGCCCGGATCATCATGGCCGAGAACGACGAAGAGGAATCCGGTACCCTCATCGAGCTTTTCGAAGCCGCGGAACATGTGAGTCGGAACCGTCGCCACGTCGCCGGGCTCGACATCGATATAGCCGTCGGTCTTGTCGGGCCCGAACACAAAACGCCACTTGCCGGTGTGGACCACGAAGGTCTCGGCGGTGAGATGGCTATGTTGGGAATTGGTGCACCCGAAGGGCTGGCGCGCGGCGCCGACATTGAAGCCGTGAGCCTCTGGGATATGCACGACCTGCGCCGGGTTTTCCGATACACCCGGTCCGATAATGGTGAAATTCTCCTTGCGGTCCGAGCCCGGCGTGCGGGCGTCGATGAAGGCGTTGCGCAACCCCTTGAGGTCCGCATAGCGCACTAGGCGCATTTCCATTTCCGCTTGGGTCCAAGTCTTCTGGGTCATGATGAAATCCCCTTTCGGAGGGCAGGATAGCATTTTTGCATTCGTATGCAATATCAGTTTGAAGCATGGCAAAGCCATGTCCATTTCGGGCGAATTTCTAAACCTTGCCGGGTTTGTAGATGCGTCGGCCGTCGATTTCGACAATGCCGGTCTTGGGCAGGCGCGCGGAGCTGCGCACTACCAGGTCGCCGCTCAGGATGCGATGCTCGGCTTCGATCTCGCCGCTCGAGATCTGACCCATCAGAATGTTGACGGTGGCTTCGACCATGCGCTTGAGCGGCTGACTCACTGTCGTGATGCCATAGGAGGTCCAACGCGCCGGGCCCACATCGTCATAGCCGACGATGGACAGGTCATCGGGGATCGAAAGCCCGAATTCGTAACGCGCGACATCCATGACGGCCACGGCCATGTGGTCATTGGCGACGAATATGGCATCGGGCCGGTCGTCACGCGACAGCAGTTTGCGCGCCGCAGCCTCGGCTTCAGCGCGGTCGTAGTTGCCCACTTCGACCAGGATTTCGGCATGCCCTGCCTCGGTCAAAGCATCGTGGTAGCCGGCGAAGCGATCGCGATTGGTGGAGGAGCTTTCGACGCCAGAAATGTAGCCGAAACGCCTATGCCCGCCCGCGAGCAGAAATTCGCCAATGCGCCGGCCGCCTTCGCGATTGCGGGTGGTGACGCTGGAGACAGCATCGCGCTCGGTCGTCCGGTTGAACAGAACGACTGGGATGCCCGCCGTCGCGCATTCTTCCGACAGTTGCGAAGACAGCGTGGTCGAGGCGAGGATGATGCCGTCGACCCGGTACTGCATCAGCTGGTCAAAAACCGGGTCGCTGTCCCGATCCATATGGCCGGTGAACAGCAGCAGGCGGTAGTTCTCCTTGACCAGCAACCGGCCAAGCTCCTCAAGCACGTCCGGGTAGAAGAGGTTTTCGAGATAGGCCATCACCACGGCTATGATGCGGGAGCGATTGGTGATCAGCGAGCGAGCAATGGCATTGGGCCGGTAGCCCAGTTCCTGCGCCGCGGCCATGACCTTTTCGCGGGTCTTGGGGGAGATGGAGGCGCCAGGCGTAAAAGTGCGGGAGACAGCAGACTGCGAGACGCCTGCGCGTCGTGCGACCTGTGAGGAGGTCACCCCCGACTTTTTTACTCCGCTGTCCATCCGCCATCCACCAGAAGCGCCGTGCCGGTAATCAGCGACGCCGCGTCTGAGGCCAGAAATACAATCGGCCCCATGATATCCTCCACCCGCCCGAGCCGGCCAAGCTTGATCTTGGATAGGACCCAGGAGCGGAAATCAGGATCGCTCAAGTTCCTAGCCGTCAGCTCGGTTTCGATAAAGGTCGGGCAGACCGTATTGACCCGAATATCGCTGGCGCCGAGCTCGATGGCCAAGGCTTTTGTCAGACCTTCAACAGCATGTTTGCTGGCGGCATAGACAGCGCGACTGGGCCCACCCACATGCCCCATCTGCGAAGAGACGTTGATGACCGAGCCACCGAGACCTTCTTCCCGCAGTCTGGCAACGACGGCCTGGGTGACAAAAATCGTCGCGCCGAGGTTGATCTGCATCACCGTCTGGTAGTCCGCTGGGGTGATGCCTGCAAGGTCGCTGTGGCGGGCGGTGCCGGCGGAATTGACCAGAATATGGAAGGGCTGGCTGTCCGCCACAAAGCTGCGCACGGCGTCGAAATCGGTGATGTCGAGGGCGACACCCTCCACCGACCAGCCGCTTGACGCCATGGCGTTGACGACCTGTTCGACGTCGGCGGCCGTGCGTGCCGCAACGGTCACATGCGCCCCAGCTTCCGCCAAAGCCACCGAGGCCCCCAGCCCGATGCCGCGCGTGCCCCCCGTGACCAGGGCGCGCTTGCCGCCGAGGCGGAAACTGGGGGTCTTGGGAAAATGCATCTACCTAGGCCTTGGTGGTCGGAGCGGCAGCGGTACCATAGGGCACATTGCGTCGGCCATAGCGGCGGACACGAATATTGGCCTGCTCGGCATGGCCGACAAAGCCTTCCAGCATGGAAAGGCGCGAACCATATTCACCGATCCTTGCCGATGCTTCGTCGGTGGTCACCGTCTGCCAGGTGCAGGTCTTGAGGAATTTGCCAACCCAGAGGCCGCCGGTATAGCGCGCCGCTTTCATCGTGGGCAGGGTGTGGTTGGTGCCGATGACCTTGTCGCCATAAGCCACATTGGTGCGCGGGCCCAAAAACAGCGCGCCGTAATTGGTCATGTTGTCCCGGAACCACATATCGCGATCGGTCATCACCTGCACATGCTCTGAAGCAATCCGGTCGGCCTCAACCAGCATTTCATCGTAGTCTTCACACACGATCACCTCACCATAATCGGCCCAGGATTTGCGCGCCATGTCGGCTGTGGGCAGAATTTCGAGCAGCCGCTCGATTTCGGTCATTGTGTCGCGTGCCAGCTTTTCCGAATTGGTCAGCAGGATGGCCGGCGAATTGGGGCCATGCTCGGCCTGCCCGAGGAGGTCCGTGGCACAGAGTTCGCCATCCACCGTCTCATCGGCAATGACCAGAGTTTCGGTGGGACCGGCAAACAGGTCAATGCCGACGCGGCCGTAAAGCTGCCGCTTGGCTTCCGCCACAAAGGCATTGCCGGGCCCCACCAGCATATCGACCGGATCGATAGTCTCGGTGCCGATGGCCATGGCGCCGATGGCCTGGATACCGCCCAGGACATAGATTTCGTCTGCGCCAGCCATGGCCTGTGCCGCCACGATGGCAGGAGCGGGCTTGCCGTGGAAAGGGGGCGCGCACGTGATGACGCGCGGGCAGCCGGCCACCTTAGCGGTCAGCACCGACATATGCGCCGAGGCCAGGAGCGGATATTTTCCGCCCGGCACATAGCAGCCCACCGCGTTGATCGGCACGTGCTTGTGGCCCAGCGTGACGCCCGGCAAGGTCTCGACGGCGAGGTCGAGCATGGTGTCCTTCTGCTTCTGGGCGAAGTTGCGAACCTGTTTTTGCGCAAACTCGATGTCGGCTAGGTCCTGATCGGTTAGCTGCGCCTTGCAGTCGTCGATCTCCTTCTGGCTCAGCCGGAAGTCTTCGCGGTCCCAGTTATCGAACTTTAGCGACAGCTCGCGCACGGCAGCATCGCCCCGCTTGTCGATGTCGCCAAGAATGGTCTCGACCGTCGCGCGGACCTGACGATCTGCCTCCGCCCGCTCTTCAATGTCCTTACCGCGCTTCAGCCAAATGGGCATGGGTGCCTCCCTCGAGAGTTGTTTCAATGGCCGCATACGTATGCAGCAAGTTGTTTCATAGCGCGCGGAACGCGAAGTTCGACTGCCTCATCTAGGCACTGGTGGCCTTTGCAGGTGGATATCGGTGGCCCGCTCATAAGCGTGGCCGAACTGCACAATTCGGGATTCCTCGTTGTGCCGCCCAATGATCTGCATGCCAATCGGTAGGCCCGCGTGAAAGCCGACGGGCAGGGCCAGCACGGGATGGCCCGAGACGTTGAAGCCGATCGTGCGCATGGGCGTCCATTGCGCCTCTTTCTCGAAGGGCGCAGCGGGGAGCGCGGTAGTCAGCGCGCCGACCGTAATGAGCACGTCATGCTCGTCCAGCAGGTCATTAATACTCGCCCGGAAGACCGCGCCGGCATCGTGCGCTTTGGCCAATTCAGCGTAGCTCAGCGCCAGACCGGCCGCGAGGCTGAGATAGGCGCGGCGGCCATAGTCTTGCGGATGATCGCGCAGGTTGCCGGCGTGCAGCTTGAAGCTCTCTGCATGTAGGATCGCGGCGACCGCCACTTCGATATCCGCATAGTGGGGCATCTCGACTTCGTTTACCGCAGCGCCAAGCCGTGACAACTCCGAAACCGCGGCGTCGATAGCGACGACGATCTCGGGCATGGTCTGTGGATCATGGGCAAACCAGTTGCGCGCATAGCCGATCCGTAGCCCGGATAGAGGTTCACCGAGCCGCGAACCGGCGGCTTCTTGTCCCGCCCGACCCGTCAGGACATCCAGGGTCAGCGCGGCCTCGGCCACCGTTGCGCTGACTGTCCCAACATGATCGAGGCTGGGTGCCAGGTCGAGCACTCCCACGGTGGGCACGCTGCCCAAGGTGGGCTTGAGACCCACCGTGCCGCAGTAAAAACTCGGTCCGCGCACCGAACCGCCAGTATCGGTGCCTATAGAGGTCCGGACCAGGCCACCTGCCACGGCCGCAGCACAGCCCGAAGACGACCCGCCGGTAATGTGGTCGAGGTTCCATGGATTGCGGGCGGGAGGAAAGAGGCCCCGCTTGTCGGGCCCGACCGTCGCCCATTCATAGGTTGCGAGCTTGCCGATGATCACGGCACCCGCCGAGCGCAACCGCCGCACGACTTCCGCGTCGCTGTCGGCAGTCGCGTCCGCCCGGCCCGGCGCATTCGCCGTTGTGGGCACGCCGGCGACATCGATCACGTCCTTGATCCCCACTGGAATGCCATGGAGCGGACCGCGGTCAATCCCGTCGGCCAGTTCGCGATCAGCGCGTACCGCGTCGGCCAATGCGTCGTCCTCCAGCACACGGTAGAAGCTGAGATAGGCCGGATCGCGCTCGGCAATACGCCCCAGTGTGGCCTCTGTCAGGGCTTTGGCCGTCAGCCGTCCATCGCGCAGACGCGCGCCCAGCGCGACGATGTCGAGGTCGCAAATACTGTCATCCTGCCTGGTGGGTGTTGACGCGAGCACTTGCGCGGCCAGCCCGTCATGCATCCAAGAGGCGAGCTTTTCGACGCCTGATGCCTCGTCGGCCGTCAGCTCAAGCCCCGCCGCCTCCAGGGCCGCCTTGAACCGATCAACGAATGCGCCGTCCCGCGCCATGGTTCAAGCCTCGATCCGCGCGCCGCTGGTCTGGTCGAAGAGGTGGCAGGCCGAAGCCGGAATGGCAATCCGGGCGACATCGCCAATATTGCCTCGGTAGTCCTTGCCCACCTTGATCGACACCAGTTCCCCGGCCACGCGCATGGAGAGCATCGTGGCTTCGCCCAGAAGCTCAACCGTATAGATGGGTGCCTCGATCTGCCCACCGGTACTCGCAAGGCTCGCATCCTCGGCCCGAAAGCCCAGCGTCACGGCCCCGCCGGCCGAATGCGGCAGGCCTTCGATCCTGATCCCCTGGCTGGTAAAGACACCGTCCTTGACCTCGCCGTTCACCAGGTTCATCGCCGGCGAGCCGATGAAGCTGGCAACAAAGGTATTGGCCGGCCGGTCATAGATTTCCATCGGCGTGCCGACCTGCTGCACCACGCCCTTGTTCATCACCACCACGCGGTCGGCCAGCGTCATGGCTTCGATCTGGTCGTGCGTCACGTAGATCGTCGTGGTCTTGAGCGCGTGGTGTAAGTTCTTGATCTGCGCCCGGGTCGAGACGCGCAGCTTGGCGTCGAGGTTGGATAGCGGTTCGTCCATCAGGAACGCGTTTGGTTCACGAACAATGGCACGAGCGAGGGCGACGCGCTGACGTTGACCACCCGAAAGCGCTGCCGGGCGCCGCTCTAGGAACGGCTCCAGCTCCACCATCGCCGCCGCCTTCATGACCCGTTCATGATGCTGGTCCTGAGGCACTTTCCGCACTTTGAGGGGAAAGCGGATATTCTCATATACCGTCATATTCGGGTAGAGGCCGTAGCTCTGGAACACCATGGAAATGTCACGATCCTTGGGTTCGAGCTTGTTGACCAGCCGGTCGCCGATCCAGATTTTGCCTTCGGTGATTTCCTCGAGTCCGGCAATCATCCGCATGGTCGTGGTCTTGCCGCAACCCGAGGGGCCGAGCAGCACCAGGAATTCCTGGTCGGCTATATCGAGGTTGAAATTATCGACACCGATAAACTTGTTCCAGCGCTTGGAGACATTCTCGAGACGGATCTGGGCCATTGGATCAGCCTTTCACGGCGCCGGCGGTCAATCCGCTGACGATCTGACGTTGGAAGAAGAGGACGAGGATAAAGAGCGGCACTGTGGCCGAAACCACGGCGGCTACCGCGAACATCACATTGCCGGTTTCCTGAATGGAGCCGAGGAAGCTCGAAATCTTGGGCACCATAGTCTGGTTCTCGGCGCTCAGCAGCATAGCCGTGACGGCGAAGTCATTGTAGCCCAACAGGAAGCTGAAGAGCCCCGTCGTCACCACGCCCGGCCACATGACCGGCATGATCACCATGCGGAAAGCCTGGAAACGGGTGCAGCCATCCACCATTGCGCTCTCATCCAGATCCTTGGGGATCGAGAGAAAGAAGGAGTGCAGCATCCACAATGTGAACGGCTGATTGATAGCCACCAACACGATGATCGAAGTGGGCAGTACGCCCCAGATATTGAGCTGGAAAAAGGGCAGCAGATAACCCGAGACCAGAGTGATATGCGGCATGGCGCGGAAGACCAGCGCGGCGATCAGGATCCAGAACGCATAGTTCTTGCCCGAGCGCGCCAGGGCATAGCCGCCCAGAGTGCCGAGGGTCAGCGAAATTGTGGTCACACAGATGGTGACGATGATCGTATTGAACGCCGCCTTCCAGAAATCCCGGGTGATCCAGGCGCCGTAATAGCCGTCCCCCGTGAACGCCGCACCGGTCTCCCGGATTGTCGCCGTGCCGAAAATGGCATTCCACCAGCTTTCGCGGGAGAAGAAATCGGCCTCGACCTTGAATGATCCCCAGACCGTCCAGAGAAAAGGCACGGCGGCCAGGATCACCCAGAAAACGATAAAGCCGTAGATGAGCGCATTGAGCAAAACGGGGCGCTTGTGTTCCATCGCCTCAGACATGATCACACCGCCTTGTGCTTGAATTCGCGCCAGGTGCGCACCAGCACCGGCGAAAGGAGGATGACGACGCCAAGAATGGTCAGCACTGAGGTCGCGCCCGCCGAACCAAACTGCTGCGAGTCTCCGGTCAGATCGTTGTAGATCAGCCAGCTCAGCGATGTGGCATTGGCCTCTGCGGAGAAGCCGACAATCGGCTCGAACACCCGGAAATTGTCCATCAACTGCACGAGCGCCACGAAGGTCGCGAGTGGCGCCAGATGCGGGATGATGACGTAGCGGATGCGCTCCCACCGCGAGGCGCCATCGATCATTGCCGATTCCAGCGTGTCGCCGGGTACGGTTTGCAGGCCTGCATAAAAAACCACGAAGGAGAAGGGCGCGTTTGTCCAGACCCCATAGGTCAGCAGCGCCCCCCAGGTCAGCGCGGGAGACGCGCGCAGCGACAAGGTCGGATCCTTGAAGATGTGCTGGATGGTGGCGCCCAAAATGCCATTGGGACTAAGCATCCAGTAGAGGATCAGCGAGCCGATCAGCGGCGTGATGATCATCGGCAATAGGGAAAAGAAGATGATTGGACCCTTGGTGACCTTGGGTAAGGCGTTGACCGCCAGTGCAATGGTGAAGCCCAGCGCCATGGCCAGCGGCGTCACCACAAAGCAATAGACCAACGTGAAGATCAGCGCCTTGTAGAAGGGCAGATTAAGAACCTGTGCCCACTTCGTGCCGAAGTCGCGATCGCTGGCGAGGATGACACCCAGCTCGCTCGTGGCCAGATGCGCGCGATTGACGTAAGTGCCCAGGCCGTTGAACCGCCCCAGCGGCTGCTCTTCACGCAGTGCCGCAGTCGCCGCGGTATCGACAAGTAGTTCCTTCGAGCAGCCACCGAAGGGCTGGCAATTCTCGACTTCGACCATGACTTGCTCATGGCTGACATAAAGCGACTGCACCACGACCGAGACAATCGGCAAGGCTATAAACAGCACCATGGCGATTAGCGAAGGCAGGATGAAAGCAAAGAATGTCTTGTTCGGCATTGCCTGCCTCTCTCAAAGCGCTGGGCCGTTCAGCAATTATGATGTTGTGGCCAGGCTTGACGCAAAGTCGATATCGAGGAGAACGACGGGCCATTCCGACGGCCAGTCCGGGTGACCTCCCCCCGCTTGCGGGAGGAGGCGCAGTATGTCCCGGAGACGACTATTGCAGGAAGCCGGCCTCGCGAGCGGCGGTGTCATAGGCGGCCTTAACGTCGGCCAGTGCCTGGTCGGCATCTTCCGATCCCGCGACGAATTCCGCCAGTTCGGTCGACAGGGCGGTGTGCAACAGGCCCATATAAGGCTGCATCGGATAGGCACGGGCACCACCATTGGCGTTGGCAATCACGCCAACGGATGCCGGCCCGGGTTCGTAGCCGGCGATGAGCCACGTCGCGACGTCCTTATTGGCCATCATCATGTCCGGGCTGATCCCGTGCACCATGGCCTGGAAAGAAGCGGCGGCGTCCTCATCGGAGATATTCTTGGCGATCGTGAAGCCATCCCACCAGAGCGCTGCCGCCGGTATGGAACCACCGCCAATGGTCGGGGCTGCCGCCAGCACGGTGTTTTCGACCACGCCTTCGACCGCACCCTCATCATCGAGAATGGCGCCGCCCAGCGAACCCCACTCATTCATGATAGCGACATTGCCGGCCTCATACTCCTTCTGGATTTCGGTGGCGTCGTAGGTGAGATAGTCCGGATCCATGAAAGCCGTCATCTCACGCATGACGCGCAGCACTTCGCGCCCTTGCTCGTTATCAATGGTGAGCTCTGCGCTGCCCGGCGCAAAGAACTCTGCGCCAGTCCCGAGATAGGAATTGACAAACTCGGCGGCCAAATCCCAACCCGGCTTGACCGAGGCGGCCAGCGGATAGTCCATGAGGCCCGCTTCCTTGATCTTGGCCGCGGCAGCCAGAACCTCGTCATAGCTGGTGGGCGGCTCGACACCGGCCTGTTCCAGAATATCCTTGCGATAGAACATGTGCTGGCCATTGCCCATGAAGGCGATAGCCATGATCTTGCCGTCGATCTTGACCAACTGGCTGGGCAGCAAGTCCTGGCCATACTGGGCCACGAGGTCATCGAGTGGGCGGATCAGGTCGCCATTGAGCAGCGGGACGATTGAGTTGTTCGCAACCACTGCGACCGTATACTCGGCAGGGTTGATGGTAAGTGCCGGGACTTGGATTTCCTTGTGTTCGGCTGTCGCATTAGCCGTAACGGCAACAGCGTCCGAAGCACATTCCTGTGCCGTCGCATTGATGGTCCGCAGCGCTTCGAAGTCGTTGCTCAAAATGCGCACCGAACCGGCCTGGACACCACATTCGGCATGAGCCGCGCCCGTTCCCAGGGCCAAGGCAACCGCAGACGCGGCAAGCATAAGAATGGGCTTCATGTTTGTTCTCCTGTCTTTGGACACTACGTGCCCACCCTCGGCACAGCACCTCTGTCGGCACCATGCACACACTGACGTTCCTACCCTCTGCATACGTATGCATTTAGCGTTTTGCATTCGTATGCAAAGAGCAACTAAGCACAACTTTCCGAGGGGCGCAATGGTTCTGTGACGCAGGACCGTCATCGAAAAATGTTGCGCAGCAGCCGGAGGTTGCTCAGAAGCCGGGTTCGTAGTTGAAATAGAGCGGGTTCGAGAGGGCAACCATGTTCTGGCTCAGTGCCATGGAGTTGGGCACCGCGGGGTAAGGCGACTGGGGGCCTTCCACCTCGACGCGGTAGTAGTTCCGTTCCCCGGCGCCTGGAGTGTCGATGAATTGCACGCTGCGGGTCTGCGGGTCGGTCAGGTAGCTACCGACTTCATCTCGGTTCTTGATGACCCGGATCCGGTAGGAGGCCCCGGCAATGCCCCCGCCGCTCAACCGGACTGCAAACGTCACTGGCCTGCCCGTGGGTTTGACATTATCCCCCATCATCATGTCCATCACCCCGTCCCCATCATGATCGGCGACCAATTCGACGCGGGGATTGAATGGATTGGCGCTGACCGAGGCCCTGCCGGCTGCCATGGCGGCCAGCACCGACTCTTTCGACCGTTCGGCTGCGAAAACCCAGGTGGTGGGCGTGCCGACGTAATTGGCCGTTGCTTCAACAGACTGCAAGGTGGTCAGCTCCGGGCTGTCCGGCACGCCGTGATGGGCGTCACTGCCGCCGCGTCCACCGAGCATTCGCCCCGATTTAAGCATATCGTCCCAGATGCGGACCCCCGGAATGTTCTTGGGCCAGACGCTGCCGTTCCAGATCTCCACTGAGTCCGCAAGGTCGAACGAAAAGCCATAGTGGTTCTTCGTGCTGGGGTGATTGGCTGAGAAATGCACGCCCAGTTCGCGTTTGAGGGCAAGCAGGTTCCAATCCCGATCATCACGATGGTCGAACACCCGCTGGTGGTCATATGGACCAGTCGAGAGAATATTGATGTGACCGCGATTGGCGGTTAGCTCGGCCCCGTGAAACAACAGCAGATTGTCTGATCGGAGTTCGGGATCGGCCCAGGTATGGCTGGCCACCGCGCCCATGACATGAACGTCGTGGTCGGTGATGGCGAGGTAGTCAAAACCCTGGCTCTCGGCAAAGCCGATGATCTTGCCGATTGGGTTGTTGGACGAATCGGTGCTGTGCCGGGAATGCAGATGCCAGTCACCCTTGAGCCAGACCCCTTCCCGAGCCTGAAGCGGCGGCAGCGAAGCGGGGATGGCCGGGATCATGCGCGCACTCCCGTCTCCAGCTTGAGGGTCAGTATCTGGAACGGGGTCAGTGCCAGCTGGACCTTGCCATCTTCGATCGTCAGGGGCTGTGGATCGCGTTCGAGCAGATTGACGATCTCAGCCTGCCTTGTGCCGTCGGGCAGGCGCACGCTCACAGTGCTGCTGTGTCCGTGCGTTTCCCAAATGCGAGCGATCAGGCCGGCACCGTCCTCGCTACGCTTGAGCGCCTCCAACGTCACTCCCTGCCCGTCCAGCTCAAGCAGCGGACGAGACGCGGCCTCGCTCCCCTGCCCCGCCATCAGCCTCAGAGGCAGATTATAGGCTTCGGCACGGCCGGGAATATCACTGGCCAGCAGGCCATGATGCACAATGGCCGCATAGCGGAAATGATGTTCGCCCTGATCGGCCTCGGGCCATGGATAGACCGGCGATTTGATCAGTGTCAGGCGAACCGTGCTGCCACGCACGTCATAGCCATATTTGCAGTCATTGACGAAAGCGACGCCGAAATCGGATTCGGAAACATCGACCCAGCGATGCATGACGGTCTCGAAACGCGCCTGATCCCATGACGTATTGGCATGGCTGGGACGCCGGACATGACCGAACTGGATCTCCGCCGTACTTTCCTGGGCCAGCACGTCGAGCGGGAACGCCACCTTCACCAACGTATCGTGCTCATGCCAGTCAACAAAATTGTCGAAGTCGAGCTGATCGCTATCGGCACCAAGAGCGACGATCTGCACGATGCGGGACTGCTCGTAGCGCCACTCAAAGCGGATCGCGGCCCGGTGCGGGCCAGTTTCAACGACCTCGGCGCTGACCAGAGCGTCGATTTCCCAGATCTGATCTTCGAAACTATCGTCAATGTCCCAGGCGTCATATTCGACCGGCATGTCGCGATAGGCCTGCAGCCGGTTCGCCGCCTGCCCCGGCTTGATCGTCTCTCGTCCACGCCGCTTGTCGAACAGGGACACCAGATGCCCCTTGTCGTCGAAGCGGGCTGCAATCATCCCGTTTTCGAGACGGCGCGCGGAAACATCCAGCCCGCCATTGCCGCTTGCGTGGTCACCGGCTGCGCGCTCAACGCTTATGACACTTGTAGCCGGCAGGTCTTTGACCAGCACGCCCTGTCGTGTCCGGCCATCGGCGCGATGAATGACTTGGCTGGCCATCGACCGGCCATCAATTGTCAGGCAGGACGGCTGTTCAGCGTCGAATTCGAGCAGGCCATCGCGCGGCCTGCCCAATGCGTTGAGCACGCCAAAGCGACCTTTGCCCGCCAGCGCACCTGTCAGTTCACCGCGCAGCTGCTCGGCAATTTCAAAAAACTGCGCATAATCGCGATCACTGTCATCGAACACACCGCCGATCGAGGTTCCGGGCAGAATGTCATGGAACTGATTAAGCAGCACGATGCGCCAAAGCGCGTGCAGTTGCGCCGCAGGATAGGGCAGTCCGAGACGCTCTTGCGCCAAAACGGCCAACACCTCGAGTTCGCGCAGCGTCTGTTCGGCCAGACGATTGTTGCGCTTGTTCTTGGCTACCGAGGTCAGCGTGCCGCGGTGATATTCCAGATAAAGCTCGCCCACCCAGGTTGGGTAGTCCCCCGGACGCTCCGCCATGCGCTTCAGGAGCCGCTCGAAATAGGGCCGCATGTGCTCATGCCGGACCGACGGGCAGCCGGGAATGCCCTTTTCCATGCGGCGGATATTTTCCAGCATCTCGCGGGTGGGTCCACCACCGCCATCGCCATGGCCATAGACCATGAAGAGTTCCTTGTTGAGCGCCTGCTGGGCGTGGCGCTTCCAGGTGCCCATCACGAATGTAGGCTTGATGTCGGCATTGTAGGTCGTGCCGAAACCCGTCGCGGTATAGGGCTGGGTGGTCATGAAATAGGCGGCCACCGTGCTGCCATCGATCCCCTGCCAGTGGAAGGTCTCGTTGGGCATGCGGTTGGTGTCGTTCCAGCTCATCTTGTGGGTAACGAACATGTCGACATCGGCCAGCTTCATCATCTGCGGCAGGGCCGCCGAATAGCCGAACGTATCGGGCAGCCAGAACACGCGCGGCGTCACCCCGAAAGTTTCTTCGTGATAGGCCACGCCATGCAGAATATGCCGGGCAAACGACTCGCCACTGGTGATATTGGCGTCGGGCTCGAGCCAAAGCGCCCCTTCGATCTCGAACTTGCCCGCCTCGACCTGCTTTTGAACCCGCTCGAAGATTTCGGGGTAGTCCTGAGCCAGATAGTCCAGCAGCACGCCCTGATTATACATGAAGCGGTAGTCAGGATATTGCTCCATCAGGGCCAGAGCCGTCGACATCGACCGAGCCATCTTCTGACGGGTTTCGCGCACGCGCCAGAGCCATGCGACATCGATATGGGTGTGGCCGGTAACCGTGATGACCGGCTTGTCCTCGAAATCCCTGGCCGCATAGATTTCTTCGGCTATCGTCTGGGCCCGTTCAAGCGAGGCCGCAAATCGTGCCGCATCGCCGGGCCGGAAGTCGATTTGTGCCAGCGCCGCATCAACGCGATTGACAATATGGTGCCGTCGCGGATCGTCCTCGCTGAGCAGGCGCGCCACATCGAGCGGCACGGATAGATCGTAGAACACCTTCTCGACCAGTGCGTCATGCGCCAACAACGAGAACGACATGCCATATTGCCGGCGATCCTCGATAGTCCCCGCCTCGAGCAGAATGTCGTAGGTTTCGCCCGCCTGTGCGGCGGTGCTGAGCAGCACCTCCTGGTGATTGCCATCGGCCCCCTGTGCAATCCGGCCATTGACCCGGACCAGGCATTGCGGGTCCGAGCGGCCACGCGTATTGCCAAACTGCGCATTGACCTTGAGAAATATCTGCTGCCCGTTGGCCGCCTCCGGCATTGCAAAGCGCGTCGCGAACCAGAAATAGCTCTCCGGCTCACCCCAAACCAGGTCGGGACCAACCGCCTCCCAGCCCTTTGGATCTTCGCCAACGATATCACCGCGCTGCTCGGGCAGGCCGCGCCGGAAGCGCAGCGGCAAATTCGTCGCGATCTCCATAAAAATATACGCGCGCAGGCGACGCAAAAGGTGGTCCAGTTTCTTGATATGCATGTCGTTCGTCCTGCCCCTAAAGGGTGCTGATCGTGATGTCCGGCGTCACGCCATAGGCCGGTGGCGGCTGCGGGATGGCATTGACCAGCAGACCCTGTTCCCAGTCGAGGCACAGATTGGCCAGGCCCGGCCCTTCGAGCTCAAGTGCGTCTCCGCCGTCGAAATGCAGCCGGCATTGCGCGATCAGATCGATGAAATCGGCAAGGGATTCGCCTTGCGCAACGATGGCGGCCCATCCCTGTAGCCGTCCGTTGCAACGATATTCAAGCCCTTCCGCGGGTCCCTCGGTGATCGCCTGCAGAGGACCGGTCGCCTTGAGCGCAACCAGCCCATCCCCGCCCTCAAGAATGAGCGTGTCACCATGGTGGTGGTGGATCAGACCAGTGCGGGCAGCATAGGCATGGGTGAAATCGAGACGGGCCTCGCTCCCCAGCCGGTATTGCAGCAGGGCAACGTTTTCATGCTGGCCGACGCGCGGCAGCGTGCCATTGCCGGCCCAGTATGACGGGCGCTGCTGGCCCCAGGGATCGTCTTCGCCCGGATGGTTGATCCAGGCGCGGGCCATGGGATGACTGCCAAAGCGCAGGTCGAGCACATGCTGCTGGTGACCATAGCCGCCCGCCTTGGCGCCGCTATTGGTCGAAAGCTGGACATCGCGCGTTTTGTACAGGCCCAGCTCCGCTGCCAGCCCGTAACCCTGCAGATAGCGCGCGGAAACGACCTGCCCCGGGTCCGGCCAGGCGTAGCGCGCAAGCCCCTCGGGCGGTTCATAGCGACCCGCCGCAAACAGCGGCAGCGATGCGACGCCCTTGTTGAGCCATCCCTGGCCAAAGGCAATTGCCGCAAAGGGAGCCAACTCGGTCAGCGGCCCCGCCCGCAATTCCTTGTCATAGGCCCGCCCCATCGAGCCCGCCGGCACGCCTTCGAGCGTATGGAGCGCAACCATGGTGAAAATCCGGTCGCACATGGCCCGGGCGCGGTCTGCCAGGTCCGGTGGCCCAAGCTCTGCCAATGTCAGCAGGCCAATGAAGTCCACTGGGTAATAGGCAGCCGAATTCCATTCTGCGAGCCCGTCTTCTTCAACCGCATCGAACCAGCGAGCCAGTCGCCCCGCGGCCAATTCCGCTTGCTCTGCCCCGGTCCGGGCAGAAGCCGAAAATGTATCTTGGGCAAAACTCTGCCCGGCCAGCATTTGCGCGACGTGAAAACACAGCGCGTGGTTCTCACTCCAGAACCACATCGCGTCATTGCCCGGCTCATCCACCCAATAGCGGAAGTCGAGCAGGGTCTGGCGAATGCGATCTTGCATCGCAGCTGGCAGCGCGTCCCGGTAGCGAATCCAGACCCAAAGCAACGGCACCGCAACGAAATCGGCACAGTCCCGCCGTTCCGCCATAGCCAGCAATGTTTCCTCGATAATGCCGGCAATCCGCGGATCATCGGTCCTGCCGCTTTCGAGAAGCGCCACGACCAGTCCCATCCGGCTTTCGCCATGGGCAATCGCGTGTTCGAGCGCCAGTCTTTTGCGGTCGGCCAGGTCGCCCCCAAGTCGCATGGCCGAGGTCTGGTGCAGAACAGCACACCCGATCGTGCGCTCCACCACACTATCACCGGCCAGAAAAGTCAGTTGCAGTATGTGATAGCCTTGCGGCAGGTCGTGCCCGCTGCATAGCGCTATCTCGGTTGCGCCTGCTGGCAAATCATAGACTGCATCGAGCAACACTGCCCTGGTGTGCGAGGTGGTGGCAATCACGGCGCGAACACGTACCGGCGTGCCGGCTGGCGTGTCGAACAGCAGGGTCAACTCGTCGTCAGCTGTCACCACGTCGCCGCGTGAACGCACCTGGGCTGATAGCCCGCGCAATGTCTCGACGTGCTCTCCCAAGCTTGCGCCCGGCAAATAAACGTCCAGCGTCACATCATCGAGCAGCACCAGTTCGAAGAACCAGTTGGTATCTCGCTCTGCCATATCCTCGGCTAGCACGATGATTTCGCTGCCACCTGCCTTGATGGGCAGATGCACCACGCTGCGCTGATCCGCATTGCGCGTGAACGGTTCAAAGCGCCCGGCCAACTCACCATCAACCCAGATGTGCACCCCGCCCCGCGTTCGTAGCTCGAACGAGCAATACCGGTCCCTCGACGCAGCAACCCGCGTGCGGCACCAGCGCGCCAGGCGCGTCGGCCGGTGCCGGAACTGGCTGAACTCCACGCGACGGTTGTTGCCCGGCAGATAAAGCGCTTCAACTGGCCAGTCCGTACGCAACATCACAATGCGCGTGGCGACGTCTCGCCAAGTCGCAACCCGGCAGGGCAAGTCACCGACATCCACGAAGCCGTTGACATATTTGTAGTCCTGCGGATCGCTGGCTGTAGCGGGCTCCCCCGGAAAATACTCGGCTTCGACCTCGGACAATTCCCAGGCGGTCAGACTGTCGCCGCGGGCGATGGTGAGCAAAGGGCTCGACATGAAAAACCTTGATGAAACGGTCAGACGAATTGTGTGGTCGGCAGACGGTAAGGCAGCAATGCCTCGAGCCGCTCAAGCAGGGCCGGCAGCTCGGCAGGAGCCGAAATTCTGTAGTCCGGCACCTCCTCAGCATCGGCGGGCGCATGGGGACGAAGGCTCGACCACGCCATGAAGACCGAGGTGATCCCCAATTGATTGGCGCCCTTGATGTCCCTGGAAAGGTTGTTGCCCACCATCACACAGCGCCAGGCGTCTGCCCGCGTGAGGCCAGCGGCCTCCAGCGCGGCGTCAAACATGCGTGCGTCGGGCTTGAGCACGCCAACATCGCCGGAGATCACATGGGCATCGAACAGATCCCACAGGCCGTGCTGGCTTAGAAGATTCACGAAGGTCTGGCGCGGACCGTCGGCCACCAGTACCAGCTTGTGCCCGGCGTCCTTGAGAGCACGCATCATTTCCGCCGCGCCGGGGATAAGATCGCCTCGCAGCACCACCTCACTCCCAGGCTCCTTGATTTCGGTGCGCTCGTCCACGAGCGTGTCCCCGCAATCGAGCAGGATCGCTCCAAAATGGGGCAGTTGCTCTGAAAGCCTTGCCAGTTCGCTCTTGACCCGCTTGGGAATCTCGGCCGCAAGCTCGGGCCACGGGAGGATCGGCAGATCCATCTCCAACCGCCGGTAGGCGTGAGCCGGCACAAAGGCGTCACCCTGCATCTTGAGCCGAGCACGGCGGTGGTCCGCTGCCGAGGCCGAATACTTGCCCGATTTGGCGAAATCATTGCCCAGATGCACGCCCTCTTCGCCTGCCAGCGGGCCGCAAACCGCCTCCAGACGACGACGTGATCCGGCATCCACGTGGTCCGGGCTGGCCCAGTGTGCGTGCTTTCCTGCTTCAACATAGATCACCGGCCGGCCATGCGACATCTGGGCAGAGCCTGCGCCAGCGTCCATGACCAGCCGGCCGCCATGGGAGGAGGCGTCCACGCGTATGACTGCACCCGAATGATCGACATGCACCCAAACATGTTCGAGGTCGTAGAGGTGGCCGATATCCCAGTCGTAGTAGACCGCAAATTCGATGGTAAGCTCGCCAGCAGGCTCGATCGTGAACTTGGATGAGGGCGAGGGGCCCACGCTGCGGAACACAGTCTGCCCGAGCGCTACCGGCAGATAGGGCTCATTGCTGTCCAGCATGAAGACCGGCGCATATCTGGCCGCGATTTCCGCGTCACTTAACGGCAGATCTGCGCTCACGTCGTCACTCCGGTCAGCGTCAACTCCTCTGCGAAATGGCAGCGGACCTGCCGCCCACCGGCCACCGCGCGCAGCGCGGGCTCGTCGGTGCCGCACACCGGCTGGGCATAGGGGCAACGCGGGTGAAATGTGCATCCCTTGGGCGGATTGGCGGCATTGGCAATCTCACCCTTGAGCGGCACGCGCTTGCGGGTGCGGTTGCCGCGCGGATCGGGTTGCGGAACTGCCGCCATCAGCGCTTCGGTATAAGGGTGCAACGGCTTTGCGAATAGCTGGTCGGTCGGGGCAGTCTCCATCAACCGCCCCAGATACATCACGCCCACCCGATCCGAGATATGCTCCACCATGCCCAGATCGTGGGTGATGAACAGGTAAGTCAGGCCAAACTTTTCCTGCAGGTCCTGCATCAGATTGATGTTTTGCGCCGCCACCGAGACGTCCAGCGCCGACACCGCCTCGTCAGCAGCGATAAAGCTCGGATTAAGCGCCAATGCCCGGGCAATACCGATGCGCTGGCGCTGCCCTCCGGAAAAGGCGTGCGGATAGCGGTTGATATATTCGGGACGCAACCCGACCACCTGCAACAATTCGGCCACCCGGTCGCGGATTTCGCCCTGGCTGCCCACACCGTGGATCAACATGGGCTCGCCCACCAATTGCAGCAGCGTCATACGCGGATTGAGCGAGGAATAGGGATCTTGAAAGATCATCTGCATTTCGCGCCGCATAGTGCGCATCTGCCGGTCCGTCAGGTCCGAGAGATCAATGACCTCCCCATTGCCTCTCCGAAACAGGATCTGCCCATCGGTGAGGTCATAGGCCCGTAGCATCAGGCGCGCCACGGTCGACTTGCCCGAGCCTGATTCCCCAACTAGGCCGAAGGTCTCTCCCTTGCGGATATCGAGCGAGACATCGTCGATGGCCTTGATGTGCCCCACGGTCTTTTTCATCCAGCCGGCCTGGATGGGGAAGTATTTCTTCAGCCGGCGCACCGAGATCAGCACGTCTTCGGGCATTTCGCCGACCTGCGGCATTGCGTGGGATATGGCAGCTTCAGGCATGAACGGGCTCCTGAGCAAACTGGTCTGCGATGTGGCAGCGCGACATCTGGCTGCCGAAGCGTTTTTCCGGAGGCTCCTGCACGTCACACAACCCGGCCAGCGCATGGCTGCAACGGGGGTTGAAGGCGCAGCCAGGCGGCACGCTGAATGGATCCGGTACCATGCCCGGGATGGTCGGCAAGCGACGTCCCTGATCAACCCCCAGCCGCGGGATCGAGCGCAGCAGGGCCTGCGTATAGGGGTGCTTCGGGGCATAGAAGATATCGTCGACCGTCGCGGTTTCGACAATACGCCCCAGATACATCACCGACACCCGGTCGGCGATGTCGGCCACCACCCCGAAATTGTGGGTGATGAAAATGATCGCCATGCCCAACTCGGACTGCAACTGCTTGAGCAGTTCAAGGATTTGCGCTTCCGTCGTCACGTCGAGCGCCGTGGTGGGCTCATCGGCGATCAGCAGCGCCGGATCGCAGGAAATAGCCAGGGCGATCATGGCGCGCTGCCGCATGCCCCCCGAAAGCTGATGCGGGTAGGCATCGACCAATTGCTCGGGCCGCGGCATCTGCACCTTAGCCAACAGGTCAATGGCCCGTTCCCGCGCAGCAGCGCGACTCAAGCCCATGTGCAGTTGCACCGTACGCATGATCTGACTGCCGATCGTATGGACCGGCGACAGCGCCGTCATCGGCTCCTGGAAGATCATGCCAATATGCTTGCCGCGCACCTGCCGGATCGCGCGGCTGTTGCGGCCATAGGAGGAAAGCTCGAAATGCTCCCCGGAGCGCAATTGCATCTCCACCCGCCCGCCGGCGTCGACCGCCCTTTTGGGCAGCAACCGCATAATGGAACGTGCGGTGATCGACTTGCCCGACCCCGATTCCCCGACGATCCCGAGCACTTCGCCTTTGTTGACATGATAGGAAACGCCGTCCACCGCCTTCACCAACCCTTCGCGCAAGGGGAAGTGGACCTGGACATTGTCGACATCGAGCAGCCGCTCTGGGGGCATGTTGGTTCTGGTCATGGTCTTATTGCCCATAGGGGTCGGCTGCATCGCGCAGGCCATCGCCGAGGAAATTGAAGGCCAGGACGGTGAGAACCACCGCCGCGCCCGGCGAAAGCAACCAGGGGGCCAGCGAGATTGAGCGAAGGTTCTGCGCATCCTGCAGCAGCACACCCCAGCTTACCACCGGCGGCCGCAGGCCCAGGCCGAGGAAGCTCAGCGCGGTCTCACCCAGGATCATTTCTGGAACGGCCAGGGTCAGCGCCGCGATGATATAAGAGGTCATCGAGGGCAGCATGTGCTTGGTGATGATGCGGTATTCGGTTGCCCCGGCCAGCCGGGCCGCCATCACATAGTCCTCATTGCGGATGGCCAGGAACTGTCCGCGCACCACGCGCGCCAGATGCGTCCAGCCGATCAAAGCCAGGATCAGCGTAATCAGCACATAGACCACGATAGGATCCCAGGCGATGGGCAGCGCCGCCGCCAGTCCCATCCATAGAGGGATCGTGGGCACCGACCGGATCAGTTCCATCAGACGCTGAATGGAATTGTCGATCCAGCCACCGAAATAGCCCGAGATCGAACCAAGCGTCAGGCCGAGGACAAAGGCGAAAACCACCCCGATCAACCCGGCCGACAGCGTCACCCGGCCCCCATGCATCAGCCGCGAGAACACATCGCGCCCCAGATCGTCGGTGCCGAGCAGATTGATCTGCTGTCGCCTGTCATCGACCCCGAACAGGTGGATATTGGACTGGAACAGGCCGAAAAAATTGTAGTCGTCGCCCTGATGGAAAAACCGGATCGGCAGCACGGTTTCAGGGTCCGTCTCGTAGAGCACCCGTGCAGTTTCTGCGTCCCGCTCTCGCGAGAGGCCATAAACGAAGGGGCCGACAAACTTGCCTTCATGGAACAGGTGTATGCCGGTGGGCGGGGCCAGCGTTCGCAACCGCTGCACTTCGAATGGCGCATAGGGGGCCACCATGTCCGCGAACAGCGCGCAAAGCGCCAGGATGACCAGAAACCACAGCGAGATGACCGCCAGGGCGTGTTTAGAAAAGCGGCGCCAGATAAGCTGAGCCGGCGTTGCGGTATAGAGATCTTCCTTGCGGTCCTTGGCAGGCGCAGCGATCGAGTTGATGGTCTGATCGGTCATGGCCAATCCCTCACGCGTTGCGGATGCGCGGGTCGAACCACGCAAGCAGGATGTCGGAGATCAGCGTGCCCACGACAGTGAAGACGCTGAGAATGAGAATGAAGCTGCCGGCCAGATACATGTCCTGCATCTTGAGCGCCTGGAGCAACAACGGCCCGGTAGTAGGCAGGTTGAGAACTACCGCCGTGATCACGTCACCGGAAAACAGCGCCGGCAACGCCCAGCCGACCGTCGAAATAAACGGATTGAGCGCCACGCGAACCGGATAGGTCCAGACCACGCGGGCCTCGCTCAGACCCTGTGCATATGCGGTTTCAACATAGGGTTTACCCAGCTCGTCCAGCATATTGGCACGCATGACGCGGATCAGTCCCGCTGCACCGCCCGTCGCGAGCACGACAAGTGGAATCCAGAGGTGGGAGAGGAGATTTCCGAGCTTGGCGAAGCTCCAGGGGGCATTCTGATATTCGGGCGAGAACAGCCCGCCCACATCCATATTGAGATAGGCGAAGGCCAACCACATCAGGATCAGGGCCAGCAGGAAGTCCGGAATGCCTTTGCCAAGAAAGCCGAACACCGTGAACAGGTGATCCAGAAACGAATATTGCCGCGACGCCGAATAGACGCCGACAGGGATGGCAATTGCCCAGGTCAGCACCAGGCTGGCCGAGGAGATCGCCAGGGTCAGCATCAGCCTGTACCAGATCAGGGTCGAAACCGGCGCGTTCCATTCCAGCGAATAGCCGAAATCGCCACGCAGCACGATATCGCTGATCCAGCGCCAATATTGCACGATCATCGGGTCGTTGAGCCCGAACTGGTCGCGCATCATCTCTTCCTGCAGCGGCGAGATGTACTCTCCGGCATGGCGCAATTGCGCGGCATAGGCGGTGACATAGTCGCCGGGCGGAAGCTGAATGATCACGAACGAAATGAACGAGATGAAGATCAGCGTCGGAATCGCCAGAAGGGCGCGGTTGCCGATGAATGCGAGCATGGTGTGGGGTCTCCGGGCCGGACACCATCCTCACATGGCGCCACGGCAAGCCGGGACGGGCGAGCCCGTCCCGGACAGGGTCTTTTGGCTTTAGTCCTGTTCGATCCAGAACTGCTGGGTGCGCGCCAGGCCCACACCGCGGAAGATGTCGTCCTGCACAAGGTTTGCCTGCACATTGTGCATCTTGTCCGAGACGATATTGACCACGGTACCGGCACCATAGACACCGATTACCCAGCCCTGATTGACGAAGATTTCCGCCATCTGGGAGACATAGTCATCGGCGACTTCCACCGAAACCGACTGCGATGCCAGATCCCAAAGATCATAGATCTGCTGCAGTTCAGCGCTCGGCTCCATGCCTTCGGCGCCCTTGGTGTTGTACCACTTGAAGCTCTGGTTGGCGTAGCCGTCCGAGCCCATGATGCGGCGCGGATCGGCCGGCACATAGGTCAAGCGGTCAAACGGAATCCAGTGCATCTGGAAGTCGTTATTGGCGCGATTGTTGTCCCACTGGGTCCGGTCGATCACGCGGGGCAGGAATTCGATGCCGACATCGGCAAAATTTTCAGCCAGAAGTTCGAGCGTTTTGGCGTGAGCGGCATCATTGGCCTCTACCACCAGGCTAAACCGCTGCCCATCGGGCCGCAAGCGGAAGCCGGCACCATCGCGTTCGCTCAGGCCTGCTTCATCAAGCAGTTCGTTGGCCAGATCGGGGTCATATTCAGTCCAGTGGGTCGACAGTTCCTCGCTGTAATAGGGCGACCCCATCACTGGCGCGGTCTGCAACTCCTTTGCCAAACCCGATTGCGTCAGCTCATTGATCAATTCCCGATCCACCGCAATC
>Ga0208794_1000173_pt1 | contig 54343 bp, 55 predicted proteins | sample 32_taG_FD_184106 | JGI IMG/M metagenome (GOLD analysis project Ga0208794, IMG submission 184106) | Marine viral communities from the Gulf of Mexico - 32_GoM_OMZ_CsCl metaG (SPAdes) (version 2) | ecosystem: Environmental > Aquatic > Marine > Oceanic | place: Atlantic Ocean: Gulf of Mexico... | reverse complement strand
ACTAACAACTGGTGGTGGTGGTGGTGGTAGTATTGAAATACCAGATGCTGATAAGAATGGTCGTTATGTTGTATGGGATAATGATCAACAGAAATGGGTGGAAGGTGGTGCTGGTAATATAGAACTTGGAGCAAATTCGACAGGAGATAATTTTTCTACATCTATTGGAATCGATTCATCTGCTAATATTAATTGTGTATCTATTGGAACAAATGCAAAAGCTAATTATGTAGATTCTGGAATAGCTATTGGAAAAAATATAATGGCTACTAGTTATGAAGGTGTTATTTTAAATGGTAGTGGCGAACAATTAAATGTATCAACCACTGGCTTTTTTGTAAATCCTATCGAAGAAGAAAGTGAAGGAGCTACTAATCTAAGTCCTTTGGTTTATGATACAACTACAGGTCAGATAGGTTATGACTCTTCTTCAATTAGATACAAAGAAAATCTTGAACCTATACAAGGTTATAAAGATCTTTTAAACATAGAATCTTATTTGTTTAAATATAAAGATAGTGATGTTACTGATGCTGGTTTAATCGCTGAACATATCGATGAGTACCCTTCGTTGAGAAAACTTGTTTATTATAAAGATTACAATGAAACAGATGAAGATGGAAATGATGTAACTAAAACAAAACCTGAGAGTGTACATTACCAAAAGTTAGGTGTTTTCAATCTGAAATTAATCAAAGATCTTTACGAAGAAAACAAAATGTTAATCGAAGAATTGGAACAGCTAGAACAAGTATTAGAATAAAAATTACAATAATATAATTTATTATACTGCGTTGTGTAATAAATTATACATTTAATAATTGTTCTGAAAGCATTGCTTTTGAAGGTATTTTGTCCCACAATGATTCCTTCACTAATATGTTACAATTGTCTTCTAACTCATAAAACCTACTTCCCTCTAAATGTAAATTTTCAGACATCACCTTATAGTAACAACGATTGTTTAATCTATCCATCTTATCGACAATCATCTTCATCATTTTTCCATTTGGATCTTTAACAGTAAGAACTTTATCATTATCCCTCTTACATACTGTATATGTTTTCCTTGACGCATCTGTATTCACAACGTTCCACTTTTTCGTCTTTTCATCCTTACAGAGTAAATCTATCTGTTTATCTTTCACATCTCTTATCTTTTTCATATCACTAAAACCATGTTTATCCACCGTCTCCAACATCATACCTCTACACTGTTCTATCTTATTCTCTAATAGTTTCTCATCGAAATCTATCCCATTGTTCCCCTTAAAGTAATTATTGAGATTGAAAGTATTATGATTGTTAGTTGTAACATACTTAGGTTCCTTAGCCAAGGTCTTTATAAAATCATCTTTACTCTTTAGTTCTCTTTCAAACTTTTCTTCTCTTTCCTTCATTTCTTTCTTTAACTCTTGTTCTCTCTCCTTCATTTCTTTCTTTAACTCTTGTTCTCTTTCATTCAGTTTTTCTTCGAATTCTTTATATTGTTCCTTCAATTCAAACCTATGTCGTTCAATCAGGTCATCTCTGTTTTCCTTCTCAATATGTAATTCTTGTTTCAGATGGTATATTTTACCCTTAATACACACATCTCGGTGAGTATCTAATTCTCCCTGAGATGGAAAACATTGCTTACACCATTTACACCTATAAAAATTAGATGGTTCTTTTAATTCTCTAATACTTAAACACTTCTTACTACGTTGATGTTGTTTTATATTATTAATATTAACATTACTACCACACCATTTACATTCTATTTTTTCTGTTACAGATGGGGTTATTATATTTTCTTTATGTTCTCTTTTACGTTCATCCCTTTGACGTTTCTCTTCCTGTGCCTTTTGACACTTCTTCGATTTCTGGTGTTGTCTAATATTTGTTTTTCTTACTATAGATGAACAATGTTCACATTGTATTTTCTCTGTGGTCATATTTATTCTTTTATTATGGTGATTTTCTTATCTTTAAATATTTCTTGATTTTTCTTGATATTTCTTGATTTTTCTTGATTTTTCTTGATTTTTTCATCGTTTTTCCAACCCTCTTATTTTTCCAGTCTAATTTTCAGTCTAAAATTGAACTTTGTAATCTGATATCATCCTTGATTTTTTTTGATTTTTTCAATACGAATAAGTTTTAGACTGAAAAACAGTTTGATTTTTTATTATCGATATTGATTTTCTTTGATTTTCTTTGATTTTTGGTAATTATTTTTTCCCAAAAAAAGAAAAAATCAGAGATCCAAAATCAGACATCTGTAAAGTTCATTTTTAGACTGAAAATCAAGGTGGAATTTTTATGATTTACAGATGACAAAATGAGATTTATTAAGATCTAGATTTCTCCACACACAAAATTTTGTGTGTAGTGATAAAAATAACAAAATAATATCCTGTAAAAAAATGAATTTGTGATTTATACATATGTGAATTAGTATAGATAAGTAAACTGAAAAATGCCTAAATTATACTTTCGATATGGAACAATGGGTTCATCTAAAACAGCTAATCTTCTGATGGTTGCACATAATTATACTAACAATCATAAGAAGAAAATATTGATTGTAAAACCATCTATTGATACTAGGTCTGGTGAATATATTGAATCGAGGGCAATAGAAAAACCTTTGAAAGCGGATATTATTATACATGAAGAAGTTGATGATTTGTTAATAGATACAAGTGGTTATTCACTTGTGTTGGTAGACGAAGCACAATTTCTTTCTAAAAGAAATGTAGATGCGTTAAGAAAAATAACTCGTCACATCCCTGTAATATGTTATGGATTGAGGACAGATTACAAGACACAATTGTTTCCGGGGTCAAAGAGATTGATGGAGATAGCAGATTCTATAGAGGAAATTAAAACGAGTTGTAGTGAATGTGATAAGAAAGCCATTGTTACAGGTAAATTCATATGGGAAGATAAAAATATTACAGCTTATCCTACGATTGTTCGTACTGGTTCAGATACACCTGAAATTGGATGGGATGAACAGTATCATTCACTTTGTTGGTTTTGTTGGAATGATTATATTTGATGGAAATTAGTTTCCGTCACTAACGGTGTAAAGACTTTGGTTTGGGTTTTATAATCATCGTGATTATAAAACTTACAGTATAGTAGTGAGTGATTAATCAACTTCTTCTACAGTGGGTTCGTTGGTCGGTTTGTCAGATTGATACATTTTCGTCATGATTGGGTGTGCGGATGAATTTAATTCCTTTTCCTTTTCTTCTAATTGTTCCAGAGAATAATCATCCTCTTTTTCTAACCATTCCAAGCAATCTTTACCTAGGGAATGCAGTGTATTTTTATCTTCATCACTTAATTTTTCCTGAACTTCTTGATCTAGATTTTTGAGACGATATGCATGAGATTCTAGTTCATTTCGTTTTGTTATTTTCTTTTGTACCAATTCATCTTCTTCTTTGTATTTTTCAGCGTCAGCAACCATCTTTTTAATTTCTTCATCTGAAAGACGACCATTACCTTTATCTATGGTGATGTTTTGTTTCTTACCAGATTTGGTCTCTACAGCTGAAACTTGAAGAATACCATTTGCATCTAAATCAAACGATACTTCTATTTGTGGAACTCCCCTTGGTGCAGGAGGAATACCTTCTAGATTAAATGTATTGAGAAGATTATTATCTTTAGTTCTTGCTCTCTCACCTTCATAAATTTGGATGGTCACGGCAGGTTGATTATCAGAGTATGTTGTAAATGTTTTTTTCTTGTTACATGGAATTGTACTATTTCGTTCAATAATTTTAGTCATTACACCACCTGCAGTTTCAATACCTAGAGATAATGGTGCAACATCAATGAGTAGAATATCTCCACCTACAGAGGTACTATGACCTGATAAAATATTACCTTGTACTGCAGCACCATAAGCTACGGCTTCATCAGGATTAACAGATTTACATAATTCTTTACCATTGAAATAGGTCTTGAGAAGAGATTGTATTTTAGGAATACGAGTTGAACCACCCACTAAAACAATTTCATCGATTTGATATTTCCCCAACTGACTATCTTTCAGAACCTTTTCAACTGGTTTCATACAACGTTGGAATAAATCAGCACAGAGGTCTTCCAACTTTGCTCTGGAGAGGGTGGTGTTAAAATCTACACCTTCATACAAAGAATCAATTTCCAATGTAACCTGAGTTTGTGAAGACAAACCTCTCTTTGCTTTCTCACAAGCAGTTTTCAATCTTCTTATAGAACGAGGATTAGTGGAAATATCTTTACGATGTTTTCGTTTAAATTCACGGACGAAATGTTCCACTAATCGATTATCAAAATCTTCACCACCAAGGTGTGTTTCACCAGCAGTGGCCTTAACTTCAAATACCCCATCATCAATATTAAGGATAGAAACATCGTGTGTTCCACCACCACAGTCAAAGATGAGAACATTCCGTTCTTTTTGGTCAGGATTATCTAAACCGTAAGCAATCGCGGCTGCCGTGGGTTCATTAATAATCCTCATTACATTGAGACCTGCAATTCTACCAGCATCCTTGGTGGCTTGACGTTGTTGATCATTGAAGTAAGCAGGTACAGTAATCACTGCATTGTTTACAGGTTCACCAAGATAATCTTCGGCTGTTTGTTTCATCTTTGTCAATACCATCGAAGAAATTTCTTCAGGAGTAAAGGTTTTATCTCTCACTTTAATAACAGGTTTATCACCCTCTCCAGAAACAATTGTGAATGGATAATTGGAAAGATCTTTTTGTAATTCACTATCTTTTACTTTTCTACCAATAAGTCTTTTTGCATCAAAAATAGTATTGGTGGGGTTCATCGATGCTTGATTTTTAGCAGCATCACCAATCAATCTCTCTGTATCGGTAAACGCAACATAAGAAGGTGTAGTTCTATTACCTTGGTCATTGGCGATAATTTCAACAGTGCCATTCTTTACAACACCAACACATGAATATGTCGTACCTAAATCGATACCAACACAAACTCCTTTATTATTTTCTCTAGACATCGTTAATATTATTGTATTATTTTTTTAAATTAATTCGGTTTTATAAGTTGACAAGCCGTCTTAACGTTCTTAGGAAGAAGTGGTAATTTACAAACTTTTCCAAACATTTCAAACATAGTGAGGAAGAGGTCAACTCTAGGTTTTATACTTTTCATAAGTTCATAAACAACAGTAATTTGTGTACCATTCTTTTTATCCCATTCCTTTGCTCGTTCTTCGAGGTTGTTATTTTTATCTGTGTAGAAACTTGTTACTTCGTAGAAATTTCCATCGTTTTCCAAGAAACTTTTAATTTGCACAAAAACTTTATTGATATTATCAGTATCGTATTGGTCTCGGAATAACAGATTTACATATTTTGCTAAATTCTGGTCATAACGTAATGCATCTGGTCGTAATGCTTTATTTGGTTGTGGTTGTAAGGTTTTACCCCATCTAAATGATACTTCAGTACCATTCCGGATTGGTTTATAATCACCCTGTTTACCTTTATAAGTATTGATTAACTTCTGTAAAGCCGTGAAGAAAGCTTTAGCCTCTACTTCACTGTTGAAGGTTATTTTGATATTATCCATTGTTAAGTCAACAGGGTCGTTATAACGTCCAGGGCGGAAACCAGTCAACCACCAATGTTTACCACTACGATGGAATATAGTTTCACCTTTTTTGTTTTTCAAAGTGTACTCCATTTGAATTAATTCATCATCCGATGCACATTCCCATAACTTATCTCTACCAGCCACTTCATGATAGTATCCAATTTCACTTCCTGTTGAAGCATAATATTGTCCTTTCCATAGTTCAATCATTCTCCTCTTTCCATTGAATTGATATATTATAGGTTCAATATCGATAACCATATACAACAATGTGGATAATCTATCATATAAATCATTATATCCACCTATTCTCTGTAAAGCATCTTTTCTTGTTACAAATATATTTTGTTTTGGGTCATATTCGAAACCAGCAAGATATACCATCGATGTTGCCCAGTTTAATTCTGGTTTTGAGTGATATTTAATAAATACAGTTATCAGTAATATAACCAAAATAACAATAACAATAACTAAAAATATAGTCAATATATGTTTCTTTAACAATTTCATCTTTTATTCTATCACGATATTCTTTTTAATGAACATATGGATAAAACATTTTTTCATCTGTCAAAATAACTGTACTGACTTTATTAGAACCTACTTCAAATTCTAATATAGTTTCTGTCTGAACTATGACAACAGTTCTCTTATCACCCTTTTTCCTTTTTGTTATTAACCCATTATCAAGTTGAAACATCGCTGGGTGATTTCTTTTGTCTTTGTCTACACTATCAGGGTCTGGTAACATATTCCATATAGTATCACCACCATCATATATTTTTTTACCGACGAATGATTTCCACACTTCTAAAATACTCTCTTGGAGAACCTTACGTTGGTGTTCACGACTTTCTTTATTTTCATTATTAGCATAGTGACCATCACCAAATGTTTTGAATTGATTACGACCATCACGTGTTTTAACCCATAATCCTTTTTTATTATCTTCATCGTGCATCAATCTAGACATCACATCACCTAATGTAGAAGACCAAATAGGATCTATTTTATACAGGATTTTATCTGATAGTTTCATATTTTCAGGATGAGGATGACCATAGTGTAATGCTTTTCGAGGTGTTCTTAAATGACCTGATGCGAAATAATCTGAAAGAAAATGACTAGCAAATGCATTATATTTATACGCCAATTCTAATTCTTCCCTTGTTGTAGCATTAGAAGCTATTCTCTTTGCTATATTGTGACCTGTCGTATAAGCACTCCATGCCCCACCGTTTTGGACAAAATGATCCCAGTTTAAGGTCGCCAATTGCATATATCTACCCTTTTTAAGTAAATCTAATATCTGTATCCCTTTTATTTTTTTAGGAATTACTTTAGTACCACCACCTGTATCTTGATTATAAACTACATCAAAATCATTACCACTTTTTTCGTAAAAAATAGAAGGGTCTTTTCCCTTGTTTAAATAATCTTTAATACCATCAATCTCAATATTGATTTGTTTTAAAATATTAGGTACTTCTTTTGAAGATTCTCCGAATTTTCTACTCCAAGCATTTTCAGTACCATCTGATTTATTCAAGGTGTTAAATGCATCAATAAATCTATCTTCCCTTTCCTTTTCTGTTTCACCATCACATATAGGTTTGTCAGTTCCATATATATCACCAGCAAGAGCAAGTATTTCACCATAACGTAGATTCAGTCCATTATCCATTAAAAATCTATATTCATCGGTTGGTATTTTTTCAACTTTAGTATCATCATCTTCCTTCTTACCATCCTTCTCACCGTGTTTTCTTGTTGTTATAATTATTACAGGAATTAATATTATAGTAATTACTAATATAATGACAGTAATTAATAGTATCATTTATTAAAATATAAATAAATCTTTTTAGAGCTCACACTTTCATCACTGTTACCAGCTAATACATGTTCTCCACTACTGTATTTTTCAACATTTTGTTTTAACATGAAAATCAACATCATTGTAGATAAAAGTAAAACTGACCCTACAAGTATTATAATATATTCTTTCTTCATTTATATTATAATATATTCTTTCTTCATTTAATAGTATACATCATAATAATCTATATCGTAATCGGTTAAATAATAACTTTCATCATCTTCAACCATACCAAGTGGATATCGACGTCGTTGTGGAAATTGTGGAAATTGTGGAAATTGTGGAGGACGGTGTGGTGGAAATTGTGGAGGTCGGTGTGGTGGAAATTGTGGAGGTCGGTGTGGAGGACGATGTGGTGGACGATGTGGTGGACGATGTGGTGGACGATGTGGTGGACGGTGTGGAGGTTGGGAGTTTTCCATCATGCCTAATTCTGTCATCATTGTATTTACAAGCCAAGTGACTTCTTGACCTAATTGAGATACAGGTTCAGATGAATTCCAATTAACGACAAACGAAAAGTCATATTTTTTACAATACAGAACCATTGTCAACCAATCACCTGGGTATAAACCAGAATGACAATAAATATCATCCATAGTCCAATCACCACCTCCTAGTTCCTTAAATCCACCACCTACATAACATCCACCACCGTAATATCCTTGTTGTCCTGCACTTCTATTTTTTGCTGTAAAGGTATCAAAGCTGGTCTGTGTAATCCATGGTCTAGAAAATAATTCATAAAACAATGTTGAATAATCCTTAACTGTAGATACACACATACCTGCTGTATAAGAAATAGGTGTAGGATGATAATATGTATGTTTCGTACCTTTAGAGTCAAAAGAAGGTGTCAAAGGATATCCTTTATCAAGTGGGAATGTGGTCGATGATAATTTTCCATTTAGATTATCACCATAAAAATCATCATTTTCCCACATATGTTTTCCTGTTACTTTTTTGATAATTAAACCCAACAGAAGGTAATTTGTATTACAGTAGTCATATCGTGTTCCAGGTGTGAATTTACTATTCGGTGGTGTTGCTTTGATTATCTCCATTGGTGTGAAATACCATTTTGACCATTCACTTTCAGGGATACTGTTAGAATGATCAACTAAACCAGAAGACATTTCAAGTAAATGTCGCACAGTAATCTGGTCACCTGTTCTAAAATGAGAAGAATATTCAGGAATGTATTTGGAAATCCTCTTATCAATCTTCACTAACCCTTTGTCTATACATTTATACATATAATTTGCACAAAGCATTTTCGTGGTTGAACCCATTTGTAATGGATCATCATCTTGTGCTTTCTTGTGTATTGTTTTGTCAGCCCAACCACCAGACGATGCAACTGAACCTTCTACTGTACCAACCGCTAACCAAATTCCATTACTATACCGTCTGGAAGAAAGGAATTTTTGTACGGTATTGTTCAAAGCAGATTGAATAGAAGATAAGGGTTTAAATCCATTTTGTTGTGAAGGTGAAGGTGAAGGTGAAGGTGAAGATTGTTTTCCATAATCAGTAACAGCCGAATCAGTGAAACCTACTGTGTTCAAGGCATTTTGAATAGTAGGGTCGTTTTGACTTACACGTTTTAGAGTATCTCTGAAATCCATAAAATTAGACTTCTTTGTCAATTGCAAAAGACAATTTATAAAATGAGAAAACATCGTGTATTTATCCTTTTCCTGTGACATTAAATAGAAACAATGATTTGTAATACCAGAATTTATATGAACTCCACCAAAATCCATTTCAGAATTAGGATTTAGATAGTGTTTACCTTGATACGAAGAAGGTTGATTACCTCCCTCTGGATTTTCAAAACTTCTTAGAAAAGGTCTCGTCATTCCAAGATCTTCACCCACCATCCAATCTTCTTTACCATGGAGTTGAGGATATTTATCATATAACCAAAATTCAAACATAACACCCACTACATCTGCAAAACTTTCATTTAAGGCACCAGAATGACCTTTATATTCTAAATTAGCAGTTCCACTAACCAATCCATGTGATAATTCATGACCTATAACATCAGCCGCGGTAAGAGGATAAAACATTTTATCACCTGCTCCATACATCATGTATTGACCTGTAAAGTAAGCATTATCTAATTTTGGTACACCTGAAACACTAATTAAAGTATCCAACTTATTTACACTTATCATTTGTGTTTTTTCATAAAGGAAATCAAGATAGTTACATGTACAAAAAATAATATCAACCGGTGAATTATATTTAACAACCTCTTGGTAAATCTTTTTATATTTTGAGAGTGGTTTATTTACAACCTGTGTAAAGAGTTCAGGATAGGTGTTTTCGTATAAAGAGATGAACTCGGAAGTACTTAATCGTTCAATTTCTTCTGATACACTATCAGAAGGACGACCTTCTGACAACAAAATCTTTTCCATAGCCATTTGGGTGAGTATATAATAATCTTTGTTCTTTTCAATATTTATCACCTTTGCCTTAAGAGGACGTAAATTATTCAGTGGATAACGTAATTGATGATTTATATTATGTTCAACAGCATCCACAACTTTAACCCTTACGGTATTATTGTTATTGATTTTATGCTGACTTTCTAAACCTATATTTTCAGAATCAATTCGTTCACCTGTAACTAAAACAGGACCAAGATAGGAAGTGTATAACGTAACAGTAGTTTCATTTTTTATATTAGAATTTAGATGGGTTCCCAGTTCATTAACAGGTTCTAACAAACCATTTGTTTGAGAATGTAGATGATAAAAACTTTGTCCACACTGATGTTGCATTTTTATTATCTCTTAATGTATTATTTAAATGATATTATTTTTTCTTCACATCACCTTTTTTAGGTTTTAGTACCAATAAGTATATAATAGGGAATAATACCATAAGTATCAATATAGCAAATCCTCCCTTTCGCATAAACTTTTGGAATTTATACGAATTGGTTGGACAAACACCGAATTTACCCTTTATGGTACCACCACTAAGACCTTCGATACAATCCCAATTTTTTATATCAACACTTTTAGGTGTAAATGTATATATTTTATCCTTATTATCCTTCTTATCTGTATCTATAATTTTTGTATAATCTCCATCTATCTTTATATTCAAATCAAAAAATGGTGTAGCAGGAATAGTAGAGTTAATACCGTTACATATTACATACCTTAATATTTTTAAATGTTCTTCATTTCCAGTTCCAGAGAATTGTTCGGTAATTTGATTTTGAAATTGATCATAATAATCTTCTGTACTCGAATCATCAGGAGTGAACTTTTCAATGTTAAATGATGGTGTTATATTTCTTGTTTCACAGAATTTTTTAATATCTTTATTAATATCACCAATATACTTATTAATGTCTTCTGCACTTTTCTTTTTTAACTCTGCATCATCGTTGGGTTGTTTGTTCAAGTCCTTGAAAGTTGTTTTTCCTGCCACTCCCATCATCAATAAACTTACAGCTTCTTTTTTAGAATCCCATAGAGGAAAGTGATATCTAGTTGGTGCCGTGTCTAAATTTATGGTTTTATCCTGAACATCAACCAAATCTCCAGCAGTACAAGAATCATTTAGAGTTATGTAAGGTATATCATTGAAAAAAGGCCATGATTTTCTCAAGTACATAACAACTACAATTATCAAAATAACAACAATAATAATTGTAATCATAAGATATTTACTACTAAAAACAGCCTTTACTGGTGCAGCGAACATAACTCCTATAGCTATTACTAAAAATGCCAAAGCCAAAATCAAGCCTGTGAGACCTTCCACTTTTGCACTGGCGGTTTGAGATATAGATTGTTTAATATCATTAACTATTCTATTCGAAACACCAGCATCTAAAACCTGATTGGAAACATAATTATTTTCCGTCATTTGTTTAATATTAATATCTCTTCCTGCTTTTACTGAACTTCCGGTACAGTAAAATTCATTATCACTAAAATTGTATGATGTAGCTGTTTGATTTATCGAATTTGTTATTTTAGTTGATGCACCGACAAACGCGTTTGCAGTATTATTTGCATCGGCAATTCCAACCCCAAGAGCACCTACAACCGAAGATGCTTGTTGTGTCATTTGTTGTGCAATCATATTATTTAAATTTGATTGAATGGTTGATTTCTGATACTGTGATATAGTTGCAACATTTTTACAGAAATTGTCTTGATTGTAATCTCTTCCTGCGAATATTTTACAGTATTTTAAAGATACTTTAGTTTTACATGTATTATTTACATTTGAATCTTGTCCGACCCTTGTTGAAACTTCATTTGTTACATCTGTTACAGCATTGGCTGTATTTGAAGATAATGCTCCTCCCATTTTTTTGTTTTATATTTATTAATAATAAATATAAAAAAAAGATGTCATATTTAACATACAATGATTTTTATTCTGGTAGTAAAGATCAGAATAATCAAATAATGAAATATGGTGATATTTGTTATGCGACTTTATTTAACCCAAAAACTGGAAACGAAGTAGGAACACTTGATGCTAGCACTAATGGTCTCTATTATAATTTAACTTCAGGTTGTCCAATGCCAGAGAACCCCGCATCTTACAATATGCTATATAAAAAAATACAAATACAGCTTATACCCGGAAGTGCTAACGATACTCCTGGTAAATTTGCTCCGTGGTCACGTAGAATGTACACTGCTGTTAAAACTACCGATTTTTTCTTTATGAATGTAGGATTAAAGGATATTATCAACGAAATATCACCAGAAAACATTATTAATACGCAATACTATACAGATAACTTTGTATTGAATGACGGATATCCATGGATATGTAACCCACAATATAACCCTGGAAGTTGTACTGGTTTTCAAAATTGGATGGATGGTAAAATACAACTTTTAGATAGAAAAGATGAAACCAATGTATCAGATATAGAATACGGTGTATATTACAATATTAGACATAATGACAATAAAGGAAATAAATACGACTGGAGAATGGATGAAGAAAAATGTGGTATTGATCATACATATCAAGACGGAGTACTGATTACATTTACATATATAGGAGGTCCTGTTAAAGATTATATGGATGAATTTAAAACAGGAAGAACTTTATGCAGTGATAATGCAAATTACGATGAACTTGTAAAAAATAAATTTTTATTGGAAGGGGGTATAGGTAAGGATTATACGAAAGAGAAAGAATTTGCCTCAAAACAACTTACTGAAATTGATAAAAAAAAATATTATAAAATAACAACACAAGCAGTACCTTCGTATATAAATATTAGACACAAAAACCAATGGACCGAACACGATGGGTTAGGTAGAAAACATCCTATCCCATGTCCAATCGTTGGTCCAGATCCGACAGTTAGATTAGGTGGTATAATTTATGACGTGGAAACACAACCGTATTTTCCTCCTGGTAGTATGATACCTTCCGGCAGTGAGTACTTATACAAAAATCCCCATATAGACAACAAATTTACACACGGTAAAATATCCCAAATCACTGATGGAATAACTTGTCCAAACTTTCCAAATTTGCTCGAATCTAGAGATTTCGGCATAAAAGATTCTGCCGATGTTAACATATGCGGAAATGTAGATTTTGATGCAACTTTACCATGGTCAACATTACATGTCTATAGACCTTTAAAAGTGCCTTTTAAAGGTAACAACGGTATGATTAAAAGTATAAATTTTAAAACTCCTATACGCGACCGAAAAAGTGGGATAGACCAAGGTACTTTAACTCTAGACTTGTTATTAACTAATATGGATGAATGTAAGGATTTGATTAGATATTTTAACGATAACCCTCAAGACCTTGATAATAATGTTATGAAAGCATGTATATTAGGTTGTTTATCCACTAATGTAGGTAATAATTACGTAGAACTTTTGTATGGTAAAATTCCAAAGGAAGGTGAAGATGATAAAAAAGGTATAAGACAAATTTTCAATGGAATGTTTGGTGCATCTATTTCAGAAGGAGAGGAAACTATTAATGAAGGATTTAGGGGATTTCTTGACGATGATGATTTACAAGTAAGTATATTTTTTAATAACAACAAAAAATATACAAATTTTTTCGATTACTTACATGATGTAATAAGACCTATATATTTCAATGATGATGGAACTGAGGTTTATATATTAGATCCAAGTTTCTATAATGAAAAATGGGATGATACGAATATTCAAGACCTTGTACAAATGTTATGTCGTGATACTAAATTTAAAGTGGAATTAACAGATAAATATCAAAATGTCACTTTAGAAAATCTCAATAAAGACTCTGAAAATATACTTTACAGTGGGTGGGATTTATGTAAAAACAAAACTTATATAAAAAGTGATAAAGACAATGAGATTGGAACAAATGTTTCACTTGCAAGATATATAAAAATAGAAATAGAATATTGGAGTTTAGGACTCTATGCTTTTTACATGAGAATGATGGCTAAAAAACCAGATCTAAACTTAGGTATAGACCAAAAACTATTTGATCATACTAACTATTCCACTAACGATCTCTTTAAACATATATTGGACAAGGCAGAAAGAAAAGGAAGTGATTTTATAGACAAGAGGAATTTTTCTGAACAAATAGATAAAGTGTGTAGTAAAGATGACCCAGGTGATATAAGTGAGTTCCCTGACAGTTATTCTTTTTTCCTATTTGGAGATAACGACGTCGGCAGTCAACCTATTATATTAGCAGAAAGAAATCAAGGTGAATTTGTCAAAAATTTAGGGGTGTGTCAATGTGCAAATAGTAAATTTAAATCAGATGCTCCACATATATCTAATGAATTAGTACAGACTTATTGTTTTTCACAAGGGTGTGATAAATTCAAAGACATATATGATGATAAAACATGTGGTACTCCGTACACTTGTGATTTTATCAATAATTTGTTTACAAATTCAGATTGTATAAAAAGAACTTCATTTTATGATGACTTTAATAGTAGAAAATATAATAGATTGTGTGGTAAGGATTTCCCTATAGTTTATAGAAAGAAAAATCAGCGTACTATCGAAATGGTGACGATAATATTATGTGTGTCACTATCACTACTTATTTTGTTACTTATGAAGGGTAACTGGATTGCAAAAGGTGTAATAGCGGGAGGAACAGTAACAATATTGGTATTAATTTCTAAACTTATTATACGTTCGATAAAAACAGATGATTGTGGTAATCCAATCGACCCATCACAATAAAAAATAAAAAATAACAAACAAATCAACTTAAAGACAGGGTTAAGTAGTATAAATAATAAAATGAGCAAAGTTGAACCAAAATCCAAATCTACTAAAAAATCTCCTTCTCCATCTCCAAGGAAGAAGACCACAACAAAGGAAAAGAAGGTTGTTGTCAAGAAGGAAAAGAAGACTACTGTGAAGAAGGAAAAGAAGTCAGTTGAAGAAAAGAAAACTCCAGTAGAAAAACCATCTATTCTTGATGTGGTGAATAAGCAATTTGATGAACTTCTGAGTACTATCTCAACTGAAATTGAAAGTGTAAAAACAGATAATAAGAATGTAGGTGTTAAATACCTAAAATCTTTGAACAAACAAGTTGTAACTCTTAGAAAGTCTATAACAAAGTTGTCTAAACAAAAGAAGAAGGTTGTTCGTAAGTCTAATAATGCTAGTGGTTTCTTGAAACCAGTAACTATTTCAAAGGAGATTGCTGAGTTTACTGGATGGAGTGTAAAGGATAAACATTCACGAGTTGAAGTTACAAAATATATTTGTAATTATATTAAAGAGAACGATCTCCAAGACCCATCAGACCGTAGAAAAATCATACCTGATGAAAAGCTTCAGAATTTGTTGCGTTACAATCCAAAGAAGGATGAACCTCTTCGATACTATAGTATCCAAACTTATTTGAAGAAACATTTCACCACGGAACAAAAGGTCTAGAACTCTAATAATTAAATTTTATACTGACACTGTAGTATAAAATTCTCAATAAGTATATTCCATGATGATATTGGTTAAATCCTTTATGTAAAAACAATAAGGGTTTAGGATTTCCCAAACACAACGTCTTTCATCAATGTGCATAGAACATATAGATGTATTTTTATTATTCACTCTGTTACGACAACATTGTACTCTACAGTATGGTAACTTTTCCGTTTGCCATAAATTTGATAAAGAGGTTAATTTATCTACATACTCATGGTGGATTGTTTGAATATGTTCGTCCAATGTATGAAGACATTTTTTTCTCTTTTTACAACAGTGTACGAATGAAAGATGTTCAGGTGTTATTTTGAAAAATGTAAATAAACGATTGTATAGTATTACCGTATTATTACAATCGTTACTGTTTTCTATACGAAACATTATTTCATCTACTATATTGAACCAAATATCAAAACGAAATGAATTTTGTAAAAATATATGTGGTTCTTCCTCCATTTTTAGTTCTCTCCATACAACATCTATAGTTTTCTGTAATTTATCCATCTTTATTGAATCCGTTTAATATTTATTCACTTAATAAGTGTTTAAAAAGTCATTTTTTCTAGAATAAAAGATGACCAATGTATTTCCACTTTACGATATGTTAATCAATCAAATAAAAGATTGTACATATAAAGAACATATAGATTATAGTGAATTTGTATCTAGAGTAAATTCATTAGATAAGAAAGGTAAGGAATTAGTATATGCGTTAATACAATCATATTGGAAACATGAAGATAAACAAGTTATGTTCACTTTTATTCCATATAACGGTCAAAAAGTTTCCGAAAAAACATTCAAATGGAATATTAACAATTTACCATTTAAACTTCAACATATTATTAAGAATTTTACCATTATGCATCATGTTAAAATGTTAAACGATGTTCAGAAAATAAAACAATAGGATAACAATCGTGATTAGTATAATTAAAAACATACCATTGTAGTTTGACGACAGCCTTGTACTGTGTTCAGCTTGACATAATAATTTATTTCTGGAAACTTTATCCAACGTAGTTGGTATACCATTATCATATTTATATTGTTTACATTTTTCATCATAAAGAATAACATCATCGAATTCTATCGACCATACAGTTGCTTCGTTCTTCCTAGTAGATAAAGTTAAACTTCCATCATCCAAAACTTTAATGTATTTGTCATCATGTAATAAACGAATTGACTCTTTATTATGTACCAAAGTATTGTTAGATATTGTTTCAACCTTAAATATACTATTATTATTTGGTTCAATTTGTGTATAAACAAAAGGATAATCCCATATGACTTTATCCTTATTAACCGTTAGTATTTCATTTGTAATATTATTCATCAGATATATACCATCTTTATTTACTACTCGTAAATTATCTAGTTTACTGGGTTCGAAAGATATTATAGGTAATAGTTTAACACTGTCATTGAAAATAGAATTTTTTACTGCAGACGAAATATTGACATTATCGTTATAATGTAAAAAATTACCATCCCAATCAGGCCATTTATTACGTTTATTATTTACAAATACCCATGTTTCTGTATCTTTCAATTCATCATATTTATCCTTCTTTACAATATCATTATTAAAATTGATACGATCTTTAGAATAAAAAAAAGTGTTAACATGACTACACACAGTTTTACCATTTTTCATTTTCAAAAATAACCCATAGTCTATATCATCTGGTGCTTTCTTAATACATTCAGATAAGGTAATATTCTTATCACATACACCATCAATATCATCATCACAGTCAGCACTTTCTATAAAAGAAGGTACGTAATTTTTCCATATTTTCCATTCTTTCATTAGTTTATTTCAAACATAATTTAAAAATAAATATATATTTATTAACAATGAGAAAATTAGAACCATCAGACAAAGAAATATTTAGAACCCCCATCGAAGATGAAAATCTATTAATACGAATGGGCACACACAATATGGTAAGAGAACTATTATACAGGGTAAACAATGAATTCCGTTCAATGAATCTTGTGAATCAAGAAAAATTCATTACACAACTTGTAGACTGTATAAAAAAGAAAAAATATAAAAATAACATCCTACGTCATGTCGAAAACTTATATAACCAAGTAGATAAAAACGACATGGTTTCAGCTCTTACAGAAATTATATCTAGAAATAAGATGATCGCCAATATAAAGAAAACACAAGACATCACTACCCTATTGGAAAAGATTAATAAACAATTGTTGAAAAATAAGGAAATCAAATCTTTACCCAAGGAACAAAGTGAACAAATCATTTCTAAAATGAAAAACCTTATTAAAATTGATATTGATGATATAGAACAACAAGAACTTATAATTGAAACAAGTTGTAAATTGAAAAGAAAAATATGTTTCATTGATAGTACAACTAAACTACCATATGATTTGAAAGGTAAAGGTAATAAAGTTATTATACTACTGGGTTGGGATAATAAATATTTTGAAATGATAGGATTAGTCAAACAAAATAAACGATGTCAATGGGAATTCCCTGAAAATCACCCAACCATTGAAAAAATGGAAAAATACTTACAAGGTGATTTATTCCTTAAAAAATATAATTACAAGATTGAAGAACCAGAACCAGAAGAAAAAATAGATGAACCACAATATTCACCTGTTAATGGTTTTAGTTACTCTCCTTATAAAAATTCAGATGTAGAAACCGGTGATAATAACGATGTTGGCGTTGTGGAAGAAACTGGTAATAATAACGATGTTGGCGTTGTGGAAGAAACTGGTGATAATAACGATGTTGGCGTTGTGGAAGAAACTGGTGATAATAACGATAATAAAAAAGAAAATAACACACTAAATAAAAAACCTGAAAATGGAATACTATACACATAATGATTTGTTTAATTACAAAAAAAGGGAGACTCCCATTTCACATGTAATTTCATTCACAACACCTATAGAAGATGTATTACCTGATGACAGTAAAAAAGAAACTGAAAATTTCACAATAGACGAGGATAATATTAGTTCCATATCACCTAATATATGGGGTCCTAAATTCTGGTATATTCTTCATAATGGTGCATCTTCATATTCCAATAATCCATCGGAACACAATAAAGAAAGAATGAAGGGATTTATAAAAGGTATCCCCTATATGTTACCGTGTGAATCATGCTTTAAACATGCTTTATCCTATATAGAAAACACTGATGTAGATAAGGTTGTAAGTAACAAGAATGAACTGTTCTTGTTTTTCTGGGAATTCCACAACGACGTTAATAAACGGATAGGTAAACAAATAACACCCCTTTCTAAAGCTAAAAAGAAATGGAATATGATTTAGAAAAATAATCCATATAATAAATTAAAAGATGGAAAAAGTAGAAAAAGTAGAAAACGTAGAAAGTACACCATTACAAAAACAATCACTCCCTATAGATACAAATATTGTTGATACTATTATCAATCATGTAGAAAACAAAGACGAAGTCAATAATATATCAACACAATCTTTAATAGTTATAGTTATTTTATTAATGAAGGAAATCGAATCCTTTTCAGAACTTAAAGGTACAGAAAAGAAGGAATATATCATAGTCATATTAAAAAAGATAATAGAGAAAAAGGTTTCAGATATTCAAACAAAATTATACCTAAACAGCGTTATTGATAATACACTACCGTTAATGATAGATACAATTGTAAAACTAGATAAAAATCAAATTAAAATCAAAACTAAAAAATGGTTGAAAAAAATAAAGAAATGTTTAAACATGTGTAAACACTAATATAATACAATTTAAAACAATAATATGTTTTAAATTCAAATCTCCATCCAACTCACTTATTCTTACTGTACTTTTCACTCAGGGTAACAAATAAATTAACCCATTCCCAGATCACATCTTTGTTCTCTTCATCCATTGTAGGACTACACCATATGTTCTTAAAATGATTTGCCTTTTCATTGTTACCCAACAATTCACCAAAAATATTATGTTTTAAAAAAAACTCAGATTCCCTTAAACGTATCATCTTTTTAAATTCAGATTCATTCTTGTTAATCAAATAATTAAACTGTTCTACTATACTAATTATGTTAGATTTTGTTGATATATACAATCTTGCCAATATTAAATCACTCTCCTGTGGAAACAATTCAATACACTCATCTAAGAAATTCACTAACTGAGTCTTAAACTCATTTACTATATCAATTTTAGTAGACATTTATTTCATATGTTTGGAAAACTTTAAATGACTGTTGAACCAAAACAATTAAATTTACCATTCACATATTTTATACCCTTTATCACTATATCTATATACATATCTTTAGTGTAGTATTTATCACCATCCTTACTCTCTATCCTCTGTAAACACCCATTGTAAATGAAATTATCACCCAAGAAATGCATAGGTATCAATACCTTTTGATAATTAAACACATCTACAAATATTCCTGCATCGTACACTGCGAATATCTTAGAATTATAAATACTCCCTACAACTGGCTTAAAATTATCTACATCAAATATTACATCCAAAATAATATCAGAATTAGTCTGGGTTATACAATTATCTATAATATTATAATCATTCACCTTTAATATATATCCATATTCACTACTACATTCACCTATCATTTGTTTGTATAATACACTAGAAATATACTCATGAATCCTATTCAATAAACACGGCTTTATCTTTACTTTCTTTAGGATTTTCATAGTATCTTTACCTTATAACACCACCTCTCTTTAATATATTTCATTTTTTTATCATTTCACACCTGAATATCCTTTATAACATTTCTCTATACACACACGACGAATTCGATCACAAAAATGATTACATGATAAATGAGTCTGGTTAACATACTTTGGTTCACATTGCTTCCAACACCAAACAAAATCTCTATCGCATCTATTAAGACACTGTTGTTTATTCTTTGTTCTCAACATTTCTTTGTTCTTTTATTTAGTAAAAAACTATATAGATATTCATTTTTGTCATGTTCCTTACAAAAAAAATAACAAAGGAAATTATTTCATTATTATCACTACACACAAAATTTTGTGTGTGGAAGATTCTAGATCTTAATAAATCTCATTTTGTTGTCTGTAAATCATAAGAATTCCACCTTGATTTTCAGTCTAAAAATGAACTTTACAGATACCTAATTTTTGATCTCTGAAATTTTCTAAAAATACAAATTTTTTTCCTTGATTTTGGGGATTTTTGGGGATTTTTGGGGATTACGGTAAATTATACCACCTTGATTTTCAGTCTAAATTTGTATTTTATATCGTTTTGGGGATTTTTGGGGATTTTTGGGGATTGATGTTGGATTACAAAGTTAAATTTTAAACTGGAAATCAGACTGGAAAAATAAGAAGGTTGGAAAATATCAAGAAAAATGGGAAAAAATGGGAAAAAATGGGATATATATGGGAAAAAATGGGAAAAAATGGGAGTTAATTTAAAGATAAGAAAATCACTATAATAAAAAAGTAAATATGACCACAGAGAAAATACAGTGTGAACATTGTTCATCTATAGTAAGAAAAAAACACATTGCAGTTCATCAAAAAACAAAGAAGTGTCAAAAGGTACAGGAAGAGAAACGTCAAAGGGAAGAACGTGAGAGAGAGGAGAAGAAAAAAGAAATAGAAGAACAAAAAGAGAACCAACAATCACCTGTAAAAGAAAGTAAGGAAGAAAAAGTACAGTGTAAATGGTGTGAAACTAAAGTATTTGAAAAACATCTAGAACGTCACTATGATACTAAGAAATGTATGAAAATGAGAATATTAAAAGAACCATCTAATTTTTATAGGTGTAAATGGTGTAAGCAATGTTTCCCATCTCAGGTAGAATTAGATAGTCATAGAGATGTGTGTATCAAAGGTAAAATATATAATCTGAAACAAGAATTATACACTGAGAAGGAAAACAGAGAAGACCTGATTGAACGACATAAGTTTGAACTAGATGAATTAAGGAAATACTATGAACTGAAAATAGAAGAAAGAGAGGAAAAACTTAGAAAAGAATATAGGAAAGAAATGAAAGAAAGAGAAGAAAAGTTTGAAAGAGAAATAAAGAATAAAGATGATTTTATAAAGTCATTGGCCAAGGAACCTAAGTATGTGACAAATACTACAAATAACAATACTTTCAATCTTAATAATTACTTTAAGGGTAACAATGGTATAGATTTTGATGAGAAACTATTAGAGAATAAGATAGAAAAGTGTAGAGATATGATGTTAGACACGGTGGATAAACATGGTTTTAGTGACATGAAAAAGATAAGAGATGTGAAGGATAAACAGATAGATTTACTCTGTAAAGATGAAAAGACGAAAAAGTGGAACGTTGTCAACACGGATGCTTCAAGAAAAACATATACAGTATGTAAGAGAGATAACGATAAAGTTCTTACTGTTAAAGATCCAAATGGAAAAATGATGAAAATGATTGTTGAGAAAGTGGATAGATTAAATAATCGTTGTTACTACAAGGTGATGGCTGAAAATGTACATTTACAGGGAAGTAGATTTTATGAGTTAGAAGATAACTGTAATATATTAGTAAAAGAATCACTGTGGGACAAAATACCTACAAAGGCAATGTTGTCAGAACAAGAACTAGGTGAAGATGAAAATATCAGCATTATAGAATAATAACATCATTATTTCCTTTGTTATATTTTATCAAAAAACAGATATTCTGTTTCCAACGGTTTATTCGATTCATTGTGACACCAGTAGGTAATTTTTTCTTTTAATACAGATAATCGTTGTTCCCATTCTTTCTTCTTTGATTTCTTAACAACTGTAATTCCACGTTGGTTCGGTCCCCAACAAGATGTTATATTACCATTTTTTGTTTTGTAACCATCTGGATTAAATCTAATCAATACAATAGGACGGTCACCTAAATCTGTATATATATCGTTAATTCTCTGTTCTTCACATGTTGTTTCATATAACTCGTGTTGTCCTTCGTCAACCTCGACAATAAGAATTTGATACCCAAAATCAATCATAATATCTGGTCTTCTTCTCGAACAACCACCACTAACTACCTTATCACACACAATCGTTTTATCGTGAAAAATATTTTTCACGAAATCTGCTACATACAATTCCTTTGTTTTATAATTTCTTGACACTGGTTCATCTGGGAAAGTTCTAATAAAACATCTGAAGCAATAATCTCTATATTTTTTTGTAGATCGAGTTCCACATCCTAGTTTACATGTTGGGTTTTCAACATCGACCATATTATCCAATTTATGTTTACTACAGTAAAGACCTTTGGTTTCACCTTCGTAGTTAAAAGTAGGACATATTGATTCACAATTTTCGTGTTTACATCTTGGGGATACAACATTGACCATTCCAAGTTTTTTTCCATGTTCACTACAGTAAAGACCTTTGGTTTCACCTTCGTAGTTAAAATTAGGTTGTGTACTACATTTTTCGTGTTTACATGTTGGGTGTTTAACATCGACCATATTATCCAATTTATGTTTACTACAGTAAAGACCTTTGGTTTCACCTTCGTAGTTAAAAGTAGGACATATTGATTCACAATTTTCGTGTTTACATCTTGGGGATACAACATCGACCATATTGTCCAATTTATGCTTACTACAGTAAAGACCTTTGGTTTCACCTTCGTAGTTAAAATTAGGTTGTGTGTTACAATTTTCGTGTTTACATCTTGTGGATACAACATTGACCATTCCAAGTTTTTTTCCATGTTTACTACAGTAAAGACGTTTGGTTTCACCTTCGTAGTTAAAAGTAGATTGTGTGTTACAATTTTCGTGTTTACATCTTGTGGATACAACATTGACCATATTGTCCAATTTATGATTACTACAGTAAAGACCTTTGGTTTCACCTTCGTAGTTAAATTTAGGTTGTTTACGACATTTTTCGTGTTTACATCTTGGGGATAAAACATTGACCATATTGTCCAATTTATGATCAAAACAGTATAAACGATGAGTTTGACTAGAGTTTACTTCAAAATGAAAGCAAGCACTCTTCCCACATTTTTCAAAACAATATTCTCTACACCTTTTACTGTTTTGATGTCTCTTCCAGTTTATTGGTAGTATTTCTTTTTTACAAAATTCACAATTAATCTTTTGATTCATATTTTATTTTGGCTTTGTAAAGTGTATTTCTATTTTTTTAAAAAATTTCAAAATAAAATTTCATTTTTTATTTTTAAACCATTGACAGTTTAAAAATATAAAGGGACAAAATATTAATTATCTTGTTTTTTAAACCATTGACAGTTTAAAATTAAATTCCAATTCTACTAGTACATCTTTGTATTAATTCTGATGTGGAAATATTGGGTGTATATTCTATACGGTGAAAAATTCCCAATTCCATGGGTACTTTGAAAAACTCGTCTTGTGAGTGGTCATTTATATGGTGAGCATGAACAACTAGATCGATATTGTTTTGTTGGATGAAATCTTTATCTATAATGAGAGGACTATTTGGTATGACTTCGTCTACATATTTACATGCTGATATTACTTTAACTCTCTCGTCTAGAGAGCAAATAGGTTTTCTTTTATACAGGGATGCATCTTTATCACTGATTACACCTATGATGACTTTATCACCAAATTGTCTTAAAGTTTTAATAAATTCGACGTGACCGTGGTGGAATAGATCACCAACCATATCACCGTAAACAGTTTTCATTTTATATAGGTGTTTGTATTCTTTTAAACAATAACCCAATCACAGTATTTTCTTCTGAAAGTTTCAAGTGGGATGATGGGGATATTTAACTCTATGGCTTTTTTCACCTTTTCAGTGTTATTGGGAGGTATTTTTTTGACAATGACACCAGAAACTTTTACAGACACAGTTTCAGTGGTGTTTAGTATCGATGTTAGAGTTTTATTTCTAAACCCAGAAAGTACCCACAATCCTTCAATTTTCTGTGACTTATCGATAGTGTTGATGAACTGTTCTGAAAAATTCATATTTTTCAACCATTGTATAGTGGATGGTATATTTTCCCATACAAGTGTAGCAGTTTTATCTGAAAATCCTTGACATGTTTTTATTAAATCGATACCATCTTTATCAGAGGTAGGTAGGGGTTTGATAGAAACAGAGGTGAATGCTTCATATAAAATTTTATTTGTGAATAATTTTTCAATCTTTTTGATGCTGATACCGTTTCCTAGTTTACCACTAGCACCTATAATCATTGAGAGGGGTAAAGAATTTAGTTTTTCTAGTTCCTTGCTTATTTTTGTCGCTATTATTTTACTTGAAATACATTCAGTTAGTTGGTCAGTGTTGATGTTACATATATCTTCTATCGTTCTAAACCCTTTATCCCATAATCGTTCGATGGTTTTTGGTCCTAGGTGTTTTATATCTAGTAATTTAAAGAAAGAAATGAACTGTTTTTGGTGTGCGGTTGCACAATCGTTCGTCAATATGATATCAACACCTTGTTCGTCCCAATGATAATTTACTTCTGGAAGAGTGGGTGATGTTGGTTTGATGATACTTAATATTTTTGGAATAACATCACCACTACGAACAATACTGAGTATGGTACCTTTTCCTATGTTCATTGATGTTATATATCTAGCGTTAAAACCAGAGACTCTTTTTATAGTGACACCGTCAATTGTGATGGGATCTAGTATTATGGTTGGTTTTATTTTCCTTGATTTTGAAATATTCCATTCTATATCTTTAACGGTTGTATTTACTTGTGTTAGGATAGAATTATCTTTGAGGGCTATAGAATAGGATGGGTTACCATCTGTATTTCTTTCGTATGGTAATGGTATATTAACAACAAGTCCATCTACAGCCCAAGGTGAATTATCCCTTTCTCTTGATAGAATAATAGGTAATTCATTGAAGTCCCATTGTTCTGGTAATTTGAAGTGGTGAACGGTATACCATCCATGTTTTTGTAATTTATGTAATTGTTCGTGAACAGGTAACTGTAGGACGGATGGTGTTATCCATTCATAAGCAATAAAGCAAATATCTTCTATTCCTTCTGGTACTTTTTTAGAGTTGATTAAACCTGAAACCATATTACGAGCATTAGAATATTTTTCAGACCATTTTTGATGGAACATATCTTTTTTCAGTATCAATTCACCTCTTATCATGAAATTTTTATTACATGTACCTGTACGTACATTGGGAGGTATATATTTAATCCAGTTAAGAACCCATGTAATATCTGTTCCAACTTTTCCGTTACCACGTGTATACATTTTGACACCATTTTTTAAATCGAATGTGACAAGACAAGAAACACCATCTAATTTGTGTTCAACGATGAAATCAGGACATCTTAATTGATGGGTTGTTTCATACCATTTACACCAATCCTTTTTATTTGTAATTTTATCTAAACTTCCCAACCATACAGGTAGATTAACTCTGTTATTACTTACAGTGGAACCTACAGGTGGACTCCAATTTGGATCTCTACGTTGTATAACTTCTTGTAATAAATCAAACTGCCAATCATGTAGTTTACATTCCGATGTGTTATAGTATTTGTCTGAACACCAATACCATAATTCTTTCAATAATTTGACATCTTCTGAGTCAAAAAAACGTATAGTATCAGTAGTAGTACTTTCCGAGAGCACATCAACAACAGTTTTTGGATTAATCATTTTCTTATATACTATATCATTGATACGTTTAAAACAAAATCATTTTCTTTTTACTTTGTGTAAATTAATTATACTTTAAACATAAATATACTATTATTGTAAATGATACATAAATCTGTTTCAACAATAAAAGATATGATGATTATAATCTACATATCATCTGTATTGTATAGAGATAACGGAAACGAAAAACTTGATAAAAAAAAATAAAAGTTAATGCTTTATAATAAAATAATATAAAATGGTAAAGAGGAAAAGAGATGATGGTATTTCTGTTCAACTGAGAAAAAAGAAAAAGGGTGAAACCCAAGGAAAGGAAAAAGCAAGAAAGAAGTGGAGAATTTATCAAAAACAACTTTCAGATAATTTCATAGCTACATTCAAAAGAATTCACGGTGGTAAAAATGATTGTGTCATCAACGCGTTTGAAATGTTACAGTATATCAGCCCAGAAACTGCTGCTATTATGAGAATATTAAGACCCGGTATGACATTAAATGAGGATGAAATATTAAAGATATTACCTCTTTTCTATTCAAACAAAAATGTTAAATTCAAAGTATTAAAGGAAAATATCGGTTATTCAGTTGAAGAATTCAACAAACAACATTCAATGATTCGAAAAAATCATGCCGCAATAGGTTATATTTTCAGAATGAAAAAAGATTTGACATCATCAGGTCATTTCTTTGTTGTTGCTAAAGATAAAGATGGTAAAACTTATATCATTGATCCTCAAGTATTCAAAAAGGAAGACAATTTCATGGGACAATGTCCTAATGATGACTGTACAGAATATTACAACTATATAAGTGGTAAAGGGTATAATTTTTTTGGTTTTGTTACATACCTTCGTGAAGAAATTAGAAAATAAATAATAAAACGGTTTAAAAACACCTATATATTATAGTAGAACATATCCTAGATGGCGCAATCGGTAGCGCGCCCGGCTGTTAACCGGTAGGTTGGGAGTTCGAGCCTCTCTCTGGGAGTATTTTGCCATAATAGCTTAGTGGTAGAGCATTTGCCTTGTAAGTAAAAGGTCGGTGGTTCAATCCCACCTTATGGCTTTTCTGTTCCATTAACTCAGTTGGTAGAGTGTTGGTCTTATGAGCCATTGGTCACGGGTTCAAGCCCCGTATGGAACAAATACATTTTATAACCACTTTACGGTTATAAAATTAATTAACGGTATTACAATATCATTTACTTACGACGTCGTCGTTTACCACCACTAGTGTTCATAACGATAAGAATAATAATGGCTAAAAGAAGAACACTTCCACCTACAATAACGGCTATACCTAATGGAGTTTCAAAAAACGGTTTCTTTGGGAAGAAATCACATGTGATTTGTTTTAAAATTTTGGGGGTAGCCAATATAGTATTAACAGCATCTTTAACACAAGGAATATATTTGACTTGATTTTTTTCAGGTACGTTCTTAAAAACATTTTGAGACTCTATATAAAGGGTCAAAATCATCAATAAAACTGGGGATTTTTCATCTTTATCATTTGAATTTAAAGTATCTTCACAGTTTTTTATCACTTTCTTTAAATCATTAATGTCTTGATTGTCAGAACTTGCACTCGCTAAAATTTTTTCACATGTTTTTCTAACATCATCTTTGTATTTTGATGGATTGTCCATAAAATTTTTAAGTGCTAACACAACCGATTTAGCAATAGGATCTTTATCAGTATCTGGACACTTATTATCAGTATTTGGATTACTCATTTCTTATTAAAAAAGATTTTTTTTTTATAAATTTATTTAAAAACACAAGAAATATATTAGTAATAAGCATTCTTGGCCGAGTGGTTAAGGCGATGGACTTAAGCCCCATTGGACAGTGTCCGCGTGGGTTCGAACCCCACAGAATGCACCATATAGCGGATTGGCGCAGAGGTTTAGCGCGTTGGGCTCATAACCCAAAGGTCCCTTGATCGAAACAAGGATCCGCTATAATTTTTGTATTTTTATAACATAGTAGTGGTTATAAAAATACATTTCATGGAATTATTGGTCTGTTGTACAGAACCAAATATTCCATTGTATTTCACCTGTACTACCAAAATTACTAGCACGTATATCTGTTGACCCTGAACTTGAATTTAAATATCTCAATCTCACCCAGTAATCACCAGCGTTACCAAAAAGAACAACTTGTCTACTATTTGTAAATACATTGTTTACAACACCCATACTTCCACATACTCTGTCACAGTTTGTTGAAATAGAAAATGGTAATGTGAAATAAACCCATTGAGGGAAACCGCTACTGTTAAGTCTTTGGTTCCATGCCCCTATAAACGTGACATACACAAGATTTCCGAATCTGAAATATTCACTATGTTTTAAAGTAAAGTTGACAACATCTGGATCTGTTTGTTGTGGTGTATTAACCGTTACAGTTGTTTTCAATTTTGCATCATAAGTTTGCATAAAATTAAAATAAGGACTAGCCATACCAGAACCGATTTGTAAAGTACCAGTTGATGATATATCTCCAGTATTAATTAAACCAGTTGTGTTTGTAGTAGAAGTTACATCCAATGTTCCTTGCACTACAATATTATTTGATGAGATTGTGTCATTTTCTCCAACCTGTAATTTACTAGTTCCATTTGTAGATACATTTAGTGTGTTATTTCCACTTCTGTAAATACCTGTATCTGTATCATTTATAAATGAAAGAGATGGTTCCGCTTCTGTACCATCTTCTAATTCTATAGTATCTGTTGTTCCACCTGAAATAATAACACCTTTTTGAAAAGAATCTGTATTATTGATTTTAAATGTCATTTTATTATTATAAAGATATATTACATGTTTTCTGATGCATTTTACATTCCACTGTGGTGGGAAATTCTTGAAAACATTTTTCACATGTATATTCTTCATTAACACTGTATATATGCATCTTTTATCTTTTATATTGTATTCATATAATATTCATAAATTCTTTTAGACACAACAGGTCCTATTTTTCTACCCTTAAGAGTTGTAATATCTTTCAGTATATTTTCAGGTTCTTCACTCTGTGAATACTCTCTTATTAAGGTGATAACGTTTTTATATTTAGTCACAATGGGTATAGCCGTGTATTCTGTTACACCTGGAATAAGAGAAAGTGAATTTACGAACCAAATATCAGGTGTTATGTTATCCCTTTTCTTTTTTTTCAAACTGATAGAGTATTGTAAATCTGTTGATTTTACAACACCATTATCACCAGTAGTTGTGAACCATTCTGGGTTTTTTTCAATCTTATCCGATATGTTTTTGAGAAAGTTGACTGTTCCTTCTATCCCAGATGTTTGAAACAACTTCAATCCATCTCTCCACATCGTGTTTATCTGTGCAGACAAAAGGGTTTTATCAGAATATTTTCCCTGTTTACCAAAGAACTTTTTCACTACAGTTTTGTTTTCAATCAGATATAATATCCTGTTCCTTGGTATTCCACAGTTCATCAATCGACATTTCTGTTCCCTATAACGTCCATCAGTAATAGAAGATAAAAGATCAACGGTTGTTTTTCTCTCTATAACGAGAATCGGTTCTTCTGTATCCTCTTGACGGAAAATAACATCGCCTAAATCCAACTGTTCCGTACTAAAGGATATTCCCCTTTTCTCAACCTCCCCAATCAAATCTCTCTCACGACAATCAATAACAATGTTTATTACTGAAACCTTCGTATTCATCTTTATTGTATCAACTTTCAGTTTTTGTATTAAAGGATTTTATTTTTAAACTAAATTCAGTTTAAAAATTGTTTAAAAGTGTATTAAATTTATTAAGGGTCAGGTGCATATGGTAAATTAGCAAAATCGTGAGTGGGGTAGTTTTGAACATTTGTATAATCATCGAAAACCAATTCACCAGTGAGTTTATTATAAAATACACCAGCTCGATTCAAATATCCTCTTGCCTCTGAAGGGGTGTCATAATTATCTTGTTGCCACGTAGAACGCATTGGATAGACGTAAAAACCAGGACTAACCGAATTAAAGTCTTTTTTGGACGAATTCAAAACAGTAGAATACTCCTTTTGTTGTAAACGTCCAGCGTTTGCTCCAATAGCATTAGAGTATTGTCCCTGTAAAAACTTTCCAGCTTGCCTACCAATAGCCACAGCAGCTTCTTGTTGCAAATCATTTCCAGAGAATGTACCTATAGCGACAGTGTTATTCTTTTGATCAGAATTTCCACTTTGACAACCAATAGCAACTGATGTAATACCTTGATTTGAAACGGCACTAAAAGCACCAATAGCAACGGAACACTCCCCTTGAGATGTTTTTCCACTGTCATTACCTATAGCAACGGAATTTATTTTTTGATCAGTATTTCCAGCATTACAACCAACAGCAACAGAAGTGATACCTTGATTGGTTGTACCACTAAAAGCACCAACAGCCACACTACAATCCCCTTGAGATGTTTTTCCACTGTCATTACCTATAGCAACGGAATTTTGAGATTGATTTTGATACCCTGAGAATAAACCAATAGCGACAGTGTTATTCTTTTGATCAGTATTTCCAGCATTACAACCAACAGCAACAGAAGTGATACCTTGATTGGTTGTACCACTAAAAGCACCAACAGCCACACTACAATCCCCTTGTGTCGTTTTTCCACTCTCATTACCTATAGCAACGGAATTTATTTTTTGATCAGTATTTCCAGAATAATGTCCAATAGCGACGGTTTGGTTTCCTTGATTGGTATTTCCAGCTTGACAACCAACAGCAACAGAAGTGATACCTTGATTGGTTGTACCACTAAAAGCACCAACAGTGACACTACACTCACCTTGTGTCGTTTTTCCACTATCTAAACCAATCGAAACACTGTTTTGTGAGGCATTCTGACCGCTATACGGACCAATTGCTATACAATTCGCACCCTGATTTGTCCCAGCGTCTCTACCCAAAGAAACACTACCGTTAGTACCATAAACACTCCAATTTGAACCATCCCACCGTAGGTATTCACCAACTACATTTTGAGTGCCTGAAGCTAATGTAATATTACTAATTCTGATTGGATAATATGTTAAACCTGTGGTTGAAGTTAAACAAACTGCTAAATCACCAGTGTTGAAAGTGATATTACCTACGACTACATTATTAGCGGTACATTCATAATACGTCCCCACGGTCTGAGGGGAAGGTAGGGTGACGGCAGATGAAAAATTACCAAGTTTAACAAACTGGGTTCCATCTATACCATCAACACCATTTTGACCTGCTTCACCTTGAGGACCTGCTTCACCTTGAATTCCTTGAGGACCTGTAGTACCGGTAGGACCTGCTTCACCTTGAATTCCTTGAGGACCTGTAGGACCTTGAGGACCTGCTTCACCTTGAATTCCTTGAGGACCTGTAGGACCTTGAGGACCTGCTTCACCTTGAATTCCTTGAGGACCGGTAGGACCGGTAGGACCTGTAGGACCTGCTATATTACCTGCATTATCCCAACTACTACCATTCCAAATAAACAAAGAACTATCACTGTCACTTATAAAAGCATCTCCTATCGCATTTTCGTTTGCAGGTAAATTATCCTCATTTGTGACCGTCCCCTTAAAAGTAATACCTGTTCCGGTAGAACCTTGTAATCCTTGAGGACCTGTAGGACCGGTAGGACCTGCTTCACCTTGAGGACCTGTAGGACCGGTAGAACCTTGTAATCCTTGAGGACCTGTAGGACCTTGAGGACCTTGAGGACCTTGTAATCCTGTAGGACCTTGAGGACCTTGAGGACCTTGAGGACCTGTTTCACCTTTATCATTTTGAGGTCCACTACTTGCATTCTTTATTTTATTCATAAATTGTGGTTTGTATCCATTAAACGACATTTTTATTATTAGGGACTATAACTAATATTTTCTTTCTTTCTCTCCAATGTTTTTTCAGAACACTATAATCATCAACAAGATCGAAAACAAGAGGGATACCTTTTTAGTTCTGAAAATTCTTCCAAGGTATTGAATGAAATAATCTTTAAGGTCTGAAGCTATGATGAGAGAATCTAATTTTTTATGGTTACATATTCAAAATTAGCAAAATCGTTAACTAATATTTAACTGTTTTTCAATTTTAGTCAATCTCTCCTTCAATAATGTGTTCTCCTCATACAAGTCTTTAATCAATTTGAGGTTGAAACAAGTAATCTTATCATAATTAATACTTTCAGGTTTCGTCTCTTTCGTACCCTCAATATTGACATCTATTTCAACACCATTCTTATCTGTTTCCTTTTTTGTTTCATAAAAATCTCTATATACCACCAATTCTCGAAGAGAAGGGTATTGGTCTAAATGTTCGGCGATGAAACCAACCTGACATCCTGTAAATTGTGGGTTGATTTCTTCCTTGTAATGGAAACAATACGGTTCAATATTTAAGATGTCTTTATACCCTTCAACAGGTTTTAAATCTTTCTTGTATCGTAATGAAGAAGTGTTATAAACAAACTCTCCAGTTGATGTGTCGTATTGAAGGGTGGTTGCACTACCACTACGAACAGGTTTAACATAAAAACCACTATTCGTTCCGTTTAAAGTAGTCCCAGTTGCATTCAAAACAATACTATTTTGTGATTGACTCGAATAACCGGAGTATTGACCTATTGCAATAGCACCTGAACCCTGAGAACTTGAACCTGCTAAATAGCCCATAGCAATACTAAAACTACCTTGTTGAAATTCTCCACTTTGCATCCCCAAAGCGATACTAACGTCTCCCTGTTGATAATCACCAGCATATCGTCCAATACTAATAGAAGCATTGCCTTGGTCTGTTCCGGCCGCGTTTTCTCCAATAGCAACTGAATTACCTTGATTAGTTTTCCCACTCTCATAACCCATTGAAACCCCTTTACTTGCTTGGTTTGTTAATCCACAATCTTTCCCAATTTTTACCTTATCACCCCCTTCAACAACCCATTGACTGTTTGTATTATCCCAAGAAATGTATTCTCCGTTTTGTGTTCCAGTAACATTAAAACCAGGTCCTATTTCACCCTGAGGTCCTTGAGGTCCTTGACCATTCATTATTCGATTCATAAATTGTGGTTTATATCCATTAAACGACATTTTTATTATTAGGGACTATAACTAATATTTTCTTTTTTGTATGTTAGTACACTACCACCATGTTCAATATAAATTTTCTTTCTTTCTCTCCAATGTTTTTTCAGAACACTATAATCATCAACAAGGTCGAAAACAAGAGGAATTCCTTTTTTAGTTCTGAAAATTCTCCCAAGGTATTGAATGAAATAATCTTTAAGGTCTGAAGCTATGATGAGAGAATCTAATTTTTTATGATCAAAACCAGTTCCAACCTTTTGACAAGTACCAATTAAGATACGTGCGTTTTTATTATATTCTTGTTGTGTACCTAATAGGGATGTTGCTTCTTCACCTAGCTTTGATAATAAGTATTCACCTTGATGAATCCTTTTTACGAGAATAAGGAAATTTCTATTTTTAAATTTATTCACGATATCCACGATCAGGGTGTTTCTTTCTTCACATTGTGATTGTGAATCCAGAACCTTTCCCCAGTTGACCGTACCCATTGTATTTTTTTCTATAACTGGTTTAAATCCAGTATTAACTTTGTAAACCATATGTTCCCTATGTAATTTTTTTTCAATCTTCTTAGTGCCAAAGTACCATCCTATAAGTTTTTCCATTTCATCATTGCGATAAGCTGTTGCCGATAATCCGATTAAATACCGAGGTTGTATACATTGTAAAGCTCTGAATAGCGTTTCAGCCAAGACCATATGTAATTCATCAACTATAACAACACCTATTTCGGAAAGCATGGTGGGGTTTATTTTTACCATGTTTTGAGCATTCACTAGTAGAAAGTCGGCTTTAGTATTCCATTCTTTTTTTGTTTTTATTGTATCGATGACAGCATTGGGACAGAAATCTTTTATACTTTGTTCCCATTGTTTCAAGAGAACAATTTTGTTTACTATAACAAGTGTTTGTTTTTGAATAGTAGTGGCGATATTTATTGAAGTAATAGTTTTTCCGAAACCACAAGGCATACTTAAAATAACACTACATTGTTTATTTAGTATTTTGAGTGCATCTTTCTTGACTATTTTTTGTTCGTCTCTAAGTTTACCATTGAATTTTATTTTCATCGGATGGAATTTTTTATTACTTTTCCATATAGAGTGTGATATATTCATTACGGTCCAGTTGAAGGGTAATATGATATCATCCTTGATAATATCATATGGAAATAAATATCTCTTACGATTTTTACCGATTTCGATACGTAGTTCAGAATTAATTCTTTCCCTTATAGAGAAAGGTATAGAATCAATATTTATCTTAAAAGACATCTTTTTGTTCTTTGTTCAGTTTATTTTTTATGTAAAGTCTTTTAGGATAAAATTTCATTTTATTTGTTTATATACAGATGAAGTGAAGAAACGATATGTTCAGAATTATTCTTTAGAATGTGTATATCATTATCTGCTATAAAAGAAACACTATCTTTCTTCAATATAGAAGATTTATAGAATTCAGGTGGTTTATACTCTTGGAGTTCACCGTTCAAAACACGGAAAAAGCAGTCTGTTTTATTATGATTATGTATATTAGTTTGTTGTTTAGGTTGCCAAGTCATAACCCATAATGAACATCTTTCATCTCTAAACACGTTCTCGCGGTTATAGTTTATAATATTTATATGTCTATATTTTTTCCAATCATCACCAGTATAATTTTCTATTAATTTTTTGTAAAAATGATGAGAAAAGTATTCATTTTTGTGTAATACCTGTATTCTATTGACAAGAGATTTCAAGTTATACATTTTATTTTACTTTATCATAGTACTTTAAATTACAATTAAAAAATGATGGTTTAATAAAATGACTCCACTTCAACTATTCGTTTTATTCTACCTTGTATGTATACCGGTTAGAATAGGTTTAATTATTTTAGCAAAGAAGACACAAACACAATGGTTAATACCAGTTGCTATTATTATAGGTCTTGGATTTTTAAGACAATATATATTAAATTCACCAGGAGGATTTTCTCAAAAACCAGCGTGGTGGCAACCATTAAGACTTATACATGGTTTATTGTGGTTAACATTTGCTGTATTTATGATTACTAATCCAAAATGTGCTTGGCAGATTCTATTAGTAGATGTTATTATAGGTATCACCGCTTCTTTCTTGCATTATGTACCAATAATATAATGATAATAATAATTAAAATCAAGATAATTATGTCAGGTATAAAAAATCCACAATAATTCTTTGCAACTTTTAGTAAATGACCTTTTCTAAAATCACTTTCTATATCAGTTTGTAAATTATATTTTTCCACAATGCTTGACATATCTGCATTAGCAGGTCCATGAACGAAATTAGGATCACCTTTTATATATTTCGTGTAATCGGAACAAGATGTGAACAGATGAACTGGTAGTGTTCTAAATATTATCATATTCACGTCCATGCCAACTAAATTTTCAAATGGTTTATACTGTGTATTCGCCATTTCAGCAATACATTTTTGGTCGTCAGTACCTTCATCATTGAAATCACATCTCGACTTAATTTCATTAAACAATTTTTTTAAAGCCCACACATAACCAATATATCCACCTGAATTTACAGGTGATTCACCAAACATTCTACGTCTAACATAATCGATAAAAAGATTATCATCTTTACGATCATCGATAGAAAACACTATAGGTTTATTAAATCCTCTAAACCTTGATATAATATCTTTACAGTGAAGAAGTAAAACATCATAACCATCTACAAATATTACTATATCTGTATCTTTCTTCGTCTCCAAGAATTCAGACATTAATTTGAATTTCATGATAAACCCTTCCCATCGTTTTCCCACCCCTAATATTGTAAAATCAATATTATTCTCTTTACACGATTTATCTAAATTAGGGAGATATCCAACTTTATATTCTGTAGCAATAGTAACTATAGAAAATGACATTTTTATTCTAATATAGAATAAAAACATCGGAATGCGAAAAATAGAAAATAAATATGAAAATCCTATAGACAATGTATTATATGATTTATGTGAAAGGGTTTCACCTTATTTTAAATATTGGAATTGGACTCCAAATCATATTACAATGTTGCGATTATTACTATCTACAATAGCTATTATCTTAATAATGAACAATAATTTTATAGGAGGTGCCGTGTTGTATTTTGTTTCATATTTCTTTGATTGTTTAGATGGTCATATGGCTAGAAAATATAAAATGTATTCTAAATTTGGGGATATATTTGATCATATCGTAGACCTTTTTGTTAATGTAACAGTGGTAGTTTTAGTTTTGTTGAAGATTAGAAACGAGAGAATAAGAGTTCTATATGTTGTCACAATATTAGTACTTCTATTGTTAATGAATATTGCAATGGGATGTCAGGAGAAAATATGGGATGATAATAAGGAAGACAAACAGGATGAATATCTATCTTTTTTAAAGAAAATGTGTTACCGTAAAGAGTGGATTAAATGGACGAGATTTTTTGGTTCGGGAACTTTCATTACAGCGGTTACAATAAGTATATTGTTACTTAAATGTCAAAAGTAATTTTTAAACCTTTTATAAGTTTAAAAATTAATATATGAATATTTTATTTCATCAACATTACAATAAGAATTATCGCAACTATCAAAGCCATAACCACACCTAATATGATAAATAACATATTATGGTTCTTTTTATCATCTTTATCATCTTTATCATCGGACAAAATTTCCTCAATACCTTTAGGTGCTTTATTTGTATCAAATATCATTGCTCCACCTAACTGTACCATACCTTGTGGAGTTCCCAATGTTGTTACCTTTTCAATACAAGCAATTTTATTGAATGGATACATGGCCATTTTGAAATAACCATTATCACCCCATTTTGTATCCCAAGAATTTCTCACATGCCAGTAAGGAACATCTTTTCTTGTACCATTATTATCTACTAATATATTTTTAGCAACACCCCAACCCATTACTGATACAGCATGTCCTCCTTCAAACATTAAACTGTAATCAGGGTCGTCAAGAAATTGAACAGTTCCATCTGGTTGGTAATCATGGTTTTCAAGATAAACACCACCATTTAATTGTGTGTGTATTGGGTTCATGAAATTTTTCAAAACAATATAAGTACCTATAATAGGTCCTTGCATATATATATGTTTCTTCAAAATATCAACAGCGTCTGTGTGTCCATTATTAATTGTCACAGTTGATGGATTTTCAATATAGAAAGATGGATAATTCACGTCCTTTCGTCTTCTTTCACATTCACATGGAGGAATCAAATCATTTATATCCGCTGTTGCATGAAAATGTTTCAAAGGGTCACCGGAACAATTCTGATCATCTTGACACCAACTATAATCAAGACATCTATCACTTTTAATTCCACCTGCTTCAATATCTGTCAAAAGAACAGCAGGATTTCCACCATTACATCTTCCTTGACTATAACAAGAAAGACAGTATGTTGCTGATAATTTAGGGTTTACTTTAGTCAAACCATTGGTTACAAAATTATCGGAAATAACTCTCGATGTTGAATAAGCCCAACAACTTCCACATAATAATTGACTTCCGGGTGTTGATATATGTTTTTTCTTATTTGTTATTTGTGTTGAATCATCACTATCATGACGTCCCCATGAAAAATTTTCAGGTAATTCACTGACGCTAATATCCTGAAGAGCAGGGTAATCTGATTTTTTATATCTAGGTAAAACATCTGTTAAACGAATATCAGCATTTACAGGAGGTATTATTATTCTGTCTTCTGGTTTTCCGTCAACGATAATATCACCCAATGTTCCAGCTGGTGGTTCTTCATCTATATAGGTTGGTTTTAAAGAAGCTAGATGTTGTTCGTAATCTTTATTTATATGAATGCTCATTTATATTATAAATATAAATTTCATTTACATAAAAAAGATGACTTATGTATTGGGAATAGATATCGGAATTAACAATTTAGCTATTGTTTTAGTTAAAGTTTCACCTGATTGGAAAATAGAAAGTATTGAAGAATGTAAGTTAATAAATATTACAGAGTTCAAACATAAAACAATAGAATTAATAGATTGTAAACTGTTTCACACAAAAACAATGACAGATTGGTTAGAACATGTATTTCAAGAAGAGTGTGATATATTCTCTATCGCAGAATATATACTAATAGAACGTCAACCACCTCACGGTTTTGTTTCTGTAGAACAATTGATATTTAGTAAGTTTCGACAAAAATCTATATTGGTACATCCAAATTCTGTATCTGCTTGGATTTTTCCCAATTCTACTGTAAACACATATGAAGAAAGGAAACTAAAATCCGAACAGTACGCAACAGGCGTATTTGAAAAATGTGATTCTTTACATTTTTATTCATGGATTTTAATGGAACGTAAACATGATATTGCAGATGCAATATGTATGATTAGTTATTGGTTGAATAATAAACACAATGAATGGGATAAAGATGAAAGAAGAAAAAAATTCGACACGTTAACAATAAAAACAGATGAAGGGGGTAAACAAAAAGTAAACGATTGGTTTGAAAAATACAGATACACAGGTTGAATAGTTTAATAAAAGGAATTTAACCCTTTAATAACTTGTGTTTTTTTAAAAGGTTGTCTCCTTTGTTTTTTGTTTTTATAAATAATCAAGTACCATTCTGTTTATATCAGGTATCAAATATGGATCTAACAAATGAAATAATACATTGTGTTATTTATCTTTCACGATGTTTAGCAGTTTAACCGAATTAAACCTTTAAAAATCATTTATTTACAGTTTCAATGAACTTTAAAATACTTGAAATTATATTACTGTAACTTTCTATATTAAATTCTCTATTTTCGTCAGCGGAAACAATCATTTTCTCACATTTACAAATCTCATCATTTAGAATCCAATCATCATGATATTTATGACATTTTTCTAAATATGAAAGTTCGATGTTTTCACCCTCACGAGCTCTCTTTTTTATTCTTTCACTACTACATTTAGGATTGGTACGTAAATATACAATCTTATCATATCTAACATCATTGAAAAATTCATCAAACCAATTCATGTAAATCTTATAATCAATATCACAAATAATACCATCATCATGTAACATCTTGGCAAAAACCCATTTATCTGTAAGTAGAGAGCGTTCAGACAATATGATAGAGTGTGGATTTTCCCTTATGGTTTTACGTAATATTGCTAATCTTGAAATATAGGCCATCATCTGGAATGAAAAAGCCCATTTTTTACTATCTGCGTAAAACTTTGCAAGGATAGGTTCCCCTTCTTTATCCGTTATCTTCGTCCATTCATCTACAGGTTCTTGAAGAAAGATAATAGGTTTACTTGTTTTGAAATTTTCCATCATTTTAATCAATGTGGATTTCCCAGTTCCTATATTTCCTTCGATAGATACAATAATAGCCATTTTCTTCTTTTCTTGTTCTTAGTACAGAATAGTTATTGATAAATCATTTTTTTTTAAAAAATATCTAGTATTGTAGCAGCTCCAGCTCCAGCAGCTGCAAATTTAAATTTATTTACTATATAAATTGCTAAGACAGAAAACAGTAATAATATTACTCCAACTATTATAAGAGTTTCACCTAATGATTTACGACCCTTTTTTTCGTCAGATTTAGTTGCTTTATTTGCCCAAGAAAGTGACCTTATACCAACTATTATAAGTATAATTGATATTATTATGAAGAAAATACCTGCGACATAGGTAGAAAATTTTCCAAATGATTGAGCATCTTTATATATTCCCATTTATTATATATATTTTTTTATAACTATTAAGTTATAAAAAAAAATAGAATGAATTAATATCCACCAAGGGTTTTATATGATTGCATAGAGTATGCACTGTTGACGTATTGTTGTCCTCTTCCAGACTGTGCTTCTTGAGCCATAGCACGTTTGTAAGAATATGTTCCACAAGCTGGTTGTGTTGTAGCTCCACGTTGTCCTCCAAAGTTACCAGCAACTTCATTGATAGCACGAAGATTATTATTGGTATTATACAAATTACTGGAATGAGTAGTTCCGTAAATATTACCCTTAATACCGGCAACATCGAGAGGTAAATATTCGACGTATTGTGGACGAGATACGTCATTTTCAACAGAAACTCTGTCAACAGCACTGTTACATCCTCTTGACTTGGTATTATAGGAATTCAAACATGCTGGACGACCTGCGGAATCATATCCATGCCACGTAGGACAAACCATGTTCTGAGGGTTCAAGAATCTATCTGATTCTATTTTACTGGCGTAGGCGGTATCCACCTTACATGTTCTAATTGATGATTCTAATGATATAGTAGACATATTATTTTATTAAATAATAAATATATTTTTTTAATTTGTAAATTAAAGTAAAGATATATTTATTATAAAAATACATGAGTATAATAACTAAAAATTTACTAGTGGGATATCAGTATACTGGAAAATCATGGTTTTGTGACTTTGTGAAAGGAAACATCAAGAAAAAACATGATTATAATGAAACTACAGGTATTAAATTTCATTATATAACGATAAACGATATTATAAAGTGTAAATCAACCTTTTTAGAGTATTTTCAATGTATCGGAAAAAGAAAATCAAAATACTCTGCAAACAAGTTATATTTTTGGGATACATCTGGGTCTCCAAGGTTCGAATGGATGGCGATAACAATGATGAATTCAAAATGTGTTGAAAATATAATATTCGTATATGATCCATCAAGACCATCAACCCTTAGATATATCAAAGATATATATTTGAAATGTGAAGAAAAAGATAAGATGAATTTTATAGTTTTATGTATAGAATCGGAATATCCAATATTGTGTATGAAACAAGCTGAAAAATGGTGTGAAAGTAATAATTGGGTTCATATTACTATTAACAAAAATACAAACAATATATACATAAACGATGGAGATATATATAATATTAACAAATTAGAAATGACTAAACTTTTTTTTATGTAAAGCATCTTTAGCTGCATTTTGTTGTGAATTTGATTGTTTTGCTGCTACTCCAGTACCTAATATAATTTTACTACTTTTATAATGTTGTGATATTTCATAAATAGTGGTGTATACAAGTCTTTCTTCTTCATTCTTTTCACTCACATATTGTATTTTATAATTTGGTTTACCATCGTATATTTCCTTCAGACGTGTTTTAGCATCAAACAAATCTTCATACTTTAGTGATATTTGTTTTTCATCGAATATGGAAGTAAGTATATCTTTTACAATACAATATCCAATACCATCTTTTAATTGTGTATCTAATATATATTCAGTTACACCAATGAAAGATTCAAAACAGTCTTCTAATAAATCTTTTTTGAATCGAAACTTTGTATTTTCAGATGCCATTATGAAAGGCCAGAATCCCAACTTTTCAGCTTCTTGTGACAAAGTTTCCCTAGATGTATATTTAATTCTCACCCTTGCAACAATTTTGACACCTTGGGGTGTTTTGAGATGTGGAAATCTCTTGTAAGTATATGAAACTATAAATTTATTTATAGAGAGATCACCCAGTTGTTCAAAAAACTCATAATTCGTTTCTGCATTATGAGTTTTGTGTGTAAACGCTTGTTTATACAACTCGAAATTTTTACCTGTTAATAAACAGTCTATATACTGTTTTTTAAGTTTACCACTGAGAAGGACTTTTTCCAATACGGTTCGTAAAGAATTTGACATATTTATTCAATAACGGTTTGATTTTAAAACAACATCAGTTTTAAAATCAATAAGTATTCATTTTTTTATTATTACCAATCACCATCTTCTGTAAATGCTACATTCTTCCATTGTAATATTTTAGTTTCAGGTGTACCCCAATGTTTAATAAGATATGCTTTGATTTCATTTCTAGTAACACTACAGTGAGACGGATATGCATTTTTATACCATTCCTTAAAGTGATTATAAACTTCGTTAAGATGTAAAACACTACCTTCCATATTAATAATAGATTCTTCCAAGTATTCACTTAGTAAATCATTTTCAGCTTCATATCGTTTAGTAGCCTGTTTAACCTTTGCTGGTTCAGATATTGTCTGTCTCCGTTTTCTCCATTCTATCAAAAACCAAGCCAGAGCTTCAATCATCTTTGGAATTTTTTGGTCAAATTCTCTATCAATAGGGAATATTTTCTGACGCATTTGTTCTTCAAAAGTTTCAGGACAGTTATCGGCAAAAGTAGATTCAAAAGGAATTACCCTTATACGATTCCATGTCGCTTTGTCACTTTTCTTTAGAGGTGGTAATTTGTTACAGATGAAGGTCATTTCAAACATGGGTTTGATTTCACGAACATCTTTACCTGCTTGGAATAAATCACGTGCAAAGTACGTATCATTACCACTCAATTTCTTCAAATAACCTATATTCAATTGTTCATCATTATCAGGTTCCTCTAGAACAGCATGACGTACAGGAGCAGCAGCTCTCGCTAATTCAGGAGCAGCAGAACCCAAATTGGTTTTCTTACCTGTAAATAGTGTTGTATCGAACTTCACACTTAATTGTCCCAACATTTTTTCAAATAGATTTTGAGTAACAGATTTACCATTATCACCTTCACCTATCCAAAAATGGATTTTCTTCTGTAAATTACCACCTATGAATAAGTCACAATAATGATTAAGGAAATAAGTCCTAACAGATTCATCTGGGAATATTTTCTTAAAGAAAATATCGACTTCCTCAACCTCTTTAGAATCTGGTGAAAATTCAATATAATCAATCGATAAGGATTTACTCAATTTATCTTCTGGTCTACCTGGTCGGAATTCATCCAATTCAAAATCATATACACCGTTATTGAAACATATTAACATAGGATTTTGATTAAGATTTTCATGAAATTTAGGGTCATAGAAAACTTCCCTTGCTTCTTTCATTACATTACTTTTGAAAGGAGCAGTCTTGAGATTGTTGAGTAATTTACACAATTTAGTTTGTAACTTTCCCAATCGATCTTCTTCACTATCGGCAGTGGAACATTCATGCATTTGTTTAAATGTATCTTTTCGTTGTTTTTCGTAATAGTCCCAAACATCAGTAGAAAGTTTTTCACGTAGAGAATAACCATCTTCTATTTCAGTCCATTTATGATTATGGAAATAATACCACACATTACCTCTTGTATTTTTGTATAATTCACCATAATCATTATACAACATTCGAGCTATATCATTATGATTAGAGTATTCTGCGACACTTTTCTTATTATCCTTATTAATTTCTCTACGCCATTCTAGATATTTAGTTGGATTATCTTGATTAGCATAATACATCAATGTTGCAATAGTTATATCTCTATATTCCATCTTGTCCCACTGCGATATACAAATATTAGCATCGTATTTAGAACTTCTCTGAGAAAATTCATCCCATAAATCAAAAGCTTCACCAGATTCATCACCGAAATTGAATAAAATCCACCCAATCATCAACCATTCACCTCTATCATCTGCTCTAGAATCATTAACCATACTTAGTAAAACACGTGCCTTTTTAAGAAGTTCGGTTGGATTTTCACTAATCTTATCATTATTACGTTTTTTAGCTGTTTTACACTTCACTTGATTTTTTATAGGTGACTCCAAACCATCTACTATTTGCACTGTTTCTCTACCGGACGTATTTACACTCAATATCAAGGGAATATTATAAGTAATGTTATCTTTCGTTAAGTTTATTTTCTTACCGAAAATATTATAAATTTTAATATTTTTAAGGGCTTCCCACAACGATATTTTTTCTAACTCATTATTATAACAACAATTAACTGTATAAGGTTCACTATCAGCTGTTTTTTTAGAACCATAGAGTAACCAAGGAACGGTAACAACAGCTGAATCTATAACAGAAGATGAATCTTCCATATAATTAGAAAAAATATTAGCTTTTTTCATTTCCTCTTTTACGAAAGGTATAAACAAAACTTCTTGGACATTTTTAGACATTATTATTTTAGGATAGTGAAGATGAAACCCATGTTTTACACTTCTATTACCGGAAGTATCTACTTTAATATACGGTTTTTTGGAAAGATAAACACATATAAGGTCTTCTTCTTTTAACCCATCAACCATCTTTCTTAAAACATTATTAAATATACTAATTACACCCAATAATTGTTTGTTACTATACAAGGATAATTCTGTATCATTTATATCAATGTTATCTGTTTCAGGTACTTTTAAATCGATGTCACCTAATATAGGTCTATATTCACTATTAGATACTTCAGCTAACCCATAACACCCTTTACCTTCGAATATATCTTGTTGATATACATCCCAAAAATTATTTAATTCATCACCAGTAATATGAAATTTACCACAAGGTTGTATCATTGATACGTGACTAATCGGAAGATAACCTTTTTTACTGTTATCAACCTTACCATAAACAACATTTTGTCTCAATATGTCAGAAATACGTGTCGGCATTTTTGTATTAACTCAATATTTTCTTATATTGATATTTTCATTTTTTTATTATTCAATAATTAATCTAAAAATATCTAAAACTATATAGTAAAACCATGTATAATATCCAAGAAAAAAGTTTAATACTGATTGATGGTTTCCCAAAATATATTGTAGATAGAAAAGAAGTAAATGAATTTATCAACATTATAGCACTTGAATTTGCTAACAATTATTCACTTACATACCATACAAATATTGTTTATGGTGATCAAAGTGTTTACGTAAAAGGGTATCACAAATATTTTCTAGTTGGACTTAACAAGACCTTGAAAACATTGAATATTATCAATCTAGATAAAATAGAAGAACTTGATATTACTAAACTAAATACAAGGAATACAGAAAATGCATTACAAGATGATTGTGAATATTCATGGTCTGATTTTATGTTTAATCCATTTTCTTGGTTTTTTTAGGAATTTCACTATAACAAAGGGGACAAACCGATTTCCATTTAATCCATTCATTTAAACATTCGGAATGAAAAGTATGTTTACATTCATGTAGATAAATTACCTTTTCTTCATTTATTATATTTTCCTTACATATAACACATTCATATTCTTCATTTTCATTATATTTTTCTTCATCACCGTTGTATTGAATATTTTCATCTCTTTTCAGTACAGAATCTTGTAAACTCTCTGTTTGAACTTCGTCGTATATATCTTCTAAAAATTCATCTTGGGTTAAATTTACAATTGATAATAAAGTCATAATGTTATACATATTGGTATACAATTCTTCTAATGATATATCGTCTAAATATTCTATTGTTTCACTATCATTATCATTCTCCATTATATTGTTTAATATAATATATATGTTATTTTAAATTCGATATTATAATAAAAACCAAGAAAATGAAACCTGAAAACAAAAAAAGAAAACTTTATAACCCTATTACTAAAAGATATGTCAGTATATCCAGTCCAACTGGTAAACGTATTCTTAGTGGTAATCAAGTTATAATATATACTAGAAGTGGATGTCCTTATTGTAAAAAGGCAAAGAAACTTTTTGATAGTAAAAAAATACCTTATAAAGATGTTCTTGTCGTGAGAGGACAAGAAGACCGTATTTTAGAAAAGGTAGATCCTAAAACCAATTATTATCGATATTTTCCCATTATTTTCATGGATGGAAAATTCATCGGTGGTTACACTGAGTTACAAGAAAAATTAGTAAAGTAATATCTTGATTTTTAATTATATTTAAGGTAATTAAAAATGAACATACTAAACACAATAATAATCCCATCTTTGTTATTACTTGTTTTAGATTTAGCATGGATAACAGGTTATATGGGACCAAAATATAATAAACAAATTCTAAATATACAAGGTGAGAAAATGAAAGTAAAACCTGTATTAGCTATACTATCATACATTCTAATGATAGTAGGTCTTACAGTATTTGTGATTCCTAGAATTAGAAAAGGATACGAATTAGAAGATAGTATTCGTTATGGTTTCACATTCGGTATTGTTTTATACGGTGTTTATGATTTCACCGCCGCCGCCGTAATCAAAAATTGGGATATGAAAATAGCTGTGATAGATGTATTATGGGGTGGTTTTGTTTATTTCATAGCTACATATATTAGTAGTAAAATAAAAAATAATTAAGGGAATTTAACCCTTTAATATTGGGTGTTTTTTATAGAGGTTTTTCTCCTCTTTTTTATGTTTACAAGTATATTTTAATATGATACTACACATTTATTAATTTCGTCATTACAATAATAGATAAAAAAGTAGTATGCTTTGTTATGAAAATAACTCATCTTCTTTCTACTTACAACACTCAATAATGTTTCCATCGACATATTTAAATCATTATTCTGTAACGTATTTATATCATACGGATTAAATATGATACGAGTATCATCATAATTATCGTTTGGTACAAGTTGAAGTGTTCTTGCTTTATCTTCATAGGTGATAGACCATCCATCTTTGTATCCCATCTTATTGTCCCAATATTCACAGTCTTTTAACGAAGTTAAGTATATCCAAGCATGTGGATGTTCAAATATACCCTTTTTCTTATGATTATTAATATACACATTTGGATTTTCAAATCCCAACTTTTTTACAACCTTATCAGTTGCTCTAAACAAACACATCATGTTATACTCATGTCTTTTCAAAATCACTCTCATTGAATATTGAAAATAACCACAGTATTGAACTATAATATCATCATCTTCGTATACCAAATTAGGGTCGTATAATATACACCCATTCGGTTTTTTCACAAAGTCACAGTCATGACTTCTGGAATACACACGTTGTTCTTTTGTAGTGTTTTTGAAAAACTCGATATTTTCAAGTTCATTACAATGTGGACATCTTTTTTGATCACACAATCTATTCATCTTGAATTACTTGAAGTAATAAGAATGCTCTACAGGGTTAAAGAAACCCTCCAAAAAATTCATTTTTTTTAGCTTATCTCCATTCCAATTTTTCCAATATCATTACAAAAAGTTAAAGGGAATTTAACCCTTTAATGTTGGGTGTTTTTTAGAGAGTTTCACCCCTCTTTTTTCGTTTAAATAATCCCATCTATATAATAAATGAAAGAGTATAAAAGAATAAAACTTTCTGTTCAGGATAAGTCTATTCTAAGTGAGATTTATGATGAATTGGAGAAAATCAAATTAAGAAAAACATATAGAAAAACGAAAATAAACAATCAAGGACATAAGATAAGAACAGGAGCTTATAAACAAAAAAATGCATACCAAGGATGTTTTGGATTAACTAGATTTAGAGGAAAATCCTTCGAAAGTTATTTTCAAAAAAAACACCCCCATATGATGGTATTATTTAAGAAATTCATTCAGTCACATAACCCTTCGTTTGAATTCAAAAGTGTATACGTGAACAAAAATGTAGTATGTGATAAACACAAGGATAGTTTAAATATGGGAACTTCATTGTTGGTAGGTGTGGGTGATTACAAAGGTGGACAGAGTATGTTGAATGTGAACGGTAAAATAAGAAAATTCAGTATCAAATCAAGTTCAACTATGTTTAACGGCTCTGAAATAGAACATTGGTCTCTACCATTTGAAGGAACAAGGTATAGTTTAGTATTTTTCAATTAAAGGGACTTTAACCCTTCAATATTGGGTGTTTTTTTGAGAGGTTGTCTCCTCTTTTTTTATATAGTTTATTGTTTAAACTCTCAACTTGAATTTCAAATATCTTCCCTCTTTTTTCCTTTCCAAGAAGTTTGAATTTACTAAATCTGTTGCTATATATTTATGATAAGTTGCGTTGCTACAATTACAATCACCAGTAATAGTTTTCCATTCATTTACAGTTCTCCATTCATTATCATTATTTTCTACATATTCTTTGATTTTTTGTTTAATTAATTCAGTCTTTGTTGTATTTGTAAACTTAACCTCTTCAAGGTTTTCAAAGATGGTGTTGGTGGTACGGAGGATATTTTGAGCGTAGTGATTTTTCATCGCATTTTCTTCCTGTATCTTATTGGGATTACTAACCTTGGTGAGATTACGTGAAGTCTCTTTAATTTTAAAGATGGCTGAGGGAACTCTGTTTTTGAAGTAGACTTTTCCAATGAGGTAGTCTTTAACATTGACAGGTTCTGGAAGGTTTACCATTTCTTCCACCAATTCTGTGTGAAGGTTGAAACCCTTCATTAGATTTACCTTGTCTTTTCTTCCACACCATATATTCATTTTCATATCATCACCGTGATTACCAAAGAGTCTTCCAAATGATTGTTCCAAGTTGGCCGCATCGGTTTTTTTACCCACCATAAAGAGGGCATCGGTTAAATGCCATCTATAATTTTCAACAGGGTTCCAAGTGGAACAATATGTTATACCTTCTGTAGCAGCATTATAGGCAATGGTGGCGATACGAGGAAACTTAACCACTCCACCGTTGGAGGCAAGATAGTGATAAACATCACCCACTTCCAAGTTCTTCAAACGATAATATCCAGTTTGGGGGTCTTGTTGGAAATTTTTCCCACAAATGGTAATATCACCATTAAGATTTGGACTATACAGTCTAAATCCTTTTTGGTTATATACCAAAGTGGTCCATTTTCCATCCTTTATAACTTGTGGCATACTGTCGTTTTTCAAAGGGTTGAAAAAGTCTTGAGTCATATCCTGTTTAATATTCGTATTTTCCACCTTGAGCAGAAGATTTACAGGGTGATAATCCACTTTACCATCTATTCTTCTGGTATATACATCTTTCACGGATAATTTCTTCACCACTTTAAGCAAGGTGTTTTGCGGTAAAGTCTCATCTTTGTCTTCGTCAATGATATTGAATACAATGTTTTTAATACCATTGTATTCGTCCTTCACATCAACTTTAAAGATGTTGTTGGAGTAGAGAAGAGGTTCAGCATTCAATACATTCTGAGGTGTTGCAGTAATGAGAAATACTTTATCACTTCTTTCCTTCATCTTAGAGATGACCTTGTCGTATTTAACTCTTGGATTAAAGATATTAGCACCATTAAGTCCCAACTTTTTATACGCACCAAGACAATGTGCTTCATCAATAAAGAGAACGAATTTTTTATTGGACTCATTAACTCTTTCGTAGAACTTAGTCATCGTGGCGTGATGATCGATAAACACAAATAATTGTTTTTCATTCTTTTCAATTACTCGTTCAACATCTTGCATATACTTGTCTTTGGTGTAGTCTTTTCCAAAGTCAGAGTCATAATGGAGAGGTTGATTAAAATAGTAATCATAAACGACACATTTATTGACCCCCTTGGAAAGAAGATACTGGATCAATTCCTTTGTCTTTGCGTTATAACGGTTGATAAATTGTTCTTTTTGTTTGATTTGTTTAAGAACAACGATGGGGTTTCTTTCCGTCAGTAGAACCAAGTGAATAAGAGAAATCATCTCAAAGGTCTTACCAGACTGAGGGTAAGAAGTGATAAGTGAAATCTTATCTTTTAGGTCATCAGAAGAGAGATTTGAGTATTTTTCAACTTCTTTCCCATAAAATTCCATAACCAAAGACTTTAGTCTTCTTTCAGAAACTTGAACTTCAGATTCTGGTGCAATAAACTCACTTACAGAAAAAGTGGGTGTTTGTTGTCTTACAGTTCGTCTGAAACGAGAGAAGAATTTCATTTTCGTTAAACGAATGAGTTGATCTTGAATTACTTAAAGTAATAAGAATGCTTTATTGGTGTTAAAAAGTGGTTGAAAAATTCATTTTTTTCCAATTTGGACTTTAACATGAATTCAAATTCAAAAGTTCAAATTCAAAAGTTCAAATTCAAAAGTTCAAATTCAAAAGTTCAAATTCAAAAGTTCAAATTCAAAAGTTCAAATTCAAAAGTTCAAATTCAAATTGAAATCCAACTTTAAAAAAATGATTTTTTCACAGGGTTTTCCAACCTTGATAAAGCATACTTATTACTTCCAGTAATACAAGATAAAGATGTCCGATACTGAAAATCTCCTCAAAATCCAGGAATTTATCGACGATCACAAAGATGATTTATCAGAAGGTCAATACCTTAATATGGTAAATTCGTTGATGAGAGCATGGAAAAAACAAAACGAAAATAACCCTACGGCTTATCGCAGTGCTATTGAACAGGCGGAATTGTTTTTTGAATTATATCACAATGAACATGATAGTCACCATGAAACAAAAAAACGATATTCCACTTTATCTAAAACAAATACCAGTCTTAGAAAACAAATTGAATTGCAAAAAGAGCAAATTAATAGACTAAAAAAAACACAAAATAAACAAAGTGAAATTGAAATTATCGAAAATATGGGGGTTAATAGATGTAAATATACTTTTTCAAGAGGTCAATTCAAGGGAGAGTTTTGTGGCGCTTGTTGTAAAAATGGTGACCGTTGTAATTCACACAATAATAATTAAAAACAAAAAAAAAATGGGTGTAGGGGTAGTAGGGAATATTTTATAATGGTTAAATTCCATTATAAAATATTTTATCTTAAATAAATGACTGTTATTAAACCAAAAATAACAATAAAACCTTCAACTTCGAAAAAACACAAATTGATGGCTGTAATAGGTGAAAAAAATGTTCATTTCGGTGCTAAAGGATACAGTGATTATACAATACATCAAAACCCACATCGACGTGATCTGTACATAGAAAGACATAAAAAACGTGAAGATTGGACTATAAAGGGTTTAGAAACAGCTGGATTTTGGTCAAGATGGATTTTATGGTCTTGTCCAACCCTACGTAAGTCTGTTGATTTCACAAAAAAGAAGTTTGGTCTTGATATTAGACTTTCAAGGGGTAGTGGTGATTACCATAAAAAGAAAATTGTTCATGGTAAAGGGAGAAATCCTCATCCTGAAGACCCAATTCTCTATAAGAAAGTTCAAGAGGAGGCCAAGAAGAAATTTGATGTATGGCCATCTATATATGCATCTTCATGGGTTGTAAGAGAATATAAGAAACGAGGTGGAAAATATAAGGTAAAATTCGTTGAAAACGATAAGAGTGGTTTAAATAGATGGTTCAAAGAGGAATGGGTGAATGTGTGTGAATTACCTAAAAAAGTTCCGTGTGGAAGAGGTAAAAAACCTTCTTCTTTTAAAGAATGGGTTGAAAAATATCCTGTTTGTCGTCCACTCCATCGAGTGACCAAAGAAACCCCAAAGACAGTCTCCGAGATGAGTAAGAAAGAAATACAGCGACGTTGCACTGAAAAAAGAAAAAATCCATTAAAGGTTATTACTTCTAAAAAGTAATATAAAAATTTCACTGTATTATAAAAATAGAAAGATGACTACTAATATGTCTAAACAAATGTGTGGTGATACACCTACCACTACAATATTTCCATTTGAAAGAAAAGAAATTGTTAGTTCCAGAACTTTAAATCCGAATGTATGGAAAAACAAAGAAGCTTCTAATTTTTTCATAGCACCACCTAATACTGTTTCTTTAGGGAGAGATAATTATAGTACTGAATACGATGGTAGACTCATTAACGCTGCGAGGGGAGGTCAATTGACTGATTTAGATTCTATTCCGATGTCTGTTGATTTAACACCTAAGGAAATAATGGATGATAAGAGTCTTGATTATTACGGACAAAATTACAAAGGTTATGGAGATGTAAATGCTGGTCAGATTAAATATCGTATTGTTGAAGATTTAGTTGGTCCTTACCACGAACCTAATTTTCAGATTCATTCGGATATCAAAGCTTATATTTACAAAGACCCTATGGGTTCATTAAAACCAGAATATTATAGAAAACCAACTGTAAAACCAAATTCTCCTTTAGAACCTGTAAAAACAATGGGTTGTCTTTCAGACATGCACGATAGTATATGTCATAGAGAAGATATCATGTCTAGACAAATGCGTAAACGTAATCAACAACGATGGGAAACTAGATGGTATAAATAGAGAGAAAAAATCATTAGTTTAGAATAAATGGAACAAGATAATCTACGTATATGTTTACAAAAACATTTACCACATGAACAAGAATTAGTCAATTCAATAAAAAAAGATGATGATATTTTATATGCTGCTTTTATGAAGACAAAATTATGGAGTGATGATGATGTTATAACCGTTTCATTCATTAGTGACAGAGAACCGATTAGAACACCTATTGAAAAGATAAGAGAAGATTCGTTAAAATATAATATAAAAATCGACCCCCTTCAATATAAAGTTGAAAAAATGTCTGTAAAAAACGCCATAAAATTAATTGTAAGAGAAAGGATACAACCTCTAATTCCTATGAAAATAAAATGGATAAATGAATCACAATATGCTGACATAAGAATTGATTTCAGACCCGTTGGTTCTTGGTCTTTAGTAGGAACAGATTCTAGGAATTCAAAAGATAAAAACAAGGCTACAATGAATTTTGGATGGTTTGATGTGGCTACTGTAATACATGAATGGGGTCATGCTCTGGGTATGATTCATGAACATCAAAATCCAAGGGGGCAAAATATAAAATGGGATTTAGATGCTCTTTACAAATGGGCTAAAAAAACACAAGGATGGGATAAGAAAACAGTAGATAATAATATTGTAAACCATTATAAGGTAGATCAGATAAATGGTTCTAATTTTGACCCTGACTCAATTATGTTATATTTTTTCCCTGCTAACTTAACTACCGATGGTAAAGGAACACATGAAAATCTTATTCTTTCCGAAACAGATGTTGATTGGATTTCGAAAATATATGGTAAACCCACGCCTAGTGGTTTTTTAGCAACAGAAAGGGGTGAAAATTCAGGAAAAACTATAAAATTGTTATTTCTAATTATTCTGGTAATATTACTGCTAATTAGTATTATTTTTATTTTATATAAAATAACAAGATGAATAAACGTGTAAAGATTATTATATTTCTAATTACATTTCTATTATCTTTTACTTATATTCTAATGAAATTCTTTCAATGGGATAGATTTATCCTAACAATCAATAATACTTCTACTGATATTGAAAGTGTTGTAGAAAAATATAAAGATATAAAGAAGCACGACAGTGATGAAAATATTGTTTTATGTTTTATTCTAAACAGACCTATTGATGAATTTATGCCTGTCCTACGTTCTGTTTTAGATCAAACGGTAAGAATAGATAAAATAAATCTATTAGATAATGTAGGGTACACAAAACAAAATAAAGACATACACAATCTGGAAAGATATATTAATATAATACAATGGAAAAATCCGAAAATTTACTCTGATGTTTTTAAGATGATGGAAAAGGATAAAAATACTAGACTTATGATATTGAGAGATGATATTATATACGGAACAGACTTTATAGAGTTTATGATTAATAATAAATCATGTATAGATTCTCAATCAGGATGTTTTTCCATTAAACAGGGGGGAAACAAAAACAATTGTATTAAAGTTGAATATGATGGAAATAACTATGAAATTTAAAACCGAATATTAGTTTTAAATTTCAACAAACTCAACCAAATCTCTAACACTCCTACCCTTTATTTCTTTATCAATACGTTTTCCATTAAGATATAAAACATAATCAGGGTATCCTCTAAAATTAGGCTTTATAACATTCAAACGTTCTCCTAATTTTCTTTCCGAGGGTTTTTGACCATCTGTCTCGATTGTTGCACAAAATACTACATCACGAAATTTATGGGCAAATTCTTGAAAAGCAGGTTTAGCTCTTTGACAATGTGGACACCACCCAGCTTGAATCATCACAACAACTGGATAATTTTTAGGTATTCCTATTTTATCCACTAAATTACCTTGGTGATCAAAATCATCATCTTCCATGTATGCAACATTTTTCATTTATTATTACACTAGTTTTTATTTAGATGGAAAAGATAATATCATTATTATTACTACACACAAAATTTTGTGTGTTGAGAATTCTATATCTTAATAAATCTCATTTTGTCATCTGTAAATCATAAGAATTCCACCTTGATTTTCAGTCTAAAAATGAACTTTACAGATGTCTAATTTTGGATCTCTGATTTTCTAATTTTTCAGGAAAAAATA
>Ga0208794_1000171_pt1 | contig 54467 bp, 46 predicted proteins | sample 32_taG_FD_184106 | JGI IMG/M metagenome (GOLD analysis project Ga0208794, IMG submission 184106) | Marine viral communities from the Gulf of Mexico - 32_GoM_OMZ_CsCl metaG (SPAdes) (version 2) | ecosystem: Environmental > Aquatic > Marine > Oceanic | place: Atlantic Ocean: Gulf of Mexico... | reverse complement strand
TGCCCCTCCTCCTGTATAGCTAAATACTCTTCATACTCTTCCTTACTATGGAAACCATAATAGTGATATAGAAGATAGTCTTTATTAGCTTGTTCAATATATCTGTTAAACTCTTGTTCAAGTTCATTATCCCACTGATTAGCCATAAGCATTTTAAAATTGTAGCTATATACTATATATAAGTATATATAATACTATATGTATTATAGCTTAGGTTAGACTTAAAGGATATGTAGGTATATGGACTATTACTCATAAACTTACACACCTTACTACTTATTCCGCGCGTAAAGCATAAAAACCTACGCAATCCTGCAGTTTTACCTGCATTTAGCAGCTAAAAAGCATAAAAAACCCCCAGAACTATAAGTTCCAGGGGTATAATGGTCACTATTACAGTGTACCAAAGTCTTCTTCAGACTCTTGAGCTTGAGGCTGTGAAGCACTCTGAGCTGAAGACTTCTTAGCAAACAAACCGCCAATAAGCTCATCAGCTAATCTAGCAGCAATAGCATCACCTGTTGGTGTACCAGCATACTGATCAGCTAAACTCATAGCAGCGTCCATCTTGCTAGTATCAGCAATGATGTTACCCTTGCTAGTAGCAATTAAGTCTGTAGACTCACCTGCATAGTTCACTGTGAACCATAAAGGCTGTCCTTCATCAACTACCAAGTTATCTCCTTGGCATTCTTCAAATAATGCAATTTCCTGCTTTGTTCCGCTAACTGCATAAACGTGTACTAGGTTACCGTTATCCTTACGGTACTGTCTGATTTTAGTCCCTTTCATCTTGATTTTCTTTTTAGGGTTAAACAATAAAACTATTTGACTGATAAGCTTCCATGTGCCTATCCACTTACAAATGCAAGTAAGGGATGGGGTATACACGTAGGCTTATCCACCGTATACTACTAATATGCTAATAGGCCGTATACTGCTCTATGTCTGTGGGCTTACTATCCACTATGGGGTCTACTCCCCTGCGTATGAGCTTATAGGCGTATAGTTGCATATTGTACTATACATTCCCAAGCAAGGGATGGGGAGAATAAAGGGGATTGTGGGAGGGAAGATGGGCTTATAGTACTACTTTTTGCTGGACTTACCGTTCTTACCGTTTCTGGCGCGGTTAGTACTACGCTTTTCCCTTACTAGCTTGCCGGATTTAGTGTGGCTAACGTCCTTACCGGGTATACTCTTCTTTCTAGTGATCTTGTTTAGCTTGGCTCTATACTTCTTACGGGCTGGTGTGCTGTGATACGCAGTGTCATAAGCTTTCTTCTTATCTCTAGCTGCTTTGTTCTTACGCAGGTATTTAGCTGATCTACTCTTACCAGTAGACTTTCCTGCCTTCTTGTTTCTGCGCTGTGGTACTTTCTTAGTTGCTGCCATATACTCTAATATACTAAATTTCTACCAGATACGCAATCCTTTTGCTGTGATGATAGTAAACCTATAAGCTTTATGGCTAATAAGCTTGATCAGACACATAAGTCTGAGCATAATAAATCCGTGAACGGAGTGAACACCAAGAAAGAAAAAAAGAATAGTGCTCCGACATCAACTTTCCAGCCTTCACACTATTCTATCCCTCAATACCTGCAGAGTATTGAGGTCAGACCGCTAAGTCCTAGCTGTTTGGGTTAGTAGGTAGCTATCCCTACACGGTTCACTAACGTAGTACCGCAAACTGTTCATCACGTCCCATGCGTCCATGGAATATTTGTTACATTAACAAGAAAAGGATGGATTAAACAAAATAAGACTAATCACTAGTCTTATTCTTGTGTTTAGTCTTGCGGTAATACTTCTTCTTGTTTCTATGAACTCTATGTTTCATAGCCTCTTGTATTTCCTGCTGTGTTACTTGTATCTTTTTCATAGTTAATAAGCTTAAGGTTAAAAATAGGAGCACCCGTGAGGGCACTCCATAGAGAATTACAAGGTACCTAAGTCACTTGCGTCATCTGCACTCTCTTCAGGTACAGATGCAGTAGCACTTGGCGCGGGCTTACTAAACTTAGCAATGATTTGCTCAGCAAGTGCCTTAGCCGTAGCGTCTTTCAGAGCACCCTCTTTCATTTGCTCAACATAATTAGTCATGTTGTCAAGTTCAGAAGTGTCTGCAAACGGCTCACCCTTAGATGAGAAGCTGACAGATGTAACACCTACCTTGTCCGTAAAGAACAGGAATCTACCGTCATCATGTTTGCGTAGGAAATCCCCTTGAGACTTTGCGTACATAGCATTCTCATCAGGAGTTCCGTCTAACACGTAGGTGTAATTCATCTTACCCTCATACTTCTTAGAAGGGTATTGGCGCAATAATGTTGCTTTCATAATATAAAATTTAAAAATTAATACAATGTTAAGGTAAGGATGGTTTAGGGGGTTTAAAAGGGGGATATTCCCCCTTAAACGCTGTACTTATACAGAATTGGGCAGCCATGAGCTTCTTCTAAGTTTCTTAACTGTGCCAACATAGTATACTTTTCCATTTCTATCAGGTCTGCTTTGATGTCTACAAGACAACTATAAGCATTACCGTCTATAGACTTCATTAAAGCTATAATAGCACATACGTCATCTACTGTGAACTCTTCTCTTTCAGGATATACTTTTGTTTCCATTACGTTTAATTTGATACAGCTTTCTATTAGGCTGTATATGTGAATAAATAGTGTATGCTTTGTCAATAGCGTGCCACATACTGTAAGCAAATACGGAGTGTACACCTACACCCCGTATATTGACGCTATAATACCTCATGTGTTCCATTATCCTAATATGCGGATAAGACTAACAATAACAAATGAGGCCCAGGCTGTGAAACTGCTAAACAAAACTGACATAGCAATAACGTAACCGATTCCGTGTTTCTTAATGATGTTTCTAATCATGATTATAAATTTATAAAGGTTAATAATTAATACAATTACAAGGTAAGGATGGCTTTTCTGAAGTACATAGTACTGAAGAGGCTTGTGTGTGGGATGATAGTATACACATGTAGAAGACAAACATTACTGCTTATCTTCCACAACTGGTGTATCATAATAGAGGTAATCTTCATTATACTGAAACTCTCCTGTTTCCATATACAAGAATACTTCTTCTCTATATACATATTCCATGACTTTACCATCAGAAAGTCTTAATGTATATAGCTCTCTTCCTTCATTATCCTCATTCATTGGCGTTATATAGCCCAAGGATAACATGATTTAAATGCTAATATTTTTATAAACATTACTTATAGATTAAAAGGTTAAACAAAAAGGGGAGCTGTTACACTCCCCAATAACTTAGAACGGCAGTTCATCTTCTGCAACATCAGCAAGTCCGTACAAGTTTGCACGTTCAGCTTCAAGCTTAGCAATCTTGTAGCTAAGTGTGCAATCTTTGAGCATTGTCTTAAAGCCCATGTATAGGCTTGATGTTAGACAACCCTCAATGGCAACCGTACCACGAGCACCTGGATAAAGGTGTAGTTCAGGGTATTCCTCACGTATTCTGTTCATATCTGTATCAGATATCTTAACACGTAGCTTAATGATTGCGTGAGTCCCAAAGAACTCAATTCCAAAATTTGGCATAATGTAAAATTTAATTGGTTAATACACTTGAAAGAAAAGGTTGGGTTTTAAAGGGCGGAAGGGGCGTTAAAGCCCCTGGAGCCCGCTAACCAACTATAAATTAATCCTCATGAACCAATCTTCTAGATCAAAGTGAGGTACATAATATACTTCACCATCTATATCTTTAATGAGGTAACCATCTTGTTTTAGGTCTATCTCATAGTTCTTCTTAAAGTCTCTTGGCTCATAGTCTGTGTAGATCTCACCTTCTTGTGGCATGACCTTGACTGTCTTGGTTGTGTGTGTTGGTGTGTGTTGTGTAGTATGATAGTAACTACCTAACGCAAATGAACATACAATAGCACAAGTTATTGCTATTGGTTTATATAAATCTTTCATCTTTTTAGATTTAAATTAAGAGGGACTCTCACCCTCTTGTTGTTAATTAGATCCAGAGTTCTCTCTGTGTCTCTTCTCATTACCTGTGTATCTGTGCTCTCTATACTTGTCCTCATCAGGGAACATCTGTGGAACCCACAGGAATATGAACGCTGATACAGTTAGTATTGCAGCTAGAGTAGGTGAATGCTGTTCATACAAACAGATGAGAACTCCAATAGTACATAGTACTCCCAACAGTACTATTGCTAAGTAAGTATTTGAATACTTCATGATATATAATTTATTAGTTAATACAATTGTAAGTAAAGGATGGATTATTAACAGAGTAAAAAGAAGGGCTTACTTGCCCTTCTTAATGTACTCAACAGATTCAGGTATTCCGTCTTTACCCAAGATGCGCTTTACCTGCGTACCATTAGAATAAGTAACGTACTGTACCAATTTGTAAACTCCGTTAATAACTTGTTTGCTTAAATAAGACTTCATGATAAATATATTTATAAGGTTATACAAGCTTAAGGTAAGGATGGCTTTATAGTGTGTGGAGGTCTTGTTGTGTGTGCAACATGTGAGCATGGTTGTCTTGTCTGACAAGTACAAGACATGACATGTGAGCATGTGTGTAGGACATGTGTGAGGGAGAGTGTGATCAGAATGTGTCAAACATTCTGTAGGAAAAGCATGCTTTTTTATTTTTTTCCAAGAAAAAGCATGTGTGTGCTGGCAAGTGTGGGGGGTAGCCAACAACAACAACAAGGCCGGGATGATTTATATAAAGACCCTTAACACACACAACTATGGGGGGTTTGTTTTACCCGGGGGGTTGTTTATGTGACCACTATTGCTTATCTTATAGTATAGATCATACCAATATACCTATGAAAACTCTCTTACTTGCTTTATTTGTTTCTTTATTCTCTCTATATGTACAAGGGCAGACACCCAGCCCTTACATAGAAAATTTTGATAGCTTTGGTAATCCTGGTGAATGGAAGCTTGTCACTGGACAACCTAATACAGGATCACATGGTGGGCAGCTGTGCTATAACGTATCAGGAACATACATAGATGATACATACTATAGTTTTGAATCAGATACACTAGACTTTAGTGCTTGGTCAACTGTTGAGGTGATCATGGTAATATCTTCTAATCTTAGAAATGGAGATGTATTTTCTTTTTGGTATTATGAAGAAGTAGGTGGATGGACAGGATATGACATCTCTGGTATAATAGGAACGCGGTTTTTTACTATTCCTAACACGGCAATCTTATTGAGCTTTGATTTGAATACAAATGCTAATGGAAATGTTAATGGTAAATACGCACATGTGGACTATATAGAACTATATACACCAACAGCACTACCAATTACCTTACTAGACTTCACAGGGGATCTACAGGATCAAGGAGTAGAGATTAATTGGTCTACAGCTTCAGAGGAAAACAATAACTACTTTTCTCTATATAGATCTACTAACGCATATGATTGGGACAGAATCGTAACAATACCTGGAGCAGGAAACAGCACATCTACTAACAAATATCAATATTTTGATAATACTGTACTATACAATACATCTTATTACAAGTTAGAACAAACAGACTATGATGGAATGTCAGAAGAGTTCAAACCTATTGCTGTCTACAGAGAACCACTACAAGAACCAGAGGTGATTGAAACTTATGACATGCTAGGAAGAAAAATACCTAGTGATCAGAAGGGATTAGTTATTGAAAGATATAAAAACGGAACATCGCGTAAGATTTATAAAGTAAATTAGTATATTTGCTAAAATGAATGAAGAAAATGAACCACTGGGTAAAGTCTATCATGAGCAGATTAAGTTACCTCTTTTTCCTGTTTATTATGATGTCTTTTTTTGTGATGATATGTGGATGGCACCTATGGCTGTTTCAAGTAGATATCCTGGGATCACCGTTGATATGGATCCTGCAACTGATTCAATAACAACAGTAGTAACAGCTCCGGGAAAAACTACTGGAATACTAGTGATGTTTGTATTGAAAGAAGATCATAATGATGTCAGAAATCACATAACATATGAATCTGTAAATTTAAGTTGGATAATATTAAACCAACTAGAGATAACTATAAATGAAGATAACTATAAGATACAATCGTTTGTAGTTGAAGAAATCAATAAAAAAATCAATGAAGCATATGACAGGTTTGTTGACTCAGAAGAATCTGATGAACATAATAAATCTAATGATAGCTTTGATGATTTGTAAATTATTTATATCTTAGCAGTATCTTGATAATGTTTAAAGGTTAAACACAAACTAGGGAGGTTTTAGGATCTCCCTTTTTTTTGTCAAATAGTTGCTCAATTCAACTTAAATTATTATATTATTAGTAGAATTACTTAGATGATTCTAATATTATTTGTTTAAACATAAAATTATGGCATTAGGAAACGGAAACCCTAAGCAAGGTGATAAAGGAAGCAACTTTAGTTACAATTTAAAAGTGCTTACATCTCTTAGCGGCATTAAGCAAGCTATTGAAGTTTTATCTGGAGCTGGAGATGGATCTACCACAGCAATACCCTCTTTGGTAAAAACTATTGGTACTACACCTGTAACATATGGCGTAGATAAATACATAGAAGTTACAATAGCGAACATAGGCGCAGATACTGTACAGTTTGACAACGGCACAACTACTACAGACATAGATCCTGGACTTGAAGTAAGTTTTAGAGCTAGACCTGGTGAAAAATTAGGTGCAATTACGTTTACAGGCAGTAGCGCAACTTCTGAGTATTATACTACTTCAACAACTTAAGATTATGAGCGTTAAAAGAATACTTAAGAACAATGAGTGGGAAGCTATTAGGGGTTCTGCAGCACCATCTTCAATTAACCCTGTAGCAACGTTAGCAGATATACCCACTAGTACTAGTCCAAACGGAAACCAATTACTTTCTGGTGGAGCAGCATATGCAGGAACAGGTTTAGACTTTGATGTAACTGCTTTAACTTATGTACTAGCAGGTGTTACTTATGGTCCTACTGCAGCAACTACTATAACATTACCTCCAGCTGATCCTACTAATCCTAGATTTGATGCTATAGTTGTTGATGATACTGAAACAGTATCTGTTATATCAGGGACACCGGCAGCATCACCACTAACACCATCTATCACTGAAGACTATGTGTTAGTACAGTATGTATTAATAGATGCAGGTGCTATAACCATAAACATAACTACAGAAAATATATATAGAGAAGGTACCACTCCTGATTGGACTCCTGGTACAACTGTTGCTGTTGATTCACCTACTGCTGATTTTACTAGTACAACACCAACTCCTTTTCAAGGAAGTGAATGTACTTTAATAGATTTTTCAAGATATAGCACTGGTAGATACGTAAGATATACAACAGCTTCACCAGTACTTAGAGCTGATTATGCAGCTTTACAATTTAGAATATATTTAACAGAAGATCTTACAACAATTGATGGAGGTTTGGGTAGAAAACCTTTTGTTAGATTATATAGTGATGCGGCTAGCACATATTGGTTAGGTACACAATACTTAACTAATTGGGGACTACAATTAAATTTAGTTGGTCAATGGCAGTTAATAACAATACCTACAGCAGTATTTACAGGTAATCCAACTGCAACTACTATAGGTCAGTTCAGAATACATCTAGTTGAATATATAGCTAATCCAGTACCAGTTACACAGATTGCAATAGATGATATCAAGTTAGTTAGTGGATATGGACCTTCTATACCTACGCCTGCTACAATAGATATCCAAGACAATGGTACTACAATAGCACCAACAACTAAGTTAAACTTTGTAGATACACCTTCAGCTACTGTTGCAGTAACTGAAGATACAATTAATGAAAGAGTAGATGTTGAAATTACAGCTGCTGGTGGTTCTACTGGTAAAAACATAGCTTCTACACAATGGGGTAGGTCTGTAGCTGTATTGGGTGATCCTAATTTCCCAGAACAGATAATTGCAAACGGAGTTGCTAATGGGTGTACTTTCTTTGATAACGTAGGAGATAAAGACCCTGCCGGAACAACTACATATAATGAGTGGAATATTACTTACGGAATAGAAATAGAAGTTACTGCAGGAACCACAGGTACTGCACAAATAAATGTTAACGGAACAGATTATCAATTAAACTTTACTACTGACATTGATACTAGCGTACAAAACTGGGTAACAACAAATGAGCCTCTTATAACAGGTACCGCTTTTGTTTATTTTTTACCTACTACTACAGATTGGCTACCAAATCAAGGACCTAAAAGCGCAAGAATTAGATTTTGTACAACCGAGGCGATAGCAAATGGAGTTACTTTTACTCCTGACGGTGGAAGTGATTGGGTAGCAAATATATCAAACCCTTTTACAGGTCAAGCGTCTGCTGCTGGTGACCATATCTTAGTTCCTTACATTGGACAGCCTTATGATGGGCAGAGGCTTCATCATCAATTTAGAGTAAACTTTGAGTTTGATACTTCAGGAGCAACTGGATATTTGGCATTAAGTTTAAGACGTTTCAGAGATGACACAAGAATTGGATCAGATATTCAAGTGAATAAAAACAATGACGTTGGAGGGGTTTTAGAAACATTTGTAACCTATACAAATTCAGCTGTTGACCCTTTTGTGACTGGTGGTTTTTATTTCTTATTAGTTAATCCTACCAATAGCACATATGACTTTACTGGAAAAATTGGAATATTAACTCAGACTAGTTTTGAAGAACCAAATGTATTCCCATAAAATAAAATAAAATGGATAGTTTTTCAATAACAATAGAGATATTTATAGCACTTACATCAGGATTAATAAGTGCATTAGGAGTGTGGTTTAAATTAAAATCTACAGTAGAATTACATAAACTAATGATTGACAACATGAAAGAAGATTGTGAAAGTTTAAATGGAAGAGTTACTAGACTGAAAGCTACTGTTGAGGCCAATAGAGAAAGAAATGAAACTGCTGTAGCTGATCTTAAAAAAGAAATGGGCGACATGGAAATGCGTATTATTAAAGCTATTCATGAACTAACTACTGAAATAAATAAAAAATGAAAAAGTCTTGTAAATTATTACCAAAGATGTCTGGATTAAAAGAATATCCAGGAGGCGGTAGTGTTATGAAAGGATTCATGTATAAAGCTGGAGGATCTACTCCAAAGTTTGATAATAATCCAAAACTTATAGGTAAACAATCTAATTTACCAGATAGCATACAGTCTAAGATTATTAAGGCTAAAAGTAAATAGTATTTAAACATTTGACATTTAAACTTATTTGGTTATATTTGCTTATAGTATAACTAAATAAATTTATTATGTCACAGACAACCAACAAAGAAGATCAGGTTCTTGATCAAGAAACTCCAGAGTATACGCAACAGGAGTTAGATGCCATGCGTAAAAGCATGATTGCAAACTATAAATCAGAGATTACTTTCTTGAAAGTTCAAGCGGAATATGAAAAATGGGCTGCTGATATTGAGGAGCATAAAACCCGTAGGTATAAAGCTATGGCTATTGCTGCTCAGATCTTTGCTAGTGAAGAGCAAGAAGAGCAAGCTCCTAAGAAAAAAAGAACATTAAAAAAAGAAGAAAATGTATAAAGAAGGTTCAAGAGATACAGCTATGGTAAAACAAATACAAGAAATAGTTAACACAACTATAGATGGTATTTGGGGACCTAAAACAACAGCTGCAGTTATAAGATATCAGTCACTAAATAACTTAGTAGCTGATGGGATTGTAGGCCCACAAACTTTAGAAGTTATGGGCATTTTAGATACTGATAATAAAAGCCATACTATAACTACAGAAGATGGTTTAGTTATTGAAAAATACTTTTTACCTAATGGAGAATACATAAAGAAAGAGCATAAGATCTTGAATGATTATTTATTTCTACATCACACTGCTGGTGGAGCAAACCCTTATAGATGTATAGATCATTGGGGCAGAGATTCTAGAGGTAGAGTAGCTACTGAGTTTGTATTAGGTGGACAGGATATTAGAAACGGTAATGATACTTATGATGGTACCTTATTACAAGCTTTTCCAGAAGGATGTCAGGGCTGGCATTTAGGAGGCACTAATTCTTACTATATGAATAGACACTCAGTAGGTGTAGAAATATGTTCTTTTGGTTGTTTAAGTGGTGACCATAGAAGTTATACTGGTGTAAAAGCAGCACCAGATCAAGTTTCAGTTCTAGATGAACCATTCAGAAGAAAAAAGTATTGGCATAAATATTCAGACAAACAAATTAAAGTTTTAGAAGATCTAATCTTATATATTGCTACTAGAGATAATATAGATATAAGAGAAGGTTTGATTAAATGGATTAAAGATGAAGGTCCTATCAAAGCTTTTGAATTTAAAGAGGATGCTTGTGCTGGTAAAGTAAAAGGTCTATTAACGCATACTAATGTTAGAAAAACTAAAATGGATTGTTTTCCACAACAAGAGTTAATAGACATGTTATTAAGTCTATAAACCAACAAATTATGGCTAAAGCAAATTTAGTACAGAAAAAAGTGAGAATGGGTTACAGAGATATTATACAATATCAATTAATTACTCACTGTTTTATGAATGACATTCAGCTCAGTAATAATGAGCTGAATTGTCTGACTTTATTGGGAGCTTATAATAATCATGAGCTTGCTGAATTTTGTAACTCTGCAGTTGATGAAAAAATATTTAAAACTGCACAAACTGTAAGAAACTTTCTTACTAAAGCTTGTAAATTAAATCTAGTTATTAAAGAAGGGACAAACAAAAAAATGATCCAACTTAATCAAGATTTAAAAATACAAACTCAAGGTAACATAGTCCTTGATTATAAAATGTTTTATGTTACCCAAGAATAGTAAACATTATATAATACCTACTGCTTCTGATTTAGATTTAAATAGTCAGTTGGTAGAAGATGTTGTATCTTTCTATTACTCTTCATTGAGAAAAGCTTTAAGTGATTTTTCTTCTCATAATATACAAGTAGAAAAGTTAGGAACATTTGCTGTAAAAAAACAGAAAGTTCCTGGTTTAATTACAAAGTATAAAAAACATCTGAACATACTAAAAACAGAAACTTTTAATCAGATGGCAATAAAGAAAGAAGTTGAGAAAAAACTTAAACAAGTATTAGAACTACAAGAAAAACTTGATGAGGAAAAACAAAGAAGAAAAGAATTTTTAAAAAGAAAATATGGGGAATAAAATAATAGCTATTTGGAAAGAAAGAAAGAAAATTTTTGAAGGTATGAAAAATGCCTTAATCTATGATGAATATGTAGAAGAAGTTGCAGCTGAAAGATTGAAAGCTTGTAAAGCATGTAAACACTATGATGGTAAGTGCGCAATGCCTAAAACCGGACCGTGTTGTGATCTTTGTGGTTGTAGCTTAAAGTTTAAAACAAGATCTTTATCATCATATTGTCCTGATGAGCAGTGGATAGCTTTGCTAACAGAAGAGCAAGAAGATGAATTGGATGAGAGATTTGATAAAGAAGAAGAAGAATAATTATGGAATTACAATTTAAAGCTGACACTCACAAATACCAATCTATTGATAATCCAGACAAAAACTGGCTAAGCGTTACAAGCGTAATTAGTTTGTTTAAACCAAAGTTTGATAAAGAAACACAAGCACAAAAATCATCTAAAAACAAAAGGTCTAAATGGTATGGTAAAACACCAGAAGAAATTATAGCGGCATGGGACGGTGAATCAGACCGTGCTTTAAAACTTGGAAGCTGGTACCATGACCAACGTGAACAAGAATTAATAGCTTGTCAAACATTACAACGTAATGGTATAGATTTACCAATCTTTAGACCTATTGAACAAGACGGTATTAAGTTATCTCCTGATCAAACCTTAGTCTCTGGTATATATCCAGAACACTTAGTATATCTAAAGTCGGCTGGAATTTGTGGACAAGCGGATAGAATAGAAGTAGTGGGTAATGAAGTGCATGTGTATGATTATAAAACAAATAAAGAGATCAAAACACAGGGTTATAAGAGTTGGGATGGTAAAGTAGATAAACTTAGCAACCCTCTTGCGCATGTAGATAATTGCAACCTTATGCACTATGCATTGCAGTTATCCATATACATGTATATAATTCTAAAACATAATCATACTTTAAAACCAGGCAAGTTAGAAATACATCATATTGTGTTTGAAAAAGAAGGTGAAGATGAAAATGGATATCCAATCATAGCAACTGATGCAGCGGGTGACCCGTTAGTTAAAGAAGTAGTTCCTTATGAAGTTCCTTATATGAAAAAAGAAGTGAACCAAATCATTAAGTATCTTAAAACACACCCTGAAGTTTATGATTAAATTATTAGACATAGAGAATAATACAGTGATACCTACAGTTCATTGTAAAACAATCAAATGGTTAAAAGTTATAGAAGAGCATTTTCCAGATGATTACATAACTATTTACGCATATATTTTTTATATGTCATGTCCTAGTCAGGAGAATCCTTACTTTAATGTGCCAGTGGATGACAGAGAAGAGTTAGTATTAGAAGATTTAGAAGTAAACTTTTCTACAGAAAATGAGCTAATACTAGAAGCAGTAAAGAAAGCCACACTAATGTATGAGACACCTACGGTTAGAGCATATCAAGGAATTACTACAATGTTAGATAATCTTACTGAATACATGTCTACAACAGCTGTAACAGCAGGTAGAGATGGTAATATAAATTCACTATTACGTATTGCTAAAGAGTTTGATGCAATTAGACAATCTTATAAAGGAATTGCTAAAGATTTAGAAGCTGAACAACAAGCGCATGTAAGAGGAGGACAGAACTTAGGGTATGATCAAATGTAGTTATGGAGTTTCTAGATTTTTATAAAAAGATACCTACCTATGATAATGGTAATTGGACAGAAACTGAGTTTACTGATTTAGAAATATTTAGGGACTTTGTGAAATCTACATTTAAAGAACCAGGTAAATATGAGTTTGATGAAACTTCTAAACTGTTTAATGAACAAGCTAGAAACTTTAGAGATCAAGGAGATGTTTATTGTTTGTCTGCATTTAGAAGCAAAGATTTTATAAATTATTGGGATACTGAAAAACAGAAGAGCACCCAAGGAGTTATATTTAAAAACAATAATAAAGTTTGGTATTTACCAAGAGACTATTACTTCTGGATAAACTTTCTACCTATTTATGATAAGATAAAAAAGAAGTTTGATTTCCCACAGGTTTGGGATGTCCAACTACACATGTCACTATATGAAGAATTAGCTGAGTTACATTATAAACATAGTTCTATACTAAAGAAAAGACAGATAGCATCATCTTATTTTCACATGGGTAAATTTATCAACCGGATCTGGTTTGATGAAGGAGCTATTTTAAAAATAGGTGCTTCACTAAAAGATTATATTAATCTCAATGGGTCATGGAAGTTTTTAGATGAGTACAAAACTTTTTTAAACTCATCTACTGCATGGTATAGACCTATGAATCCAGGTAAAGTTTTAACTTGGCAACAAAAGATAGAGGTTACACAAAATGGTAGAAAGAAAGAAGTAGGTCTAAAAGGTATGATGCAAGGTATGTCTTTTGAACAGTCTGCAACAAAAGGTGTAGGGGGACCATGTACTTTATTCTTCTATGAAGAAGCAGGTATTGCACCTACTATGGATGAAACATTTCAATATATACGTCCAGCAATGCAAGCTGGAGATATAACTACTGGAATGTTTATAGCAGCAGGATCTGTTGGTGACTTAAAAGATTGTGAACCATTAAAAGAGTTTACACTATATCCAGATGAAAACAGCATATATTCAGTAGACACAAACTTAATAGATGATACGGGACTAGAAGGTAAATCAGGATTGTTTATCCCAGAACAATGGGGCATGCCACCATATATAGATGACTTTGGTAACTCTATGGTTAAAGAAGCATTAGAATCTTTAGAAGAGAAGTTTGCTACATGGAAGAAAGAACTAAGACCTGAACTGTATCAGCTGCGTATATCACAGCATCCAAGAAATATTAAAGAAGCTTTAGCATTTAGAGAGGAGTCTGTTTTTCCATTGAATCTTGTTGAAGATCAGAAAAGACAAATAGAAGAGAAGTATTATCCTTATGAACTAATTGACTTAAGTGAAAAAGCTGATGGAACTATTTCTGTAAAGAAAACTAATAAAGTACCTATTACTACATTTCCTATAAAACTAAATGAAGAAGATAAAACTGGTACTATTGTGGTATGGGAGCGTCCTGATAAAGATCCTCCTTTTGGTCAATACATAGCATCTATTGACCCTGTTTCTGAAGGTAAGACTACAACGTCAGAATCATTATGTTCTATATACGTATATAAGACTGCAACACAGGTACAACGTACAAATGAGCAAGGAGATGTAGAAAATTTTATAGAAGGAGATAAAGTTGTAGCAGCGTGGTGTGGTAGATTTGATGATATCAATGAAACGCATAAAAGATTAAGATTAATTATAGAATGGTATAACGCTTGGACATTGGTGGAGAATAACATTTCCTTATTTATCATGTATATGATTAAGGAACGTAAACAAGCATACCTTGTACCAAAAAACCAAATGCTTTTTCTTAAAGAAGCTCAAGCTAATAAAACAGTTTATCAAGAGTACGGCTGGCGTAACACAGGAACTTTATTTAAACAACACTTATTGAGCTACTTAATAGAATGGTTAAAAGAAGTAGTAGATGAAGATATAGAAGATGATGGGACTATTACAAAAAAGCATTATGGTATAAGAAGAGTTCCAGATAAAATGGCTTTAGTAGAAATGGAAGCTTATAGACCTGGAGTTAACGTTGACCGTTTAGTATCATTAGCTGCTTTAATATCATTTGTAAAAATTAGAGAATCTAATACAACTAGACCTATTAGAGTAGAGAATGAAATAGACAATAACTTGCAAATGTCACAAAATTTGTATAAATTAAATAGAGGTGCGTTCCGTAATTTAGGTAAATCTAAAAACTCATTAAAAGCAAGTAAAAAAGGAAGAAGCCCCTTTAAACATATTGGAAGAAAATGAAAATATTAAACGCATTAGATCTTAAAAAAGGAGCAAAGGCAGAACATAATAGGTTGTGGGCAATATCACAACCTTTGCAGTTTTTACCTAAAAAGGATAAAGATGAGCAGTGGACTGCCTGGAATATGGACTGGCTAGAATGGAATGGTTTAAAACAAGTCCGTAGAAACGCAAGACGTTTAATGAAGAACTATAAACTTGCTCAAGGTATTATAGATAAAACAGATTATGTTTCTGAAGAAGAAAATGAAATGAAAGATGTAGTGCAGCAATTAGCATCTGATGATGAGTTTGACGCACTAGAGTTAAAGTTTTATCCAATTATACCAAATGTAGTAAACACATTAGTAGCTGAGTTTGCTAAAAGAAATAAAAGAATAACGTTCAGAGCTGTTGATGAATTTACATACAATGAAATACTTGAACGTAAAAGAGCTGAAATAGAGGACGTATTAGTAAAATATGCAGAAGCTAAACTTGTTGCAAGCATGATTGAGCAAGGTATGAATCTTGATGATCCTAAAACACAAGAAGCTTTTAAACAACAAACGTCACCAGACGCATTAAAAAAATTACCAGAGATACAAGACTTTTATACTAAAGACTATGAAGTACTTGCAGAAAAATGGGCATCTAAACAATACTTAATAGATGAAGAAAGATTTAGAATGGATGAGCTAGAAGAAAGGGCTTTCCGGGATAAACTTATTACAGACCGTGAATTTTGGCATTTCAAAATGATGGAGGATGATTATGATGTAGAAGTATGGAATCCTGTAACTGTCTTTTATCACAAGTCTCCAGATGCTAGGTATATATCTCAAGGTAGCTGGATTGGTAAAATAGAAATGATGTCAGCCGCTGATGTTATAGATAAGTATGGTTGGGTGATGAATGAGAATCAGTTGGAGTCATTACAAAAGCATTATCCAATTAGCGCAGCAGGTTATCCTATTGCAGGATATCAAAATGACGGTACTTTTTATGATGCTACAAGATCTCATGAATGGAATACAGGGTCACCCTCACTAGCATACAGACAATACACTTCTATGCGTGATAACTTTGTATATAATGGTAATGACATTGTTGAATGGATTTTACAAGAATCAGAAGATTACTTATCAGATGGTTCACCTAATATGTTAAGGGTTACTACGGCATATTGGAAGTCACAAAGAAAAATTGGACACTTAACCAAAATAGATGAAGCTGGTCAAGTTACTACTCAGATTATTGGAGAAGAATATAAAGTAACAGAAAAACCAGTATATAATACAAGTTTGATAGCAAATAAAACTAAACAAAACTTAGTTTTTGGTGAGCATATAGAATGGGTTTGGATTAATCATGTTTACGGTGGCGTAAAAATAGGTCCTAATGCTCCTACCTTTTTAGGTATAGAAAACAATGGTGGAGTAAATCCTATATACTTAGGAATTAATCAAAACAATATCAAACCTCTTAAGTTTCAATTTAAAGGGGATAACACTTTATATGGAGCTAAACTTCCTGTAGAAGGACGTGTATTCTCTGACCGTAATACAAGATCTACATCACTGGTTGATGCTATGAAACCTTTCCAAATAGGATATAACATAGTAAATAATCAAATGGCAGATATACTCATAGATGAGATAGGTACTGTAATTATGTTAGATCAAAATACACTCCCTAAGCATTCACTTGGAGAAGATTGGGGTAAAGGTAATTTAGCTAAGGCCTATGTGGCTATGAAAGACTTCAGCATGTTACCACTAGATACTTCTATTACTAATACAGAAAATGCCCTTAACTTTCAACATTTCCAACAACTAGACTTGTCCCAAACAAACCGTTTAATGTCTAGGATTCAGCTGGCGCAATTCTTTAAGCAACAAGCTTATGAGGTAGTAGGAGTATCACCTCAACGTATGGGTCAACAAATTGGACAAACTAATACCGCTACTGGTATGGAACAAGCAGTATCTAGTTCATATACCCAAACAGAAAATCATTTTATAGAGCACTGTGACCATTTAATGCCTAGAGTGCATGAAATGCGTACTAACTTAGCTCAGTGGTATCACTCTACAAAACCTTCTATACGTTTACAACATGTAACTAGTTTAGACGAAAGAGTAAACTTTGAAATAAACGGGCAGGATTTAATGCTTAGAGACTTTAATGTCTATTGCACAACTAAAGCTAATCATAGAGACATTTTAGAAAAAATGAAAAATTTAGCAGCTAGTAATAATACAACTGGCGCATCTATATATGATTTAGGTAAAATTATGCAGGCAGATTCTATGGCCACTCTTACATCAGCTCTTAAAGCAGTTGAATACAAAAATGAAGAGAAGCTTAAAGAAGAAAGAGCACACCAAGAAAAAATGCAACAAGCAGCAGCTCAACAGGCTGAGAAAGAAAAAGCAATGGAACTTGATCATAAGACACAAGAAGCAGAAAAAGAAAGACGTAAAGATCTTATGGTTGCTGAAATCAGAGCTTCTGGTTATGGTGCTATGCAAGATATAAATGAAAACAAGCAATCAGACTTCATAGATAATTTAGAAAAGCTAAAAAAGACTGAACAGTATGATCAAACTATGAATTTACAAGAAAGAAAAGTAAATGACAATAAGGAAATAGCTAGAGAAAAAATGAATTTGAAGAAAGAAGAAATGAATCTTCAGAGAGAATTAAAAGCTAAAGACTTAGAAATAGCTAGAGAAAACAAAAATAGGTATGACGTTCCAGCATCAAAAACTAAAAATAAAGATGACAAGAAAAAATCATAGCTATATAATGCTAAAATATTTTAGAATATTAAAAAATAACAAACTTTGTATATTTAATTTTTAATAAGTTTGTTGTATATTATAGTAGTTAGTCATAACAAAAACCAACAAAATGAGTAAACAAGATACAACTAATGTTCAAGAGATTGATGTCAATCTTGATGAACTTTTAGGAACTGGAGCTGACACTGTTATGTTAGCAGATGAAAAACCGGAGAAGAAAAACGTTTTTTCTCCTATGACTCCAGACACAACGTTCCTTGACAAAGCAGATGTTTCTGCTAATGTAGAAGAAGAAAAAGAAGAGACTGAAAAGCCTGAAGGTGAAAAGGTAGAAGCTAGTAAAGAACCTGCTGAACCTGCTGAAAAGTTGACACGTCAAGATGTAGACGATGCTTTGGCACCACCTACAGATGAAACTGAAGAAGAAGTAGATGAGCCTAAAAACAAAGGTGGTAGACCTACATCTTTAGTCACAGCAACTAAGGCTTTATTTGAAAAAGGTTTGTTAAAGCCTTTTACAGATGATAAGGGTAATGATGAATCAGTTGATAACTATACAGCTGAAGATTTTCAAGAACTTATTGAAGCTAACTTTCAAGAAATGGAAAATAAGCTTGTGAATCAAGTACCAGAATCATTCTTTTCACAGCTTCCTCCAGAAATGCAACAAGCATATAATTATATTGCAAATGGAGGACAAGACTTGAAAGCTATGTTTAGTGCTTTAGCTGCTAGTAATGAAATTAAAGATTTAAATGTAAATGCTGAAACAGATCAAAAGAACATTATTAGAGCTTATTTACAGTCTACAAACTATGGTACTCCAGAAGAAATTGAAGATGAGATTTATAGTTTAGAAGATAGAGGAGACTTGCAAAAGAAAGCTAAACAGTTTAAGCCAAAGTTAGATGCAATGCAACAACAAATGATTGAACAAAGAGTTGCAAAGCAAGAAGAAGAAGCTAAACAAAGACAAGCACAGTCTCAAAAATATATTGAAAGTGTTTATTCTACATTAGAAACAGGTAAGCTTAATGGTGTGGACTTAGATAATAGAACACAAAATATGCTATATGCAGGATTAGTACAGTCTAACTATCCTTCTGTAAATGGTAAACAAACAAACATGTTAGGTCATTTACTAGAAAAATACCAATGGGTAGAACCAAGACATGATTTAATTGCAGAAGCGTTGTGGTTATTAGCTGATCCAGATGGTTACAGAAAAAGTTTAAAAGGTAATGTAGAAAAAGAAGTTACTGAAAAAACATTAAGAACACTGAAAACAGAGCAAGCTGCAAAAACAACCTCATCTAATGTAAGTAATACAGATGGTGGTAGTAAAGTTAAAAGACAAAGTGGAATCCAAAGACCACGTAGAAATTTCTTTGGAAGATAAAATAGTAAACAATAAATAACAAATAAAAACCCGTTACAATGGCAACACCAAGTTTTAACAATGGACTGTTTCTGAGAGATACTTCATATCAGGCCAGTTCACACATTGATTCTTATCACTTGGCTAACATGCTTAAGGATGCGGAACCTACTGACATGGGACCAGTTGATATCTGGGCTATGACTCAAAAAGTAGAGATGCCTCTTTATCAAATGTCTAGCTTTGGTGGAAAGAACGTAATTGAAGTAGATAATGTAAGAGGTGAGTATAAGTGGCAGACTCCTATATCACAGGATCTCCCTTATGTTACTGAAGACATTGAACCAACCAATTCACAAAAAGGTATTGATGGTACAACTTTCAAAATCAAACTTAACAAGCGTGAGTTTGGACATGGAGACATCATTACTTATGATAAGTACAATGGTTGTGAATTAATTGTATCTGCTGAGGATGATATTCTTCCTTTAGGAGATGGATTTGTTTACACTGTTCAGTTGGTTAACAATGACTCTTACAAGTTTTTAAGTAATGACTTCCTTGCGCCTGGAACTAAGTTCTTTAGAAAAGGTTCTGCAAGAGGTGAGTATGGTGAGAGATTCTCTGACATTACTACTAAGTCTGGATTCCGTGAGTTTTATAACTATGTAGGTGGAGCTGAGGCTCACGTACATTATTCTATTTCTTCACGTGCGGATATGCAGATTAAAGGAGGAATGAATGCAGATGGAACAGTTCCTGTAACTGAGATCTGGAGAAACTTTGACAAAAACATGGATCCTTCTGTATCAACTATTGAGCAAATGGTAGGAACTATGGGTAAAGATTATGTTAAGCGTGCAATGGCTAACGGAGATCTTTCAAGAACTTTCTTGACATCTTTAGAAGCGGCTCACTTATCTAAAGTTGCTACTGACATTGAAACTTACTTAATGTGGGGTCATGGTGGTAGAGTTAGACAAGACGGTCCAGATGACATTAGAATGTCTGTAGGTCTTTGGAAGCAGTTGGATAACTCTTTCAAAAGAGTATACAACAAGTCTTCTTTCAACTTAGAGTTATTCCGTGCTGAATTATACAACTTCTACAATGGACGTGTTGAGTTTACTGGTCCAGATCCAAAACGTAGAATCATTGTACAAACAGGTATGGGAGGAATGAGAATGGTAAATGAGGCTATCAAGCGTGAGGCATCTTCTCAAAACTTTACATTGAACGCAGAAGAAAGCGGAATTGGAGCAATCACTGGTAAAGGTATGAACCTTGGATATGGATACGCGTACACTAGCTATGTAATTCCATTCTTGGCAAACGTTGAGTTTGTAATTAACCCAGCATTTGACAATGTACATACTAATGACATTGAAAACCCAGTTATTGATGGACATCCATTATCTTCTTATTCATTTATTATCTTTGATATCACAGATGACACTAATGACAACATCTATATGTTGAAATTAGCTTGGGATAACCAATTAAAGTGGTGGTATCAAAATGGTACTATGGATTACATGGGAAGAACTCAAGGATTCCAGTCTTCTGGACAGTTCAACGGTTACCGTGTATATATGACGCAAGTCATGCCGGCAATCTGGGTAAAAGACCCAACTAAAGTTCTAAAAATTGTAATGAGAAACCCAATCACTGGAGGATCATTCTAATAAGAATAATAAAACAAGGGAGGGGGAAACTCCTCCCTTTTTTAATTAAGTCAGTTTAATAACCAACAAATTTAAAATTATGGCAAAGAAACAAGCCCCTATGGTAGAAGGTGATACAGTAGAAGTAAAAGGATCACCAAATTCAACAACCCTGGAAGCATCAATTCCAGAAACAGTAACAGAAAAAGTGAGTAAAAAAGCAGACCCATTATCTACTATGTTTGCAGGATCTGGAAAAATAACTATCCAGCCTTACGTAGATAGATTTAAAGAGAACATGGGACTTGAAGATTACGGCTATGCTGTATTTCCAGGTATTTACCATGAAGAACAATTAGCAGCTATAGAGCGTAATGGTATAGTAAGATATATTACAGGATTAGATGAATTTGCTCCTGAAGTTCAAAGATTAAATGACCCTAGTCAAAAAGAAGCTGTTATCCATAACATTAGAACTATAGTTTCCCATCTAGAAAAATTATTAGCTACTAATGTAATCAAAGTAGAAGATGAAGAATTTTGGAGTAAAGTAAAACTTTTGCGTCCAGATAATCATGATTTTTGGAGCAAGATATCATTACGTGTAAGTAATGAACCAGTACACTTAAACCCAATGCAAGATCCTTATGATCTTATCAAGTTTATTGCTATTGAAGCAGGTGGATTTGATCTTATTGGTAAAAGTTTAGAAGATGCACAAGCAGCTCCAATAGCTCCTAAATTTTATTTAGACAAAGAAGTACATACAGTATCTGCAAGAACTAGTTATAAAAAATTACGTAATAAAGCTATTGGATTACTAGACACTATGTCTAATAAAAACCATAAGAAGTTATTATATGTTACTAAAGTACTAGATACGGATAGTGCAACTTATAAATTCCATACCCCGGTAGATGTTCTTTATGATGTATTAGATGAATATATTGCTGGTGATGGTGTAGAAAGTAACCGTACTAAAGCTGCTGATAGTTTTATAACCACTGCAAATTTAGATATGGAAACTCTTAAACTTAAAGCACTAGTTAAAGATGCTAGTTTCTATAGAGTTATATCATTGAAAGCAGACGGTATGTTATACCACAACAGTTCATCTACTATGCTAGGTAGAAATGTTTCAGATGTAGTGCAATACTTAAAGAATCCATTAAATGAAGACATGCTTGTCAGATTAATGGAAGAGATAGAAGGCTATTGGAATAATTAAAAATTTTTGCTATATTATAGTATATTATTTATTTAAATTAATGAATTAAGATATGGGTAAAAAAGATAGACTTGGTAGAAGAGAGCTTAGAACTTATAATAAAAAGAAAAAAGCTGCAGAAAAAGGCAAAGGTAATAGAGTTCAAAAGTTAAATGATAAACTTATGGACCGTCAGACAGATAGTATCAAAGCCGGTGTAGATGTTGATTACCAAAAAGGAACATACTCATACCGCTTAGGTGGTAGTAAGCTTCTTAAAGATCTACCTAAAGGTAAATTTAATTCATAAAACTATATAACATGGGAGATAAAATAAAAAAAGCAGGAAGTAGCGCACGTAGTGCTTTTTCACAAAAGGCTACTAAAGCAGATCCGAAAACAGGCCCTCAAGAACAAATAAAAAAACAAAAGGTTAAGAAGGTTACGTCAAACAAAAAAGACCCATTAGTAAGTATGGCAAAGGATGCATTTCTTGCCCCATTTAAATTAGTGGGTGGACGAATGAAACGTGGTGGTAGCACGCTTCTTCAAAACTTACCCAAAGGTAAATTCAATAAGTAACAATTTTTAAAACTATATATCATGGCAATGAAAAAAATGATGAAATACGACAAGGCAGGTGTAAAGGTAGCTCCAGGAATGCGTGAAGGTGGTGAATCTATGGCAGGTACTGTTATGAACACTACTGATGAAACAATGAGTGGTGAATGCTCAGGAGCTAATCCTGGACCTGGTTGTAGAAAAAGAGGGAAAAGACAGCGTAGAAAATATAATCAAACTAAAAGAAGAGCAAGACGCGGAAAAGGAAGAAGATATTAAACCAAAACGGCAACTTTAAAGGATGTCTACCGCCAAAAAAACTACAACCAAGAAAAAAGACTCCAAGCTTGCAAAGGCTGGAGTTTCTGGTTATAACAAGCCAAAAAGAACACCTAATCATCCAAAAAAGTCTCACGTAGTTGTAGCTAAAAAGGGTGATAAAACAAAACTGATTAGATTTGGTCAACAAGGAGTTAAGGGGGCAGGAAAAAATCCCAAGTCAAAAAAAGACAAAGCCAGAAAAAAAAGTTATTATGCAAGACATAATGCACAAGACTCAAAGCCAGACATCTTCTCTGCAAGATACTGGGCTCACAAAGTCAAATGGTGATGACTTGTTTTTTATATATTGGGATTTATGAAAAAGAAACCAAAGTTAGGATCAGGTAAAAGATTTAAAGCTCTTACAAGTAAAATTAAAAAGAGTGGTAAGTCTGAAAAAGCAGCTAAAGCCATAGCTGCATCTATAGGACGTAAGAAGTATGGAAAAAAGAAAATGGCTAAAATGGCAGCAGCCGGTAGAAAAAGAAAGAAATAATGAATAACGCAGCTATACAATTAAAAATCAAGCAAAGGCTAAATAAGATTGCTAGTTTAGACTATGATAATATAGAATGCTGGCAGATTGTTGAGGCTTTTAATAAAGGTCAAGTTGTTTGGTGTAGAAGACAGTTACACGGTTTGAACGTAAAACAAACTGGTGATGAGCAGTCTAAAAGACGTATAGATGATTTACAAATACTACTTAAGGAAGAAAACATTACTCTTTCTAAAAAAGATCTTTACTATGAATCTAGTTTAGTTTTACCTGAAGATTACTTTGAATGGAAAAGAATTACAGGTAAAGCAGATAACGGTTGTTGCGATAATAAAAGAAATATGGTAATTTATTTAGCAGAGGAAGCTAACGTAGATGAATTACTTAGGGATAAAAACAAGCAACCAAGTTTTCCTTGGGGAGAAACTTTTTGTACTCTTAAAAGCAATAGAGTGCGTATATATACTAACAATGATTTTGATATATCAGATGCTATACTTTCATACTATAGACAACCTATTAAAATAGAAATAGCTGGTTGTGTAGATCCATATACACAAACATTGTCTGCAGTAGATGTAGAATGTGAATTTAAAGATGATATTATTGAATTGTTTGTAGATGAAGCTGCTAAAATATTGGCTGGTGATATTGAATCATTTAATCAGCAACAAACAGCATCATCACAAGTAGAAGGTAATAACTAAAAAAAAATAATTAGATATTGTAAAGTCTAAGTTTTTTTAGTATATTATATATAGATGTTTATTTTATTTATTTATTAAAATTTGAATTATGAGTTATTTTAATCATGCGTTTTGCAAAACGTTTGTAGCGACTAAAGCAAGTCAGACTGCACAAAATGCTGGTACTCCTGGTGCTGGTAACCAAGCAGGTGTTGAGAATGGTATTCTCACAAGTACTGGTCTTGGTACTTGGGATCTTAAAAAAGGAGTAGCAGATGATGGGTTCAATTTAGGACCTGGAGTTGTTGGATTCTTTGATGCTAAAACAAACTTGTCTATTGACTTAGCAGCTAACACAGACTGTTGTCCTTTTTATATTGCGGCAGCTTCTTTGAAAGCTAATGATAAGCAAGGTCCTTTTCACGGAGGTTATCAAGAATCACACAAGTCAAAAGTTATCAATCCTAAGTATTTGAGAAAAGCTTGGAAAGTAGATTCTAATGCTGCATCTCAAGCAGTACTAGAAATTGGTCAAACTGACAGTACTAATACAGATTGTGCTAAAGACTTTATCTGTGAGGAAACTTATTACTTAAGAGTAGAAGTTAAAGGTACTGCAGCTTTACGTTTTGCTAACCACAATTTATATCAAAACTTAAGTGCATACACTGGATGTTGTGATGATCCTGCTGCTCCTACAGCTGTAGATCCATCAGTAGTATACTTACAGTGGGCACAACAAATTGCAGGTCTTCCTGTAACAGTTCCTGCAGGTCCTGGTTACAACCCAGCTTCTGATGCTGGAAATCCTTACTTGAGAGATTTCATCCGTCCATTTGTGATTGTAGATGATATTGCTTACGCACAAGATGCTGAGGTAGCTGCTGAAGTTGGTTTACCAACAGCACAAATTTGGGATAACATTCCAGCAGGAGGTGCAACAGCAGGATTAGTTCTTATTGGAGCTTATGTTGATACACAATTTGAAGATTGTACATTCCAAGCTTCTGATTACTATGGAAAAGAGCCAATTCAATTATTTGCTTCTGAAGTAGATTTAGCTGGTGATCCATGTGCATTTGAAGGAGTTTGTGTAACTACAACATGTCCAGGCGTTCAAGCTAATGGTCTTGGAGAGTCTGTGCTAAGAGATGTAATCAAGTCTGAGTCTTACTTGCAAAACTTTATGCATTCTGACTTAAGAATCCGTGAGATTACTCAAGGTACTTCTACTTTGAATATCATTGATAGAACTGCTCTTTACGGACGTTTCTTTATGTTACATTCAGTTCCACGTTACAATAACCCAACTGGAGTATTTGATAATGATCAGTACTTGTTAGATATTGTAGGATCAAATGATACTAACACTACGTTAGAAACAGCTGTCCAAACGTTAATTGACAACTGTAATATTAACTGTGAAGGTGTTGAAGATCTTAGTGTTACTTCACCATGTACATTTGACATTAGTACATTTGTAGCACCTTAATAAGTAAAAGGTTAATACACAATATAAAGGAGAGTGGAGTATTTTTACTCTTCTCTCCTTTTTTATTTAAAACAATAATATTATGGCTCAACATAAATTAAGTTTAGAAGCTTTAGATGTAATGAATGATTGTGTACTACGTATTGTAGACACAAGCGTGTACAGCACATCTGTACCTGTTGAATGTCCAATATTAGAAATTACTTTACCAGGGTTTAAGTATAGCATACAGTTTGGTGAGGAAACTACACCAGCTATTGCTCCAGGATTTATGTTGAACTTAACAGCATGTGATTTAGAATTACAATTTGATAATTGCGGTTCCAAATTTAGTGCATTTCCTGATGGTATATATACTATAAAATATAGTGTGTCACCAAATGATCAAGTTTATGTAGAATACAATCATTTACGCATTACTAAAGCATTAATTAAATATGAGAAAGTAATGTGCGATATAGATGTAGCAGCTTGTGAACCCACAAAAGAAATTACTAAGAAATTGGAACAACTCCGGTTAATCAAAATGTATCTAGAAGCTGCTAAAGCAAAAGTAGAAACATGTCATGAACCTAAAAAAGGAATGGAGCTTTATACATATGCTATGAAACTTTTAGGTAAATTTACATGCGATAGTTGTCATTAATTAACATTTTAAACCAACAAATATGAAATGTCAAAATTGTGGAAAGAAGCTTAACTGTGGATGTAAAAAGAGAACAGCTAATGATGGTAAATCATGTTGTTCTTCTTGCGTTACTACATATAATAATCAGTTAGCTACTTCAGAAAAAAAATAATATGAAATGCCATCAATTACTATAACTTCATCATTTGCTTCTGGGATACAGATACCTGTTGTTCATAGAAGTGCATTTTGTTCAGGTTCAAATCAGAGTCCTCTTTTACAGTGGAGTTTAAGTAATGATGTAGATCCTAACGCAGTTATATCATATAGTATTACATGTATTGATACTAATGCTGCAGGTACAGGACCTAACGGAAAATTTCTACATTGGAAAGTAGAAGACATACCTAACACGGTAACGTCTATAGGAGCAAATGCTAACTTTCCTGCGTCTGTTACTATATTTCCTACTGACTATGGAAGTGGTGATAGATCTAATGGTTGGAATGGACCATGCGCTCCTGAGCCAACACACTATTATGAAATCATAGTAGAAGCAACAGTACCCTATTTACAAGATCCTATTAGTGGTACTTTTCAGTTTACGGACAATCCAAAAGTTAGAGCTTCTTTAGGATCAGCTACTGGCGAGACTTCAGAAGAAACTAGTAATACTTCTGCTCCTAGTTCATCAGGAACTGAAACAACTAGTAATACATCACCACCTTGTGGTTCTATAGGTTGTCCTGAAGGATATACATTAACACCTGAAGGTATATGCCAACAAATAAATATTGAGAGTCCTACAATAAGTGAAACTCAGTATACTGTTTGTGGAGGAGATAATCTTCAGGTTTATAGTGCATTTGGTACTAGATTTTATGATTGTGCTGATAACTACACATTACCTTTAAGAACAGATCCGGCTGAAACTACAGCTACTCAAGGTATTCTTAAAGAAAGCGGTACTAATACAGATATACCATTTGTTCTTGTACAAGATGCTACAGCTGTTCTTCCAGACGAACCTGTGTGGGAAAACCCTGATAATCTTACTGATGGGCGTTTAAATATCGCAGGTATATGGACATGTGAAGTAGATAACATAACTCCATGCCCTGCTTCACCTGCCCCTCCAGATGAATGGATTGGTTTTAGTAGGTGTATAGAAGTACCATCTACAAAAAAATATTGTGTAGGATTAGGTGCAGATAACAAACAAAGATTTTCTGTTAATGGACAACTAATAGCAGAATGGACAACTCTTAACACAAGAAATTTTAATTATTGGAATGTAATTGAAATTACTTTACAAGCAGGTACAAATTATATTGAAGTTGAAGGTTGGAATAGAGCATGTTCAAATGCTGCTTTTGCTGCTGAAATTTATGATGCAACTTCTTTAGAACTACAAGCAATTACTACTTTAGCTGATTTAGAACCCCTTATTCTTTTTACTACTAGAGATTTAATAGGCACTGAAGCAGGTTTTGATATTGGTGAAAATTCTGGTGCTGTTTGCTCAGATGGATTTGCTTTTGATGCTTGTGATACAGGAGATTGTATACAAATACTTACTACAGATACTATAGCAACAGAGTGTTGTTGGATTATTGAAAACTGTGAAAATCCTGATGATGTATATGCTATACAATTAGCAGATGGTCAACCAGATGTAACTATAGGTAATGTTTTTGAGTTTGCAGGAGATGATATTTTTACTGGAACTTGTTATCAAGTAACTGGAGAAGAAAATTGTGAAATACCAGACTTTACAAACTTAACTATAGTAACAGATTATGGACCAGATAATTGTTTGGCATGTAGTCCTTCAGAAGAATTTGAGTCTTGTGATAACCCTGGGTCATTTGTATATGTATCATTACCAAACTTCCAAGGTACTTTAGTAATAGGTAATGTATATACATTATCAGCTTATAACAATGATTGTTACACATATGTTGGTCCTTCAGAAGAAATAGCACCACAACAAGCTACAGATATAACAGACTTATCTACAGACTATTGTTTAATATGTGAACCGTGTTATGAATTTGAAGCGTGTTCTACAGGGTCAAGGATATTTGTCCGTTTTTCAGAAGGTATACAACCACCTCCAGTAAATCAAATTACAAATCTAGCTGGAGATCCAGCATTAGAAGGTGAATGTTGGAAGTATATAGGTGAAGCAGAATGTGATCAAGGAGATGAAGATTATCTTGATGTATCTATAACTAAAGATTATGCATGTCAAGATTGTGATGTTTGTAAAGAACTATATAAGCTTACTGAGTGTTGTGGTACAGCAACTTATGTTATAGAATGGTCAAAAGATGCAGAACCACTAGATGAAACACAAACTTATATATTTGACTTTGCACCAGATACATGCTTTAGTGTAGAACACATTCCTACTTTATGTGGTGAAGATCAAGAGTCTCAGTTGCCAACAGCACCAACAACTTGGAAATCTACAGCATGTGCTTATGGAATGTATAACTCACTAGACTGGGTTTTTGAAAGTGAAGAGTTTGCAGATGCTCCTATAAGTATTTCAAGTTTAAGCATAAATGGAACAGAATATATTACTCCTGGTAATGAGTATGATATTGCAGATTTGCCAGTAAATATAGTACCAGCAAATAACTTTTATGGACAGACTTATACCAATCAAGTTGATGTTAACGCCTTACTAACGTCATTAGGTTTAGATAACTTAGTCAAAGCTCAAGTAGTAACTAATGATGTATGGGCTAATGCAGCTATTGAAGGTGGTAAGTCTCCCGGAGCTTTTTATTTAATATTAGAAGAGAGTGTAGAAACATTTACTATAACTTTTGATGATAATGTTGGTTGGACTAAAACTATTAATATTGATGGAGAAGGTCTAATTTTCTATACCATTACTGGTACAGATACTAATCCAGCTTTAGGATATGAGTATGTAACTTGTGAAAATATAAATGAAGAGCCGTTTACAGTTAACAGCAACGGTGTGGTTGAAGAACCACCTTTTTAATAAATTATGATGCGTAAAGGTAGAAATAGAATTAAACGTGGCAGACTTCAAAACTTTGAAGACCTACCTTTCTGCAAACAACATAATTTTAAAGTTATTGCTGCTAAAATAAAAGAGTTAGATAAAACTATTAATGATGTTTATGTTTATGGAAGTCACTTTTGGGGTTATTGGGATAAATACTCAGATTATGATGTTAGAATAAACCAATCCTTTATGGGCTCTTATGATACATTAAAAAAAGAGTTAAGTGATTTAAAAATAGACTTAATGGTACATAAAGAACCAAGGATTAAAATGAATTTAATAACAATACCAAGATGATACTTGATAGCACAAATATAATACAGACCAACACAGATTGTGAAGAATGTGATAAGATATGCTATAGAATAACTGTATGTGAATCTGATCCTCTTGAGACATATTATACTGAAGATGATTTTAGTGCATATGTAGGTAAAGTAATACAGTTTATTATACCGGAAACAGAGGCTGTAGTTTGTGCAGAAGTTGCTACATATAAATGTAGAGATGAAGAACATACGTTATTTCCATATACAGTATCAGATTGTTTTGATACATGTATAGAGTGTTATCCACCAGATCCTGAGCCAGAACCTCCTTTTGAATTAAACTTAAGAACAGTAAGACCAGGTTATGATACACCAGCTTGTACTCCTGATTATTGGGATAAAGTAAAATGTAAATTTAGTGAAGCTCTTTATCAGTACATGGCTAGTATACGTTATGGTATTGAATTTTGTTGTGATCCAGATATGCAAAAGTGGGTCATTAAACATGAACTTTTAAAGTTGGCAGCAATTAATGATCCTGATATATGTAATGAAACATGTGAAGAATCACAAACAGGTTGCTCAGCTGGTGACCCTATATGTTTACCTAATGGATTCTATAACATAGATTTAACTGTTACTTATCCAGAAGACTTTACAGAAGGTAATGTTATTGTTAATGGTCAAAGCTTCCCTATAGAAAGCAGTCCTCAAGTAGTAACATTACAATTATTAGCAAATGGAGCACCTGTAGATATTAGTTTGAGCTTTAGTGAATATGATGTAACTCAAGAGTTTCCTGATTTATTTACAGCTCCTGAATGTGAAGTGGTGTGTAGATCTGCAACTTTTGTTGGACCTAAAGCAGGTGCTGATGTAACATTTACAGATTGTGAAGGTGTGACTAAAACAATTACTGTTGCTACTCTTCCTCTTGTAGGTAATTGTGTAGTTCCAGAGACTGTACAATGGACAGACTTAGGATTTGGAGTAGGAGTCACCACATTCTTAGATAACTGTTAAGTTTAATAAGTTGTATAAATGAAAAAAATTAAGTATATTATTAATGGACCTTGTCTATAAAAAAGAAAAAGAATGAAGCCTATTAATTATGATGATTCTGGTTGTGATCCAATATCTTCCAACTGTGTACTATGGCAAGGGCCAGATATTGAATGTATAAACTTATGTAAAGGTGATACTGTTAGTGAAGTTGTATATAAGCTTGCTACTGAACTGTGTACGCTTTTAGATAAGTTAAATGTAGACACTTATGATTTAACATGTTTAGATTTAAAAGAGTGTGCTCCAGAAACTTTTGATCAGTTAATACAATTACTCATAGACAGAATATGTGAGTGTTGTGGAATAAATCAAGATGATTGTGTTGAGACATCTGGTGGATGTCCTGATTGTGTAGTTACTGTGTGTGAAGATTTTTACTACACTAATCCTCAAGGAGATTTGGTAACTACAATGCAATTAAAAGATTATGTAATTGCAATTGGTAATAGAGTGTGTCAAATGATAGATCAAATAGATACTATAAATAATACACTACAGGATCATGAAGATAGGATAACTGTTTTAGAAGAAGCAGAACCGCCTACTTTCCAATTACCTACTATAACACCACAATGCGTTATAGACCCTCCAGTAGCTAGTGATTTAGATGCAGTACTTATAGCTTTAGAAGCTCAGTTTTGTGATTTAAGAACTTTAACTGGTTTTCCGGCAGATCTTTTATTAGCTATTCAAAAACAATGCGCAGGTCTAAATACAGCACCCCAGTTAAATGGTTCTGGGGCAATGCAAGACATTACAGGCTGGAACACAACAGTAGGTAACTTAGCTCAGTCTTTTAACAATGCTTGGTTAACTATTTGCGATTTAAGAAACTCAGTACAGTTTATATTAGATAACTGTTGTAGTACAGATTGTGGATCTGTAGATATTGGAATACAAGCTACAATAATATCTGCTACTGAAATAAGATTAGACTTTGTAGGTTCTATACCAGGTACATTTATTGACGCAAGTCCGTCATCTACTATTGTACTTACAGATTCATCAGGTGGTGGACCACAAACAATTAATAATGTACCAGTAGTTGGAACATATTTTAATCCAAGTCAACCTTACAATATTACATTAGCTAGTGGAGTAAGTGGCAATAATGATATAAATATATCTATGACATTACGTGTTGAAGATCCTGCTCAAGGATTAACATGTGAAACTATAGTACAAGCTGTAGCATTAGGATTAGATAGTTGTCCTGACTTACTTGTAAGCAGTCTAGCATTTACAGAAGCATTCCTTACATTTACTTGGAATGGTTCTCCTACCTTGGTTACATTAGAATTACTTAGTGCTACTAATGTTGTATTACAAAGTCAAGTTATTTCTGTAGCAACTGGTCAAACATATAATCCATCATTTACTGGATTAACTCCAAATACACAATATAGCGCAAGACTAGTTATTAATGGAGAGAATTGTGACTCTGTACCATTTACAACATTAGAAGAAGTATGTACTGGACCAACGTTAACAGATGTTACTGTTGATCCTGATAATCCTTCAGGGATATAAATAAATTAAAAGAAAAAAGAAATGGCAAAAGATTGTGGACATAAAGTACCTTGCGGTTGTAAAGACACTCCTCTTACTACACCAGCTCCTTGCGGTGATGGTATTGATTGCCCTGATTCAACACCTTGTGCAGAAACATTTGATGCAGCTTGTATATATTACACAGGTGAAGACATCTTATGTGGTGAAACAACTTTAGTAACTACTAATACAACAGTAGCTGATGCTATAGAAGCTATTGTTACTGCTTTCTGTGATCAAACTGAAATTGATGCAGATATTCTTTGTGGGGATGATGTAGTTGTTGCAGCAGGTAGGCAAGTAGAAAATGCTATAGCAGACGTAGTAGAGTATTTTTGTACTGCAATAAATAATATAAGAGAATTTGCAAGTGTTCAGTATGGTGTAGTTAATACACCAGATGCTACAGAACCTTTATGTACAGATAGTCAACATACTATAACATATTTAGATGATACTGCACAAACAATAGCAACTACAGTATTTAATACTAGAACGTGTGAACCAAGACAGATCTGTAATCTACCCTTATCAGATATTCAAGTAGAAAATGACGTATTAATTGGTTGTAGAACAGGTGAACCAATTAATATAGCTTTTTCTGCAATACAAGATTTAATTGATGCAGCTGCTATTGCTAATAGATTATTTGCACAAACAGCTGATGCAAGTGTAGTTAATACAATAGTTAGTTCTAGTTTAGTAGGATCAGGAGCAGGTACAACATCAATAGCGGCTAATGCTATAGAAGTGGGTAGTACTTATGAAGTTAAAATGAGAGGTACCATTAATGTTGGAACACCAGTAGATTTAACAATAAAACTTATAGTTGATGGGACTAATGTTGATCAAGTAGGTCCTCTAGCAATGCCTAATATTGGTTCACCAGGAGTAACTAAATACTTTGAAATAGATGGTATTTTTACTTGTAGAACAGATGGTGGGACAGGAGGTATAATGTCTAGTTTAACATTTGCTTATGAAGAAAATGCATCTGATAAATTTGATTCACATACTTCAGATATATTGGCACCCATAGATACTACAGCTTTAAATACTGTAGATATAGAAGCTGAATGGTCAAATGCTGATCCTTCTAATGCATTAACTTCTCAAATATTCACATTAACTAAAAAATATTAAAATGGCAAGTTTTACAGTAGACTTTCAAGCAAACACAACTGGAGATCATAACATATGTTATAGAGAAGTAGGATCAGGAGATCCATACACATGTGAAACAGTTAACGTTACTGCAACAGGTCCAAACTCATTAACAATACAATTATCTTTAAATCTATATTGTCAAGATATAGAATTAGAAGGTTATATTATTGCAGCTTGTCAAGACCAAACAGATGCAGATTTAGATGGTGTTCCAGATGCAGCAATAACATTTATAGTACCTATTTTAACACAGGTAGATGACCCTTGTCCACTATGGAGTATTACTTGTAATAGTGTAGGTATAGGCGCAATAGGAGTAGGTAGTGGTTCTAGTGGTTATACTACAGGAACATATACAGTACCTACTACAGGTGGTATTGCAATAACACCAGGTAGCGTTGAAATAATTGTAAGTCCTGCAGGTGCTATTGAACTACTTACTACTATTTTAGATCCAGGAGAATACACAGCAGCACCTACAGGACTTGATCTTTCAAGTGTACCCAATGGTGGAGCCCCAACCCCACCTCCAAGTTATACTGTTGATATGTTACCATGTACTACACTAGATTTAACAACTCTTGCATGTAATTCATGCTTACTTACAGATGGTCTACCAACCGATATACAACTAGAATTAGGGGATAGTATTGAATTGTGTGCAGATGAAACACTAATTGCTGGTTTAGCATCTGAATTTGTTACTAGAGAAGAAGTACAACCAAGTGGAGGTGGATGTCATTGTATAGATTGTAATGGTTTATACGTAAGAAATGAATTAGATAAAACAGTAGCTGTATATTATCAAACATGTTGGGAAGATGGTGCTATATGTTATGAAGGAGAACAAGTAGTTAGTATAGTTAGTGAACCTGATACTTGGCAATACATTGCTTGTGTTATCCCAAATACTGTAGTACTAGACTTGTTAGGTTCAGCAGACCCTACTAATCTTGTGGAAACAGCTTTTGGTCCATGTGATGGATCAGGACCTGTATTACCATAAGAAAAATGAAGATATGTCATAGTTTGTTGGTTTACTGTGACTGACAAAGAAAGCCCTTGGTAGCAGTACTAAGGGTTTTCTATTTTAAAGAAAAGAATATGAAGAATACTAAAAAAAGATTATTCTATGATATAGAAACCTCTTTTTGTGAGGGAACTTTTTGGAGGCCCGGCTATAACCAAACAATTCATCCAAATCAGATATTAAGACAAGGCCAAATTATTTGTATTTCATGGAAATGGGAAGGAGATGATAAAATACATCATGTAGATTGGGGATTAAAAAAACAATGTGATAAGAAAGTTTTAGAAGCTTTTTTACCAGAACTTGAACAAGCTAATGAAATAGTAGCACATAATGGTGATAGATTTGATATTAAATGGCTACGCGCTAGAGCTGCTTTTCATGGTCTTGATATGAAACCTCACTATAGAGCTATTGATACCTTAAAGTTAGCTAAAAGAGCTTTTGCTTTACCTTCATATAAGTTAGCTGAGGTAGCTAAATATTTTGGCTTAACTGCTAAGTTAGATCCGGGAGGTCTTGAAACTTGGATAAATATCATTATACATAAAGATCAAGAAGCACTAGATACAATGCTAGAATATTGTGATGGAGATATAATTACATTAGAAGAAGTTTATCAAAAAATAAGAAAATATACTAGACCATTAATGCAACATGCTGTATTGGCTGGTTCAAATAAATTTCATTGTCCTGAGTGTTTACATTTAGGTAAATGGAATAAAACATATACAACAGCCGCAGGTACTATTAAACATTATTTAAAATGTAGAGATCTTGCATGTTCTACATATTGGGATATAAATAATAAAACCTATATGGATTATCTTCAGTATAAAATGCTTAATGGTATAAAATGATTAACTTTGGTAAGTACACATAGAATGTTTATTTGTAAAATACAGGAAATTTAGCTATATTATATTGTAAGATTATGAGGGAAATTAAGAAGCCTAATCTAAACGGACCAAGGTTCAGAGAAAAAAGAATAAGCATATTAACTGCTAAAACTTTAAAGAAGTTTAAAGAGAAGTATCCTGAGTATGACTCTCTATCTCTTACTATGTTTAAAGATATTATTATGACTTTTAATAGTCTAGTAGTAGATGGTATTATTGATAACCGTAATGGTATAGAGTTACCAGAAGGGTTAGGTTATATTTTTATGGGTACTTGCCCTGCACCAAAAAAGAAAAACATAGACTATAAAAAGTCTTTAACGTATGGTGTAGAAGCAACTCATAAGAATTGGGATTCAGATAATAGACTACTGAAGATATTTTATACAAACTATAAGTCTAAATATCCTTTTAAAAATAAAAACTTATGGGGTTTTAAAGCTAGAAAAGAATTTAGAAAAGAAGCTTCAGAAGCGTATAAAGATAATTGGACTAAATATATTGAAGTTACTCCGCATAAAAAGATATCAAAGATGTTTGATAGACACAGAAAAAAGGAGTACCTCAAGAATTTAAAACCTATTATACCTCAAGGGTATGATGAATTTAAAATGTAGATAGATGACTACAGTTGGAGAAGCCGTATCAAGAGTGCGGAATGTACTTAAAGCTGTTAAAGAAGATCCTTTTTTAACAGACCGTTTAATATACAGCCTTATAATGAAGGTTGCTAAAACTCTTATTAAAAGAGATGACAGAATAGAAAGCTTGTTTAAATATAAAAGTCTTTTTAAAGAACTCCCGTGTGTTGAACTTATTGAAGTAGATAGTGTAGAAGCTTGCTGCTTAGGAATAAAAACTCAATGCACATTTAGAAGAACAAAAGATAAGCTACCTAAGCTTATGGAAATAGGTGATATGCAGGTTATAAGATCTGTGTCTACGTTAGACTATTCTAAGAAAGCCACTCAAACATATCCTACTGTATACAAAAATATGACACGTACATCAGGTTTTAAATATAACAAACAAAACTATTATTGGTTTTTAGATGGTTATCTATATATACCAAATGTACATTGGGAAGCTGTTAGAATACAAGCCATCTTTGATGAAGACATCAGTGATGATGTTTGTACTACAGATCCGGGAGACTGTACTCAAGAACAAGACAGAGAACTTGCTATACCAGAGCATTTGTTTACTGAAATAGAACAAATGGTCATACAACAATTATTAACTGCTGGACAGATTCCATCTGATGGACCTGATGACAGTCAAAACGTTATGAGATAATGAGCTATAATTATACTTTAAAATATAGAACCTTTGATGAGTTATTAGCTGATGTATCTAATGACTTTAAAAAGTATCAACTACAAGATGTAATAGATTCTAGTGAATTTATAAAAGTAGCTAAGCGTGTAAACTATGATTTAGGATTAAGAGTTTATAAAACTAAAGAGCGTATCTTAGAAGTTGAAAAAGGACGTGTGAGATTACCAAATGATTTTTATGTTTTAAACTTTGCAATGAGCTGTGGTAAATATGAAGTAAAACAATACTTACCACAAGGAACACATGTTGAAGAAAAAATTATAGGTAAAGTAACTCCTGAGTATCAGCAAGCTCCTGAAGACCCAGTAGACTTTTGTACAGTTCCTTTACAAGAAGAACCTTGTGATCCCTGTGATCCATGTGCTCAATGTAACGCACCTCAGACTACATGTGAACCATGTAATACTTGTTGTGCTGATCCTACTTCATGTAGCTTAACGTGTAAAGGTGAAGTTACTCAGTTGGTTCAAGTATTAAAATCTGAAACTAGAACTTATAATGTTTTAGCACCAATAAGAATAACACAAAACTCTAGAGATATTGATTGTGATTGTCCAGGATTGTATTGGGATAGTTCACTAACAGCATATATAAGTGATGGCTGGTTATATACTAACTTTCAAACTGGTAAAGTATACTTAAATTACCAAGGACAGTTAGAAGATGAAGAAGGTAACTTACTTATACCAGATCATGAAGTAATAAATGAATACTATGAGTATGCATTAAAACAAAGGATTATAGAAAATCTCATTATGAATGATGAAGAAATTAATCCAAACAAACTGCAACTTATAGAACAAAGATATAGAGCTGCAAGGAATTACGCATTAACAGTGGTTAATACTCCTAACTTTGGAGAACTTAAACAGTTGTATCAAGCAAATAGAAATGCTATGCAATCTAAATACTATGATATGTTTAGATCTTACCCAAGGTTAAAAAATAGAATGTAGTTATGGCAATGAAACCTACAAATACTTCTTCAGCTGGAGGATCAAGTTTTAGTAAAAATTTAACAGAGGATGTTAATGGAATGCTCCGTGAACAAAACAGTTGGACACAAGCTAGGAATGCCTCTAATAATACTATATCTGGTGACATTGGAGAACTAAGTAATGAATCTTCTAACTATTTATGTTCTACTGCACCTTATACTATAATAGGTACAATACACATAGGTGGAGATGAATGGGCAATATTTTCTACTGACAATACAGACTGTGAAATAGGAAGGTTTAAAGAAGACAGTTGTGAATATACAACCATTGTTAATGATCAATGTTTAAATTTTAATACTGATAATTTAATTAAAGGTGTAGGTAGATCTGCATTTGATTGTGGTAAACAAGTGTACTGGGATGATGGAGTAAACCCATCTAGAGTTTTAGATATTGATGATGTACCTTGGATTCAAGATTGTACTACAGATTCTAGCGGTTGTGTCTTTTGTGAAGATACAGATAGATTAGATTGTGAAAAAATCAGATTAGCACCTATTGTAGATGCTTTATGTTTTAGAGTAGAAACAGGTACAACTAGTGGTGAATTACTCAATGGTTCATATCACGTATATGGTGCATATTTAGTAGATGGTGTTAAAGTAGGAGACTACTCACTAGCTTCTAATGTAGTAGGTGTATTTAGGCATCAGAACGCAGCAAACTCAATAGATGTATTTGTAGAAAACGCAGATCAAAACTTTGATGAGTTTGAATTATATGTAGTGCAGTTTGCTAACTTTAATACTGTAGCAAGAAGACTAGGTGTATATTCTACACGGACAAACAAAATAACTATAGATCAATTAAATGAACGTTTACCAACAGTAGACCCAGGAGTCTTTCTATCTTTAAATAGAATACCTGACAGATCTGATGCTATATTTAAAAATGGTAAGTACTTAATACGTACTGGACCATCTGACAAATTTGATTTTAATTATCAACCACTTGCTAATCAGATAGAAGCTAAATGGGTTTCTGTAGAATATCCTGCTGACTATTATAGAAGAGGAGGTTATAAGACTAGTTATATGAGAGATGAGGTGTACTCATTTTTTATACGCTGGGTTTATAATACTGGTGACAAATCTAACTCTTATCATATACCAGGTAGGTATATAAATAATACTGATAGTCAACCTGTTATTAATGCCGACCTTTTACCTACAGATGCTGGTCCAGAAAGATGGCGTGTATATAATACAGCAACTGTAGATCCTTTATTTACAGGAACAGGTAATGTATTGCCTGATGGTGGTGTTGTGTTAGGTGGTGGTAATATGGCTTACTGGGAATCAGAAGAAAACTATGATGATGATAAACCACAAATATGGAATGCGTCATCTGATCCTATATGGGGATCTACTAACCCAGCTCATGATTTATGTGGTAGAAAAATAAGACACCATAAATTTCCAGATAATGCAACAGATGATCTAACAGGTAATATAATAACTAATCACTATGCTCCTAATACTGACGAAAGAATCAGGATTATGGGTGTAGAATTTAGAAATATTAAACCACCATTAAACAATGATGGTACTCCTATTACTAATGTTGTAGGTTATGAAATACTAAGAGGATCACGTGAAGGTAATAAATCAATCCTTGCAAAAGGTATGATTAATAACATGCGTCAGTACTTAAATCAAGATGAGGCAGGACAAGATGATTTATTGCCTAGAGAAAGACTCTACCCTAATTACCCTTATAATCCTACAGAATATGCAGACCAATTTATAAGAAGGTCACAGCCTCAAAACGCATCTTCTCTAAATAGTAATTCTTTAGAAAGTGAAGGTTTGCCTCCTGGTCAAGAAGCTGGAGTATATGGTGAAGAAGGACAATACCTAGATTCTAGAGATGTACAATATAACGCAACAGAGTTTGTAAAAAGAGATGTGTTTACTTTCCATTCACCAGAAACAAATTTTAGAGATCCTTATTTATCTGCAAAAGAAATAAAAATATATGGTGAGTTAAATGGTACTGCAGATTGTTGGTTTAATTATCCTGAAGACCATCCAAGACATAAATTTATTACAAATACTGCTTTCTTAGTAGCTGGTATAATAGGTATAGGTTATGCATTATTACAAACAGAAGGTAAAAAGAAAGTAACAAATACAACTGCTAAAATAGATTTTGGTGGTACTTATGCACAAGCTGGGGTTTCTACTGGTGCTACAGGATTATTTGGTCCAAGTGTTGGAGCGGCTGGAGCACAGATAGCAGCCGGTGCGGCAAGTGACATAGCTAATACAACTGTACAATCTACATTAGAAAACACATTAGCATCAACATTATTAGCAGCAATAGGTGTAAATAATGCTGATATTACAGATGCTGCTTATAAAGCGGCAAGTACTGCTGCGGCATCTGCAGGTATAAAAGCTGGTGATCAGCACTTTGAAAGAGAGTTATCTGCTTGGGCAGCTACTCCAGATATATTAAGATATATACAAGGCGTTCCGTCTTTCTTAAGTTTTTATGGAGATGGTGTAAACACAACTTTAGATATAATATTAGCATTTACACCATATAAACAATTTGCTTTACAATTCTTTTCACATTGTTTATATGATGAATTTAAACCTAATGTTGAAGGAAATATCAGAAGGGTAATTAATGACTCTACATATTTAGAGCCTAACATACAAGACTTTACAAAGGATTATAGAATTAATAACATCTACCGTAGTAGAACAGTAGCTTTAAAAACAGCTCAGGTAATTGATGATACAGTTACAGAAGATAATACACAAAGAACGTTTTCACAACAATTTGGTAGAGATAATGATGAACGTTGGAGAGATGAAAATGTATCTAGACATTTTCCGTTAACAGCAGCAAGTCATTATGTAGCACTAAAACAACCACTACGTAGCCAGTATGGGCAAATAGCTAACGTAAATCAAGTTCCTGTTTCTACTTGTGATGAACCTATTGGTAATACTACATCTAGTATATTATTTGGTGGAGACATATACATAACTAGATATACTGAAAAGAATACAATGTTCTTTTTCTATGAATGGTTGCAAGGACAACCAGATGGAGCTCCTTTTGATTATACTTTACATAAAATGGTAACTCATCCTAGATTTTGGATGAATACTAATCCTTTTGATGTAGCTGAGTTTGTATCAAGTTTTGGTAACATATTTAATGCATTTGGTACACCAAGTGCACCTGGTGGTTTTGACCCATTAGCAAATACAGAACCTGATCCAAGCAACCCTGGTTTTGTATCTGATTGTAATTGTAATAATATAACAGTAGCAGATTGTTTGTATTTAAATACTGGTGCTGCAGATGGAGGTCCTATATATGATGCTAGTGACTTTGATGATTATTGCGATGCTTTACAAGAATATGAAGATGAGCAACAGTATTTAGAATACATGGAAGCTTATTATGAGTTTTGTCAAGATCTAGCTGATGATCTAGCTAATGGAACTAATGAAGCAGAATTACCAGACACAGGTCCTGGTGGAGAGTTTGAAAACTGTGCTTTATGTGGAGATTTACCAAGTAACGCTGCAAGCTGTGGTTGGAGTGATAATAAATGGGAGCGTAAGATAAGAAGACAAGGTAAAAGAGTAGCTAGAAAATTAAAAAAGTTTAATAAAGAAAAAGATAAACTTTTTGAAATATGGTTAGAAGAAGTTACTGGTGATGATGGAGGATTTTTTCAAGATATAGCAGATGCTATTGTAACACCTAATGACAGATATGCCTTTGATAAAAGAAAAGCAGGTCTTTTCCAGTTTTCAGTTAAAGATGCGTTTATGTACTTATTTAATTCAGGTACTAGAGATTTTTATGTAGAATCTGAAGTAAATGTAGATCAACGTGATTGGGGAGATTTAGATGAGCAGCGTCATTATGATTATGATAAGTGGTCAGACTTAGAAAGGATCTACAACACAACAAATATAAAGTTTGGTAACTATATGAAGTATGACTATAGCTTATCTATTGCTAAACTCTTTACTAATTACCAATCATATGGTGTTGTACAAAGCAGAGATTATGATCCACTAATATCAGAAACTTGTTATGTTTATAGACCTAAAAGATTAATCTATTCTTTACCACAAGTGACAGAAAATAAAGCAGATAACTGGAGAGTATTCTTACCTAATAACTACAAAGACTTTTCAAGTAAATGTGTTGCTATAAAACCTATTGGTAAAAATGGAGCCATTATGATGTTTGAAAAAGAAAGTCCTATACAGTTTGCTGCAGTGGACCAATTACAAACAGATGGTGGGACTAAGATAACTATAGGTGATGGTGGTTTATTTTCACAACCATTACAAAACTTAGTAAATGCTGAGTCACCACATGAATATGGTTCATGTCAAAACAGATTGTCTGTTATTAATACTCCGGCTGGTATATTCTATATGAGTCAAAACCAAGGTAAGATATTCCAAGTAGGTGGAGGATTAAAAGAAATATCTAACATAGGAATGAAATGGTGGTTTGCTAAATACTTACCATATAAACTAACAGAGTATTTCCCAGACTTTGAGCTTACAGATAATCCAGTAACTGGTATAGGTTGTCAAGCTGTGTTTGATAATGAAAACCAAATAGCGTACTTCTCTAAAAAAGACTATGCATTAAGAGAGGACATACTTGATACAGTTACCTACTCAGGTTCTAGTGATGAGTTCTTAGTTAATGATAGATTAAAAGTAAAACTAGGTGACCCTAGATATTTTAAAGATGCCTCATGGACAATTAGTTTTGATCCTAAGACTCAAGGTTGGATATCATATCATGACTGGCATCCAGATTTACCACTACCAAGTAAGAAAACTTTCATGACTACTAAACAAGATGGTATATGGGTACATAATGATACTTGTGAATCTTACTGTAACTTTTATGGTATAGATTATCCTTTTGAGGTAGAGTGGGCAGTACATGCTAGAACTCAAGTAGAAACTTTACGTAGTATAGAATACTATATGGAAGTTTACAAATATGCAGATAACTGTGATGACAGATTCCATGTACTTGATTTTAACTTTGATGAAGCGGTTGTTTATAACAGTGAACAGTGCTCAGGATTGTTAAAACTCAATTTAATGCCAAAGAATAATGCACCAGAAATTTTGAACTATCCGGCAATCAATCCTACTAATATAGATATACTATATTCTAAGGAAGAGCATAAGTATAGATTTAATCAGTTTTGGGATATTACAGATGACCGTGGTGAGTTTAATGCTGCAGCTGAACGTACTATATTATTGACTGAACCTAATGGTTATGTAAAAGAACTTAATCCTAATAACTTAAATTATGATAAATTTGAACTAGAAAGGAAAAAGTTTAGACATATAAAACATATAGTACTACTTAGAAGAAAGGTTAGTGGTAACAGAAATATGGTTATATCATTAGGCTTACTTAAAAAACTAATATCACCTAGATAATGAAGAAGAGCTTTCTATTTAACATATCAGAGCAAGAAGGTTTACCAGGAGGACCTAATGAAGTAAACAATAATCTATTAGGTTCATTATCTGTTTCACAGAACGTATACATTCCTTACAATAATGCTGGACCTAGAGCTTCTATAAATGATGATGTTAATGAAGATGCTATGCGTGGTATGATGAAAGCTAGAATGGCATATGAAGAAATGCATGGTAATCCTGCTGCTAAAAGAATGGTTGTAGCTCCTGATAATCCTTATCAGTTTGATAATGGTGATATAGGAACTCATTACATGGGAAGCTATGATGATTATGCTGTTCCTAATATACAAGAAGTTGATGGTAAATTAGAAATGACTGGGCCTATAGCAAATGAAGAAATGAAATTTGATAGACCAGAAGATGCTGCTTATTTTGCTGAACATTATAAAGATATAGCTCCTGATCCTTCATATAGAGAATACAAAAAAGGTGGTGATAATTCTAAAAAGAAAAAAGGTGATGATGAAAGAACATATGAAACATCTGACCCAGAAGAATATGAAAAATTACAAAAAGAATATGATGCTCAATTGAGAGCATATAATAGATATAAAGATTTTTATGAAGTAGATGATCCCTATAACCCTACAGCATTTAGAGGAGTAGGAGAGAATAAAACTCCTTATTTAGCAACAGAAGATTATCTATTAGATCAACATGGTGTACAGGAAGGTTATTTTCCATTAGGTAAAAAAGTTATAGGTCCTGATGGTGTACCATATATATTAGGACAGTATTTAAAAGGTAAACCTGGTGAATCATTAGAAAGTCATACAACTTCAAATCCAGCTTATCCAGTAACACATACTTTATTTGATCATGATTTAAATGAAGGTATAGGTACAATAAACTGGAATATAGATGATCCTAATAGTAGTACTCATAAGTATCATTGGGATTCTGCATTTGAAAACTCAGTAACAAAAGGAGATATGAGATATGCATATGAGGGTGATAAAATTACAGCGGAAGAAGAGGGTTTGCCAAAGCCATTAGGTTATGCTTATGGTATAGCTTCAGGGGGAGCTCCAGATATTCCTATTTATGCAAAACCAGTTAAACCTGTATATAAACATGCTACATTACCATTAGAGGAACAGAGACAGTTAGAATCTAATTTACCCAATCAATTAATTACTAAACCACAACCAAGACAAAACTTACATAAAGAGTATAATCCTTACACTCAACAGTATGAGGTAATGAGTCCTAGTCAAAAGCATATCCTAGATAGAGCTAAATATTTAGGACAGGATGCTCCAGAGTTTACAGGAGAACCTCTTGATACAAATACAATGCGTCCATTACAAGGAGTAGATTTATTTAAATACAGGATGCAAAATAATTTTAAATTTGAACATGGTGGCCCAGGTCCTCATCCTAAAGAGACACCAAACAAAATACTTACACTAGAAGATAATTCTAATTGGTTTGACTCCAGAGCAAGATATTCTGATAATCAAACATATGATGACCAGATTAGAGAACGTGTATATTCTGGTAATTGGGGCTATAACCCATATACACAAAGTTTACATAAATTAAATACTAACCAAAAAACTAAACCAACTGAAGAACAACAATTATATAAAGAAGATAAAAAAGTAGTTCAAGCACATTTAAACGCTTTAAAAAATCAAGATAATAAATGGTGGGAAGACCCATCCTACAAACCTACTCAAAAAGAAAGAGATGAGTTTATTAAAATGGGTGTTGAAAAAACTATAAATAACCCAGCATTTACAACTGCCGCATATTTTACTCCACCAGGTATGGCTATTGGAGCAATGCAAGGTGCAGGAAACTTGATTAAAGATACTGGTAATAATGACTTAGGATTACATAGTTTATTAGATGCATCTATGGTTGCACCAGCTGTTGGACCATCAATTGCTAGAGGTGTAAAACAAATGCTTAAACCTGTAACACCAGCATCTAAAGAACTAAATGCGTATGCAACAAATTTAAAAAAAGAAATAGAATTATTAGATAAGAATTTACCAGCTTTAAAAAAAGAAAATGCTAAAGTAAAATTTGATGAGAGTGGTTTGGGTAAGGTAGGTAAAAAAACTATAAATAAGCTAGATGAAACTAATTATAAAGCAACAAGAGATGAATTAGTAGAACGTTTAAAAGGTTTAGAATCAAAAATAAAAAAAGGAGAAAAATTTCATAGGGGACCTTATAAAAATTTAGAATTTGATGAATCTGGCTTTGTAAAAAATATTCCAGATGAAATTTATCATGGGTCAGAAACAGGTGCTCCTATTACACTAAATGAATTACAATTAGACAGAAAAAAATTAGATCCTAGTCAATTTAAAACTTGGACAGAAAGTTCTCTTGATAAAGATTATGGTTTATTTGGAGCTAGAAAACTTACTCAAGGACGTAACCCAGCATTAAAATATTCTAACACTGTTGAAGACATACTTAAAGGTATAGCAAAAAATCCAAAACAAAAATTACCAGAAAATATACCTGGGGATTGGATGTCAAATATTAATTTATCTAAAGATGCTAAAATATTAAAGACAGACACTAAATTAGGAAAGCAAATAGCTAAAGAGTTTGATATTTTACCTAATACTAGTACATCTGGACAAACTAAAATAACAGAAGATATTGCAAAAAAAATAAAAGATAAATATAACGTTGATGGCTTTTATGATAAGTCTCATGACGAATTTCTTATATTAAATAAAAATGCTATTTCAGATATAAAAAAGAGGCCTATAAAAGTATATGATTATGTAGATCCAATAAAATCTGATTTATCTGCAATAGACCTTTTAAGAAGGGATTTAAGAAAACAAGTAGACAAAGCTGGCTTAACTGCTCTTGATAAATCTGGCAAATTTAATAAAGAATATATGGAAGACCCTTTTGCTTATCATGAAAACCTTCTAAAACGGGATATTGATAAAATAAATACAGATTTACCTTTAGGATTTGACCCTAGTCATGTTAATAGAAAAGGTAGAGAAACTAGTGATTATTATAGAAACATGTTTTCACCAAATTGGCAGGAACAATTTATGAAAGTAAATCCTACTTATTTAAAAAAATATGGAGGATCTATACCAGAAATGAACTTAGGAGGATTGTTTGGTAAGAAGAAAAGTTCTGGTGAATACAAACCAGGTTCTTGGGCTGGTAATGATAATTCAGAAGTTAAAATATATCAAGAAGGTGAAGACGCGTTTGACATACCTATATCTAAAACACCGGAAGCAGAGTTTAGTCTACCAGAGATGAGTGAAGAAGAGCTTCAAGCATATCTCATACAAAGTGAAAAAGATGAGTTTGAAAGAAAGTATAAAGCAGCTTATGACCAATACAAGCCTGAGACTGTAAGTTATAAAGGTATAGAAAGACCTAAAGCAGAGTTTGTATTAGCTGAACAATATGAGGCTAATCCTCAACTATACCAAGATGCCGGATATACTGCTAACAAATTAGAGTCTGGTAACTATGAGCTTTTCCAAAATAAAGATATATCAAACATGATATATGCAAAAGGATTTAAACCAGGTGTGTTTGAAAACACATACGGTATGGGTTCTGGAGAAGATATAGAAAAAAAGTTTGCTCCTATCTATGCAGATGCTAAACGTATACATGCAGAAAGAAATGCAAAGAAGATAGATGCAATGTTAAAAGAAACTGTAGATGCTGAACCTGAAGACTGGAAAGATTTTGATGTAAATAGAATGGATATGTCAGAAGGAGCTAGATATTCAGCAGGAAAAGCACCAACCGCAGACTATTTCCAAAGTAAGGGATATAGACCAACTACAAAACCTAAATACCAAAATGTAGAAGAGGTTATAGATGTATTAGTTAGTCAAGGAGAAGGTACTAAAGAAGGGCTTACTCAAAGATACATGGATTATACTAATGGGTTATTAAAAGAGCGGGACTTTGATGAAAATCTCAGAAATGAAGCTGAAAGAATTTATGAGGATAGATTTAAAAAGAAAAGAGATGATTTGGCAGATCAAGTAGATAGTTGGAAACCCGAGAGTATAGCTAGCGTAGACCAACCTATCCTAACACCAGTTAAAGATATAAGTGGTAATATTGAATGGAAAGATAATACAGCTTATTCAAAAAATTTAGATGCCATAACTGAATATCAGAATTATATAGATAATGAGTTACAGTCTACAGACTATGTAGCCAGAGAAGCTTTATATGCAATTGCAAATAATGAAGATTTAACTGTTGATCAGAAAAAAGAATTATTAGGTGACCCAGAAAAACTAGGAAATGTAATGAAATCATATGCAGAATATCGTGCTGCACCTGCAGGAGCACCAGATGCTGGATATAGTGGTTATTATAGAGGAGGTAATTTAAAAAGTGATTTTAATATTGATCCTGAAAACCTTGAAGCAAATTGGGCTGCTGGTACTATGCCACATGTTATAGACGGTGGTGTAGACATGCTAGATGAAGGATGGATTAAAGGAACAGTAGGTGTAATAGGAGCTCCTGCTGCATTTGAAGCTTTAGGATCAGCTATGTCATATAACTTAGGTAATTTGGTTGGAGCAGGATCTTCTACACCAGCTTGGCTTAATATGGGTAATGTATTTACAGGTATGGGTGTGAAGGATGTAGTTACAGATATTGTACCTAGCGCAATAGAGAATGTACAAAGCATGAGATCTGATGGAATTAATAAAGAAAATACTTTTGGCCTTGCTAAGGATATATTTGAAGGAAGTACAAAATTACTTAGCGGAACTAAACTATTAAATTCAATGGGAGTCTTAAAAAACGCACCTAAAATAACTAATACGTCAGGTTACAATACTGCAAAAAGTATTTATGGACAAGGTAAATATGGTACTAGAATTATGGCAGAAGAACTTGCAAACAATGATCATAATGTTACGGACAATATGAAGTTTATAAAAAACTTAGGAATCTATATGAAAGGTAAGAAGCAATACGGTGGTCCTACCTATGCAGAGTTAACAGATGCTGAAATAAAGAAGTATAGAGAAGGTGGTTGGATAATAGAGGAAATTTAATAAACATATTAGGTTTACAAATAAATGGTAAAAATTTAGTATATTTAATATATAAGCACTTATTATGAAAAGAAAAGTAAGAATGTATAAACCAGGTGGAAGTTCATTTGAGCCACACATGATGTATAATCCTAATGAGGATTTTAAAGGATATGAAGCTAGGGTACCTGAAGACCACGAACGTATGGCTGAAATGGGATTTGTGCATGAAGATGAAATGCAACAAATGCTAGAGCAACAAAGAAAACAATTTGGTGGTAAAGTAAGAAGAGCTTTAAAAAAAGAATTTAGAGCAGGTGGTTCTAATGCTATGCAAGGTACTGACATTAATGACTTTTCTAAAAATAGAACAGGCGTGTTTAAAAACTTTATGTCTAACAGTGCTCAAGCACAAATAGCTGAAGAAGAAGCTATGAACTTTTATGATCAGCAAATGCAAGCGCAACAAATGGCAATGCAGCCTCAGTTTAATTTTGGTGGTTTCAATATGAACAGGCAAGCTTTTTATTCACCAGATGATTATCTTACTAAAAATAGAAATGTTGTTAATAAGATAAACATGTTTGGTACACAAGCTAATAAAACTAAACAAGGGGTTACAGACGCTTTTAGTAGAATAGGTAATATGGCTTATGATGTTATTAATAACTATGACCCATTTGGCGTTACTACAGATATAAAAACTAAAATAGAAAAACCTTACCGTAAAGAATATAGACAAGCTAAACGAGACTATAAAAAAGACATTAGAGATTGGAGAAATGATTTAGACGCAGGTGCCGCAGCTGGAGCACCTATGCCAGAATTTAATTTTACTCCAGGTGGAATGGACCTTACAGCACAATATGGAATGCAAGTGCCATATATAGAAGATGCTGATTATGAAGAGCTACCTACATATAATTTAGCAGGTAGAACTACAGATCCACCACCATGGATGCAAGCCTATAGTTGGCCTGGTATGCATACTTGGAACCCAGATGGTAATGGGTATATAGGTAAGGTTCCATATAGAAACCCAACAAATTTTGGTAATTATAATACACAATTTGCAGATAACTATATGTACCTGCCTTCTGGAAGAAACGTACAGAATTGGGTAAGTGATGTATATCAACCTATAGGTGGTTCACAAGATCAATCTAATGTTGTGTTTGATCCTAATGATATTGAAAGAAGACAACAGAATGTTGACCCAAATAAAAAGAACTATTGGGATTACACAGGAGATGATGCCAATAAACAAAGAGAAGATGACGCAGCTCAGTATTGGTTTGAAGGATTTGATTCTACACCAGATTCTTATATGTATGATGATGATGAAACAGGTATTAAAAGTAGAGATGATTATGAAGCTTATTTTTCTGGTGGACGGGATGCTAATGGTAATGTAGATTATAGTAAGTTTGATAGAGCCGCTGCGGATGCATATGAAAAAAGAAAATCCAAAGAATACTATGATTTATCTCATGAAGAAAAATTAAAGTATGACCCTGAAGCGGTTAGAAGATTACCTAATGGAGATCCTGTTAGAGATGAAAAGGGTTATGTAGTAAAAGGTAAAGCAGGTCTTGATTATAATGATAAAGGTGAGTATAAGAAAGGTTCTGGTAAGAGTAAGTCTAATACTAAAACTAACACTACAAACAATAATAAAAATACTGCAGATGGAACTGCAGGTGGTGACGCGGGTGGTAATGCCGCAGACGCAGCAGAAAAACAAATAAAAGGTGGTGATGACAAAACATTAGTGCAAGATGAGGATGCACCTGCTGATGGTGGTGGTAGCGGTAATGTAAAGTACGATGAGGAGTTTGATGTAAAAGAAACAGAAGGCAATACTACAACTAATACAAACACTACTACAACAACAGATAATCAAGGTAATGTATTTGTACCTAGACAAAGTTGGCAATTAGGTGCAGGTAGATATAGAGATGGTATGTATAGAGGATTTGGTCAAGCACCTCCTATGATTGCATATAATCCACAGAATACATATCTAGATTACTATAAACATAGAGGTAAAGGTTTATTGCGTCCTGATAAAACTGTTATGAAGTTTAGTCATTATGCTCCAGGAGCTATGCCTCAACCTACTCCAGCAGATCCAAATGTAAATACTCAACAACAAGGTGATGGTCAAACTGTAAATCAAAACCAAGTTAATAATCAAACTACAGGTAGACCTAGTGTAGATGATATTATAGCTAGAGAGACACAAGGCATGTCTAAAGGAGATGCTAGAAAAACAGCCCGTAATATAAAACGTGCTAATAGACAAGGCATGCTAGAAGACTTTATGACTGATGAAGAGAGAGGCATAACTCCAGAATCTGGTGTTAATGTAGATCCTTCTGAGCTTGATGCTAGTGGTGGTGCAGGAACTGAAAATGCACCTAATCCTGAAGAAGTAAAAAAAGCTCAACAAGCTAAAACAGAACTGTTAGAAGGATATGAAGCTTTTAAAGAAAAAAATCCAAATGCTACTGAAGAAGAAAAAAGAGCTTATTTTGAACAGTCACAACAAGCATTAACACAAAAATTAAAAGCTGAAGGTTTTAGACCTTCAGAAAATTTTGAAGGTCAGCTCTATGATTTCTTACGAGAAGGTGATCCTAATGAAATATTTTCTGGAGATGCTCAGATGATGAGATATGATGAAGAAACTGGGGATGCATATTTTAACTACCCAGGAACAAATTATATATACAAAGCAGATGATTTAACAGATGAAGAGGGTAATGTAATAGGAGGTAAGTATAGTGCTGTTAATGATCCAGCAATATTAAGTAAGTATAATCAGATGAAACATTTACGTGGTAACGAAGATAGTTATTATAAATGGGATGATGCAGCTGATGTAATGGTACCAAGAGGTGAAGGAATACCAGCACAATATGATGCTGAAGGTAATCAAATAATGGAGTGGACAGATAAAGAATTTTATGAAGCAGATCCTAATCAAGTAGGATATACTGTTCAAGGTTTACCAGAGTATGATAAAATTAAATATGAGAATTATCCAAAGACTGAGGCTGGACAAGACCAATATAGAGCAGATGTACAAGCTTTACAAGAAAAATATCCTTATTTAACTGATGAAGAAGAACAAAATTATAATTTAAGAGATCAAAATTTTGTTGCACAACCTTATATGTCAAAGGAAGAAAAAGAACAGCAAGAACTTGAAAAAAGAAAACAAAGTAATCCTAGACAGTTTATAAGTCCGTCACAAGGTATGGCTGATTTAACTAATCCAGATAAAACTGATATAGGAGCCTTTACTAAAGAAACTAGAAAAGGTGATAGAAAGTTTGACTATAGAGATATGCGTAAAGAAGGTTTTAGCAGGAAGGATGTGAGAAATATGAAACGTACTGTTAAAGATTATGATGCTAATGTTGAAATGACTGGGAATCCTGAATTTGCAATGAATGAAATTGAACGTGCTTATGATGCTGCTAATGCTAATAGGTATGAGGATGAAAAAGAAAGACTTGCTAAATTACAAAGAAAAGGTTATGGTGGACAATACTATTATGGTGGTACACCTATGTATCCCGGAGGTGGTAGTTATATGCCTCCTATGCGTGCAATGTATCCAATGTATGTTCATGGTGGAGAAGGTGGTCATCCAGAAGACGCTGTTGTAGGAATGGGTGATGGTATGATACCTGTTGAAGGACTAGACATGTCACAAAGCGTGTTTGCTCCTATAATGGAGGGTATGAATCAAAACATGCCAGAAATGCCATATGATCAACCAATACAATATGAGACAAGTGAAAACATGGGTGGTGAAGGTACACCATTAAACATGCCTACTATAGAAGGTCCTACACCTGAACAAAAGAAATGGGCAGAAACTACTATGAAAAGAAAGTCTGATAAATTTGGTTTACGTAATAGAAATTGGACTAAGTTTTTACCAGCAGCAGGTCAAGTTGCAGCTGCTATAGGTAATGCAATTAATGAACCAGATAATATGGCTAAAGTTAGAAGAAGTACAGATGCTATGAGTATCTATTCACCAGATAGAACATGGCGTGCAGGTGCAGATGCTGGTATGAATGCTTTTAATCCTGTAGGTGTAACACCAGCAAGAAGTGCTCCAGTACAATATACTGGTGGAGCTTATGGTCAATACGGTGGGCAGTTTAAAGAAGGTGGTACTTATATGTTAAGTGATGCAGACATTGAAAGAATGAAAGCAATGGGTGCTACTATAGAATATTTAGATTAATATCTTTGCAATTATGAAGAGAGTTAAGATTACAAAATTACCAACAATGAAACAGGGTGGTGGCTCATATGGAGCACAAACACCACCTAAAGATAATACCAGTTCACCAGGACCAGGTTCTTATCATGGTGGTAATACACCTGAAATTAAAGTTAAAAATGTTCTTCAGCCTACAGATAGAGAAAATGCAAATCTAGAGGCAGAAAAAGGAGAAACTGTAATAACCAATTTACAAGGTGAAGGTATACCTGAATTTTATGTAATAGATGGTAAACCTCACAGTAGAGGTGGTAGTCCATTAAACTTACCTCCTAATTCTTTTATCTTCTCAGTAGATAGAAAGCTTGCAATAAAAGATAAAGATGTATTACAAATGTTTAGTAAACCTGCAAAAGGTTCTTATACTCCAGCAGAGTTATCTAAAACATTTGATCTAAATAAATACAGACAAATATTATTAGACCCAACAGCAGATAAAATACAAATAGAAACTGCTGAGCTAATGATAAAGAACTATATGCTTAAACTAGGAGCTTTAGCTTTAGCACAAGAATCATTAAAAGGTTTTCCAGATGGTATTCCTGCTATAGCTCAAGCTTATATGGAAAAAGCAAACATAAGTCCTGAAGAATTATTACCACAGCCTGAAGAGGATATGGTAGAGGAAATGCCACCACCAGCAGCTATAACTGAAGGTTCTGAAGAACAAAAAGCTTTAGCGCGTTATGGCGGAACACAAGGATTACGTAAAGTAAGAGTAAGTTTACCAAAGTATAATAAAGCTGGTGAAACTGGTATGCCTATGGTAGGGAGTTATGCTGATCCTAACACACCAATGGGTGGAGGAATGCCACAACTAAGAAGAGGTGACAGAATAGTACAAGATCCTAGAACAGGCATGTTTTTAATTATAGACAGACGTGGTAATATAAAAAGCATGTTTGATGGTAAACAACTACAACCAACACCACCGGATGGTTCAACACAAACTGAAGAAACTAATACTTCTGTTACTAAAAGTACTAAATCTACTAAAAGACAAAACGTACCTAAAGATGCCGTGCTACATGATCCATCTAAAGATGGTTATGATCCTAAGTCTGTAAGAGCTGGTCACTATATTAAAGAGAATGGTAGATGGTACAAAGTTACTAAAGCTAAAGAAAAACCATATGATGGAACTCCTGTAGATCAGTTAGATGAAAGACTGCAAGGAAAATTTGGTGACTTAAGAAAATCTTATGGTAGACTAGAACATGCTATAAATAATAATCCTGATTTACAAGATAAGTTATATAAGAAGTATTTAGAAAATGTTGGAAAGAAAAAAGCTTCTGGAGTATTAAAAACATCAGACATTACTTCTGCAAAGAACATGAGCAAAGAAGAAGTTGTAAAAAACTACTTAGATGCTCAGAAACAAATTATGATTATCAATGCTCAAAAAGGTAACATAGGTGCAGCAGATAAAGATGACTCATGGGATACTGGTTGGGATAGTAAAACTAGAGTACCTACAGAATATCAAAAAGTAGCAAAGGAATTAGGCTTAAACGCATTTGATCCATCAAAAACATTTGCTTTTCAGGCGGCTTATATTGGCATGCAAGATTTGAAAGATGATCCAGAATTTAAAGAGTATCTAAAAGATTATGCAATTGGTGATAAAACACAATTAGGTTTAGATGATGAAGGAGCTGGTACACAAAACCGTTTAACTATATCTGGTGCTGATGGATGGTGGGGTAACACTACAACAGGTGAGGCACAACTTTACATGCCTGAAGTGAATGAGTGGGAAAAAGAAGAAGTAGAAGATGAAGAAGAAAAAATTGTAGAAGAAAAACAAGTTGAGCATTTAGGTCCTGAAGCACCACCAGATCCAGCTAAATGGTGGACACAAGACATAGTTAATATAGCAGGAGATGCTTATGAATTAGCTAAACTTAAGAAGTATACACCATGGCAAGCAACTCCACAGTTTCA
>Ga0208794_1000169_pt1 | contig 56272 bp, 55 predicted proteins | sample 32_taG_FD_184106 | JGI IMG/M metagenome (GOLD analysis project Ga0208794, IMG submission 184106) | Marine viral communities from the Gulf of Mexico - 32_GoM_OMZ_CsCl metaG (SPAdes) (version 2) | ecosystem: Environmental > Aquatic > Marine > Oceanic | place: Atlantic Ocean: Gulf of Mexico... | reverse complement strand
GACTACATCGAGATGTTCTACAACCCGAAGCGCAAGCACGCGCGAAACGGAATGCTGTCGCCTCTCGAGTTCGAGCGGCAGCAGAAACTGAGGCACGAAGGCGTCTAAGAAACGCGGGGCTATTCAGGGCATGACCCGGCGGATGCGCCAACGGCACGAACATCTCGCGGCCGCGCCGTTCGCGCGCCCGAATGTAATCCTTCACGATCGTGTAGCCGCCGCGGAAACCATGCTCGTCACGAAGCCGCTCGAACACCCGCTTCGCCGTGTGCCGCTGCTTGCGATGAACCGCGCGATCCCCCTCCAGCCAGCCATCGATGATCCCCGTATAGGCATCCAGCTTCGGCCGCTTCACGGGCGCCGTGCGGCGGTATCCGGGCGGCACAGAGAACGCCATCATCTTGGCTACGCTGTCGCGCGAGACGTTGAAGTGCCGAGCGGCCTCGCGCTGGCTCATCCCCTCGGCACAGGCCAGACGAACCTTCCGATACAAGTCCACGGTGAAAATCCTCCTGCCCTCCCTGCCTCCAGAAAGGGTAAAGGTGGACGACTTTTACGCCGCCCGCAGCAGGCTCACCCCGCCGCTACCGTGGCCGACTTTCTCACCGCCGTTCTCAACCAGCACCATCGTCGAAACCCCGACCGGACCGATGGCAAACCAGATCCCGGCATTCAGAACCGGATCCGGATCGAGCGTGCTCAGAAGAGCAACCGCTCCGCCCGGCGGGTGCAGGGCGCGCAACAGCATCATCACGAGGATCGCCAGCCCGACGGCCACCGCCGCCGTCCAGGGCGCCGGGACCACGGCGATAACGAGAAGCGCTGTCAGGGCCGAGCTCATATTGCCGATCATGGCCGACCAAGGCTGAGCAAGCGGGCTGTTGGGCGCTGCAAAAAGCAGAACCGCGCTTGCGCCCATGGGGGCGATGATCGCCTCTGACAAACTGAAGGCTACGGGGGTCAGCGTGGTGATGAGACCGCAAACCGCGAGACCGAGGACCGCGCCGCCTGCGGCCCGAACCTGTTCGGTCCTGCGGAAAGGTCCCATGGCGGGAAAAAGATGTCGGATCAGACGCATAGTGGGATCAGGACGTAAGGTGTCGCGCACCGAAGAGGCGGGTTGCAGGTCTTTTGCCCGATTAACAGGCAGAATGGAAATGCAGCGATTGATGGCCCCAGCCTTGGACGGCAGTCTCAGAGACGAGCATGCGGCCCCTCCCGTCATTCAAGAGGAGCCAGCAGGGTAGCTGTGCCGGGTCGCCTCAATTCTGGGGCACCGACCCATGGCTTGGATGCGGAAATGACCTCAACCGCTCTTCAAGCGAGGCGGTGGCCGCAGTGACACGCCATGTCCGCCCACCGAGCCGGTGCGGAAATCACGGATCGGCGTATCCGAGCGCACGGATCTTCAGCTCGTGGTTTCGGGGGTCCCGGGTGAAGAATAGGCCGCCGTGCCGGGATGAATGCCCTGGTACGTAATCGAGAGAGAGCTGCGCGCTCTCGACAACCTGCCCCCCCTGCAGGAGCGTGCCCTCGATGACCACGTTGGCCGCGGTAGCCGCGCGGGCATTGTAGGCCACGATGCCCACCACGTGGAGTGAGCCGGACGCCTCATGGGTTGTCATTCTTACGCTCACGAGCGGCAGCTGCTCTTCGGGCTCGATCCACATCTGCCAGATCAGTATCCCGAGCATTGTGAGCGTCAGGACCAGCCCCAATCCCGCCGCCAACCATTCGAGCGGCGCGACCCGTTCCTCGTCGTGCGGCAGGTCCTGTCCACTTTCTGGCATCAGACCACCAGGCGGGCCAGGGCTGCACCCAAGGCAGCCGGCAGCCCCAGGACCGTGATCATCGCCACGATCTGCGGCACGGAGGTGCCATCCGTCCGCCCAAAGGTCCAGAGCACATACAGGCTGACCAGGACCGCGATTGCGTAGCCTGCGAGCGTATAGCTTAGAAACACCCGGCCATTGCCGGCTTGCCCGACGGGTTCCTGCCCCCGAAATCCGACCGTGTAGACGAACCCGTGAAGCAGGAGAATGGCAAGCCCCACGAGCAGCATCTGACGCAATGGCGTCATCTTGAATGCAATTAGCACCATTTCTTCCGTCGGGGCGACATTGAAGCAAAGATAGAGCGCACCTGCGGTCATCAAGAAGAGCTGTCCGGCATAGCCGGCACGGTTCTCCCGGCGCTGCTGACCATCGTCCTCCGAGGACGCGCCTAGCTGGCGCCGGGCGACGATGGCGCCCAAGCTGGCAGGGATCGCCTGAACTGCAATCTTCCCGCTCACTTCGGAAAGGGGCATGGACGTCGTGATGACGCCGAGCAGATAGAGCAAAGCGGCGGCAGCCAGGATCCCGATCCCGTAGGCGGTGATCGCCTCGCGACCCATGTCCAGCCATCCGTCGCTGATCGAAAAGCCCGCGAACCAGGACAGCCCCATCAGCACCAGGAAATTCAGGCCCAGAAAAAGCCCCAATCGGCTTGGCTCCATGTAAAAACCCAGCCGCCACATCTCCATGGTCATCAACAGTGGGAAAGCGAACAGGATCGCGCCACCGAACCCGCGGAGCAAGTCCTTGCGATACGCCGCGTTCCCGGTCGGCGCGCCAGTTCGAGGCATCGCTCCTCCTCCTTATGGTCGCCTCCCACAGGGCCGATGTCCGGGTAACGGCGATCGTCTGGATCTGGTTCAAAAAGTGACATTGCGTCCCATGGGCGGGCAGAACTTCTGCGGCCCGAAGCACGTTTGACCTGCGACATTCGGAACTGCTCCGGCGTATCGCCGCGTATAGCAATGTAATCGGAATGCCGACGGGGAGGGCGTCGTGGCGGAGCCAGTGCCGCAGTAAAATTGGAGACAAGGGCCATGACGCAATCAGTCCGGCAAGATCGCGTCGAGCAGATCGGGGCGGGACGCCAGACCAGCATTGGAGATCCTTGTCATGATACCCCTCATCCGGTGAAGCCGAATTGCCAGACGGCCACCGGAACAGCGAGTAGCAAGATCAGGGACAGCACCGCCAAGAGTCCGTCACGGGTCAGAAGCCCGGCCGCGAAGAGGGCGATGACGGCGGAGGCAATGGAGCCCGAGGTCGGCACGATCTCCATGACGGGCATGAAGAGGGTGAGACACAGGATCAGGATCAGCGGCAGCCAGAGCCAGGGACGATGGAATAGAAAGGCCAAGCGGGGCCTCAGGAACCGCTCGATGAAGTGCACCGGCTTGCGCAGCCAGCCGATGCCCTTGCAGAGTTTGGCGGCCGACATGTGCCGGCGGGTGATGAACTCCGGCAGCCAGAGACATTTGCGCCCGACCAGCATCTGCACGACGAGGATGAAAACGATCACCGCCACGACGGTCGTGATGCCGGGAATGGCGCTAGCCGGCGAGGTGGAAATCAACGAGAACACTAGCATCAGGGAGGCGAACGACTTGTGACCGAGCTTCTCGATCACCTCCGAAATCGCGATGCTTTCCCCGTGAACCGAGCTTTCCAGTTGATCGAGAACCTCGCTGAGGGCGCGCCTGCGTTCGTCTGCCATAAGTACCTCGGAAAATCCGGTTTCGGTTCCCGCCTCAACCACGCGGCCGACGTCGGGTTTCCCAAGCCTGTTCCCTGCTCGTGACCAGACCCGGAAAATCGGCACGGTCAGGAAGGGGTTTTCAGGTTCCGGTGCTTTGGCTTTGGTTCGGAACTTGGGCTTTTCTTCGGATACGTCTCCGGCGGATCTGCCAGATGCCATGACCGCTCCGGCAGTTGCAAACAGACGACCGGGATCGCCCGCGATCGGTTCGACCCGGGAGACCAGCTGGATGAGGGCCCGTCCTGCGGCAAGGCCGAGAGGATGCCGCGACCGCGTGGCGAAAGGGAAGCCCCCACAAAAAGTGAGATCGCCCCTTTGCCGAGTTCGACCCTTGGCATGTTCTAGGAACCGCGCGAAGACCCACCAGCAGTGCAGTCCCGAAAATCAATGCGAAGCGCCACAGCCACGGCCAGTCTGTTCGGCCCCGCCCCCTCTTCGCACACGCAGGAAGTCGTATCCGATAATCCGTCTCCTATCGGACATTAGCGCGGTAGGTTGTTTGGCGGGTCGAAATCGCCCATGCCCCCGCCCCGCTCGCCCCGCCCGATCATGTCAGAGGCTCCGGTATACTCGACCGCTCGATCGGCAACGTTCACAGCTGCGCCGACCAAGCCGTCACCGTGAACATTCGCACCGCCTGTGCGAACGACTGGCCCGATTTCACGTTTGGGTACCGGTCGAGGGGAACCGACTTCTGCCCCCCACCCCAAGCTAGTTGGACTTCACTTCAAAGATGTTGCGGCTTCCGCGGGCAGGACGCGCGCCCTGTCGGTCGCCTGGATCGAGCGGCAGCTGGCGGGGCTATGCAAGAACTACGCGCTCCGCAGGAAGCGGCTCGATCGCCGCGACTGGGCAATGCTGCTGTTCGGGCAGGGCGGGGGCGGGCTCGGTTGAACTCTTTGAAGTCGGGCCACCCTTCACCGGCGTCGGCCTCAACGGCCGTCGCGTGCTCGATCGTCGGAAGAACGACCGCCATTGGTGCATCTGGTGCTGCGCATAGCGCTTGCGGATAAGCTGCGGCTCAGTTTTCCCAAGGCAGAGCGCCGTTCGCCGGTCATGAGAAAGGCCGTGAGCTCAGTAAAGCCGCGTTACCATCCGCCATACATAGTCAGACTTTGCCACCATACGGAGGACAACAGAAGCAGCATTGTGGCGATGATGATCAAAGGTATTCCAGCGAAGACCATCATCGCCGTGCCCCCGATGATCAAGGCCCACGAGAGGAGAACGAAAGGCCGCAACGAAGCAATGGCGGTCTTGTTGGTTCTGCGCTTCATGGGCTTCCTTACCGAAGGAGCTTCATGTCATTCAGGAGCTCTTCTGAACGTTTCAGGTCCGCGATGGTTCCCCTTCCAGAAGCCCAACCCCCGTCATCGATACCCTGAGCATGGTTCGCTCCCTTATGACATGCCCTCGGACCGGAACAGCCATCGATGCCGTATTCCGGGCTCGGGCGATGATGGTCTAGGAAGCACTTCATCAGGGCTAGCAGGCATTTCGACCTTCGTTGCGGCTGTGCGCAGCGCGGAACCTGAAGTCAGATCAGCCCGGCCTCGCTGGCCTTGATCGCGGCCTGCGCGCCGGTCGCGGCGTCAAGCTTCAGGGGGCGTTACGCAGCCGCTGCTTGATCGCGCCCTCGCTCGCGTTGAAGCCATGGGCGATCTGCTTGATGCGGACACCCTGCTTGATCGCCGTCAGCACCGCGATGCCGGCGGGCGATGAAACGGGCGAGTTGCTCGAGCTCAGCTTCCTCGTGGTCGCGGTCATGGCGATAGAAGAGGCCATGGGAGCGCAGCCCGCTGGGCTCTCGAAAGGCGGCGACTGCGCCGTAGCGCATGCCATAAGCCGCGCTCAGCCGGGTCATCCCGGCAGGATCGTTCCGAGACAGGTCGCGCCATCGGATGGCGCCGCTGTGGTTGAGAGACCAGCGCAGCGCGGGAGCAGCTCATTCAGTCAGATGGAAAGCTCTTTTTCGATCCTGTTCGGCTGAGCACCTGCTTTCACCGGCAACTGGATTTCACAGACGAGGCCAGCTGGGTCGTAATCGACGCTCACCTTTCCTCCAGTCTCTGTCTCCAACATCTGCTTGATCATGATGGTGCCGAAGCCGGCCCTCTCAGGCGAAACGACAGGTGGACCGTCATGCTCGCTCCACCGGAGATGAAGGCACTCGCTGCTCTTCGCGTCCTGCACAGCCCACTCAATGGACACCCGACCATCGGAGACACTGAGGGCGCCATATTTCATCGCATTCGTGAGCAGCTCATGGAGGGCCATGGACAAGGCCAGGTTTGCCTCGGGACCGAGAGGGATATCCGGGCCAGAGGCGGTGATCTGTCCAGCATCGAGCCCTGCAAAAGGCTCGTAGGCTGAACGGACTGCTTCCGCGATGGTCGTCCCTGACCTCTGCCTGGACGTGAGAACGGTTTGAGCCCTGGCCAGCACGTTCAAACGATCCTGAAAGGTGCGGCGTGCCTCGGGCAACTCGATGCCATCGGAGAAGGTACGGCGCGCGATGGCCTGGACGACAGAAAGCAGGTTCTTGACCCGATGCTCGAGCTCCCGCGCAAGCACGTCACGCTGCCCTTCGGCCTGTCGCTGAGCTTCCTCACGTTCCTGCAGCTCATCGAGCAGGTGATCCAAGGTCGCGCCGATCAAGCCCAGCTCGCTCGTGCGCTCCAGCGCACCTGTCCGTACGTTCTTGTTTCCGCTTTGCCACCGCTTGATCGTGCGCACGAGATTTTGCACCGGGCGACGCACGAAGACCCGCCCGAACATCCAGGCCATGAGAAACGCGATGGCGCCGCCAGCCAACGCCAAGGATGCCGAACGGCGGGTCGCAGCGTTCACCGGGGCCATCACTTGGTCCTTCGGCAGACCCACGGAGATGAAAAATGGCCGCCTCTCCACGGGTGGCTGGTATCCGACGAAGAGTTCCCGGCCGTCGCTCCCCGGCAAGGAAGCTGTCCCCCTTGACCCGGACGCCGCGAGCGCAGCGGCTCCCTCCGAGAGTTTCTCGCCCACGATATTCGATACGAAAGGGCGATGCGCCAAGATGGTCCCGTTTCGATCGGCGATCGTCATCTCGGTGCCGGCTTCAAAGCCGCTGTCGTAAATTACCTCCTCGAGCGCCGTGAGACTGATGCCGAGCAAGACGAACCGCTCCTCTCCGCCCTCGGTCCTGACCGCCATCCCGATGGGCAGACTGGGTCCAGCGGGCGTGTCCTGATAGGTGCCGATGGCAAAACGCGAGCCCGAAAGTTCTGCCATCAGCGGGTCTGCAACCGCGGGCAGCGCGGCGTTGGGCGTTGCGCCCGTATGGCAGAAGATCGTGCCCTCTTCGTCGGCGACGATGATGTCATTGAGCTGCGGGAGCTGCCTGTTGACCTCCTGAATATAGGTCTCGCAGCCTTCGCTATCGCGCCGGGTGACCGGCGGAGCCGCCGCGACAGCAATCATGAGCGTCGCCGCCGACGTCAGTGCTCGTTCGATCTCGGATGCGGCGAGGTCACTCATCCTGGCGACATAGCCTTGAGCTTCAGCTTCGCGGATACGTCTGGAGGAGACCTCGGCACTGGTGACAATCAGGATGGCTGGTAGGAGCGCTACCCCGGTCAGAAGAAAAAGACGCTGGCTCAGCGACAATCTGGCGTTCAACCGTCTCGCCCCTTTTCCACCAAAACTGCAGCGGCCCCGATCCATCGAGGGAGCATCAACGCCGCGGCAGCAGAGGAACTAGCTACCGGCGCCCGACCGGGCAAGCCGCACCAGCCGGAACGCGCGGGCTGGTCCAGAGAACGGCGAAGGCGTCCGCCTCCCTGAAAACACAACAACAACAGCGGTCCTAACTCCTAGAGCGCTCCTCACGTGAGGCGGGATCAACCTGAACGCTCACCTTCCCAAGTGCAATCGTTATGTCACGGGCGCGCGAGTGTTGGGTCGTGTGGCTGGATATAGCACCGGCGGCGTTTTACCTGTCCACGATGACCAGCGCATGTCGAAAGCCTTGGCTGCCCAAATGGCCTTTCAAGGATGGGGCCATTCTTGTGGCGCTTTGCGCAGCTGTCGCGCCGGCAGCTGCCTCTGTCCCTACACCCCCCGGCCCTTCGTTCGATGGAAACGCTGGCGTGATCCTCGCCCTCTTCAAATACGAAGACCTTTTCGGGCATCCAGATGGCGGTTCCAAGAGCTTCACGCAGATAGACCTCGACCGGAATGGAGTGCTCTCCGCCGAGGAACTCCGGCTGGCTTTTGGCAGCCGCTGGCGGGCCATGTTCAAGCGTCTCGACCGGAATGGCGATGGTCGAGTCACACCCGACGAAGTTCAATTCTCCCAGAGTTCCCCGAGTGCTCAGGGTAAGGCCTCCCCAGGAATTCCTCCCGGTCTTGCTGGCGAGGGTCAGAGAGCGCGTCGAGGGACAGCGCCCGCTGGGGCCGGTTCTGAAAAATCGCGGGCGAGCGGGCAAAATGGCCAAAAGCGTGGCATCGGAAACAACTCGGGCCCTGATGCGCCCCGCGGGAACGGCGCAAGTCCCGCGAAGGCGGGCGAGCGGCGGGAGGGTGCCGGAAGTCGCGCTCGCGACTAAAGAGGATGCTCCTCGTTTCGAGGCACTATCGCATTGCTACGCCGAAGAATCTGTCGGAGTCGTCGAGCTCCTGAGCCCTCGGAGCCTCATAGGGCCGACGTGCCGTTCCCTTTGAAGAGCAGGGCTGAGAGCTTGATCATTGGAAATCTCCATAAGGATTCTGCACGCACAACTCGCCGCCGATGGCTTGGTTCATGCCGCCCGCAGTACTCTGCACATGGCGTCAACGCCGACCGAAGTTTCCCCAGAAGTTGGAGTTGCGGCCCCTTGCCCGGCGCCGACCTGTAACGATAGTGCTGGCTCCGTTTGGGCTATCGACCGCGCGCATGCAGCCAGTCGGTTGCCTCCCTCGGAGCGTTGCGGGTTGCCCAGGCTGGCCTGCGCTGGATGCGGAGGACGACAACCGTATCATTGGCGTCCAACAGGGCTCTGACCCAATCGCGCACCTCCGAGACGGACTGCACCGATGAGATCCCCCATACGCTTCCGGCCAAGCGTACACCGCCAATCTCTTCCATCGCGTCGTATAGAGACTGATAATCCCGGTCGTGGTGAGCGTCGTAGGTCACGATATAGGCGGGCATAGGTGTCTCTCGGGCGAACGAAAAAGTGCGTGGCGCAATCAAGTGCGCCCAGCATGCTTTTCTATCGCCCGCTCGCGGTCTTCAAGGAGATGATGATTGCGGAAACGTGGTCGGATCAATGCCGGACGACGTGACAGTACCGCAGCTGGCCCGTTCAGCTTCCACCTGCTTCTGGGGAGGCCGCACCGGCATCTTCCCGCGTTGGAGCTTCTGCCGATATCCCCCGGCCGCTGCCGTCGCCTGCAAGGCCGGCAATAAGCCCCAGAACGCCAGCGACCACGATAGCGCAGGCGAACATGGATATTGCAGTGCCCTTCATACACGACCCCCCCCTGTGCAGCGGCGCAGCACCGCGCCGAAGTCGAAAGGATGAATGGAGCCGAGGGGGGGATGGAACGCTACCCTCGGCTCCCAGCACGAACTTGACCTCGCGCTGTGACCGGCGCGGACCATCTGAACTCATACACCGGCAGCATGCGATTTAGAGGCGCGATCGACCTTGGCAAGAACAGGTCCAGGGTACCGGAAAATTTCCGCTTGTTTACGGCATCTTCGGCTTCATAGTGCGCCTCGGTTGACCGGCAATTTCGCTTCCCGAGTCAGCCATGCAGTTCTGGAGCTGCAGGCGGCAGAGGATCGCGCTAGCCCCGCGGAAAGATCCTCTGCCGCCGATCGTCCTTCGCGGTGATCGAGCCCTGCACATTGTTCCTTTACAGCCCCCAGCAGCACGCTAATGCTGGCGAGCCGGTCCAGCGCCCCGTTGGGTGCCGGTTTCTCGGCGGCTTTGCTCGGGCAGGGCCGCCGTCTTTTTTGCCGCAGGGCTTCCCTTCCGACCATCTACGTATCCAGTGGAACGCGGGGCGACTGCCTAGAGTTTCCGGAGAAGGTTGCGAACGGATAATTCCACCATGCTCGAGGCGTTGCAGTCCGATCTCACCAAGTCCTTCTTTGCGACGTCACCATCGGTTGCGGCAATGCGTCTGTTCGCGGCGATTGTCCTGACCGGGCTGATCGGTCTGGAGCGCGAATGGCAGGGCAAACCTGCCGGGCTGCGGACCCATATCCTGGTGGGGCTCGCAGCCGCCCTCTTCGTTATGCTGGGCCAAGAGGTGACCCATCTCGACTTTGGCGGGACCGATGATATGCGGATCGACCCGCTGCGTCTGATCGAAGCGGTGACCGCCGGAGTCGCTTTCTTGGCGGCCGGGATCATCTTCACATCGCAAGGTCAGGTTCGCAACATCACGACCGGCGCATCGCTCTGGCTTTCTGGCGCAGTCGGCCTCGGCTGTGGCGCGGGGCAGATCCCGCTGGCGGCAATGGCCTCGCTGATGGTGATCCTCGTGCTGCTGCTTCTGCGCCAAGTCGAACGCTGGCTCGGCTGGCACGATTAGGACGAAGTGCGCGGCTGGCGCTATTTCGCGTCCCGGCGCCGCTACATTATGGTCACGATAGGGCGCAGTTCGGCTCGGGACTTCGGTAACGGGGGCGTCCCGGTCAAGGCGCATTGCACAACGCCGCTAGTCCCGCAGCGGCGAGAGATTGAAGCACTGGTCATAGCGCTTTTGGCTTTGTTGGGGCCGTTACTTGAGGGCCTTGGGGCACATGCTTCGGTCCGTGGTCAGCGCGATGGCTGCCAACAAGATGCTGGCTCGATGCAATTTCGATGTGCCCATCTCATGATCGTGCTTGGCCCGAAATTCTATGAGAGCTGCCGAAACGGCTCCGAGGGACGATCAGCCATTGCTCGGCGTGGGATGTCTCTTCGTGACGGTCGGCGCAAGCCCGCTGCTGTCATGATCGAAAGGGCCCTGACGATCATCCCGATCGATTAGATCGCTGCCGTTTTGCATCGGGCAGCGAACATTCAGTCTCGGCCATGGCACAATATCCGCCGCTCCCAATCCCACCAGCCCCTGCAAAAACGCAGGCTTGCTGCGCAATAATATGATAAGGAGCGGCAGCTTGACGCATCCCTATTACGGCCCGGCGACCTAATTCGTCCAGCATCGCCATTTCGGCGTATTCACAGGAGCGACACATGATCCGCAGAACTTTCCTCTCGATCACCGCCGCGACGCTTGTAGCAACCTCGGCCTATGCCGAGAGCCACTCGATGGAGGCCATGGATATCGTCGATACGGCAGCCGGTGCCGAGAACTTCTCGACCCTCATCGCCGCGGTCGAGGCGGCCGGTCTGGTAGAGACACTGAAGGGCGAAGGCCCCTTCACCGTCTTCGCGCCGACCGACGAGGCCTTCGCCGCGCTGCCCGAGGGCACCGTTGACGAGTTGCTGATGCCCGAAAATATGGAGCGGCTCACCGCCATCCTGACCTACCACGTTGTGCCTGGCGCGGTGATGTCGGGCGACCTCACCGACGGCATGGAAGCCGAGACGGTTGAGGGCGGCATGGTCACGATCGGCACCGAAGGTGGCGTGATGGTGAACGATGCCAACGTCGTGACCGCCGACATCGAGGCCTCGAACGGCGTGATCCACGCCATCGACACGGTTCTCATGCCGGACATGTGACATTCAAGCGGGAGGCGGCTTGAACCGCCTCCCGTCGTCCGGTCTGACACGCGCATCGTCGAAGCGGCGATCCTGTCTTTAACCGCGCCAACCGTTGAACAGGTATTGAAGAGAGGATCACCATGACCCGCATGACCGCCAAGGATTTCGACCAGGATCTGCTCGATCTCTACGACTTCTACGCCCATGGAAAGATCACCAAGCGCGAGTTTCTCGATCGTGCCGGCAAATGGGCCGTGGGCGGACTGACCGCAGCCGCCTTGCTCAACATGCTGAGCCCGAACTACGCGCTGGCCGAACAGGTCTCGTTCAACGATCCCGACATCACCGCCGAATACATCACCTACCCATCGCCTAACGGGCATGGCGAGGTGCGCGGTTATCTGGTGCGGCCAAGCGCCGCCGAGGGCCATTTGCCGGCCGTGCTCGTGGTCCACGAGAACCGTGGCCTGAACCCCTATATCGAGGACGTCGCACGCCGCCTGGCCAAGGCCGGGTTCATGGCACTGGCGCCCGACGGGCTCTCAAGCGTCGGCGGTTACCCCGGCAACGATGCCGAGGGCCGCGAGCTGCAAAGCTCGGTCGATGGCGAAAAGCTGATGAACGACTTCTTCGCCGGCTTCGAGCACCTGATGGCGCGCGGCGACTCGACCGGCAAGGTCGGCGCGGTCGGGTTCTGCTACGGTGGCGGCGTGTGCAACGCACTGGCCGTGGCCTATCCCGAGATGGCAGCGTCGGTGCCGTTCTATGGCCGCCAACCAGCGGCTGCGGACGTTTCGAAGATCCAGGCGCCGCTGCTGCTGCACTACGCGGCGCTCGATGACCGGATCAACGAAGGCTGGCCGGCCTACGAGAAAGCGCTGATCGAGAACGAAAAGATCTTCGAGGCCCACATCTACCCAGACGTGAACCATGGCTTTCACAACGACTCCACCCCGCGCTACGACGAGAAGGCCGCCGAACTGGCTTGGGATCGAACCATCGCGTGGTTCAACACCTACCTCGCGTCTTGAGGAGCCGCTGGCGTTCGACGTCATCCGGTCGGGAAGAACCTCAAGCGATAGCCCCTGAAAGACCGGGAGCCTTTTCGTCCATCAACCTCAGCTCGCCTCTTCGAGCATCCGCACCTTCCGCTCAGCCGGCCTGAAGCGCGCCCTGACATGGACGACGGCTTCCGGTCAGCTGCGCTGCGGCAGAGCTGTGATAGTGAGTGGCCGGTATAAATCGGTCGCTTAATCGCGCCATCTGCTGCACGCGCGAGCTTGGCAATTTGAATAGCCCGGTTCGGTTACGGCACTCAACGGAGCGGGTCGTCCTCAAGTTTCCAAAGCCACGCTATGAGCTGAGATCCGTAGCTGGCTGATCAGAGGGGAAAGTCACGGCCACCACCTCCAAGCCGGGCTGGACCCCCAAGTGCCGCATCACGACCGGAGATGGTTCCGGAATGATATTCGGCGTGATCAACCGACGCGTTGCGACCACGGATTGGCGGGATGGCGAATGAACCGAACGCAAGCAGAGGCCTTCAGCGCGCGCGGCGCTCTTACCGCTCCTCAGTATATGAGCAGCTGCGCGGAGCAGGCTTCCTTCCGCTACGTCGAGTTCTTCCGGTTCCAGGCGATCGAGGACCAAAGCGAGATGCCAATCAGCACGGCCCCGGCCAGCCCGGTGATGACCTCCGGAATGTGAACCAGGGACTGGGCGAACATCACGACCGACAGGGCGATGATCGCGTAGAACGCGCCGTGTTCGAGATACCGATACTGGGTCAGGGTGCCGTTCTCGACGAGCATGATGGTCATCGAGCGGACGAACATCGCGCCTATGCCCAGCCCGATCGCGATCACGAACAGGTTCTGGCTCAGGGCGAAGGCCCCGATCACACCGTCGAAGGAGAACGACGCATCCAGAACCTCAAGATAGAGAAAGGCGCCGAGCCCGCCCTTCGCCCCGGCCGTCACCGCTTCGCGGGAATGGTCGAGAAGCCCTCCGACGACCTCGACGCACAGGAACGTCAGAAGCCCCCAGATGGCCGAGCGAAAGAAGACCTCGCTCTGTGCCTCTTGCAGCTGGCTCGAGAAGGCGAGCACGAGCAGCAGAACGATGGCCACTTCCACCCCGCGGATGGTGGCATACTGCGCCATCTTGCGCTCGAACCACCGCACCCAGTGCACGTCCTTCTCCTTGTCGAAGAAGAAGGACAGGCCGACCATCATCAGGAAGGTGCCGCCGAAGGCGGCGATGGGCAGGTGCGCCTCCTGCATGATGCGGGCGTATTGATCGGGGTCCGACGCGGCGAGAACGACCGCTTCCCAGGGCCCGATCCGCGCGGCGATGACGACGATCAGCAACGGGAACACGATCCGCATGCCGAATACGGCGATGAGGATGCCCCAGGTCAGGAAGCGGTGCTGCCATTCCGGCGTCATCTGTTTCAGCTTGTTGGCATTCACGATCGCATTGTCGAAGGACAGGCTGATCTCGAGCACCGCGAGCACCGCGCAGATCATGAAAACCGTCGCCATTCCGCCCAGGGTGCCGGTCGACTGCCAGCCCAGGGCGGTCCCCAGGACGAGACCGATCGCGGTGACGGCGAAGGCCCAGCGAAAGTGGCGGAGAACGCCCCGCTGCGATGGGCCTGCCCCTCCGGCGGAGGCAGGCGTGCGAGTATGAGACATGAATGAAATCCTGATGAAGGCAGATCGATTTCGATGCCGACATCACGGAAGCGCCGTCACTTCCGCCAGAGGGGCCCGGTCATCGGGTTCGTGCTGCATGCTTAGAGGTATTTCGAGGAGGCGCAAACAGGTCAGGATCGCCGACACGCATCCTGGAGTGGATAAGGCGCTAAGTATGCCTATCTTCGAATGACTGGAGAGATCGGTTGGCCTTCCATAGGCTTCGACGGCCCGGAAATGTCTCGCTCGAGCTCCGGATCACCCTGCATCTGTCTGTCTTTCCTGCGGTGCGGCTCGCTGCGCGTCGAGCATGCGCAGCAGGTGGCTGGCGATCATGACGACCTCCATCGCCTCGTCGGTATCCTCCATGGGCACGCTGGAATGCGAATGCGGGTTCTGTAGGAACCGGCCGCACCGGCAAAGAGGTATAAGGGCCTCGCGCTCGGCCTCCTCCTGCCCCGGCTCCCGCAGCGGCCCGCGTCCTTGGGGAGGGCCCGTCGGATCATAGGCGCTCCCCATGGTCGCTTTCCGGAAACTCGGACCGCCATGCGCAGGTTCGACCCTGCGCATGGCGCCAAACAGTGCTCCCGCGAAATCGTCGCGCATGAAGCGCAGCCGGACCTCCTCGGTGATCGCGAGGGGCAGCCAGCCCGGATCGCTCCCGGGCCGGCTGCTGACGATCTTGTTGTTTTCTTGGCGCTCAGCCGAATGCGAGGGCCGCTCCGGCCAGCGCGGCCATACCGCCAAGACCGCGTGCGATCAGGTCGCCCCGGGGGAACGACCGGAAGAGAGCCTGGCCCGCGGCGACGCCGAGGAGATGCAGCGACAAGGTGGCAAACGCGAAGCCCCCGGCAAATCTCAGGGCCGCCGCCTCACCGAGCTCGGCCCCATGGGCATGCCCATGGAACAGCGCGAAGAACCCGACCAACAGGGCGGAGCCCCAAAGACCAAGACGCAGCGCCAGGGCCACGACCAGCCCGAGCACCACGGTGGAGGCCAGGATCATCGGCTCGACGCCGGGCAGCGGCATCCCGAGAAGGGCGAGGCCGAAACCAGCCAGCATGGCTCCCATGAAGGCGGCCGGAACGGCCCAGAGAGCGCGGTTGCCGAGCCGGCTGGCCCAGAGGCCAACGATGAGCATGGCCAGAACATGATCGGCGCCGAGGAGAGGATGCAGCAGCCCCGCGGTCAGCGAGCCGGAGTCGCCGGAGGGCAGATGTGCCGCGGCCGGGCTGGCCATCGCGACGAGAAGGAGAAGTGAGGCGATACGTTTCATGAAGGTCCCTTTTTCGGTCGACCGCGCACCCCGGAACGGGTCGTGCGCTTGAAGAGGCAAGGAAGCATGCCGGTGTCCGGAAGGCCAGCCGGCTCGGCCAGATCACCCCTGTCACATGCCCGGAAACTCGTATCCAATAATCTGTCTCTTGCAGAATCCACGCTGGACATCTTCGTGGAAGGATACAGCACAACAGACACCGTGACCGCCCTTTTTCCGAAAGACCTGAAACTCTATTTGGAACGGCAAGGCAGAAGGCCCCAGCTGCATCGGAGAGACCATGGCGAAGAAACTGCCATCCCCCTGCATCGACGTCTGCAAGTTCCGCCGCGAAGGTCATTGCATCGGTTGCTCGATGACCAAGGCCCAGAAGAAAATGTTCAAGACGCTGAAGAAACCCGAGCACCGTGAGGCTTTTGTAACCATGCTGGTGCATCAGCAGAACGACTTGGGCCGGTTCCGGCACTGGGCACCGGCCTATCTGAAGAAATGCGCAAAGAAGGGCGTGACGCCGCCCCTTGCGACCTGATCGCAATGTCCTGAAGCGGGGGCGGCGGCGTGAGCCGAGTGCCTCCGAATGCCGGACAAGCCTGCTGCGGTCCGGGTTATTCTGAAACAGAAAGCGGCGCCCCTCGGGCGCCGCTTAATTGTCTCTTCCGCCGTTTTCAGGCAATATGGGCACGCAGCATCCAGGCGAATTTCTCGTGGGTTCGCCCGCGCTCGATGGCAAGATCCTCGGTCAAAGTATCACCGTGATTAGCTGCGAGTTCGCCAAGACCCCCCAGCGTAGCAGCAATGGTCTCCTGCGCTTTCATCAGGATTTCGACCATCTCGCGATCGCTTTGATGACCGTCATGCTCCTCGACCTTTGATCGCTCGAGCATGCCGGCAAGTTTGCCCTCGGCATGCTCGTTCAGGGCACGGATACGCTCGGCAAGATCGTCCTGCGCCTGAAAGTGATCCTCGTAGATTTCCTGGAACAGGCGATGCAATTCACCAAAAGCCATGCCGGTGACGTTCCAGTGGAAGTTCTGGGCGAGCATGGTGGTGACCGCGGTCTCCGCCACGCTCTGGTTCAGCGCCTCGGCGATCTCCTTCCGAGCGTCGGGGCTCAACTCGATGGCAGGCTGTGTCATGACGCAATCCTTTCCAACTTCGGGGATGCCGGATCATCTGTCGCATCCGCCAAACGTGTCAACGCGTCACTATCGGACGCGACACGAGCGACCAGATGAACCAGAGACCGCCGGACCTGCGCTGGCACGCGGCTGTGCAACAGGAACGTGGCACTGGTCAGGTCATCGTCGCGCAGAGCGGCGATCAGGCGCAACAGCCAGCTCTCGTCGAAGGACAGCGCCCGGGCAGTTGGTCGATAGAAGCGGGGAGAGCGGCCAAGCGCTTCACCCAGCGTCCGGATCAGGGCATCGAGCACGGTGTCCGGCGGAATGTCTCGCCGAGTGCCAACCATGGCGCAGGCCTGCGCCAGCTCGATCCGGCTTCGGGACCGGCAACGTAGTGCAGACAGGCGCATCTGGGCCAGCAGCCCCCGGTCCTCGGGCTCCAATGTAGCTCGCTGGTCGCTGTCAGGGACGACGCGGGGGTCGGAGGCGGCGAGGAACATAATTTCATCCAGGTTCAGAGTTGGTCGAGCATCTTGTTTCCCGACGATGTCCATCAGGCATCACGTCGAAAAAGGAGACGGATAGACATTGGCGTCCGCCGCTCCTTCTTCCCGCGCCCCTCATACCCGACCAATATTGTCAGTCAACTTGTTAAATCCGACAAATTTGCTTAGGCATGAGTCGAAACAGGGGCAGAGCATGACCGGATACAACAATTCAGATGCTCCGGAAGAGAGCGCTGCATCTCGCCTTCGCGTGGCGGGTGTCGCGGTCGGCTATGGCGACGCGCCGGTCGTCCGTGATGTTTCCCTCGATGTGCCGGATGGCGCATTGACGGTTCTCGTCGGTCCCAACGGCTCCGGCAAATCGACCCTGATGAAGGCCATGGCCCGCGTCCTGCCGGTCAGCGCGGGCGAGATCAGGCTCGATGGCCGCCTCCTGCGGTCGACCCCGACGCGCGAGGTCGCCCGCCAGCTCGCGCTGCTGCCGCAGGGGCCGATCGCCCCCGAAGGGCTGCGCGTGCGCGAGCTGGTGGCGCAAGGACGCTATCCGCACCAGTCGCTGCTGCGGCAATGGTCACGCGAGGACGCCGAGGCCGTCGATGCCGCGATGCGGGCCGCGGATGTGATCCAGTTCGCCGACCGGCCCGTGTCGGATCTTTCGGGCGGGCAACGGCAACGCTGCTGGATCGCCATGGTGCTCGCGCAGGAGACAGGCATCCTGCTTCTCGACGAGCCGACGACCTTTCTCGACCTCAAGGTCCAGGTCGATCTGATGCGCCTGTTGCGGCGGATCGCGAAGGAAGACGGGCGCAGCCTGGTCGTCGTCCTGCACGAGCTCAATGTCGCGGCCGCCTTCGCCGATCACCTCGTCATGATGAAGGAGGGCTGCATTCTCGCCGAGGGCCACGTGGAGCGCGTCTTCACTGCCGCGAACCTGCGGGAGGTCTTCGGCCTCGAGGCGAACGTGCTGCGCGACCCTGCGAGCGGCCGGCCAGTCTGCGTGCCGGTCGTTACCCCGAACGCGGACGTCATGTCCCGGATCGCCGCGCAATGACGGCGCCTTCGACCCGCCCGGCGTGGCGACGGCTCGGGTTTGCGCCTCTGCTGGGGCTCGCCGCCTTCGCGCTCGTCTTCGCCTGTCATGTCTCGGTCGGGGCGAGGACCATTCCGCTCCCGGTCGTGGCCGAGGCGCTGCTCTCCTACGACGCGTCGGTCTTCGAGCATGTGGTGATCGTCGACCTGCGTCTGCCACGCGCGCTTCTGGCGGCGATGGTCGGCGCCGCGTTGGCGGTATCCGGCGCGCTCATGCAGGGCGTGACGCGCAACCCGCTGGCCGATCCGGGCATCCTCGGGCTGTTGATCGGCGCGTCCTTCGCGGTGGTGCTCGTGGTGGGGGTGTTCGACCTTGCCGCCCCGGCCCTGATCCCGCCGGTCGCGGCCCTCGGCGCGGTCATCGCGGCCATGGCCGTCTGGGGCATCGCCGTGGCCGCGCCGGGCGGGGCGATGCCGCTCAATCTCGTTTTGTCCGGCGCGGCGGTCACGGCGTTTCTCGCCGCGCTCGTGATCATCGCGAACCTGCTCGATGAGCAGAGCTTCGAGCAGCTGCGGGTCTGGATGACCGGATCGCTCGCCGGTGCGCAGGGCGGCGTCATGCTATGGGCCCTGCCGTGGCTCTGTTCCGGCTTCATCGTTGCGCTCGCCATCGCGCGGCAGGTCACGGCGCTCGCCATGGGGGAAGAGACAGCCACGGGGCTGGGACTGAATGTCGGGCGGGTGAAGGCGCTCGCGCTCTTCGCCGTGGTGGCGCTGACCGCGGCCGCCGTGGCCATGGCCGGACCGATGGGCTTCGTCGGCCTCGTGGTGCCGCATGTCGTGCGCCTCTTTGCCGGGCAGGATTACCGGCGGATCGTGCCATGGTCGGCACTCGCGGGCGCGGGCTATCTCCTCGTCGTCGACGTGGCCGCGCGCATGGTGCTGGCCCCCGTCGAGATCTCGACCGGCCTCGTCACCGCCCTTCTCGGCGCGCCGATCTTCGTCTGGCTGGTGAGGGCACGGTTGTGAGCGCGGGGCTGCTCATCCGGCTCGACGGGCCGGTCACCTATGCCCTGCCGGTCCGGGCGCTCGGCCTGCTGGCGGCCCTGCTGAGCCTGATCTGCGCCCTCGTGGTCGCAAGCCTGATGGCCGGCAGCTACCCGCTCGGCGCCGCCGATGTCGCCGCGACCCTCGCCGGGCGGGCACCGTCGGATCTGGCGCAGACGGTGGTCTGGCAGTTCCGCTTTCCGCGCGCCCTCGCCGCGCTTGCCGCCGGTGCGCTGCTGGCCCTGTCGGGCGCGACGCTCCAGAACGTCACGCGCAACCCGCTGGCCGACCCGTCGCTGGTCGGGGTGAGCCAGGGCGCGGGCCTTGCCGTCGTCGCGGCGGTCGTGGCCTGGCCCGAACTGCCGCAGGCGATGCGGCCCCTGCTTGCCTTCGGCGGCGCGCTCGCGGTGGCCGCGCTGATCCAGGGGATCGCCATGCGAAGGTCGGGCGGCGCGACAATGCGCTTCATCCTGACCGGCATCGGCGTTGCGGCCTTCGTCTCCGCGCTGACCTCGGCTTTCCTGACCTATGGGCAGATCGACCTCGCGATCTCGGCGCTTGGCTGGCTGGCGGGCTCCGTCCATGCGGCGGGCTGGGGCGAGGTGGCGGTCCTGGGCGGCGCGCTGCTTTGCCTCGCCCCGGCCCTCGCCGTGGCCTCACGGCCGATGGCGGCGATGCGCATGGGGCCGGAGATGGCGGTGGGGCTCGGGCTGCGGGTCGGTCGGACCCGCATGGCGCTGATCACCCTGTCCGTGGCGCTCGCCGCGGCGGCGGTGGCGATGGTCGGGCCGATCGGTTTCGTCGGCCTCGTCGCGCCGCATCTGGCTCACCGGCTGGCGCGTTGCGGTGTGGGACTCCACCTCGCCCTCTCGGCGGCGGCCGGCGCGCTTCTCGTGGGCGCGGCGGATCTGGCCGGCCGCCTTGCCTTCGCACCGGTCCAGATCCCGGCGGGGCTGGTGACGGCGCTTATCGGCGTGCCGCTCTTCGTATGGCTCCTTCTTCGCACTCAGGCGAGGGCCAGCCTGTGACGAGGATGATGCGACATGGCCAAGCCCCGTTCCCGATCGACGGCGCCGCGTTACGGAATGATGCCGTTGGGACCGATTTCGCGGCGGTCGCCGCGCACCTGCCTCGACTGCGCGATGCCTTCTCGGCCAATCTGCATGCTGGCACTACGCCCCGAGAGGCTCTTCGGCTCGATGCGCCGGACACCGACCTCGTGGACGCATGGCTCACCGCCGAGGCACAGGCGCAGAAGGGGGCCGACGACAAGCTCGCCGCGGCCTATCTGCTGGGCCGGATTGCCTTCGCCATCAGCGAGGTGATTGCGGCCCTTGCGCTGCAAGGCTTGCAACCCGCGCGTCTCGCCCCGGATGCGGTGGCGCTGAGCGCCCGCCGCGCCCTGTGGCAGCTTGATGGGCAAAGCGGCGAGGGCCGCGCCTATGACATCGTGCTTGCGGAGGCCCACCTCGTGCCTTGCGACGCGCCTTCCGCAGAGTTGGGTGCCGCGCTGCCCGATCTGCTTGCCCCGCTGGTGCAATATCTCGTCAATCGCTCCGGCCTGTCGCGGGGGGCGCTGTGGCGGCTCGTCGGCGATGCCCTGTCAGGCGCGCTCCTGATGCAGGGCAAGCATGCCGGGCAAGAGGAAGAGGCCATGGAGATTGCCGAAGCGGTTCTGCGCGATCGCGGGAGCCCGCTCCATTCCCGCCAGACCGGCTTCTTCCGGATCGATCTGCCCGAACAACCCGATATCGCCGAATGGTTCCGGGCACGGGGCGGCTGTTGTCGTTACTACACGACGGAGGGCGGCGCATATTGTTCGACCTGCGTCCTGCGCGATTCCAAAAGCCGCGAGGCGCTGCTGCGCGCCCATCTGCGCCGCAAGCACGGGCTAGAGGAGACGTAATGGCTTCTCCCTACCAGGACGGCCGCGCCTCCCCGCTCGAGCAGGCGCAAGACTAACCACCATGCCCCCTCGTGCCCAGATCCCGGCCTGTCGCCGCCATGCGTGCCCCCGGCCGAGCCCAAAACCCGATCCAGAAAACCCGGAGAAAACCATGCTTCGCCTAACGACGGCCATGTCCACCCTTATCGGCCTTGCAGGGCCGGTATTTGCGCAAGAATACCCCCTGACCATCGAGCACAAGTTCGGAACGACGGTGATCGAGGCGGCGCCCGAGCGCGTGGCTTCGCTCGACTATGCCGGGGCCGACGATCTGCTGGCCCTCGGCATCCAGCCTGTGACGATCCGGCACTGGTATGGCGACTATCCCCGCTCGGTCTGGCCCTGGGCCGAGCCGCTGCTCGAAGGCACCCCGACGATCCTTCGCGGCCAGATCGACTTCGAGGCGATCGCCGCCGCTGAGCCGGAGGTGATCGTTGCCCTGTGGTCTGGTATCACGGCCGAGGAATACGAGCGCCTGAGCTTGATCGCGCCGGTGGTGGCGGTCCCCGAGGGCGTCGGTGACTACGCCCTGCCCTGGGACAAGCGCGCGCGCCTGACCGGCCGGGCCGTCGGACGCGAGGCGGAAGCCGAAGAGCGGATAGAAGCGGTCGAGACCGAGCTTCAGGCAGCGGCCGATGCCCATCCGGACTGGACCGGCAAGACCGCCGCCGTTGCTTATATGTGGAACGGCGACTTGGGCGCCTACACGTCGAACGATGTCCGCCCGCAGCTGCTCGCGGAGCTTGGCTTCGAGACGCCGCAGGCGATCGACGACCTGATCGTCGGCAACGAATTCGCAGTCAACTTCTCCCCCGAAGATCTTTCGCCGATCGATACAGATCTTCTCGTCTGGCTCCCGGAGGAGGGAGACAGGCAGCCGATCCTCGACCTGCCCGCACGCAAGTTCCTCAATGTCGCCCAGGAAGGGGGCGAGATCTTTCTCGACGAGGAGCTGGTCGGCGCGTTCTCGCATGCCTCTCTCCTGTCGATCCCCTACGCTGTGGAACGCCTTGTCCCGTTGATCGAGACCGCTCTCGACGGCGATCCCGCGACGACCGCTGATGCGAACTGAGCGAGAGAAGAGGAGAGGTCTCATGAAGCATCTCGCCACCATGGCCCTGATCGCGGTCGCCGCGCCCGCGGCCGGGCAGGAGGTCCGCACTGTCGTCGACGGCACCGGGGTCGAGGTCACCCTGCCCGCCAACCCGCAGCGGATCGTGTCGCTGCACGACACCTCGCTGACGGTCGCGCTTCTCGAACTGGGGATCGAGCCGGTCGGCTCGCACGGACGGACCCGGGCGGACGGCACGCCCTATATCCGCTCCTCCGCCACGGCCACGGGGATGGATTTCGCCAATTCCGACATCGCGTTCATGGGCAACTTGCCAGCCGATGTGGAGCGCGTCGCCGCGGTCGACCCCGATCTGATCGTGACGACGAGCTGGCAGACAGCCGATCCGGACCAGCTGCGCCGGATCGCGCCGACCTATGTCTTCGACATCGCGACGACCAGTGATTTCGACGTCTATGCCAAGCTGGCCGAGATCACCGGCCGCAACGATCGGCTGGCCGCGCTCGAAGCACGCTATGAGGCGCAGCTCGATCTGGTCCGTGGCCAGGTAGAACCGGAAGAGTTGCGCGTCTCAGTCATTCAAGGGCATGACGGCGAGCTGCTGGTGTGGAACACCTATGGCACGCTCGGCAAGGTGCTGCGCGACGCGGGCTTCGAATTCCCAGAGATCGTCGACGCCATCGAGGGCAACGAGCGTCAGGCATTCTCGGCCGAGATGCTGCCGCGCTTCGATGCGGACATGATCTTCGTCACCTATCGCGCCGACCGCGGCGAAACGGCGGCCGATGCCAAGGCCGCCCTAGACAGCGTCCTACCCTCTTGGTGCGACGCGCTGCATGCCTGCCGCGAAAACCAGGTCGTCTACCTGCCGCGCTCGTTGGCGTCGACCTCGACCTATGACGCGGCCGGCACGCTTGCCTATACCGTCCTGAGCCATATGGGCGGGCGAGAACTGGTGCGGATGCCGAATTGATCCCGGTAAGGGAGGAAGACGCCACTCGGGGAGCGGACGTCGCAGCATGGAGAGGCGGCGCCGCCCTGGCCCAGGGCGTCATTGAGGCTCGAATACCGCACGTGACTTCGGCTTTGGCCATGCTGGGTGTGACCCGCCCAGCATGGTCCTGTCCGCTTCAGTTTCTGTCCATTGAACCCCCCACAAAAATCGGACTACGTAGAATTGGATGACGGCGACTGGTCGACCGGCTCCTAGCTGCAATCTGCCCCCCGTCGCGAACTTCTGCTCCGAGGCCCTGTCATTCGATGCTGCGCGGTAAGCGGATGTCTGATTTTGGAGCGGCCGATACTGTGGCCCCCGTCGTGCGTCCGCAGGACGAAAACTACCGCGCCCATCCTGGCGAGCCGGTCCTTCCACGCTGTCCCGACAGCCGCTAACACAGGTCGGATGATGGCCCACCGCGCCATCGCCTTCGGCCCGACATGGCGTCAGGCGCAGGACACGGGGCCGACATGCTTCTGATCTCGATCTGGCCGATCTTCGCGCTGATCTGCCTCGGACATGCCCTTGTCCGCAGCGGATTTCCGGGGCCGGGCTTCTGGCCCATGGCGGATCGGCTGAACTACTTCCTGCTGTTCCCGGCGCTGCTCGTCTCCAGCCTCGCCGAAGCGCCTGTGGACGATCCCGGATTCCTTAGACTGGGCGGGACCGCGATTGTAACGATCCTGATCGCTGCGGGCTTCGTGGCGCTGTTACCGCGTGTCCGCCCGCTGCCCGCCGCCCGCTTCGGCCCGGTCCTGCAAGGCGTGATCCGGTTCAACACTTATCTCGGGCTTTCCACCCTCGCGTTGCTGTCCGGCGCCCCGGCGATCGAGCGCGCGGCGATATACCTCGCCATCGCGGTGCCGCTCGTGAACCTCCTGTCGATCCTCGCCTTGGGCGAAAAGGGCGGGTCGCTGTCGCTCGTGGCGCGTACGGTGCTGCGGAACCCGCTGATCCTTGCTTGCCTTAGCGGCTTCGGGTTGGCGCTGAGCGGGATCGGCCTGCCGCTCGGGACGGGCAACTTCGTGGCGCTGATGGGGCAGGCCAGCCTGCCGCTGGGGCTGCTCTGCGTCGGTGCGGCCCTGACGCCCACTTCGCTGCGCGGGGATTGGGCTGCCTTGGCGGGCATCGGCGCGGCGCGGCTGCTCGCCATGCCGGTCCTCGCCGGGGCGGTGGGTCATGCCTTCGGACTGTCTGAGGTCGAGATCATGGTGCTCGTCGTGTTCTCAGCGGTGCCCACAGCCCCGACCGCCTATGCACTGACGCGCCAGATGAACGGGGACGCGACCCTGATGGCCGGCATCGTGACGACCCAAACGCTGGCTGTGATCGCGACCTTACCGCTCGTGCTACTGGTCATCGGGGTACAGTGAGGGGTGCGCCCGATCCTCGCCGCCATAAGGCCACTGCAGGCCGGTCGCCATCACGCCAACAAGCGCTTATAAGACAACCTTCATCACATTCTCCGATCAAAACTTGACGATCCACAAACCTTACCCAAAGAAGATTATCGACACTGCGAAAACAACTTGAAGGCATCAGATGCTGTGGTTTCAGGGGCACTGCGGACCGGCTCGACCGCAAGGCGGTGCAGGCTACCGCATCGGGGCAACCCATCGGATACCTTCCGAGGCATTTGGCTGATGACTTCCATACCGCAATGAGGGCAAACGGCACTGTGAGAGCGGCCGCGGATGGGAAGATATGCGGTGGCAGGCTGCACCTTGGAACTGGCGAGAAACAGAATTGCCGGGTCAAGGTTTTCATGAAATGGCCCCTGGAAGGGGAAGTCCGTTGAGTGCCACCGCTACGTCGACTGGTCGGCTGGAGATGCAAGCGCATATGCTTTCAAACTGCGTCCGAAACGGCCTCGTGCAGACAGCGAGGCGCAGAGGAAATGATTGAAACGGGCAGGGTCGCATTTATTGCCGGGGCTTCCATCGCCGTAGGAGGAATAATCGTCTATCTGGGCGGTCTCGGCATGACATGTCCGTTCGCCTTGATGGCTATCGGGCCGCTCCTGGTGACAGGCTTCCATCTATCTTTGCAACCTCTGTTTCGAGGCCATCGGACGCAGCCCTACAGGCCACCTGTTGTCTTCGCGGGTGCGATCGTCTTTCCTGTCCTGGGGGCCGCGATCTTGCATTGGCGCCTCTGCGACCCGCTGATTGCCATGACCCTGCTGACGCTAGGGCCTGCTATCGCCCTGGGACAAAGCTGGAGCCAAGATGAAGGATGACCGCTGACCGACCATTACCCGCCGAACAAACTGCGACCAGGGAAGCTGCGATTGAAGTAGCCGAATGTATCGCCGAAACCCTTGATCTGTCGCTGAGCGATCGCCTCTATATCGCTTTGGCCTTGGAAGCGAGCGCAGGAAAAGCCAGTTCAAATCCTGAATATGCCCTCTTGGCATGCATGGTGGCTTCGCAGATGAGGGAAGAAAACTGACGACCGGACGGCTCTGGAGGCCATCGCGTGCTGCGCTTTCGATTGACGTCCTCGACCGCTCCCGCGCCGATCGGGTCTGGCCGATCACGGTGCTGAACTGTCCGTGGCGCTGCCTTCTGTTTTCGAGGGGCGGAAACTGTGAAAGCGTCGAGGGCGACGATAGTTGAGACGTGACGTGCCGCCCGTTACAGACCGTAACGCTCCAGTAGTTTTGCGATCTGCCGGTCCTGCTCGGCATCCGGCAACAATCGGGCTGCCGGCTCCCGCCGACCGCCGCGCCGTCTCCGCAGGCCCAGTGAACGAGTTTTGACTGCGCCGCTCCACGTTCCCGGCGCGGGCCAACCAGTCCCGGTCGCGGCAAAAATGCGCTGCGTCCACCAATCACAGCTTCTCTCGCCGTAGGAGCGCTATTCTGGCCGCCGACCTCGAGTTCCATTAAGCGCTCGGCCGCAGGGCCGAGCACCTCGCGCAGAAGATCTACGTCGCCGTTCTTCTCGACGAGCTCTCTCAGGTTCCTCATGGGTTTGATCATCGAAGTATTCCCTCGGTTCAGGCTGGCTCTCACAACCCGACCCTACCGAAGAACCGATGGTCGCCTCAGCTACACCACTCCGTGGGATACGATTTAGACCGGCAAATCCCCTACAGGATGTACGTTTTGCTTTTCATGTGCCCAAGAGTGTAGGCGCCTTGCGCTTACACTCCTGATAATCGTGGGTTGCCGAGCGGAGCAGAAATTCAGTTCAGGCGCGTCTAAACTTCTCCCCCATACCGGTCGAACATACCTATTCCAAAGATGTGCAATACCATGCAACAGGATAGGTATATCCAACGCGATCAAGCCGGGCATCGTGCCGGCGTGACTTAGTCCTCTCGGGAGGTGAGGAGTGAGCCACATGCATTATGGGCCCAATGCGCCACCGGCTTGCGCCGATGTGGCCAGAAAAAAGTCCAGATGTTTGGGAGGGGTAGGCTCAGAGCTGACAGATCAGCTCTGAGCCTTTCACCGGGCTTTACCATCCCGGTGAACCTACCGCCGATGGCAGGTCGGCCCGCAGACCTTCAAGGGACATATCATAGGGGGTACCGGGTCGGCGGTGACCCGCAGAACCCCAGCTGTCATGCCCTCGCCTCCATTCCATCCCACCGAACCGGCTGACCATATGCGCGGCACCGGCGACCGCTAGAGGCGAGAGTTGCAACAAGCCAGGGCGCACTCGCCTCCCAAGAGCGGCGTGTTCGCTGCTTGACGGTTGTCTTCCATGGCAAACGGAGGAGGCCCATAAGCTCAGGCCGCCTCAAGCTGCCGCGCCTCAGCCCGGATGTTCAGGTAGTTGCCGCCGAGGATCAGCGTGGCGCCGATCAGCATCAGCGGCCCGATGGGTTCGCCGTAGAGCACCAGCCCGACCACCGCGATGACCGGCAGGCGAAGGAAGTCGAACGGCATCACCAAGGTTGCGGGCGCAAGACGCAGCGCGTTGGCGATGCAGAAATGCGCGCCCAGCCCGGCCGCGGCGATCACGCCGATCCAGGGCAGGGCCGCCTGCGAGGGGGCGGCGATATCGCCGTCGAACCCGGCGCAGGCAAAGCCGAGTACGGTCTGGCTCGCGGTCATCCACCACAGGATTGAGGCCCCCGGGGCCTCCGCGGTGAGGCGCCGGGTCAGCATGTAGGTGAAGGCGAAGCCCACGGCGCAGCCCGCTGCCGCCAAAAGCGCGGGGCTGAGCGGTGCGGCACCGGGACGCGCGACCATCACGATCCCGATAAAGCCGAGGATTGCCGCGATGGCGCGCGGCCGTGTCAGTCTTTCGCCCAGGATCAGCGGTGACAGCACCAGCACCCAGAGCGGTGCGGTGAACTCGAAGGCGAAGACCTGCGCCAACGGCAGCGCAGCGAGCGCGTAGAACCACAGGTTCTGGGCGCTGAAATGGGCGATGTTGCGCGCCAGATGGAGGCCGGGGCGGCGTGGTGTCACCTCGTGCCAGCGGCGCCCAAAGCTCAGGACGAGGGCGACGATCACCATGCCGATCAGTGACCGCCAAGTCATGATCTCGAAGGTGTCGAGCTCGATCGACACAGCCCGGCCCGCTACCGCCATCGAGGTAAAGGCCGTGACCGCCCCCATCATCCACAGGGCGGCATAGAGCGGCGCGGTGCCCGGTAGCCGAGCGATGCTTGGGGTCATTTCTGCGTGCTCCTCAACCGCAGCCTGGGTCCTCGGGCTGCACTAGCGCAGGCCGTGGGGCTTTCCCAGCTCCGCAACCTCGGGCACTGGGGACAAGACCGTCATCGCCGTTCAGCACCAGCCACAATTAGTGAACAACGATCGCTCGCTTATCTGCCCCAGCAGCCAGACGAGACGGAGCCCGCTCACGAAACCGGTGACCACGCCAACCGGCAGTTTCTTCGGGGCCATCAGGATGCGGGCAACAAGGTCCCCCAGATCAGTACTATCGCGCCAAGCAGCGCCGACAGCGGCAGCAGCCGGGGCGATCACGGAGCCAGCGCCTGTTGGTTACACCTCACCGTATCCCGTTTCCCCCGCGTCGCCTGCGGAAGCCAGTGGGATCCATCGTGAGGCGGGATGCCATGCTGCGCCCGCGAAGAGCATGGCGCGATCTGCACACAACGTCTGTTGTCACGGGAGCCTTTGAAAGTTTTGCGTATCGGTGCCTGCCAAGACCGTATTGGGCGGCCAGCCTCAAAAACGGTGAGGCGGGTGTCATTCAGACTATCAATCGTCGGAGGGGTAAGCCGCCCAAAGACGGCCGCTCCCAGGACGGAACAGGGGCGCGACCTAACCCTAGCGCGCAGACAGCACTGCTCACGAATGCCAAGGGGGGCCGGCCTCCCCCCTTGCGGATCAGAGGAGAGGCCGGGGCAGTTCCGGCATGGAACAGGAAGAAACCTACCCGACGCATGGCGATTGGCAAGGCGGGCGAGAAGGCACACCGCGCGATTCATGCGGCGTAGACCCTTGCGGTCGCTTGCACGAGGTGCCTCTTTGCCGTCCCTCCCACGGAGGCCGATCAATGCAGGAGCCGGATCCTTTTGTCTTGCCAGCTGTTCGGCAGGAGATCCTGCAACCGGAGATACCGAGATGCCCACCAAGATTACCGTCTTGTTCTATTCCACCTACGGCACCAACCACGGTGTCGCGCTTGAAGCGGCTCGGGCAGCGGAAGCTGCTGGCGCCGAAGTACGCGTGCGCCGTTGCCGAGAGACGGCCCCGGCCGAGGTGGTGAATGGCCAAGATGCTTGGCGCGAGCAACTCGAGCGGATGAAAGACATTCCCGAAGTATCGTTGGATGACATGGAATGGGCGGACGGCTACTTCATCTCCGTTCCAACCCGCTTCGGTGTACCCGCCAGCCAGTTCCGGGCGTTCGTCGACACACTGGGGCCACTCTGGCAATCGGGCGCACTGGCAAACAAGGCCGTGACCGCGACTACATCCGCACAGAACCCACATGGCGGGCAGGAGACGACGATCCAATCGATTTACGTCACCGCCATGCACTGGGGGGCTGTGATCGTGCCACCAGGCTATTCGGACCCAATCAAGTTTGAAGACGGCGGCAACCCCTACGGCTATTCCTGCACGCCCGGCCTGCTGGACGAAACGGGCAAGAAATCCGTGGCGTTTCAAGCGCAGCGACTAGTGAAATACGCCGAGAAGCTGATGCGATGAGGGGCGCGTCCTGAAGCAGGATGAGCTGGCTCGCCTCTCGTGGTTAATTCGCTCGACTGAATAGGCGCCTGCGCCTCCGAGGCGGCGAGCACAACTGCCTCAATGGTTTATACTTCTTCTGGGCGCAGGCGCGGTCCGTTGATCCTTGTCCTGAACGCGAAGGGGCTTCACGGCTCGCATGACCCGATGCGCTGAGCCTGATCCCGCTCGATATTACGCCACCAGAGGAATAAAAGCAGCGACGTGGCGATGATGATTCCGGGAACTTCAGCGAAAACCATCATCGCCGTGCCCCGAAGATCCAGGCGCAAGAGCGGGGAACAGAGGGCCGCATCGGCATCGGAATGATGTTGCTCTTGTAGGTTTTGCACCTCATGGGCGTCCCTAGCGAGGGGGGCTCCATGTCAACGGGGGCAGCTATCAACGTTTCCAGCCTTGGATAGCTCCCCCCCGGAACTCAGTCCGCGCTGTCGATCCCTATAACGAGGCTCCAACCAGACTGGTCTTTGTTGAGTAGACGCCAGCGACAAATCCTGCTCTCGGCAAGAAGATGACCGATCACGCTTAGGCTGGAAATCCATGGGGGTCGTGCAGCCGCTAACGTACTCGATATCCCTCAGGTCGCTTGGCCGGTTCCGGATCGATCTCTCGTCACGTCTTCCAAGACGTCTCACCGCCAAGCCGGGCCATAGGGATGGGTATTACTTCGCGGCTCAGGACTGACTGTGGTTTAGTGTGCGAGGTGATGGTTGAAAAACCACGCTCAGTCTCAGTGTGAATAGGATGGGCATCGAGATGAAAGGTCGTGGTGGAGTTGCCGACTTCAACCAAATCTCACGCCCCCCCGGATCAGGCCCGACAAATCTCTTTCCAGTCAGCATGAGAAGCAGAGCGAAGACTACTGCCAGCGCGCCGCCGTTTCCTTGCCGCTAGGACGCCCCCGGCGGTAACGGCCGGCCAAGGAAATCTCTCGACACTTGGCCGGCCGCTTGTCGAACGGACTGGCGCATCAGATCGACGTTCGACCCCTACTCGCAACCATGTCCACTCGTACCTCCTGACCGTAGCACGGGCTTCGCCGTCTCCCTTTGATCTTGATCAAAGAATTTATCAGGAGCACTACATCGTTGGGCAAGCCGGAGCCCACCTCTCAGGACGAAGGGGAGGCAGGGAACGAACCGACGGACTCGACATCGTAGTCCCGACAGGCGGTCATGATCGTGTCGTCATCGATTGGTGCGTCGGGATCCTTGGAGTCATCAGGTGCCGTGGAGATGGCCCGGTAGAATTCCCCATGCCGAGGTGTTGTGAAGAGGAGGTAGTGCGCTGTGTCGCTTTCGACCCGGAAGCCGTGGACCGCGCCAGGAGCGAAATGAACGAAGGCCCCCGCAGCGGCCATCCGGCAAGGCGAACGTTCGAGGAAGACAGACAGCACTCCCTCGATCACATAGAGGGACTCGACGTCGGCGGGATGCCGGTGCAGCGGCACAGTCTCGCCGCAGCGCGCAGTTTCGTCGATCAAGGCAAAGGCGCCGCCCGTCGTGCCGCCTGTGGCGAGGAAATGGGTGCGTGTTCTGCCGGAGTGCCGCAGTTCGGCCCGACCGGGCTCAAGGAAGTAGGCGCCGAGGGCTTGGTCCTGATCCAACATCATGGCCATGGATGTCACTCCTTGAACGGCCCTTCTGGATGACGCACGGCCACCCTGCATCGGGTTTCGATCAGAAGGAAATCATAGCACGAGCTGGATGGGGACAATGCTCCGGATGCGACACCCTGCTGTCGGGAGAATGCAGCGAATGGGAGGTCCATGCTGCCCCAGCTCCTGCCCCGTGCCCCATCCCAGATCCAGAAAGAGATACAGGGCCCCCGCCTTCACTACCGAAAGGTGGCGAGGGAGTGGGCGGATGCGCGGCATGCTCCACATCGTTTGCTCAAGTCCCAAACCTAACAGACTTTACGTCACCTTACTCCTGTATTACGTAGGTTACGTACCTTTCACATAGGCATGCGTAATGACATCTCTCCTACATGTGCCCCGCGTCGAGGATGCCACCCGCATTGCCTCACTGCTGACCCCTGATCCGCTTACGGGCTCGCTGGCCGGCTTGTTTCTCGCAGCGCCGCGGCGAACGGGGAAGACTACCTTCTTGAGATCGGATCTCATCCCGCATCTCGATAGCAAGGGCTATGCCGTCATCTATGTCGACCTGTGGTCCGATCGGTCCGCCGATCCGGCCGACCTCATCATCTCTCGGATCAAGATCGCGCTGGAGCAGCATGACGGCCTGATCTCGCGCATGAGAAAAAAGAGCCCTGTCAACCGGGTCGGCGTGCTGGGCTTCTCTGTCGGGCTGAAGGAGAGTGGACCTTGGTCAGGCACGATCGCCGAGGCCCTCGAAGATCTGATAAAAGCGACGGACAAGGACCTGGTCGTCATCATCGACGAGGCGCAGCAGGCGGTCGAAACCGATGCCGGGCTCAACGCCATGTTCGCATTGAAGGCCGCACGGGACGCAATCAACCAAGCACCGGGCGATCGGCACCTTTACCTTCTGATGACCGGTTCGCACCGCGACAAGCTGTCGACCCTCGTACAGAACCGGCAGGCCCCGTTCTTCGGCGGCATCGTGAGACCCTTTCCGCCGCTTGGATCCTCCTACATTGCCAGCATGGTCGCGCGCGTGAACGAGTCCCTTGCCGACAGCGCGAAGCTCGCTCCAGAAGATCTCGAAGCGGCTTTCGAGGTCGTCGGGCGGCGACCGGAGTTGCTGACCGACTGCCTGCGCGACTTGATCTTCGCGCCGGAGGGTGCCGGGCCGGAAGCACTGAGACGCATTGCATCCGAACGCAAGGTTCAGACCGAGATCGACACGCTTTCCGAGATCGCCTCCATGACCCCTCTTCAGCAGGGGATCTTGCGGATCATGGCGAGGAAGGGGCTGGCATTCCAGCCGTTCTCGGAGGAAACGCGCGAAGCCCTGAAGGATGCCCATCGCGGTCGAATGCCCGCCGTGACGACGGTCCAGACGGCCCTGTTGGCGCTGCGGGAGAAGGGCTTCGTCTGGCGTCGGGAGTATGGCCAGTACATTCTCGACAATGCGGACATCGCGGTCGCCCTGGCCCGATCGGACGGCGACAGACCAGGGGTTGTCGGCCTTCAACCCTTCAATCTGATAGTTGAACGTCATGCCGCAGCGTCAGGTTGCCCTCCTGTCTTTTGCGAACGGAAGAGAGAGGCGGAGCGGAAAGGTTCTCCCAGCGGTATCACCGTCGTCCGCCTTCTTGAAGGGTAGCAGCAATCGGGGGAGGTCGACCACGGGAATGCCCGAAAATAGCTAGCATACTTCCGTCCGCCCCGTTGCCATTTCTACCAGGTTTCGTGCAGTATTCGTATGATCGAGCGAGATGCCGCCCTTGTCGCCATCTTGGGCCTTGCACTGGTCTCGCTCGGTCACCCCTGTAACGGGCTATTGCCGGGCGATTAGATAGTCACCTTCGGCAAGTCAGGGCAAAGCATTTACACGACCAGCTCTTGCCATACGCTTTGCCGGCGAGTTGGTACTTTTCAAAGATGGCAAAATTCCCGATCGAGGCTAGGTCACGGTCATGCTTTGCCCAAAAATGCTCGCGCAGATTATTAGCTTTTATCGCGATATATCAACAAAGGGCGCCGGCCCCATGATAATGCCTTCTCGCCGAGAGAGATCTTCAAATAAACACAACCTGTCTATCGCAGGTTGACCCCGACATGGTCGGTGGATCCGTGCCTTAGCCAACATCTTTGCCAAGCCAAAAAGCTGAGAAGAATGCGATGCAGCCAGCTTACCCATCCAGGTGACCTAAACCTATGGCACTCATAGGATCTTACTCTAGCGTCCGCCATCTTGTTGCCGCAATTGGATGTGGGTGTGACCTGTACGAAAGAATAACAAGCATGAGGCAGGACGCGTAACCCGTTGTTCGGCGAGTGATCAAACAGGGTCGGCGTTTGGATATCAGGGCGTGACAGGGCTATGAGCATTTCCTACGCCATGCAGACCGGCGTGAGCGGTCTGCGGGCGAATTCGACGGCGGTGGGCCGGATTTCGGAGAACATCGCAAACGCCAACACCGACGGCTATCGGCGCAGCTTCGTGCAAATGGTCACCACCAGCACGCTGAGCCAGAACGGCACGGTCGCCCCTTCGGGCGTACGGGCGGTGCAGGGCTCCGAGATCTCGACCGAAGGCGCGCTGCGCGCCACTGACCAAGCAACCGACTTGGCAATCGGCGGTCCGGGCTTTTTCGTGGTCTCCAAGCAGCCGAACGAAACCAACGAGGCGAACTTCATGCTGACCCGGGCAGGCTCCTTCCTGCCCGACGAGAACGGCAACCTGCGCAACGCCGCGGGCTATTACCTCGCGGGCTTCCCGTACGATCAAACCGCGAGCCTCGGAATGATTGATCGCAACCAGTTTGGCGATCTCAAGACCGTCAACCTCGGCAGCCTGTCGCAGACCGGCTCTCCCACCGGCGTGATGACGATCAGCGGCAACATCCCGGCCCAGCAGACCGGCCTGGCGACACCGGGCGAGCCCTTCCTGAGCTCGGCGGAGTATTATAGCCCGTTGGGTGCCGCGCAGCGGATGCAGTTCTCCTGGCAGCCTGGCGCGGTCGACAACCAATGGACCCTCAGCTTCAACGGCGCCGACGGCACCCAATACGGCAACGTCACGGTCGATTTCCATGACAGCGGCCCGCTGGCTGGTGCGCCGCGACAATACTCGAACGCAACCACCACCGCCAATCCCCCGGCGAACTTCGCGTTCAATGCCGGAACCGGGGTGGCAGTGTTGACCATCAACAACGGAGCAGTGCCCCAGAACTTGGCAATCAACATTGGCGCGCCCGGGACCTATGACGGCATGACCCAGTTCGCGGGCGACTACTCGCCGCTCAAGATCAGCGCCGACGGCGCCGAGAGCGGGGTGCTGGTGCGGACCGAAATCGACGAGCGAGGCGACGTCTACGGTGTGTTTGACAATGGAAGCCGCAAGCCGCTCTACAACATCCCGCTGGCCGAGGTGGCCAACCCCGACGGCCTGCTCAAGACCGACGGCAACGCCTTCCTGTTGTCACGATCCTCGGGCAAGTTTAGCCTCAACCAAGCGGGCGAGGGTTCGGCCGGGACGCTGACGGCGGGCGCGCTCGAGAGCTCGAACGTCGAGGTGGCTCAGGAACTCACCGACCTGATCAGCACCCAGCGGGCCTATTCCTCGAACGCCAAGATCGTGACCACCGTCGACGAGATGCTCGACGAGACGACCAGACTGAAGCGCTGAAGGGGATTAGGCCAAAAGAGGCAGGACTAGGCGTTCGCGGTCGCTGTCTGGCCGACTAACCAAGTCTCCATGACAACCTCCGTGGCACTTGGCCGTTAAACTCTGGTTTCCTTTGCGATGCTCCGTGCCAAGTCGGATATTGCTTGTCGCTGAGTTACTGGCAGGGTCATCACCATGCCCAGCAGTTGAGCAGCTTGTCGATCGATCATGAGTGTCGGCGAAGTGTCGGATAATTCCAGACCGTCGTAGAAATATGTCACCTGAACATCGAGAGCTCTCGCGATGTCCCAGAGGCGAGAAGCTGCCACGCGGTTCGTTCCGAGCTCGTATTTCTGAATCTGCTGGAACTGCACTCCAACTTTGTCGCCTAGCTGCTGCTGCGTCATGCCTTTGGTCCACCGGCGGTGACGAATGCGATGACCAACGTGGACATCAACGGGATGGCTCATGTTCCTCTCCTCGAACTGCGACTTGGATCATAGCCCTATCGCAGCTGCCTTCGGACGGCAGAGTATGGATCGGGCTGCGATTGTCATCACCTTAGGTGAAACCCGCGCAAAATATGCAAGGCTGGTCTACCGGCGATGTTGCACAAGCAGCCCCGGGCATGACTTCTCCCTTTACCGCCATTCTTCAGCGGACGGCTTCGATCTCGGCCCTGCCAAGGGCCGAGAAGCGGTTCATGATGGCGATGCGGATCTGGATTTCGGTGGTCTGGCGGTCGGGATCTCGTGACATGATCCTCTCGCGGAAGAGCTTCAGGCGGTTTATCTTCCTCGACCCGACTTCGGACGTGGTAGCCTGCCCACTTCTTCCAGAGCGCTCGCTCCAGATGCCGGGTTGCCCGCAGGATCTCGCTTTGCGCGGTGGCAGCGAAGCAGTCTTCCTTGCAGGCCCGGCCATTGCGCCGGATCGGTATGACAGCGTCGGCACCTCGGTCGATGACGGCGCCATGGCATCCTCGTGTATCGCAAGCACCGTCTGCGGTGACCGTGCCGATCGCCTCCTCTGGCGGGATCTGCGCCAGCAGCTCCGGCAGCAAGGGGCTGTCGCCTTGGCGGCTCGAGGTGAACTCGACCGCGCGCACGTCCCCGGTGCCTGCGTCCATGGCAATATGAACCTTCCGCCATTGCCGCCGGCGTGACGGGCCATGCTTGCGGGCCCGCCATTCGCCATCACCCCGGAACGTGATACCGGTGCTGTCGATCAACAGGTTCAGCGACTGCCCGGACGCGCGATATGGGACCTGCACCGCGATCCGCGCCTGCCGGCGGCACAGCGTCGAATAGTCCGGAACCGGCCAATCCAGCCCCGCCATCTGGATCAGGCTCCCGATCAGCCCGACCGCCTGCCGGAGCGGAAGCCCGAAGAGCACTTTCAGGGTGAGGCATGTCTGGATCGCAGCGTCTGAGAAGGTCTCGGGCCGCCCACGCTTGCCGGTCCTGTCAGCGTGCCAGACCATCTCGGGATCGAACCAGACCGACCGCGAGTCGCGCTTGCGCAGCGCCGCGTTGTAGTCGGACCAATTCGTCGTACGATAGCAGGTCGGGGAATGCTTCTGCATGCCCTCGAGCTGACCGTCAGCGCGCGCTCGGTGAATCCCCTTTCACCGATATGTGCAAAAGCGTCCATGCTCACCTCCCCGAGGTTGAAACCGCCGGACTAAAGCCGGGCAAGCCAATACTTCAATCCGCAGCGGCATTACTCGAGAGAGAAGCTTTACAGGAAAACGGCCCGGGAGGTGGAAGCCCGGGCCGTCCTGAGTCACTTGCTCTTGGGTAAAGAGCATTCCATGTTCAAGAACTCTACCACAAAGTTAGCTGCCTGGAACAGGCTCTTTGAACGGCCGCCTTCAACTTAAGGCCACCAAATCCCACCCTTTTGGACAAACACAGCCTGCTTGAACGCTGACTTCGAAGCAGATTGCAGCGAGCAAGATCGCTCACCTCGCTGCTGTGGTCCAAGGTCGGGTCTCAGAGTAATTATCCACTAACGCTATGCTAAACTAGAAGAAAGACTGGTCGCAGGTCGGCTATGATATCATGCGCATCTGGATTTCGCCAAAGGCGCTGATAATGCTGATCTCTGGAAATAGCGCCGATTTGATAGCGATCCCCCAAGAAAACAGGTGCGATGCCCAGTGCAGCCGGACCGTCTCCTGCGCATTTCTTTCGATTCCATGCCGGTGCCGCGGAAAGAAGGGCTAGCCGATTCCTTCTTGGCCAGCCCTTCAAGAGTAGTTCAGACCGGAACGAGATTACTGGGCATTCACCTCGCCATCAGCATTGGCATCCGCATCGGCGGAGCCATCTTCTTGGCCTTCGGCCTCCATATCCGTATCCTGCTCTAGATCGGCATCTTGGGTCTGCTCGTCGCCAGCATCCTCTTCGAGCACCTCGCCTGCTTCCTCACCATCCTGTCCGTCGGAATCCTCACCCTCCTCAATGGACCCTTCAGTCTCCGTATCATTCGGATCGATCGCGGGTTCGTCCTCGTCGACTGCGTCCCGCTCCTCATCGTCGTCCGATGCCGAACGGGATTCGGGATCATCCACCTCAGGGGAGGGAATAGGTTCGATGACCACTACACCGTCAATCACGCCCTCGGGCACCGCAAACATGACGGTCACCGGCGCGCCGTCACGCATCACCGGAGCATCGACATCGGTTATGTCTGGTCCGAAATCAAAGGTGCCGTTGTCGTTGCTCTCGACATGCAACATGGCCATCAACTGAGTTCCGGCAGACAACGCTTCCGGAATGATCACAGCCACATCGGCATTTTCGCCCGCCGTCACCGGGGCATGCCCCAAGGCCTCACCGGCCGTGCCATCGGCAGCAACGGAATGGACCACGATGTAGCCGTCCTGCAGAGCGGTGATGAGCGGGAATGTCACCGTGGTCTGTCCATCCGACATGGACATCTGCATCATCGCGTCTTCGGTGACCACGATCATCGTTTGGTCATCCTGCGCTAGAGCGCCTCCTGCCATCAGGGCGGAGAAGGCGGCCGCGCTTGCAATAGCCTTGATCATTGGAATCTCCATGATGAAACTGCGCGCATAACTCGCCACCGTCGGCTTAGTTCAGCAGGACGCTCACCATGGTCATCGCTGGCGCTGCGCGCTGACCAGCAGCGCGCTCGCCTTGTCGATTGCGGTCTCAAGATCGGTGAAAACGCGCTCCATCGCCCGCGCCGAAGCCTCTCGCTGATCCCGGCCATGGCGGTTGGCCATTTCACGCATCTCGGCCGATGGCCTGACAGCGTGCCCCTGTAGCCGAGTCCGTCTGAACGGCCGCACTGCGAGGCGCCCGCCCAAGCTTGGCACTGCCCAGATCCGCGCCGTTCGACGGCCGGTCATCTCTTTCAGGAGACCAAGTTCGGTCATCTCGTCCAAGAGGGTCAGCGCGGTGCGGATCGACACGCCGATCGTTTCGGCAAGTAGCGCCGAGCTCAGCACCGGTGCGGTCGCAAAGGCCTGGACCGCATCGGCCAGGCGTGAGCGTCCGCCCCTGCCCTTTGAAGCGTCCTGTCCGCGACGAAGCCAGTCGCGTGAAAGCCCGAACCGCCCGAGTTCTGCTTCGAAGACGTGGGCAAGACCGGTGCCTAGATCCATGAGCCCTACTTCGCTCCCCGGCGACCAAGCCAGGAACTGCCGGTGGCTCAACGCGAGCGCTGGCGGCGAGACCCAGTGCGCATCGACCCGACCCGACAAACCCCGCAGGACGTCTTCGAAGTCGGTTCCACGCCCAACCCGGCCCCGCAGACTGCTGTCGACCGCCATGAAAATCAGCCTCTCGACGATCGGGTTGGCACGTTGAGACAGCGCCGCATAGCTGGCTGCCGCCCGCGCCGCAGTCAGGATTGGCATGTCGCCGGGACCCACCCCTGCGAAGATGCCTTCGATCTCGGCGTCATCGAGCCGTTGGCCTTCGATCTCATCGCCCGGATCCATACCGGGCTTCATTCCGGTGCCTGCCGCCCTTTCGAAGCGCCGCACGGTCTGAACAGGCCGCGCCAGGGGATCGCCCGGTGCCTTCAGCACCCGGATCAGGCTCAGCGCCAGTTCCGCGCCGGTCGGATCCGTATCTTGGCTTCCATTTTGCGCGATGCGTGGCAACAGGTCGCCCTCGGAGATCCGGATGCCTTCAAGACCGGCGCACGCCACGGCTTCGGCGAGCGCAAGCTCCGAGCGCCACAGGTTGCCGACCTCGGGCTCGGCCCGGGCCATGGCCTCCAGGCGCGCGGCCAGAACCTCGGCCCGCATGAAGGTCGAGACAGCGCTTCTCGCCTTATCGACGCGGTTAAGGGCCATCAGACAAACCCATGCTATGAGGAAAAATTCTCAGTTTAGATGAGGATGGATGGCCCCATTTTCAATTGTCTCGGTGAAGAGCAGACGTGTTTCATCAGGCCCTCAATGGAAAGCGTTTGGGAAGGTAATCCGTCCAATCCGATCCCGCCCTACGGGCGGAACGGAAGCCTCAGCTTCGTTCCGCGGCCTTGAAGGCAAAGGGACTGGAGCCTGTCCCCTCCCCTCCCCTACCAAGCCGATCAAAGCCGCTCGCCTCTTGCTGGTGTTTTCAAACGACCGTATTCTTCTACCTGCTTGAATTGGAGAAGATGTGATCTGGCAGCCGCATTAGGGCTCGATCAATGGCAATGACCATTTCGCCTGCATTTTTAGGCCGAACCAAAGGATTCAGCATGACCACGTTCCCAAGCCATCGGACCAAGATCAACCGCGCCATGCGGCTGGCCGAGGTTGGCGAGCACAGGTCTACCGCTGAGGCCTTACTTCGTGCCCTCCCCGAAAGCGTGATAGCACGCGTCACTGGGCATGAGCTTGCCGAGCTTCTCGATGCCGTGTGGAAGCTCTCCCGAAACTCCAAGGCAAGTGCGGAAACCGAGCTCGTCAGCAACGGCGGGGTCTGAGATGAGGACACGCAGTCATTCCAGGAGCTGGCGTAACGCCGGCCGCCGCTCCGGCAAAGATCTAGTGCGAAAGAGATCACCATGGACCTCCCCTCCCCTGCCTTCGAACCGACGCCGCGCGAATGGTTCGCCCGGATCGCCGAACATCTGAGCGAGGTGCGGAGCGGCTCGCCATTCCAGGATACGGTCGAGGTCGTGTTGTGCGATGAGACGGCACGCTGATGGCACTCATAGGCTACGCCCGCGTCTCGACCGACCTTCAAGACACTGCGGCACAGCGCCGCGAACTGAAATCGGCAGGCTGCACCGAGATCCACGACGAATTCGCCTCCGGTGCTGCCCGCGCCCGCCCGGTGCTGGCCAAGCTCTTAGCCAGCCTCGGCCGCGGTGATGTGCTGGTCGTGGTGCGCATCGACCGCCTGGCACGCTCGCTGTCGCACCTGCTCGAGGTCATCGAGACGCTGGAAGCCCGCGGCGCGCATTTCCGATCTCTGGGCGATCCGATCGACACGACCTCGCCGCAGGGCAAGTTCACGCTGCAGATCCTCGGCGCGACGGCCGAGTTCGAGCGGGCGCTCATCCGCGAGAGGACAATGGCGGGGCTCGCTTCGGCGCGAGAGAAAGGCCGCGTCGGCGGCAATCCGGGCCTGCGGGACCGCGACCCGGAGGCGATCGCCAGGGTCAGCCGGGCGCGCGACCGCAGCTACTTCGACAAGCTCAACGAGGAAGCCCAGCAATGGCTGCCCGCCGTCCGGCAGTTCCGGCCGCGGCTCCCTTGGGAGGACGTCGTGCGGATCATCAACAGCCGGCATCCAGGCGCGAAGCCTTGGACCGTCGAGCGGCTGCGGCGCGCCGCCGGGCGCTTCGTAACGGATGGGCTGCTGGATCGTGCCGTGCTCGACCGCGCCCCGCCCGCGCAGAAGGACGATCGGCTGCTCGCAATCATAGCGGGCATCAAGAGTTCGGCGCCCGAGATCACACTGCAGCAGATCGCGGCGCGGCTCGAGGCGATGCGTGAGCCGACGCCCCGGGGCCGCTCGAAGTGGGCAACGTCTTCGGTGGCGCACCTGCTGGAACGGGCGCGGCTGGCCGGTCTGCTCGAGCAAATCTGAAGGCTCGGCCGGAACAGTCCGGTCGATGCATATGACGGATGCTACGGGCGTTGATGCTATGCCGAAGTGAGCAATGAGGGCTTTCTCCCCTTCCCTGATAAAGGCGAGCTAGCCAAGTTCTTGAGCGGCCAAACCGTCGACGTGTGGCCGAGCATTGGTACCGTCAAAGTCGCGAAGACCTGCCGCCATCTGCGCGACAGGTCTCGCCGCCGGCTTGGCCGACTTCACCATCAGTGCCAGGCTGGGCCGCGGGCGCGCGGATTAATTCGCAATCACCGTAACGATCACCTCGTCGAGCGCCTCTGTACAGGCGGTCTCGTTGCCGTCTTCGGCCATCTCGCGCGCCTGCTGGAGCGCGGTGCGCGCCTCGATCACCCGCTCCCCGGCATCTCCGGATTCGTCCGCTTCCTCGACGGCCGCAGCCTCTTCGACCTCGTCTTGCACGGGGATCACCGGCTCGCCTTCGTCTGCCTCCGGCGCGGTGCCGGTCTCCTCGTCCTCGTCGGCGGCACCGCTATCTTCTACCGCCTGCGCCTCGCGTGCCCCGGCAACGGCCTGACCGCTCGAGGAGGCGGATATTGCCTGCTTGGCAGCGAGATCGAGCAGGCGCTCGAAATCGTCAATCCGGCCCGCGCAGCCATGCGCAAGTGCCGGCCCGGCAAGGAAGGTGGCGATGACGCCCCCTGCCAAAGTGGTCCTGAGTTTCGTCATGATGGATCTCCCTGTCAGCTTCGAAGCTGGTCGGCGATGGGCAGCCGGCGGATGCGCTTCTTGGTAGCGGCGAAAACTGCGTTGGTGATCGCCGGCACCACCGGCGGTAGACCCGGCTCCCCGACACCCCCGAGCGGACGGTCATAGGCCGCGTCGTCACCGACGAAATGCACGTCGATCCGTTTGGGTGCCTGATCCATCCGCGGTACGAGGTAGGTATCGAAGTTGTCTTGTACCGCGCGGCCCTCGGCAAAGGTCACCTCCGTCATCAGGGCCTGGCCGACGCCCATAATCACCGCGCCCTCCATCTGGCTGCGGATGCGATCGGGGTTCACATGCGCACCGCAGTCGATCGCGATCGACACGCGCGGCACCGTGACGCCGCCATCGACGACCTCGACTTCGGCAGCCACCGCGACATAGGAGACGAAGCTGTAATGCCCGGCGATGCCGAGGCCGCGCCCTTGGGGCATCTCGCGGCCCCATTCGATCCCTTCGGCGGCCGCCTCGACCACTGCCGCCATGCGGCCAGTGTCGATCGGGTAGACATCCGGATTCTCACCGTAGTTCCAGACGTCGCCTTGATTGGTCGGGTCGATCTGACGTGCGGGTCCGATCAACTCCAGCAGGTAGTCTTTCTGATCACGCCCGGCCGCATCTGCGAGTTCGGCGGCGAAGGACTGGATCGCGAAGGCATGCGGGATGTTCGACACCGAGCGGTACCAGCCGATCCGCACATGAGCCTGGGCCTGCGGGTTCTCGGCGCGGATGTTCTCTACAGCCAGCGGCATGTTGAGAAGCCCCATCCCAAGCTCGAAGGGCAGTTTCTGCGCTGGATCGGGCGCAAAGATCGAACCTATGGTCGGCGCCGCCGTTCGATGGCGCCAGGCGATCGTTTTGCCCTCCGCGTCGAGGCCCGCCGACATCTTCTCCACCGAGACGGTGTGGTAATAGCCGTGATGGATGTCATCCTCGCGGGTCCAGGTGAGCTTCACGGGGGCTCCGTCCATCGCCTGGCTGAGAATGCCCGCCTCCAGCACGAAGTCAGGCTTAGACTTGCGGCCGAAGCCGCCGCCCAGCAGCGTCACGTTCACCTTGACCGCGTCCTCGGGCAGCCCGAGCCGCTCGGCCAGCCTGAGCCGCGTCACTTGGGGCGCCTGCACGCAGGCCCAAGCTTCGGCTTTGCCGTCCTTGATCTCGACCACCGCGGCGGGGGGCTCCATCGGCGCCTGCGCCAGATGCGGGATGTAGTATTCCGCCTCCACGGTCTGGGCCGCGCCGGATGCCGCCTCGTCGTAGTCGCCCTCGTCGCGGATCACCTTGCCGCCTGGCGAATTCGCGGCTTGCGACAGGGTCTCGCGGTAGGACTCGCTGTCGTAGTCGGCGTTGGGGCCATCCTCCCACTCGATCTGCAGTGCGTCGCGGCCCTTCATCGCGAGAAAGGTGTTGCGGGCGATCACCGCGACCCCACCTAGCGGCGCGAACTCGGTCGGAAACTCGGCCGGGTCGATTTGCACCACCCTCTCGACACCCTCGATGGCGAGCGCCGCGCTGTCGTCGAGCGAGGCCACCTTGCCTCCATAGACCGGCGGGCGCGCGACCACGGCATAGAGCATGCCGTCGCGCTTCACGTCGATCCCATAAGTCGTGTTGCCGGTGGTGATATCCATGTTGTCGACGAGGCCGATCGAGCCCTTGCCGATATAGCGGAACTCGGACGGGTCCTTGAGCGCGAGGCTGTCGCGCTCGGGCACCTCAAGATCCATCGCCGCCGTAGCCAGTTCGCCATAGCCCAGCGACTTGCCCGAACCCGCATGGCTCACCTTGTGGCCGTCGGCCTTCACCTCGGAGACGTCGACGCCCCACTGTTCGGCAGCAGCCTGTTCCAGCATAGTGCGCGCGGCGGCACCGGCGCGGCGTAGCGGCATGAAGTGGTGCCGCAGGCTGCGCGACCCGTCGGTGTCTTGATTGCCGTATTTCTCTTCGTCGCCTGGAGCCTGATCGACACGGACCTTTTCCCAATCGGCGCCCAGCTCATCGGCCACGACCATGGCAATCGAGGTGCGCACGCCTTGCCCCATCTCCTGACGGTGGCAGGTCACGGTGACCAGGCCGTCCGCGGCAATGGCGATGAAGATCTTCGGATCGTCGCGCCAGCCATTGGGCATCGCATCACGACCGAATTCCGGCTCCTCCTCCTGCGCCCGGCCCGGACGGGGCAGGCCTACGGCCAGCACGAGGGCGCCTGCGCCCATGCCACCCAAGAGGCCCCGGCGGCTTACATTAATGATCGGGGAGTCGCGCATCACTGTGCCTCCGCTTCCTGGTTGCCGGACTTGGCCGCCTTGGCCGACGCGGCCTGCTTCACCGCAGCTCGGATCCGTGGATAGGTGCCGCACCGGCACAGGTTCGCGCTCATCACCGCGTCGATGTCGTCGTCGGTGACGGTGTCATACTGATCCACCAAGGCAGCAGCCTGCATGATCTGGCCCGCCTGGCAGTAGCCGCACTGCGCAACGTTGAGCTCACGCCAAGCCTCCTGCACCGGATGGTTGCCACTCTCTGAAAGCCCTTCGATGGTGGTCACCTCGGCGCCCTCGAGCACGCCGACCGGCGTGATGCAGGCGAATGAGGGTGCGCCGTCGATATGCACAGTGCAGGCGCCGCAGGCGGCGATGCCGCAACCGTATTTGCTGCCGGTGAGCCCCATTTCGTCGCGCAGGACCCACAGCAACGGCGTGTCCTGATCGCCGTCGAACCGACGCTCCTCGCCGTTGATGACTAGTGTGACCATCCCGGATTCCTCCTGTGTCGATCCCGGTCCGGCGCGGCGCCGACCGCTCATGGTCATTGGCGACATGGCACGAATGCCCCCCGGGTCCAGTCACGATCGAGGATTCCCTGTTTCGGTGGCCATTGATGTGGAGACTGGAAGGAACCGCAGCCGCCCTGGAGGAATTGATCGGTGATGACGCGCCACGCGTGACACCGCAGATCTAGAACTCGCCCGAAAAGGACCTGTCCATGAAACTGTCCTCCATCCTTGCGACCGCTGCCCTGTTTTCCGCCCCAGCCTTTGCGCAGGAGATGGAGGGCGACCCTGCTAACGGCGAGACCGAGTTCGCGCGCCAATGCGTGAGCTGCCACGTTGTGGCCGACGAGAGCGGTGAAGTCCTAGCTGGTCGCAACGGTCGGATCGGCCCCAACCTCCATGGTGTAGTCGGCCGCGCCCCCGGATCGGTTAAGGATTTTCGCTACAGCGACGCGCTTGTAGCCTATGGCGCACTTGGTTCCTCGGAGGACAAGACGGGCAAAGCCCCGACCGGCGAGCAGTTCGAAACCGTCGTTTGGGGCCCCGAAAACACCGCAGGCTACCTGCTGGACCCGACCGCCTTCCTGCGCGAGGCGCTCGATGACAACCGTGCCCGCTCCAAGATGGCCTACAAGGTGCGTGACGAACAGGTTGCGGCCGACCTCTATGCTTATCTTGCAACCTTTAGCCCCGACGTCGAGTTCGAGGATGACATGCCCGGAGAGGAAACGTCTGAGAGTGACGATGCAGTGATGGAAGAGATGGACAGCTCTGACGACGAGATGGAGCATTCCGAGGGTGACATGTCGGAGGACGAAGCCGAAACCGAGACGGCGAACTGAACTCGGTGGGTCATCATCCCTCCTCGTCCATAATGGTCGAAGACGCCGTGGCTGCAGGGACCCCGTCTTCTGCAACCACGTCTTTTGCCTTGCCCGCTTCCGAGGTCGAGCCGGCCCTTGCTGCCTTGTCCGGTAGGGGCGGTGTTCTGGCCATGCTGGTCGGGATCGACGGGGCCTTCTACCGGCCACTTGGGTCGCTAATGGCGTTTCCCACCGGCAGCGCGCCCGTGGGAAGCCTGTCTTCGGGTTGCATCGAAGGCGATATCGCCCTGCATGCCGCCGATGTTCTAGCCTCGAAAAAGCCGCGACGTCTACGCTATGGGCGCGGTTCGCCCTTCGTCGATATCCGCCTGCCCTGCGGCAGCGGGCTTGATGTGGTGCTTGTACCTGTCGCATCCGGCCCGCACATCGACGTGCCGCTCGCGGCCCTGCGCAATCGCCGCCTTGTTCGGCTGCGTTTACCTGATCTGCCCGAGGTGGAGATCCGTCCCGAGCCGCGCATGGTGGTGATTGGCACCGGCCCCGAGGCCGAAACCTTCGCCCGACTGGCTGAGACGGCGGGATACCCAAGCGAGCGGCGCGACAGGCTGGTTTTAGAGGAAGTTGATCCCGAGACCGCCGTGGTGCTGTTCTTCCACGACCATGAGCGTGAGACCGACATACTCGACACCGCCTTGCGCTCACCCGCATTCTGGATCGGTGCGCAAGGTAGTCGCACCGTCCAGGCGCGCAGACTTGAAATACTGCGCGCAGCGGGGTGGGATGATGCAGCGATTGCGCGGGTGCATGGGCCAATCGGTCTTATCAAGGGCAGCCGCAATCCCCGCGTGCTCGCCGTCTCGGTGCTGGCCGAGATCGTCGCCGCTGCTCAATAGGTCCGCCGTCGGTCCCATAAAAATCTGTACGACACCAGATCACACTCTTCCTTTCAGCCGTGCCGCGACGTGTACGCAGCCGGAGCCCGGAAGATGGCTAACTCCTTTGGGCGGCGCGCAGTGCCTGAGGAGTGTCAATGTCGAGGAGCAGGCAGGGCTCGGCGCGGCACAGATGCACCATGCCCGAAGCGGCCTCGCGCAGCAGCGCCGCCGCCCCGCGATCGCCGTCAAGAGTCAGAAGTTCAGGCAGCATACCTGCCGGAAAACACGCAGGCACCGAAATCCGTGACCCGTCATGCGCCGCTGCCGGGCAAGCATCGTCACAAGCGCCAAGCACTTCGCGCAGGAAGGCAGGTGTCACCCGTGGCATATCGCCCAAGGTCACCAGCAGACGCTTCGCCCCAAGCGCGTGGGCCCGGCGCGCGCCGGCACGTAGGCTGGCCGAGAGACCACCGCAGGGCTCCGGTGCTAAGGTCTTATATCCCGGCAGCAGTGCCACCACCGCCGGGTCAGTGCAGATTGCCAAGAGCCGGTCAGGGCCCACGTCACGCAATGCACTAGCGGCATGGGCAACCAACGGGCGGCCCTCAAACGGCGCCAGCAACTTATCCGTCCCACCGAAGCGCCGTGATCGGCCTGCAGCCAGCAGCACGCCGACAATCATATCGCACTCCACATTGTCGCTCTTTCGTCCTGCGATTTCTCCTTACCGCCTCCGCCCGTCAAGCAGTCCGCCCGGAACCGATCCTGCCAAATGGTTAGTGCCCGTTTCTCCTTGGGAACCATAAGCCGCTTGCCTACCTGCTTGTGACTTTTCGATCGCCTCGCGCTTGAACCTGATGGCCGGATCCGCTGCTCCTCATCATGGCATCCATGTTTCAGGATTGAGGAAGTGGGCATCCACTGACCACGGAGCTATTCAGTTGTTTAGTGAATGTATTCGACTAAGAACCAAGGTGGTCTCACAAGCATGGCCGGAGGTGCCGGGACCTTCAACGGCCGGATTCTTACGCTTTTTGCCGGCCGCAATGCGAGGGTTCATGTTCGACATTCTTTCGACCACTGGCGTGATCTTCGTCCTGATTGGCGTAGGCTACCTGTCCGTGCGGATGGGCGTGCTCGGCGCGAGCGACACGGCAACGCTGGGCAAATTCGTTGTCAGCTTCGCATTGCCAGCGCTGATCTTCCGAGCGGTAACGCAACGCCCGTTGAGCGAGATTGCCAATCCCGGCTATCTCGCCGCGATGCTCTTTGGCTCGCTCGCGGTTTTCGTGGCGGGATACTGGTGGATGCGGCGTCGGGATCATTCGCCACAGGCCAGCACCTTTCATGCCATGGGTATGTCGTGCGCGAACAGCGGCTTCATCGGTTACCCAGTGCTTCTGATGGCGCTGCCATCCGTGGCTACCTCGGCGCTGGCAATGAACATGGTGGTCGAAAATCTGGTGATGATCCCGCTGGTACTGGTTATGGCCGAGCGGGCGAGCTCGGCTGGACAGGATGGGCACCGCTTGGCACTCATGATCGGGGCGCGGCTGATCCGCAACCCGATCATCCTCGCGCTGGCGCTCGGCATGGCGGTTTCATGGTTCGGCTTGCAGCTGCCCCTGCTGATCGAGCGGTCGGTCGAGACCCTTGCGAACTCCAGCGCTGCGCTGTCGCTGGCGGTGATCGGCGGCACGCTGGCCACCTTGCCGCTTAGTGCAGTGAACGGCTCGGTGATACCGGTGGTAGTTGGCAAGCTGCTGCTGCACCCGCTCGCTGTCGGGCTGGGGCTCGCTGCGATGGCCTCTGCCGGGCTGGGGGTGCGCGACGAGGGCCTCGCGGCTGCGGCGGTTATCATGTCAGCCATGCCAGCAATGGGGATCTACCCGATTCTGGCACAGCGCTTTGGTCAGGAGCGCAGCGCGGCTGTCGCAATGCTGGCGATGACTGCCGCGTCATTCGTGACGATCAGCGTCGTGTTGTGGCTGGCTCTGCCATGATTACCCGGGTCGCGCAGACGTCCAGTTAAAGAGCTATGACAAGATCGAAGTCAGCATCGAGCGCTCGCGGTCGCTGATCATGCCGCGGCTCCAGACATGGCCTCAGGCCGCATCGGTGATCAGCGCCCGGAACGGCGCGCCGAAGCCGGTCCGGGCCGCCTCGCCACGGTCGACATGCGCGTCGCCCAGTACCCACCGGTACGTCGTCAAACCCGCATCCGTGATACCGTTCATGATTTCGGTATCCCTTTCGGCCGAACCAACCGCTTCTGGGCGGCGATGCGGAACGGCGCGTTCGTCGCGCCATAGCCCGCATAGGCGCCGCGCCGTTCGACGATCTCGAAGAACAGCCCACCCGGCGTCGGTCGGGAGTAAAGCTGAAAGAACTCGCCCCCTGCATCCCGGTCATACATGATCTGACCAGCCCGCAAGCGGGCTAGCAGGGCGGGATCCAGATCGAAGCGTGCAGCGAGGTCATCGTAATAGTTCGACGGGATCGGCAGCGGCGCAAAGCCTACCCTCGTCAATGCAGTCGAGGTGGCAAGAATGTCGTCGCAGGCGAAGGCGATGTGCTGCACGGCCGAGTTGAAACTGTCGGCGAGGAAGCGTCCTGCGAAGGTGCGGTGAGTCTCGGCGCCGTTCAATGTCAGCCGCAGCGCGCCTTCGGGCGCCTCGATTGCCTGGCTACGCACCAGCCCGTCGGGGTCGGCGACGTCAACCATCGGGGATTTTGCGAGATCGAAGATCGAAGTGTAGAACAGCGCCCAACTCAGCATCTCATCATAGGCCATGGTCTCGCCCAGATGGTCGATGCGGGTCAGGCCGACATCGTCCCCCCCTGTACCTGATCCTACGTCGGCCTCAGCAACGAACTCGCGCTCCCAGACCCCGGCGAGATCGGCGCTGTCATCGATGAAGTGCATTACCGAGCCGCCGACACCCCGGATCGCTGGAATGTCGGTTTCGCCCGGCCCGACCGGCTGGTTAAAGGGGTTTGCGCCGAGCGCACGTGCTCGCTCCATCGTTGCGGCCGCATCTGACACGCCGATGCCAATGTCGCAGATCCCGGTGCCATGAGTGACGTAGGCGCTGTGCGCGAAGCCGCTCGTCTCGGTATTGACCACAATTCGGATCTTGCCCTGCTGCCACAGCTCGACCGACTTCGTTCGGTGCCGTCCCGTGCGCGCGAAGCCGAGTGCGGCAAGTTGGCGGGTCAGATCGCCGCTTTCGGCAGCTGAAGTTGCAAACTCTATGAACTCGACCCCGGTTGCGGCGATCCGGTCGGGGATGGGGGGCAGGCTCAGCTCGACCCCCGGCTCCTCGCGCCGCACCCGGTCGAGCAGGTGCACCAGCGAGCGGTGCCCGTCGCGGGCCACCGTCTCGGGCCGCCCGCCCCGGAACTGGTCATTGAAGATCTCGAGGCTGACAGGCCCGCGATAACCGGTGGCCATCACCGCGCGCATGAAGGCCGTCACATCGAGATCGCCCTCGCCCGGCATGTTACGGAAGTGGCGCGACCAGTAGAGTAGGTCCATCTCGATCATCGGCGCGTCGGCAAGCTGCACGAAGAAGATCCGGTCGCCTGGAACACGGCGGATCGTCTCGGGGTCAAGCTTGCGGCCGAGCGTGTGAAAGCTGTCGAGGATTAGCCCGACATTGGGATGGTCGGCGCGACGCACCACCTCCCAAGCATCGCGATGATCGTTGACGTGCCGCCCCCAGGCCAGCGCCTCGTAGCCGACGCGCAAGCCGCGCTTCGCCGCCCGCTCGCCCAGTTCACGGAAATCGTCCGCCGCGCGGTCTATGCCACCTATGGCATCGGGCGCCACCGACGAGCAGACCAGCACCAAATCTGTGCCGAGCTGCTGCATCAGGTCGAATTTGCGCTCGGCCCGGTCGAAGGCCTTCACGCGGCGCGAACCGACCAGCCCCTCGAAGTCGCGAAACGGCTGGAAGATCTCGATTCCAAGCCCATGGTCGCGGATCATCGCGCCGATCTCGGCGGGCGAGCCGGCTTCAGCGATGAAATCCTGTTCGAAGATTTCGATGCCGTCGAAGCCCGCCGCCGCGATAGCTTCGAGCTTCTCGCGCAGGTTACCGGGCACCGAGACCGTGGCGATGGAGCGGCGCATGATCAGTCCTCCCTGAGCCGGCTGCGCAGCGCGTCCTCGTCGAGGCTGCGTCCGGTAAAGAGCCGTGAGGCGTGCACCCCCTGGTAAAAGTAGAGCTCCCAGCCGGAGATGATCTGCAGGCCCTCGGCTGCCGCATCGGTGAGGAACAGCGTGTCCTCGGGCGTGTAGACCGCGTCGAAGGCCCAGGCCGCGCCCGCCATCGCCGCGCGCGGCAGCGGCGTGCCGGGATAGCCGTCCATACCGAGCGGCGTACAGTTGATCAGCCCGTCGCATCCCCGCGCCGCCGCCTCGGCGTCGCCCGCCACCTCGACCGTCATCGCCGGCGCCGCGGCGCGGAGCTCGACCGCCAGCGTCTCGGCCTTGGCGCGATCGCGATCCACCAGCCGCAGCGTAGTCGCGCCCAGTCCGGCAAGGCCAAAGGCTACGGCCCGGCCGACGCCGCCGGTACCGATCATCAGCACCGTGCCCGGCGCGGCCTTGGCGCGCACCCGCTCGTAGGCGGCCTTGAAGCCGGTGAAATCGGTGTTGTGTCCCTTGGGACCCTCGGGTTCGAACAGCACAGTGTTGACAGCCCCGATGGCGCGCACCAGCGGATCGTCGACCGTCACCTTGCGCGCCGCCACCTCCTTGTAGGGATAAGTGACGTTGATGCCGCGCCGGGTGGCGGCGCAGTCCGCGAATACCGCGTCGAAGCTCTGCCCAAGATCGGCGGGGATCAGGCGATCATAGACGGTCGGTATCCCCAGCATCTCGCCGGCGATGCGATGCAGCAGCGGCGAGCGCGAGGCGCGGATGTTATCGCCGATCAGCCCAAGTCGGAGCGTGTCGCCTGGCATGGTATGGTCCCTTGGCATGTCAGACCCCGTCGCCCCGGGCCCGCGCGGTGCCGAAGCGAGCGCGCAACCCGGTCCAGAGCGGGGTCTGGCTGATGAAGATGAAGACGACGGCGCCGAACAGCACCAGCGACAGCGGGCTGGTGAGGATGCCCATGAACAGCCTTCCCAGATCCTCCTGCTCGGAGATGATCGCCCGGCGCCAGTTCTCGTCGATCAGCCGGCTCAGGATCACGCCGAGAATGACGGGGCCGACCTGGTAGCCGTAGGTCTTGAGCAGGTAGCCGAAGGCGCCGAACAGCAGCATCCAGTAGACGTCGGTGATCGAATTGTTGACTGCGTAGGCGCCGACGATCGACAGCAGCAGGATCAGCGGGATCAGCACCGCGCGCGGCATCTCGACGATCTTGGTGAACAACCGGATGCCGGTCAGGCCGAAGATCAGCATGAAGATGTTGGCCAGCACCAGCGCGCCGGTGATGAACCAGAACATCTGCGGCTGCTCGATCATCAGCATGGGGCCGGGGTTCAGGCCGTGGATGAACATCGCGCCGATGATGATCGCGGTCACCGCGTCGCCGGGGATTCCCAGCGTCAGCATCGGGATGAATGCACCGCCGACAGCGGCGTTGTTGGCGGTCTCGGGCGCAACCAGACCTTCCTGCGCGCCCTCGCCGAACGGGACCTCGGGCTTCTTGGTGACCCGCTTGGCGTGGTCGTAGGCCATCAGCGCGGCGATGTCGCCACCCGTGCCCGGCAGCGCGCCAATGATCACCCCGATCGACGAGGTCTGCAGCGACAGCGGCAGGTATTTCCCAACTGCCCGCCAGGACGGCACGATCCGGCCGATGGTCTGCTTCACCGCCGCCTTGTCGATGTGATGCAGCTGGATCAGCGCCTCGGAGACGCCGAACAGACCGATCATCACGGCGATGAAGGAGATCCCGCCCCACAGCTCGACCATGCCGAAGGTGAAGCGTTCCTCGGCGGTGAGCGGGTCGAGGCCGACCGCGCCGATTAGGAGCCCGAGCGCGCCCGCGAACACCCCCTTGAGCAGGCTCTCGCCCGAGAGCGAGCCGACCAGCAGGATGCCGAGTATGGCCAAGAGCATGTAATCGCGTGGCTGGAAGGTCAGCGCGAACTCCGACACGAAGGGTGCCGCCACCGCCAGCACGCCGATGCCGATGAAGCCGCCGACGAAGGACATGACGGTCGACAGCCCGATCGCCTCACCGGCCTGTCCCTTTTGCGCCAGCGGATAGCCGTCGAGCGCGGTAGCGATCGCCGAAGGCGCGCCGGGGATGTTGAGCAGGATCGCGGTGCGCGAGCCGCCATAGACGCCGCCCATGTAGATGCCGACCATCAGGCACAGCGCCGGGTAGACGTCCCAGGCGAAGGTGAAGGAGATAAGGATCGACACCGCCATGGTCACCGACAGGCCGGGGATGGCGCCCACATAGATGCCCGCGAAGGTGCCAAGCGCGACCAGCCCAAGAAGCTTGAGGTCAAGCCAGGAGATCAGGAAGAATTGCAGCGCTTCGGTCATTGTATGTGACCCCCGGAGAACAGGTGGCCGAGCCAGGCCAGGATCTCGCCCTCGGGCACAAGGCCCGACGGCATCAGCACGGTGAACACCAACCGGAAGATCACATAGACCACGGCCAGCGAGGCCAGCGAGACGCCGAAGGACCACAGCAGGCCCCGGCGGCGCAGCGCATAGATCGATACGGTCAGGAACAGCAGCGATGTCGGCAGGAATCCCAGCGGCTTCAGCAGCAGCGCATAGCCCAGCATCATCGCGAACATCGCCAGGATCACCGGCGGGGCCACGTCCGAGAAGAACCTCAGCGCCGCGCGTTCGCGCAACCTGAGCGTCTTGATCAGGATCGCCACCGAGGTCACCAGCATTGCGAAGGCCGCCGCCATCGGGAACGCCCCGGGCGAGGACAACGCCTCGAAGCCCGAGATCAGGATCGCCTGCCACAGCAGGAAGCCGCTCAACCCGACGAGGACCACCGCGAAGGCGGTCTCACCGGGCATCTTCTTGGATGGATCGTGCATGAATCGCCTCCCTGGCGGGGCATGGACGCGGGAAAGGGAATGTCCGGGCCGGGACGGCCCCGAAAGGGGGGCGGGCCGCGCGCGGCGGCCCGCCGGTCCGCGTTACTCGGGACGCGGGATGTCGAATTCCTCGGGCGAGGCCTTGGCGATGCCAGCGTCGTAGACCAGCCAGCTGGTCACAGACTGCCACTTGTCGAGAAATTCCTGCGCCTCGTCGCCGGAGATGTTCATCACCTGGAAGCCGCGGTCGTCCATCAGCTGCTGGAAATCGGCGTTCTCGACGCCCGCCGCATAGGCCTCAGAGAGCTTGGCGACCACATCGTCGGGTGTGCCCTCTTTGACGAAGACACCGAAGAACGGACCCCAAGGCAAGTAGGTCTCGAAAGCCGGGTAGGCCTCGGTGATCGGCGGCACGTCGGGCAGAGCCTCGTTCGCCTGTGTATCGATCAGCGCCAGTGGTTTGATGCGGCCGGCCTTGATCGCCTCGATCGAGGCGCCGAGCACGGCAGGCATCACGTCGATCGCGCCGCCCTGAAGCGCGGTCAGCGCAGGGCCGTCGCCATCATAGGGCACCGCCGTCACCGGCAGCTCGATCTCGCTTTGGAGCATCGCGGTAACCACCGATGGCAGGCCACCCGGGCCGGTGGAGCCGAACTTCACCTCGTTCGGGTTCTCTTGAATATAGGTGACCATCTCCTCGAGCGTGTCGAAGGGTGCATCGTTGTTGGCCACGAGGATCGGCACACCGCGCGCGATCACGTTGACCGGCACGAAGCTCGAATAGTCGATGTCGCCGAGCCCCATCACCTTGTAGAGCAGCGGGTTCTCGGCGCCCATCAGCAGGGTATAACCGTCGGCATCCTGAGCCGAGGCGAACTTGACCGCGATGGCGCCGACGCCGCCAGTCATGTTCTGCATGACCACCTTGCCGCCGAGCACCTCTTCGGCATGAGGGGTCACCGCGCGCATCACCGTGTCGGTCGAGCCGCCGGCGCCCCATTGAATGATGCCCTGGATTTCTTTCTCGGGGTATTCGGCCAGCGCCGGAACGGCAGTGAAAGCAAGCGCGGCCAGCGCGCCCGTAAACAGCGTCTTCATGTCATCCTCCCAAGGATCGGTTGTGTGCCGGGCGCTCCCATGCCCGTGCGACAAGGAGCATCATGACCCCGCGGCCGCGATAACGTCAAATGCCGAGATTGGCCACGCGTTAACCTGATGTTAATTATTTGGCCCGGCCCAGTCGCGTCTCGATACCGCCCCGGTCAGCTCCGCGCGCAGATCGGCAATCGCTTGCTCGGCGAAGCCCGATAGCACCCTGCCCTTCTTGCGGCAGGCATAGGCGGTGATCGAGCTGTCCTCCTCGAGCGCGATCCGCACCAGCCCCGGCATGTAGACCTCTGCCACCGAGAACTCGTCGATGAGCGCCACGCCGAGCCCGTGGCGCACGAGGCTCACCACGGTCTGCGCGAAGCGGCCACGCATCGACTGGCGCGGGTTGAGCCCTGCCGCCTCGAAGGGGGCGAGCAGGATTGCGCCGTAGGGATCGGTCGGATCGACCCCGATTAGCGGCTCGCGCGCGAGTTCATGGACCGAAACCGTCTCGAACGCGGCCAGCGGGTGATCCTCCGGCACCACCGCAACCAGCTGCCCCGTCGCCACCGGTTCGCTCTCGATGGCGGGGTTATCGACAGGATAGCTCATCATCACGAACTCGCCGCGCTCGAGAAGCAGGTAGTCGAGCGTCTCCTCGATCTTGAGGATATTGAGATCGATGTAGAGATCGGGCCAGCGCCGCCTGAGCCTGCGGATCGCGCGCGCGGCGATGAACTGGGCAATCGAGGGGGCCGAGGCAAAGGCCAGCTGTGCGTCCTCGCCGCGCTGGAGCGAGGCGATCGCATAGGTCAGGTTCTCGACATTATGGTAGACCCGGCCGATCTGCTCGAAGATCGGCCCGGCCTCGACCGATGGCACGAACAGCCCGCCCTTGCGTTCGAACAGGCGCAGCCCGAGCGACTCTTCGGTATGTTTGACCAGCCGGCTGACGCCGGGCGCCGAGACACCGAGCAGCGTGGCCGCGCCGTTGATGGTGCCGGTCATCATCACGGCACGCACCACCTCGACCTGGCGCAGGGTCATGTCCCGCATGTCGTACTCCTCCCCGTCCGCCGCACAGGGTTAGACAACACGGCGGGCGGGGCAATTGCGAAATTCGGCCGCCTTTAGGCCGCCCGGGCCGCCCCGTGCCGCACGGCGGCGAAGTCGAACAGCCCGTATCCCATCACGACCAGGAAGGCCGCGGCCGGCACCACATAGGAGAAGGTCGCGCCGGCGACATCGATCACCGCGCCTTGCACCAATGGCAGCAGCGCGCCGCCCAGGATCGCCATCACCAGCCCGGCCGAACCGAACTTGGTATCCTCGCCCAGCCCCTCGAGGGCGATGCCGTAGATGGTCGGGAACATCAGCGACAGGCAGGCCGAGATCATCACCACGGCCCACAGGCCCGACAGGCCCGGCACCAGCGCGGCATAGAGTGCAAGCCCTGCCCCCGTCAGCGCCAAGCCGGCCAGCAGCAGCGCAGGCCGGACGAAACCCATCACCCAGACCATCGCGAAGCGCGATACAAGGAATACCAGCAGGCTGGCTTGCAGATACCAGCCGGCCCCGGCCTCGTCGGTGCCGATCGCCGCCATCGCGTATTGCAGGGTGAAGGTCCAGACGCAGGTCTGGGCCGCGACATTGAAGAACTGCGCCACCACGCCGAAGCTGTAATGGCGGTTCTTCAGAAGCCGCTTCAGCGTCGCTTGGAAATGCACCTCGTGGCCGGCCTCGAGTTCGCGCTCGCTCGGCGTGGGCATGCGGCTGAGCGCGATCGCAATCCAGATCGCTACCAGCACCACGGCAAATCCGACATAGGGGACCATCACCGCCTGCAACTCCTCGGCGCGCAGCGCCCGCAGCGCGTCCGCTCCCATCGCGGCGCGCGCGTCTGCGTCGGCGGTGTTCAGGTTGGGCAGGATCAGCGCCGCTGACAGGAACACGCCAATATTGGTGCCGACCGGGTTGAAAGCCTGGGCGAGGTTGAGCCGGCGCGTGGCGTTGCCCTCCGGTCCCATGGCGATAACGAAGGGGTTGGCCGACGTCTCCAAGATCGACAGCCCGCCCGCCAGCAAGAACAGCGCCACCAAAAAGAAGCCATAGGTCATGGATATGCTGGCCGGATAGAACAGGAAGGCGCCCGCGATCGCGCAGCCCAGCCCGACCAGGATGCCGGTCTTGTAGGAGTAACGTCGATTTATGAAGGCCGCTGGCAAGGCGAGGCAGAAATAGGCTCCGTAATAGGCGAACTGCACCAGCGAGGACTGCAACGCGCTCATCGAGAAGATCTTGGAAAAGACCTGCACAAGTGGGTCGGTCATGTTGGCCGCGATGCCCCAGGCGGCAAAACAGGTGACGATGAGCATGAAGGGCAGCTTCATGCCGGCATGCAGAAATCGTGTCGGCTGGTTCATGTGTTCTCCCTCTCGAGCCTCCGGGCACCGCGGC
>Ga0208794_1000167_pt1 | contig 56943 bp, 49 predicted proteins | sample 32_taG_FD_184106 | JGI IMG/M metagenome (GOLD analysis project Ga0208794, IMG submission 184106) | Marine viral communities from the Gulf of Mexico - 32_GoM_OMZ_CsCl metaG (SPAdes) (version 2) | ecosystem: Environmental > Aquatic > Marine > Oceanic | place: Atlantic Ocean: Gulf of Mexico... | reverse complement strand
CGCGGTGTGCCCTCGCAGTTAGAATTAAAGTGAAGGAGTCAAACAAGGTTTTGGTCGGTTTGTATTCTCTGCGTTCTTTGCGAAATACCTTAGCGAAACTTTGCGGTTAAAGGAAATTAAGAATTGAAAATTAAGAATTAAGAATTGAAACCTATATACATCGTAGATGGTTTTTAGCTTCGCTGCTGCCTTCGGCGGTCGCCGTGTCAGTTACTTTGCTTTTCCCTGTGACTTCCGTGCCCTTGCGGTGAATTAAAAAAAGTAAAACATGAATCAAAACAACATCACATACAGAACAATCGAAGTAAACGACAATGAAGCGTTGGCGACAATGATCCGGGAAGTGTTTCATGAATTTGATGCTCCGCGAAGTGGAACGGTTTATTCTGATCCAACGACGGATGATTTGTTTGAATTGTTCAAAGAACCGAAATCTGTGTTGTGGGTCGCGACTGAAAATGATGTTGTTTTAGGTTGTTGTGGTGTGTATCCAACTCCTGGATTGGACCATTCAACGGTTGAATTGGTCAAGTTTTACTTACCAAAGGAAGCACGAGGAAAAGGTATTGGTTATCAATTGATGCAATTATCCATTCAATCGGCGAAAGAATTTGGTTTCACGAACATCTACTTAGAATCTTTGCCTCATTTCGATAAAGCGATAAAGCTGTACACTTCTGTTGGATTTGAAGTATTGGATGCATCCTTGGGAGAATCTGGACATCGGTCTTGTGATGTGTGGATGGTGAAGGAGATTAAAAATTAAAAGTGAAAAATGAAAAATGAAAAGTGAAGACCGCCGTTGGATGGATAATTGCGTCCTTTGCGAAATACCTTAGCGAATCTTTGCGGTTAAGGAAATTAAAAATTAAGAATTGAGAATTGAAAATTGAGAATTGAGCGGGGAAATTAGCTTCGCTTTTGCCTTATGCGGTCGAGGTGCGTCCTTTGCGAAATACCTTAGCGAATCTTTGCGGTTAAGGAAAATTAAGAATTAGACGATTACGGATTTATCGATTACGGATTACGGATTGAAATCTATAAACATCGTAGATGTTTGGTCGCTGTGTCAGTTACTTTGGTTTTCCCTGTGACATCCGTGCCTCCGTGGTTGGATTAAATTAAAAAGTGATGGATAAAAAAAATCCATTCTCAAACGCTACATGGAATGAGAATGGATTGCAAATTAAACTATGAACGATAAAACTGTTTTCTGTTTATTTCTCTGCTTCTTTTTTGTCTTTCGCGGCACCAACACCAAATCCGACACCTGAACCAACGGCACCTCCGATGATACCACCAACAATGGCACCTTTCTTCTTGTCTTCACTTACTGCAGCTCCTGTTGCTACACCTCCAACAATTCCGGCTCCGGTTCCGATGAGTGCACCTTTGGTTTTGTTACTCATCCCTTTTTTCTCTTCTGTTTCACTGCTACTTGTCGACGTGGCCGCTGCATTGTTTGCTGAAGCTTGTTGTTGAGCTTCTAAGTTCACAATTTTCATGGAGTCAATAATTCGCTGTTTCTCTAGTTCTTCTTGTGCGATTGCTTCACGTTCTAACTCTTCTGCCGTCATAGAGTTACTACATGCAACTAAGGTTGGCAGGATTAAAATCATCAAATACTTTTTCATCTTGCTTCGTTTTAAAAGGCAACAATTGAACAATAACATTGCCCTTATGTTTCATTTTAAATTTAGGCATTATTGTCGCTGAAAAATGGACGAAATTCATAAAAAACGCTAAAATGGAAAACGGACAGCTATTGCACTAACATAGTTCGTACTTTTGTTTGATTCCTAAAACCCTCACATAATTTCAAGCGAATGAATCGACAATTTGGAGCAAAAATCTCGCAGGAAGAGATCGCTCAGTATGAAAAGTCACCGAATTTTAAAGACGGCCATTTTCACAACATCCTTGAAACCAAATTGGGGTTTAATCCACTATTGATTCCCGTTGTGCTCTACAAACAAATCGCCAATCGGAAGAAAATGAATCCGCCAAGTGATTTGCCCCTACTTCCCTTCGATCCATCTGCATTTTTAGCAACATCTGAGAAAGGAAGGTTTTGTTGGTTCGGACATTCTGCCTTGCTCATGCGCTTGATGAATACAACCATTTTCATTGATCCCATGATGGGACCAAACAGTTCACCCATTGCTCCGTTTAAAACAGAACGTTTTTCGAAGAATACTCTGGACATGCTCGATGAACTTCCAGCAATCGATTTAATTGTCCTCACACACGATCACTACGACCATCTTGATTTGGCGAGCATGGAAACATTGAGCAAAAAAACCAAACAGTTCTTTGTTGCACTGGGCGTAAAACGTCATTTAGTGAGTTGGGGCATTGATCCTGCATGCATCACAGAATTTGATTGGTGGCAAGAAGCACAGTTCGAAGGCATTACCATTACCTTCACTCCTACGCGCCATTTTGCAGGGAGAGGATTGCGCGACAGAAACAAATCATTTTGGGGAGGTTGGGCCTTTCAAACGAAGCATGAGAACATTTGGTTCAGCGGCGATGGCGGCTACGGTTCCCATTTCAAGGAAATTGGCAAACGTTTGGGGCCGTTTGATCTAGCGTTCATGGAATGTGGACAGTACAATGATTATTGGAAAGACATTCACTTATTTCCGCATGAAAGCGTTCAAGCTGGAAAGGATGGACGTGCACAAAAAATCATGCCGGTGCATTGGGCGGGCTTCGCTTTGTCTTTTCAACATACGTGGCAACAACCTGCAGAGGAATTTACAGAAGCTGCTCGTGCTCAAGAAATGCCTGTTCTCTTACCAAGATTGGGACAACTTTTTCAAGCGGATGATGTGTTGGACGAGAAATGGTGGCGGGAGATTTGAAGAATAACGTGCGGCAGCTAAGCCATCGTATTATTGTGGCTTAACTGTTGTTATAAATCTATTTTTCAGATTTCCGAACTTTTGATGTAGCATCTATCAGTCTTTGTTCTGCCATAGTAATTTCATGTTTTTCACAAAGTCTTTGTTTCAATTCATGACTTACATAATACATATACAAGTAGCCTTTAATCATGTTCTGAAGAACATTAATACATAGATAATTTGTTCCGTTTCTATCTTTGAATTCTTCAAGTTCGGCCTCTGGAATCCCTTTAAAATGATCAAGCTTAATTGACAAGTTGATTAATTCAGTAGATCTATGGTTATGCTTCTCTAAAACTTGATCGAATGTTGAAGATAAATCTTCAAGTCCAATTGCGTTTGATATTCTTTTAATAACCGCTAATGAAGATGTTGAACTTAAACGAAAAATAAAATCATTTGATAATAACTCAAGTCCTTTTCTATTTATTTTTTCTCTAAGTTTCTTGGATTCAATAAGACTTTTAACGTGCTCCACAAGTAAAGGGATATTATCCTCTAGAAGGGTAAAATAAAAACTTAAAGTTCTAAGTCCTAGCAAATAAGTTTCTTCTGTAAGTTCTAACTTTTTTGGTCCTTTTATCTCTGCCCAATGTTTCTTGGTTAATTGCCCAAGTATTTCAATTGTTTTAAGGGCTCTAGTGATACGAGGAATGATATCCAATTGAGAAACATCATCATCAAGTTTATACTTAGAAGCTAAATCACTTTCTTTAAAATCTCGTTCAGTGTTTTCTATATCTTCTTCATCTTCACGATTTTCTTTTCTTGCATCCTCTACGGAGTAACTATCTAGAATTTCTTGTGGAAGTTGATTTACTAGTTTGTTGATGAAATCAATGTCCCTATCAAGCTCAGCAATTGGAATATCCTTAAAGAGATTGCGAGAATTATTCAGCAAGAGATCAAGAATGAAGGAACTTTTCTCTAAGTGCACTAAAAACATAACAATATTCGAATACTCCTCTCGAAAAACTCTATTACAAAGTTTTTCGATTTTCTCGATCGCGTATTTTTCTTGAACGTGATCTGAAAGATATTTTGCAACGAAATAATAGTACACATAAGGATATGAAACTTTAACAAAACCATTTACTTCAGTAAGTAATTTTGCTTTTTGAAGATTATTGATCAGGGTGTCTTGGGAAAGTGTTGTTATGTCATAATCACCACAGAATTTCATAAAAATCGTAGTGAAACTAACCTTGGAAAGGGGTTTGAGTCGAACTTCATTTTCAAATAGAAAATAACAGTACTCAGCCATAAAACTGTGATATGCGCCCAGTTTTCCTGACTCAACATTTTTTGATAGTGTTCTGGAAATAAGAAGCTGATAATAATATCCATGCATACTATATTCTGCTTTACCTTCTCTTCCATTTAGAGATTGAAGCATTGAAAGAATGAAAATAGGATATGAAGGGATTAAATTGCTTTTTACTATGTTGTTAACAAATTTTGCGCAGGCGTCATTTTTAGTTAATAGTTCATTAGGCTCCGTGAAAAAGTCGGCACCTAAATTGTTCCAGCGATTGATTAGTTCATAACGGAGGTCGGGTCCCATTTCCTGAATTAAATACTGTTCAAACTGTTCATACAAGACACCTCCTCCTTCTTCCGTGTAATCCTCTAGTTCCATTAGTTTATTACCTGTAATAACAATATTGGGATACAACTCAACAAGATTGTCTATAAGTCTCTCTTTAGCCTTGCCTTTTGATTGAAACTTGTGAAAATCATCAATCAGTAGGACGATGTATTCTTTGTCTATTTGTTTAAATATTTCTAATTCGTTTTCATGATACTGTGCTATAAAGGCTCTATTGATGATGCGTTTTATCTTTTCTTTATCTATTGCATTGATTTCATCCCCATTCAATAGAATTGGAACTTTACCATTCTGATATAGATCGTGAAAAAGATACTTGCACATTGTAGATTTACCGGAGACTTCATCTCCCAGCATGAGTATTTTTTTTGATTCGCTTAAGAATTCATCGAATAGTTCTTTTGAAGAAAACACATCAACTTTCTTTCGTTTCTCACCAACACCGCTAGTTGGTGATACGTTTGGATATATAAACAAATCCGTAAGCGTAAATTCATCACCTATTTTTTCATGTTCAAAAGTTGCTCCTGGATCTGAAATCTCAGTAAGAAATTTATCATTGATGTTGATTTTTCTTTTCTTCAAATCTTGACCGCGAACTAGTTTCTGCCAATCGGTGTCTTGTTTTACTTCATATGCTCCAGAATTCCATAGAACTACTTCAATTTTAAATTGCTGAGTATTAAAGTCAAAATAAATTAAGTTATATCCTGATTTTCTAGGGTCTGAACTATCCTGAAGTACTGGAGATTCTATATAAATAGTGTTGTTCCCTTCCAAATTGTTATATTGTCCTTTTGAACCCGCATGTTCATGACCAGACATCACTACATCTGATGTAGCTTCAAGATGTTGTCTGAAAGTGCGAGCATTTTCTGGTGATTGCCAATTTAATGGATGGTGTATCAGACTTATTACTAAATCATCATTACCTAATTCCCAATCATTTTTAAAGTGATTAATAGGAAATGACATGTAACCCGGTTTGTCATTAAGCTGTGAAAACCATGCACTATTATATCCAAGAATTTTAATGGATGTATCATCAAATTCTAGCTTATACTGCTTAAGTAATTTATTATCTGTTCCATTAATTAAATGACTCGAATTAATTTTTGAAAAATTTTCAAATTCTATTTGTGGTTCGCAGCACGCTTCAATTTTATATTGGTCAAATTTTTCGAAACCATTTTCGCTAAAATCATTAATTGCGAGCTTACGCATTCCTTCTTTTTCTAAGTTAAAATCGCAATCATGATTTCCAGGGACAGAAATGAATTCTGGTTCATGACCTGAATAAGCTGTGACATTGGATTTTAGTGCATCAATGATTTCTTGGGCAACGGAATACTGACTTTTCTTACCTGAAAACGCAATATCACCACTGCTAAGAAATACTATATGATCAACCTCATCTAATTTATTCTTAAATGAATCGAAGAGCTTATCTACCTTTTTGGATATTGAATTATTGTTGTCTTTTAGGTGAATATCACTAATGTGCAAAAACAGTACTTTCATGATTATTTTCTTAGTGCTTTTAATTTATTATAATATGCTTCAGTTGATAAAGTGTAGTATGGTTAATAACGGTTGGCGCTTGGCGCCGTTTTTCTGTGTTGCGCCTGCGGCAGAAAAATGGAGCTAAGCGCATGTTAGCTTAAGTTTTTATCCGGAAATATACTCTAACAATTCTGCATCAACAGCAGTTTTCATTATTCTTGCTCTTGCAGGACCAACATTATAAATTTTGTCTATTAAATCGGCCTCTGTTTTATTATGTAAATCTGAAATTGTTAAGATATTTGCTTCGTTTAATTTATTCTTTTGCCACGTAGTTAATAAGTGTAATACCTTTATTGATTTCGACAAAATATTCGTTATTGATTCTTTAAAAATTCTTTCTTCATCATTTATTACTTTAGCTAGATCCAAAACATGATTATATGCCGGGCTATTTTTTCCGAATTCAGGAAATTTAGTTATAGTAAGATTGGTGAAAAAAGACTTTGAATTGTTTAAAGGTTTTGCATCTAAACTTAAAATACAACCATATTTCACCTCGTATCTGTCTCCGAGTTGTGCTTTAGTTGCTCTAATTCCGGAATCAACTTTTCTAATTATTCCTGTATAAGTTAACAACCTTAAAGATTCTTTCACTGTTTCAGGAGCGTCTTTATGCACCCAAAAATAAATTGTTGATTCATCTTTACCTGAATCAAGTCTAGTTGTATTATAACGTTGAATTGCAGGTATTACATTATTCTCTAAAAAATCTCTTCCCCAATCAATTAAACCTTTATGTCCAAAATATTTTTCACCCAAATCAGTATGTTCGGACCAAATTTTTATTCTATAAAAATTCTTTAGAACTTGTTCAATGTTTGTAGAATTAAAGGTTTGAATATCTCTAATCGTATTTAATAAGAATCTTGGATTACCACCGGCGGATAAGGCTAGGGTAATAAAATCACTTAGTTTAGTTTTTATAATTCTTTTTAAACTTTCATCCGCTTGTTTAAACACTATTTCTTTGAAATAATCAATATAATCGCTATCTCGAACGTCACGTTCCAGTTTTAAATATATACAATCGTGAAGTGGTTCAAATGAGTTGCCAAAATATGTCACACCTGGATATATTGCGGCGTTACAAGTTATGTAAGGAGAACGTAAATCTTTAAATAAACTAAAAAATTGCCTTTGTTGTTCAGGTCTAAAAACATGAGCAGCTTCGTCGAACATAAAGTAGATACGCTCTAAATCGTTTTCTTTACAAATTATTTCAATTGCTTCTTTAACATCCTCTATATCTGGAAGACTATTAATATTTATTTCTGATTTGCCCTTGAAAGAATTCTCATATAATTTAATTATGTTTTTCAAATTAACATTTATCTCATCAGAACTTTCATTTTCATCATTACTAAGCAAAGATACTGAGTCACTATTGATGATAATTCCTTTTTTTCTTATTGAATTTAATAGTGACTTAAGTGTTTTTGCAAGCATCCAGTGATAAAATTGTAATTGGTCACTTGTGTCAATTAATGAACTGATATTGAAAGACATATAAACACAAACACATTTAGGTAGTTTGTCATTTATTTCTATTTCAGCTAATCTCAACAGGAATGATTTACCTGTTCCACGAGATCCTTCCAATAGACAAGGATCGGGAAGAAGTAAATTTTTTATCAATGATTTGTCCTGGTCATTAACAACTGATAATTGTTTAATTTCTTCAGGTTTAATACTTTCAGTTCTTAAATAAAATGTTGACATAAATTTTTTAATTATTTTGGACCACCTAAATATAATCTAATCCCTTCTATATGTGATAATTCGGTTAGTATAAAATCTAAATTTCCTCTTTCTAAATGCTTTAAATATCGCATTGATAAACATATTAATAGAATCTCTGAAATTGATTTATAATGACTAAAATAGTTTTTGGCTAAGTTTGAATTATATGTTAATTCTAATCCATCTTTCTTCCAAGTTTCATTATTTCCGTGAACAAATTCAGATAATTTTCGATATGAATTTTTTGCAGAAGAATTATAATATTCAACAACTGTGGTTAATTCTGGAAAGAAAACATCAAAAAATCTTTTAGAAAGTACACCATTTTCTTCATCAATAATTTTACTCCACTTTACATCTTGCTTACCTATTTGCCATTCTAAAAAGTCAAGTTTATTAACTGAAAATTGGATCGAACCTAATGCTAGTTCAAACCCTAATCTTAGGGATGAATATGCTTGTCTATAAAGTCCAAGTGATAAACAATAAATACTAGTCTCAAGTTGTGAAATTGCATTCTTAAGAGCACATGGTTCTTCATTTGAATTTATTATTTCTTCAATGAAGTCATATAACAACCCATATTTAAAATGACTGTCTGAAAGCTCATTGTGATATTCGCTAATGGATTTTATTGAAATTTCATTCGATTTTTCAAGTAGCTTCGTTATATATGATTTTATTTCCATTTAGAATTATGTTGATTGTGAAATTTACGCTAACATATCAATTTGAGTACCCTTACACATATCTCTCATTTATTATTTTTCTAGAAACCTATTCATAAACAACAACCTATCCAAGTATTAGCACTTATAACTACTTAAATTTGCATCTTGTTGTCACTGATTATTCTTCATTTCTCCCCAAACACCTGTCCCGATACTTCGGGAACTTTTCTCCTCCTCGTTTCAAACATACTCATTTCTATCCGCATTTCCGTATACGTATAAACCCGTAATTTTCGCCTATTTCCAAAAATCATCAACATGAAAAAAGTCCCACCGTGATTGGATGGAACTTTTATTGCCTAACGGTTTTCCCGAAAGACATTGCGTACAGGATTTAATCTTCATCAATTAGTATTATTACTCCAACTTTGGACTTATCCAAAACTATTAAGGAGCAATCGAATGTGTGTTTTGTCACGGAAGTCCATCCATTAGCCTTCACACCGTCCGTTTCTACATCATCCCAATTAGTGAAATATCGACAATCACCCTCAAAATTCCTTGTTAGTTTGGCTAGGCATTCCTTTGCTTGCTCTTTTGACATAATCTCAACTCCATAAGCCATAGAAGTTGTAAGTTTCTCAATTGAGAACTCATAGAAAACCTCCTTAGAGCATTCGTATTCGCTCCAATCAATAGAATATTCAAGATATAATTTCTGATATCTGGATAGTGCTTCTTGAATTCTTCCTTGAATATCTTTCTCTTTTGAGACTATTATTTCTTCAAAATCTATCATTTATTGATTGTACACGGTTTGCCACTAGGAAAGGTAGGGCTTTTTTCGGGTATGGTTGTTAGCCCTATCTTTTTTAGTGGCTGTTATAGTTACTTTGTCCATCCTTCTTCGCGGCGCTTAATTATTTCCTTAATGTTGGTTGCATCTCCCTTTGTTTTTAATTTTACCCCCCATTTTTCATGATGAATCAGTGTGTTTACTTTTCTGAAATCTTCTGGTTCTCTTTCAATTGAGATTTTATATTCTTTTGAATTCGTATTCACACGTATTAAATCAGATCTTCTTTTTGTGTTATATAAAATCAGATGGTAAACTGCTTCTATTTCATCTACTGAGTAGGAAATATTTTTCTTTTTCATTAAAGGATAAACCACTTTTACTTGATGGTCATCAAATTCCAAATAGTAATATTTTGCACCAAACCATAAATAGATAATTAGCCCTACAATAATTGAAATCCAAGGGTTATCAGAAAGCAACCACATAAAGGTTAAGCAGCCGAACAGTATGAAAACCTCGATTCTATTATCAAGTCGCTCTTTGAATACTTCCTTCATTAACTATAACACACAAATAAACCGATATGGTTTATCCGCATTCTATTTTTTATTATTAAATCTATTTAAAATCATCATCATATCCAATTACAAGTATATATAATTATTTATACTCTTTGATCCATCTTAGTGATGGTTCATCCTATCTCTTCAAACTCAGTCGCGATGCTCCTGGACTAGACAGGATGAAAATGAAAAAAGTCCCACCGTGATTGGATGGGACTTTACTGGCTAAGCACTTAAGAAGCCTTTAGGGTTGTGTGAGTTGTTGGGGGGCAACTTGTGTTTGGCGCCGTGTTCAATGATTCTACGTGCACTTTTGTATTTCTCATAGAATTTGGCGTCCACCGATTTGAGTACTTGGATGAATTGATCCAATCCAGATTTCAATACTCCATCGATGCTCTTCCCTACTTTGGCAATGGCTTGAGTGATTTGTTTGCGCTTCACGATTTCCATGCGCACGCGGTACATTTGCTCTTTCAAGGCTTCGCAATTGTTGGCGAACTCTGAGATGTGAGCGTTGGAAACTCCGAAGGGAATTAACTCGGCCGATAATTCAGTGGCAATTCCTTCAATTTCTTCCAAGGAAGCCAACAATTTGTCTTGAGAAATCCGATTCAAGCTGGCTGCACGTTTCTCCACTTTGGCCGACAACACCTCATCATTGTTTGTTTTTCCGTAGACCACCAAGGCAGCAATAATGAGCTTCGCTTGTTCGATGGTAAGGCTTCTCAATTTGGTTTTTGACGCAGTGTAACCGGTTAAGATTCCTTGTTGTTTGGTTCTCAAGGTTTCCAATTCAGCGACCTTCGCAGTGAAGTCGTTGAATACACTCTCTACAGCGGGAACCGAGCTCCATGTTGGAGTGTTTTCTTCCATCAATTGGCGTACGAGGTTGTACATCGCCAATTTTCTTTCCATTTTTCTTTCCATGGCTATTTGTTTTACGGTAGTGGGTTCATTCCCAGAACCTTGTTACAGAAGCCTTTGCCAAGTGCGTGCCATAAAGTAGAATTTTGGATGTACGGCATGATGCATTGATTCAACTGTCAATTTTTCGACTTAAAAGGGTGTTTTTGAAGGAACTATGAGGGGTTTTGCATTAGTGTCGGAACAAGTTCCCGAGGTCTCGGGACGAGTTCCTCAAGTGTCGGGACGAGATCCCGAGGCGTCGGGTCGAGATCCCGAGGTATCGATGTGATTCGCACACGTGTTGGAACAATTTTCAGAAGGATCGGGAGAAAGTTCAGCGGTGGCGGAAGAATTTCCCAAGGTGACAAGACATGACTCTGTAGGTCCAATGTTACTTGCTTGGCGATGAATGGGGTTTTCGAAAGGTTTGAAATCCGTTGCAGGGGAATTGATGTGGCTTGTAAGGGAAAGTAAATAAATTCTCAAACAAAGATTATATCTCACCAAGCAGAATTCTGTATGGGTTATAAAGCGCTGTTATGTGTATCTCAGGCTATGCCAGTAACCAGAACCTCCAGCCATTCCAATGATTGTTATAATTCTCACGAAAAGTCAATAAGTCCGAAGATGTTCCAAGTTCATTCTTTACAAGATAGTCATCAAATTCGTTCTTGGTTTTAAATTCTATCAATTTTTTAGTGTCCAAATCATAGACGAAAAATGAATTTTCAAAGTCATAAAACGAACTGTTAAGATTTCCAATTAGTTTATCGTCGATGACCTTGAATTGGGTCATTTCAATATCAATATTATCATTGGTTTTCAAGCCTTTTATATAACCATATTCAGTCCAATTTATGTTGTCTACAATTATGCCGTTTCCAATTGGGATTTTCGGACCGTCACCAAGCCCGTGGTTGCCCCAATAAGTATTCATAAAGACAAAAAGAAGTACGAAGGAAGATGCCGATAATATCATCCAAGTTTTAATAGAACTAAGATTTAGTCTTTTTTTAATTAGTCTTATAATTAATAGAAAAAGCAGTCCATAAAGACAGCTAAGTATAGCAACCTTAATAATTATAAAAACAAGATGAAAAAGTACTTCCATTTATCTGTTGTGGTTTTTATTTACACTTAACGGTTTCGCGCTAGGCGAAGAAGCCGATTTTAAAATTAGTTTTATTTGCGACCCGAGATTTTAAGTTTTTCAATTATTCGTTTTTCGTAAACAAGATTTCGGCTTTTTTGCTTAGCGTGTGTTAGCGGCTGGCTTTTATCAGTTTGCCGAGATTATTTGTCTTGGATATAATTCAAAAAGGTTGTCTATTTGTTCGAAGTGTTTTTCATAATCAAAAGGAATAGAATAATTTTCACGTTCCCTTATTAGGGTTTTCAAACAAAAATCAGGTTTAATTAAAATTAAAGAAGCCGTGACAAACCCATTGCATTGACCTAGTTCACCTTTCCCAAGGTACATCTGATTTCCATATATTTGATAACGGTCAATTAGGATAAGATTTTTTAGATTGTGTAAATTTTCAATATCATAATTTTGAAACTTAAAGAAAACATTATGTATATAGGCCATAATTTTTTCCTGACTCAATTTTGATTTAAAAACAAAGCCTAAATTTTCAATTTCGATTACTATAATGTAGTTCATTTTTCAATATCCTAAATGGGATAACATATGTGTAATTGAATTTATTTTTTCAAATTCACCAATGTATTCATAACATATAATTAAATTTTTAAGAGCATCATTATTTGTAGGCATGACTTTGAGTGCCATTTTAAAATATTTGATTGCATCATCGAAATTGTCTTCATTATAGTAATGTGCACCTATATTGTTTAATCGATCTGTTTCACGAGCTATTTGTTGTTTTTCAGTCAATGACATTGTGCTCCACTTTTCTTGAAATTTCAATAACTCTTCAAACTCAAATTCGTTTAAATTAGGGTCGACAAGATTAATTTTAGTATTAAAATTTTCAATTATTTTAGATAACTGATTGACAGGATAATCTGTTACATATTGTGATTCTTTTACAGACGAAAGCACGCCTAGGAATCCACCACTTTGATACCAACCTTCTATTATTATCTTGCTTTTTACACTTGAGTTGATCATGTCAACAGATTCTGAAATTTCTTCTGTACTTGGCTCAAATTTATGCTTGTTAAAACATAATTTCTTTAATTCACTCTCTCTTACAAGTGAATCACCATCCTCATGATTATTGATTAATAATTGAAGTAAATCGATTGCGATTTTAATTTCATTCATAAGATTAATATTTTATTGTTATTTTCTATTGCTTACCACTTATAACTGGCTTTATGTACATTCAATAAGGTTTCTGCCAATACCATTCGAATATGAAACCTTTATTAATTCATTATTGTCATCAAAAAACAATGAGCAGCAATATGGTTCATTAGGTTCAAACTCGTAATATTCACGAGTTTTAAAAGGGGCGAAATTTACAAAAGCATCAAAGGAATTATTGTTTTTTATATTACTGATTTCAGGAATTGTACAAACTAAAATCCTATCCTCAAGTGCATATGCAACATCCAAATAAAATCTTTCTTTAACATATTTATGAATTTCTCCGTGTGTTCTATCACTTTTTCTAACAGTAATTTGGAGTCCATGGTCTAATGATTCTGTATGAATTTGTTCAACCCAAAGTTGTAAATCTTCAAATACTTCATCTACCTTTTGACCATTCGACCAAACTTCGAATTTCTTGGCATATAAGAGTTGATTAGGAACTCTTAGAGGGGTCTCCATTGAAAGGTTCATGTTTTTCATATATGTTTTTTGTGTTTAACATGCTTGCCACTAACACACAAATAAACCGATATGGTTTATCCGCATTCTATTTTTTATTATTAAATCTATTTAAAATCATCATCATATCCAATTACAAGTATATATAATTATTTATACTCTTTGATCCATCTTATTGATTGTTCATCGTTTCTCTTCAAACTCTGTCGCGATGCTCCTGGACTAGACAGGATGAAAATGAAAAAAGTCCCATCGTGATTGGATAGAACTTTTATTGGCTAACGGTTTGCAGCTATGAAAGGTAGGGCTTTTTCTTGAATGTGGGTCTTGCCCTATCTTTTATAGATGCTGTTATACCTATTACCTAATAGATAAGATCTTCTTGAATTTTAAGATCGGTTAAATCAATTAAATACCTGCAAGCTTTGTAGAATATTTCTTTGTTAGTTCCTTTGTATCTTTTTAGCATTGGTGTCCATCGATAAATTACATGATATCTGTTTGGCGATGCTCCTTCAATAATCCATTCAGATCCATCAAGCCCCCTATCGAAATCATTAACCGTTTGACCCCAGAAGTTCAAAGTGTCAATATGTGATGTGAAATTTTTCCATTGTTCTAGCGTCAACTTCTTATCATTCTTTATTATTAATTTGCCCGGCTCATATCCGCCAGCCCCATCACATTTTCGCCAATATAGATGGATATCATTACCATCTTTCTCAATTCTTATAGAAACAGGATCATCGAATGTTCTTAACCATAAGAACCGGTAAGATTCGGTATTTGATGCTTTATTAAATAAAAGTGGTTCTTTCATAGCAAATAGATGCTTAGAAAACCAGTCTACTAAAAAATGGTCCGAACCCGGATATTGATTTGTATCTTTGAAAAGTTCATAGGGATAGTAATTTTGCATTGAATCTATCGGGACGTTTTTTTCATCTACAACAATGCTTCCATCCAGATATTTCTTCCGAGAGATGTCCTTTGCACTTTCTCCACACGACAATAAAAATATAGTCAATAAAATGCTTGCAAATAATATATTAAGCGTTACTCTCATAATTACCTTTAACGGTCTAGGCTATGCGCAGTGGCGGTTTCAAGACCACATACTTTTCAGCTTTGACCAAAAGTTTGATTTAGGCTCTGTTTTATCTCTTTGCTCATCAGCCGCCATTGTAGTATAGCCATTGTTGGCAACCGTTTTTACTTCTTTCAGTTCAAATTCCGTTTCGTTTTTCCAATTCACTTTATAGATTCCACCACCTTCATCAATTTCAGTTGCTTTAAAGTCAAATGATTTTAGAAACATAGTCAAACCTGTAATTCCGCCATAAGGATATCCGCAAGCAAAAAATTCAAGTCGCGCTTTTCCATTTCCGCTTTTTTTACATTCCAAAAATTCTATATCAACATTCTCAACAAGATGTTCTGTCATTGAATAAAAATGCCAAGTTCCTCCGTCAGCATTACTTGTCTCAAATTCAGGTCTTAAGTCCGAGTCAGCAAAATAATAGTGTTTTAGAGTGTAATCAGGAAAGTTGCCCAACCAATATTTGCCGGATTTATAATCTCCATTTTTTTTTGATGCCGAAATGAGGTCAAGAAGTTTAGTCAAGTCATTAAACTTGTCTTCATTGTTCATTTCAAATTCTATGTATTCGTTCTTTTCCAATGTGTTTTTTCAAATGGTTGCCAACAAATCGATATGTGTACCCTTACACATATCCTCTTTTATTTTCTTAAATCTATTCATCATTATCATTCAATCCAATTGTACGCAATGATAATGATTCTAAAATTGGCAAAGGCGCCTAACAAACATAGCACTTTGCTTATTTGGTGTTAGAAGTATCATTATATTTCAGAAGTAGTTATCATTTCAAGAAGTTTCTGCTTGTCAATTTTCCCCACTGCATAATCAAGCACTTCTCCGTTGGAATCAATAATAATTGTTGTGGGTGTTGCTTGAACATTGTATTTTTTTACAATTTCCTTCGTATTCGGGTCGTCAATATCAATGATTATAGGTATAACTGTAGCGTTAACTATTTCTTCAACCTCCTGATCAGCAAAAACTTGACGCTTCATGATTTGACAAGGAGAACACCATTTTCCAGTAAAAAAGAGCAAAGAGTTTTTGTTGGAATTAGCTGTCATTTCTTCAATCGACGAAATGTCCTTTTTCCAGTTAATTTCATTCGACGGTGCATAAAATGAATACCATGCATATCCAAGTGAAAGAAAAAGAAAAGTGAGCCAGAAAAATTTCCAAAATGGATGAGACTTCTTTTTTGTCGTTTTTCGATTTAAGTGATTATCTGTATTCATTCAATTTTGTGTTTTACTAAAAGTAGTCATATTTCTAGTGGTATGTTGCTAATTAGTCGATATGCAAAAACTTATGAAGCTATTAATTATTGAGATTTCATGATTGTATTTAGTATCATCTTAAACAACTTCACGTTCTTAGAATTACTTGACTCATCCTTCAGTTTGAAGAATTAACCACCTGAACTCTTCACAAATCACGTACAACTTACTCCTCGCACAACTCCTTCAAGGCTTCCAAGGCTTTTGGATAGGTTTCATTCATGTAAGACGTGAAATCTTCTGTGGTGTCAACGTCAACCGTTACAGTTGTGATTTCATCCTTTTCTTCAAAGGAATAGTTTTCGTAACCATTCGCCCATTTCTCCACGTCGGGACCAGAAGTGATTTCTTCGTCACCTTGCAACAAACCAATGTGCTGAATGGATACAAATTGATTGACGGTATTTCCTGCAATTCTAGAAACCATCCCTCCTTTTTCACCTTTCTCGTTGACACCAACAAACAGGATTTTTGAACCTTGATCCCAACTTCCTTCATAGGAAGAAGTAGGATTAAAAGGTTTCGTCCAATGCTCGTAGGTTGATTTCTGATTTAATCCCAACATGCAATCGTATACCTTAGCAACTGGCGCATGAATGTCAATTTGTAGTGTAATTTTTCCATTGCCTTCTCGTGTTATTTCTTCCTCATAAAATCATAGGCACCTTTTCGAAGCTGAATGCCGTATTCCAAATAGGCTTTCATGCACGCCAAGAAATTTGCCCATCCGCCTGCATTTTCTATGGCCCATTTCAAGTTCTCCTCGCTGAGTTCTTTTCCAAGCTCATTGACACGCACAATTGTACTGCCGTCTTGTAATTCTTCTAATGTGATTGTTACTCTTGTGTCTTGATCCCAAACAAAGGAAATCGACTTATTTTCTTCCACCTCGACAGATGTAATAGGAAAAGTGTCATCAAACTCGGGAAACTTCCACACAACTTCCGCTCCAGTGACAAGTCGACCTGTACTTTCTGAAATAAAATACTTCGTCATTCTTTTTGGATCCACAATTCCTTCAAAAACCACCTTCACTGGCAGTTGAATTTGGATGATTGCTTTTGGTTCGAGATTCATTGTAGTGATTTTTGTCTATTCTACCTGTTATAATTGATTACTCATACTTCCATTAAAATTAAGAAAAAAGACAAGACTATTATTTCTTCTACGGGTAAAAATGCAATCATCAATATACAATGTTTAACTCATTTGCATCTTCATTCACCTCAATCCATTCCGCACCAAAATGTTGTTTCGGGTCAATAATTTCTGTAATCATTAACCATTTTGTTATATAAGTAACCTTTACATACCTCTTATTATAGCCCAACGCACCAACATCTTGCATTTGAAACTCAACTTGTTTGAAACTATAATGTTTATGTTCGTATAAAATCATTTGAGTATTCCAACTTGAAATTGAAAAGAGATATCCTAGAAAACCTCGCTGAGATAAAACAATTGAAAAACTCAAAACAAGAATAATTGAAGTAATACCAATTTTACTATTCCAACTACTAGACTTATAAACGAATAAGTTGTACAATAAAATTACTGGAGTTGTGAGCACTGATCCATAATGAATAAAGGTCTTTATTGAATTTCCTTTTATTTCAAGAATTTCGAAAACATCCAATACATATAATAATACCATCAATACATAAATGATATTAATCATTGGGATAAAAAACTTCTTGACCCTACTCATAATTAAATTGTTTACTTCCCATCGTTTGACTACAGATGTCAATGTAAATTCCGTGACCTATTTTTTCACATCCATCCTATTTACTTTCTCTAGGATGTAGTTAAAATACGATTTCGGTTTCCAATTCTCTTGAATGAAATAGGCTTCTTTCAGTACTGGTTCAAGCTCTTTAAAATCGAACCACAGTAATTCTTTTTCACCAACAATTTCATACGCTTCATTTCGTTGATGCACAACTGGACAAATCGACTGAATCACGCGTTTTTTCTCAACTCCTTTCTTGTTCAATAAAATTCGCACGCGCACTTTGTATTTGATGATATCCTCATCTTGGTACCAACGATAATCACGCGGTTCATAGACATAATTGACCATTCCATCTTCAGAAATGATAATGCTGTCTTCGCCAAATTCTGTTGACAAAGGAAAGTCTGACATCGGACCAAAATTTCCTAATGCGAATGCATAAATTTCTCTGATTTCAGCTGAATTGACAAATGTTTCTTGAGCTGCTTTATCCAATATCGGAAAGCGCAATTCACCATCATCCTTTGGTCCAAAACCAAATGCATCCGGATCGCTTGGTAAATACGATTGAATGGTTCCGTCAATGATCATTGGATGTAAAATTGTCCACAGATTATCTTTTCGATTATTGAAAGAGGATTTGTACTTATCGTAGTTCATCAATCCACTTCCATCTACAGTTACATCGGCATTGTAAGTCCATTTTTCACTCCATGCTTTAGAATTTGGCTTAAATAAAACTGAATCTTGATCGATGTCGAGTTCAACAATAACAACTTTTTCGTACAAACTAGTTGATTCAGTTGGATTGATTGCTGCCGTTGTCGCGATGAACAATACAGCAAATGCAATAAAGAGAAAATGTGTTTTTTTCATGTGTAAGCTTAAGTTTTTATAGTGAAGTAGTTGTCTCTCCTTCAGTTGACATTAATTGTGATGAAATATACACAAGATCTTTCAATCATTCAATGAGTTGATGCCTTGATCTCTTAACTGAGCCAAATGTGCTTTCATCGTTGCAACTTGTTCAGCAGGATGACCTTGCCAACTTCTCACCTCTCCTATTACTTTAAACGGTTCTTTCGAACGATAGGATTTCGTGGGATTACCAGGAAACTTTTTATCCGTCAAATCCGGATCGTCTTCAATTTCACCAGTTGGTTCCACCAAATAAATTCGCTCTGCCCCATCACCAACAGCTAGTTCTGCACCCCAAATTGCGGCATCCAATGTGGCAGATAAGAAGATGTATTTTGCATTTTTTCGTTGACCAAAATTGGAATTGAATCCAACTTCAATGAAGTCTCCTATCTCTAACTCGGCTTTCGTACCGTGAAAATAAGTTTGTGCAAATGGTGTTGCGTTGTTAGAAGTTGGTTTAGCTTCATCGCTATCTTTTGTAGTATTCGATTTGGTTGACATACTGTGCTTCTGTTTGGTGGATAATCACAAATATACTACCGATCAATCACATCTAATAATTTCATATCTATACTTTTGATTTATTGTTTGGGAAATATTTAAATAGTAAACCTCTCTATTTTTTGATATTCCTCTACAAACTCATCAATTCCTTAAAACGAATGGCTTGTCTTCGTGAAATCTCCACCTTCTCTCCTTCACGCAATTCAACCAATAATCCACCGTTGAACCAATTTTCGATGTGAGAAATCCACTGTGTATTGATGATGAATTTACGATTCGCTCGAAAGAAATATTCAGAATCCAAACGTTCTTCAAAACTGTTCAAGGAACGTAAAATGAGTGGACGAAAATTGTCGAAATACACTTTCACATAATTGCCATCCGATTCTAGCATACGGATTTTTGAAACATCAACAAACCAACATTTTTCACCATCTTTAATGAATACTTTGTCAGTGATTGTCAACACTTTCTTGCGCTCCAAGTCCGTATTACTCGTTGATTCCACTGAATCTTCTTCTTCACGCTTGTGCAATTTTCCGATGGCATCTTTCAAGCGTTCAGGATCGACTGGTTTCAACACATAATCCAAGGCATTGACTTCAAAGGCTTTTAGTGCAAATTCATCGTAAGCTGTGATAAAAATTACGTATGGAATTTCCTCCAATTGTTTCAACATTTCAAAACCCGACATTCCAGGCATGTTGACATCTAAGAAAATCAAGTCAGGACTGTGCTCTCCAATTTTCTCAATTCCTTCTTGTCCGTTTTTCGCTTCGTCGATGATGTCAATCTCCAAGTAATCTTTCAACAAGGATTTTAATTCTTCACGCGCCAATCGCTCATCGTCGATAATGATTGTTCTAAATGTTTTCATACTTTAAATGCTAATGTTGCAATCACGTTATTCTCTTCTTCCTTCAAAATAAATTCAGCTTTTCCGTTGAATTGAATGTCTAATCGACGAATGGTATTTGCAATTCCAATTCCTGTATCGCTGTTATTCCCTAATTCTCCAGAGTTGATAACTTGAATCAATACTTCTTCCTCCGTTCGTTTTGTGCAAATCAAAATTTCTCCACCATGCATGATATTGGAAATTCCATGCTTAATGGCATTCTCCACCAACATTTGCAAACAAAATGGTGGAATTTGAAAATCATTCAAACGATCGTCGATTTCCCATGTCACAGTTAAACGTTCTTCAAAACGCATTTTTTCTAATTCCAAATAATGAGAAACCATTTCTAATTCTGTAGAAAGACTCACTAAATCTTCTTTTCCAATTATGAGCGATTTGCGCAATAAATTCGACAAAGTCGTCACTGAATTCTTTGCTTTTGCCGGTTCAATGTCAATCAATGCTCGAATGCTATTCAATGAATTGAACAAGAAATGTGGATTGAGTTGTGATCGTAAATTTTTTAATTCAATTTCATTTTTAGAAGATTCCAAACTCAAATTATTGAGCTCCTGCGCTTTCGATTTCTGAAAATAATGAATGGTGAAATATATGGCATTCCAGAACAGTACAAGCACGGAAATTGCCAAAATATTGATGAAAACGGCTAAGAAATTGAGAGGTTCTTTTGCCGGGTCAATGAGATAACCAAAAATGACTGATCCTAGCGAAATGACAGCAGAACAAATAAATGAGCTGATAATCACACGGGGAATAACATTGACCAACTTCATATCTAGCCATCCGAGTTTAATACTCAATCGACTCATAAGATGCGTGAAAATGATTCCAAGAACAACTAAGTTGAGCAATTTCAACACCAGTTCCAGCGTAACATCCTTTGGTGAATCATTGTAGGTTGCCAATAAAATCAGAACGGCATAGGTGCACCATCCTGTGAGTTGTGCAATCCAATAAATGACTTTGTTACTTCGCATGTTAACAAAAATAAATCTATTTTCTCTTTTTGTTCCGATTAACTGATAATTGGTAACTTTCACTGGTCATTTGGCAAATATTCAATTTGAACTATTTTTTGTAAGCTTGTATTTCTGTGAAAAAAATCGCGTTTTTATTCTGCTTTTTGTGTTCTGTAGCCTACGGACAATCGCTCATGCGTTCAAAATTCGGAGCATCCCTTGGCTTGGTAGTTAACATTGGTACTCATCAACGAAGTGTTGGAATCGCAGCGAAAGCTTATTATACCGATTATTTTTACCAAATCAATCTTGGTAGCACTTTTACTTTTAGCGGTTTGAACTACGGAAACAGAAAAAACTACTTTGAAGCAAGAAACTATTTAGGAGTATTATTATTGGCCGGAAAAAACACCTCTCCGATTGATTTTGAATTGGACGGATTAAATCATCAAACAGCTCATAACTACGGTGTTGGATTCAATTACTTGTACTATTGGGACAATGCGCAAACATCACAACTTTCAGGAGGTTTTGGTCTTCATATCCACAATGTTGGAATACGGTTTGAGAATGATGTTTTTGGCGGACAAGCTAGAGATCGATTTAGAACGGGGCACATTGCTATGAGCTACCGAACAAGCAATTTCAAATACAACGCTGGAACTTATTTTTGGACTGGTGAAACAGAAGGCACAACGTGGCACAAAGAACCTACTGACGAATGTCCGAATGGATTTAAAATTCTCGAAGACAGGCCGTATGGAAGAACGAGTCATGGAATACTTTACGGAGGAGTTCTAGTCAATGTTCCGTATGGAAACACCGTCCATTGGAGAATGGGAATTGACAGCGAAAATGTACGAAATACCTTGCAAAACAAATTGATTCACGACGCCATCATTTTACCAAAAAAACTTCGTCATTACACACCACACTATCCGCGTTTGGATGAAAATGGTTGCATTACATTTGATGCTACAAAAGTGAGAAAAGATCGATTCTTTCTGCAATTTGGCACGAATGACAGTTGGGGGAATTAAAAACTCGTGCTTTGAAGTGATGCACTTTTAATTCACCACTGAGGCGCACCGCGAAGCAGCACCGAAGGTAAAAGTCTCGAAGTTAACTTGGTATTTACGCTGCTGCCTTTGGCGGTTTTCATTTTTCATTTTTAATTTTTAATTCTTAGTTGGCTTCGCTGCTGTCTTCATTTTTCATTTTTCATTTTATTAACCACATGCAACACAATTCACATTTTATCCGTCTCAATGTTTAGAATTAAACAATTCTTAGTAAATTGCAGAACTATAAACTCACTACGTTATGTATAAAAACTACACGCTAATCATTGCATTGATTGCATTCTCACTCAATTTCAATGCACATTCTCAATGTACTGCTGGTTTCAATACCGTTATTGTACAAATCATTCCAGACAATTATCCTCAAGAAATTTCATGGGAGTTAAGAGCCAATGGTAACCTTGTTGCGAATGGCGGATCTGTTGGAGACACCGTTTGTGTCCCTTCAACACAATGCATCGAACTAAAAATGATTGATAGTTTTGGTGACGGAATTTGCTGCAACTACGGAAATGGTTCTTACAATTTAATTGTGAATGGAGTTGTGGAAGCAACTGGTGGAAATTATGGATTCAGTGAAACAGTGAATGCCAATTGTCCTCCTGGAACATCGTGTGAAAACCCAATTGCGATAGGAACAGGAAGTTTTACTGCTCCAATGGCGAACTCATGGTATGAATTTACGGCACCAACAACAGGAATTTATACTATTTCAACATGTGCAGGAAATACATGCGATACAAAGATTTGGGTATACGATGCATGTACATCAAACATCAACGAAACCAATACAGGAACTCAATTCTACGATGATAATCAAGGTGGTTGTGGCGAGCAAGCTGTTGTTGAGGCTTACATGGCTGCGGGACAAGTTTTCTACATTCGCATTGGTATAGATGGAAGTACAACGTGCGGAACATCACAAATTCCATTTGTTATCACCTACGATGGACCAGTAGTCGGTTGTATGGATCCAAATGCATGTAATTATAATCCGATTGCTTCTTCGGCTGGACAATGCTATTATTATCCAGATCCAAATTGTCCTTTAGGTCCAGATTTGATCATTTTAGAAAGTGCTGTTGAAAGTTCATTGAATATGCGAACAGAAGTAGCAACTAACTGTATGGTGGAAGAAGGTTGTATGAATGGATATGGAAATAGAACTGTCATCGCTTTTGATACGCACATACAGAACATTGGTCAAACAGACTACTACATTGGAAATCCAACAAACAATCCTTCTCAATTTACGTTTGGAAACTGTCACGGGCATGCTCACTACGAAGGTTATGCTGATTATGTATTGTACAAACCAAACGGGACATCGATTCCAATTGGTCACAAAAATGGTTTCTGTGTCATGGACTTAGAGTGTCAAAATGGTGGTACAGCACAATATGGTTGCAGCAACATGGGAATCACAAAAGATTGTGGTGATATTTATCACAACGGATTAGATTGTCAATGGATTGATGTGACAGATGTCGATACTGGAGAATACATTTTAGCCATTAAAGTCAACTGGGATCAATCTCCAGATGCTTTGGGAAGATATGAATTAGGGTATGACAATAACTGGGCACAAGTGTGTATCAGAATTACAAAAGATGCAAACGGTGTTATGGGTTATGTGATGTTGCCAAACTGTCAACCTTATTATGATTGCGCTGGTGTGATGTATGGAAACTCAGTGGTTGACTGTGAAGGAAATTGTGGTGGTTCTGCTGTGCGAGGAGATGTTGATTTGAACTCTGTCATAGAACTCAATGATGCTGTGCAATATGTCAATGGAATTTTAGCCAACAGTATTTCACCAACGGATTGCAAAGACATTACAAGTGATGGAGCGATTACAGTTTGGGATGCAGGAATAGCACAAAAATGTGCATTGAAAGGAGCTCCAAACAACAATTATTGCGAATTCCCAAATACTGTTGTCAACACAAATCAATATGCCGAATTAGGATATACAGTGGTAAATCCAACGCAACAATATGTTGACATTTACATTCGCAATCCAGACAGCAAAATTGTTGGATATGAATTCAATGTATCGGGAATTGAAATTGCAACAGTGGAAAATCTAATTGATCCATTGGTTTATCCAGCAACTCCACAATTTACATTTGGTGGAACAAAAGTTGTTTGTCTTTCTTATCAAGACAGTTTGATTCCTAAGAACACTGCTCCTGCTCCATTGTGTCGAATTTATTACACACAATTAACAGGACCAACCATTTGTATTGACGAAGTTATTCATGTATTGAATGCAGATTATCAACCAATTGTTACATCGACTTATTTAGGTTGTAACGCCTCTGCAGGAGTAAATGAAGTAGGAATGCAGAATTTCAATCTTTATCCAAATCCTGGACAAGATATTGTGAACATTCAACTACAAGTGAAAGCAGAAGATCATTTCAAAGTTCTTTTAGTGGATGCAACTGGTAGAACATTGATGGAACAAAAATTGGAAACAGGTGCCATGGAAACGACATTGGATGTCGCACATTTATCGAATGGAATATATCAAGTGATTTTATCGAATGGAAGCACATCAACAGTGAAAAGTTTGTCCATTTTAAAATAAGAAACTCATTAAACAGTAAAATCCAGGCTTCTTTTGATGTCTGGATTTTTTTTATTTCTACCTTTATCTCTATGCGCTTAACTATTGGATATTCATACATACTACTCCTTATCACAGTTTCTTCCTGCGGTTTATTTGCTCCTTCCGCACAAAAAACAACTACTAGAAGTTTGACCGATGCTCCGTACGACGCAATCATAGTACCTGGTGTTCCTTTTCAAGACTCAACCTGGAGTAAAACCATGGAAGCGCGCGTGAAATGGTCTTATTTCTTGTACCAAAATGGATACACCAAAAATGTGATTTATTCTGGATCTGCAGTTTATACGGCTTATACTGAAGCCAAGATAATGGCACTGTATGCAGAAGGAATGGGAATTCCAAAAGAACATATATTCATTGAAGACAGAGCTGAACATAGTACCGAAAATGTCTATTACTCTTATCAAGTCGCGAAAAAAGAACATTTTGATCACATTGCGTTGGCGACAGATCCTTTTCAAACAAATTCTTTGCGCTCATTCATTAAGAAGTTTGAATTCCCCATTGCATTGATTCCAATTATTGAAGATACTTTGATTCAATATCCAGTACCAACTCCCAAGATTGATCCTTCATCTGCAATGGTTGAAGGTTTCGTTTCAATTGTCGAACGTGAGTCTTTTGGCAAACGATTGAAAGGTACAATGGGACAAAACATTCGTTGGAAAGAAGAAGATTTGAAGACAAAACGATTGAAGAAAAAATACGGTGATCGGATTACGAATTGAGAATTACGGATTGAGAATTACGGATTATGGATTGCGGATTACGGAATTACGGATTGCGGATTGCGGATTGCGGATTGCGGATTGCGGATTATTAATTTAGGGTTAATTTCATTTATTATTGGCTGAATAAACCCAGCTCGCATTCATTTTTCCACCATCCGCCGAATTTTACAACTATTTATTAACTTTTACTATGCCGACTTGAATGAATGTATTAACTTTGCGCCCCGTAGTTACAATTCATTCAATCAATGTCAAATTCAACAAAATACGTTTTTGTAACAGGGGGTGTTGCATCATCACTTGGTAAAGGAATTATATCCGCTTCATTAGCAAAACTTTTGCAAGCAAGAGGGTTTTCAACAACCATTCAAAAATTAGATCCTTACATCAACATCGATCCAGGAACTTTAAATCCTTACGAGCATGGAGAATGTTTCGTAACAGACGATGGAGCTGAAACAGATTTGGATTTGGGTCACTACGAGCGTTTTTTAAATGTTCCTACATCACAAGCAAACAATGTTACAACTGGTCGTATTTACCAATCAGTGATCGACAAAGAGCGTCGAGGTGAATTTTTAGGAAAAACGGTTCAAATCATTCCTCATGTAACGGATGAAATCAAAGAACGCATTCAAATCTTAGGAAATAAAGGAGAATACGATATTGTAATCACTGAAATTGGTGGAACAGTTGGAGACATTGAATCATTGCCATACGTTGAGGCTGTTCGCCAGATGAAATGGGAATTGGAAAATGACTGTATTGTTGTTCACTTAACACTCGTACCTTATTTGGCCGCAGCTGGTGAGTTGAAAACAAAACCAACACAACACTCAGTAAAACAATTATTGGAATTGGGTGTACAACCAGATGTATTGTGCTGTAGAACAGAACATGAATTGGACTTGACCTTGCGTCGCAAGATTGCAAAATTCTGTAACGTTAGCATGAACGCTGTCATTGAATCACGCGATGCGGAAAGCATTTACGATGTTCCATTGTTGATGCAAGCAGAAGAGTTGGACAAAGTAGTATTGGAGAAATTGCATTTACCGACTCGTTCCATTCCAAATTTAGATAGTTGGAAAGACTTTTTAACACGTTTAAAAAATCCACAAAAAGAAGTCAAAATTGGATTGATTGGAAAATATGTTGAATTAAAAGATGCATACAAATCAATTTCAGAAGCATTCATCCATGCAGGAGTTGCGAATGAGACGAAAGTGAATGTGCAATGGATTCACTCTGAAAAATTGACAGAAGAGAACATTCAAAGTGAATTGGAATCATTGGATGGAATTTTAGTTGCACCAGGATTTGGTTCAAGAGGAATTTCAGGAAAAATCCAAGCTGTGAAATATGCACGTGAGAACAAAGTGCCATTCTTTGGAATTTGTTTGGGAATGCAATGTGCTGTGATTGAATACGGGCGCCATGTCCTTGGTTGGTCAGACGCACACACAACTGAAATCTCTGAAGACTGTGAATATCCAGTAATCAGTATGATGGAAGAGCAAAAAAACATTGCCAATTTAGGTGGAACAATGCGTTTGGGAGCTTACAAATGTCAGTTGAAACCAGGTTCTAAGGCATCAATGGCTTACAATACAGATGTGATCAAGGAACGTCACAGACATCGTTATGAATTCAACAATTCATTCTTGGATGCATACGAACAAGCCGGAATGATTGCTACAGGTAAAAATCCTGAAACTGGATTGGTTGAAGTTGTGGAAATTCCAGAACATCCTTGGTTTGTTGGAGCACAGTTTCACCCAGAATACAAAAGTACAGTAGCCAAACCTCATCCATTGTTTGTTGGATTTGTGAAAGCTGCATCAGAGAATAGAAAATAATGACTAAAGTGCACTTCAACAAAATTGCAGTGTGCTTTGAGCTTGAAAAAAGATAAATAATAACTATGGATAGAAATACCATCATTGGGTTAGTAATCATCGGAACAATTCTTTCCGTTTTTACGATACTCAATCAACCTTCACAGGAAGAAATCGACCAAAAACAAAAGGAATTGGCTCAACAAGCTGCTGAAAAAGCAAAGTTGGAGACAAAAATGAAAGAAGAGTCAGAGAAATCAATTGTATTGAAAACAAATACATTGGTTCCAAAATTGGACGAATCTGGCGTTCAATTGCAAAAAGATGGCGGTTTGGTTTATTTGGATACTGTTACAAACCAAGATACGGTTGTATTTAGCACTCCAAAAGGAACAGAAACAAATTCTGAGGCCGCTACACCTTCAGATAACTTCAAAGGTCAACTTGTTTACCTAGAAAACGATAAATACATCATTTATTTCAACACCAAAGGTGGAATGGTGGCTTCTGTTGCTTTGAAGGAGTTTGAATCATATACTGATTTCGCTAAAAATGATGGTAAAATCACACCGTTGAAGTTGTTCAGAAATGGTGATGCTGTCAATCAGTTAGTTTTCCCAATGAACGGTAAAAACATTGAGACAAGCAAGTTGCCATTTACGATTAAAGCGAAAACAGACAAATCAATCGTGTTTGAAACAAGTTTAGGAGACGGAAGAACGATTGAAAACCGTTATACTTTGACAGACAATGCTTACGATTTGGATTACACCGTTGCCATTAAAGGATTTGATGGTGTTGTAAACCCAAAGAATGTTGCATTGAACTGGAATGTTGCTTATAGAAAATCGGAGCGTTTGTTCAGCGAGCAACGAAGAGTTTCAACTATTTGTTATGATTACTCTGAAGAAGGATTTGATTATTTAAGTGAAATGTCATCCGACGAAGAAGAAGCTGAAGACAATGTGAATTGGGTTGCTTACAAACAAAGCTACTTCTCTTCTATTCTATTACCAGAACAACCATTCAAGAAAAAAGGAACGGAATTCGAAGTAGAAAGCTACGAGGAAGGTCATCCAAGAAACTGGACGCACTTGAAAGATTACTCATCAACAATGAACTTGGGATTGAGCAATACTGAAAATGCAACCTTCACAATGAATTGGTTCTTTGGTCCAAATGACTATGATGTATTGACTAGTTATGACCAAGATTACGATGACATTTTAAATTACGGTTGGGGAATTTTCCGTTGGATCAATATTTACGCTGTACAACCTTTGTTTACTTTCTTGAGTTCATTTGGTGCAATCAGCATTGGAATTGCGATTTTGTTATTGACAATTGTATTGAAATTCGTTTTGATGCCAATTCAATGGAAAATGTACACTTCATCTGCTAAGATGCGTATCTTGAAACCAGAAATTGATGAATTGAACGCAAAATATCCGAACAAAGAAGACGGAATGAAAAAGCAAATGGAAATGATGACATTGTACCGAGAATCTGGTGCTAGTCCACTTGCAGGATGTGTTCCAATGCTTGTGCAAATGCCTATTTTATTGGCCGTTTTCCGATTCTTCCCTTCAACGTTTGATTTACGTCAAAAACCATTCTTATGGGCAGAGGATTTATCAAGTTACGATTCCATTTACGACTTAGGATTCAACATTTGGCCGTATGGTGACCACGTGAGTTTGTTTACTTTGTTAATGGCTGCAACAACATTGATTTATACGAAAATCAACAGTGGACAAATGCAAACTCCACAGCAACCAGGAATGCCAAACATGAAGGTGATCATGTACATTTTCCCATTCATGATGATTTTCTTCTTCAATAACTATTCAGCAGGTTTGAGTTATTACTATTTCATTTCAACATTGATGTCGATTGTGATTATGATTTTAATCAAACAATTCTTTGTGGATGAAGAGAAGTTGAAATTGAAAATGGCTGAACGCAAGGCAAGCCGTCAAGCTGAAGGAACAAAAGTGAAAAAGAAATCGAAGTTCCAAGAGCGTTTAGAGCAAATGCAAAAAGCGCAACAGGAGCAGATGAAAAATCGCAAGAAATAAAAGGCCAAGGCTTTTGATGAATCGCAATTTCGAAAGGAGTTGCGATTTTTTTGTTTCAATTTAAGACTAATTAACACTGGCTCAAACAAAAACAAACCAATGTTCACGTATTTTTGAGGGTATCAATCACCGAACAATATGAAAACAACACTTTCCATTCTAGCATTCGCGCTTGCCTACATTTCCAATGCTCAAACCGTTGTAGATTATACCATCAAGTACACTCCAGATATTGCAACAAAAGGATTACTTGTAGAAATGGTTTATAAAACGAAAAAAGCCCAGGATTCCATCTATTTGCATTATTACAATGATGGTTGGGGCGAAAGCGATTTGTTTAACTGTCTTTCCATTCAGTCTTCTGATAACCCTGAAATGACCATTGAGCAAAATCGAGATAGCAATCGCTTGATTGTTCATTATCCTAAATCGAAAAGAATCACATTCACCTACCGCATTCAACAAGATTATCCGGGTGACAGCATTGATATATTCAATCGTCCAAAAATGAGCGATACTTATTTTCATATTTTGGGAAGATCGTTATTCGTTGTGCCAGAAGACGTATTTGCCGACAATGAGCAACGGATTGAAGCCAAGATTCATTGGGAAGGATTTCCAGAAAACTATGTCATTCACAACACTTTTGATTCGCAAGAACAATCACAAACGATAAAAACGTCGCTGCACGGAGGATTGTACCATTCCTTGTTTGTTGGCGGTGATTATCGATTGTATCCCTTTACTGATCACAAAAAAGAAATTGTTTTTGCCGTGCGAGGAAATTGGTTGTCGGACTACTCTGATGATCAAAAAATGCTTGCTGCATTACAACGAACGGTGCAAACGCAACGTGAATTTTGGAACGATTATGAGCGTGACTATTACACAGTGATTATGTCGCCAACTGTGACACAAAACGACAGTTTGTTTAAAGGTCAAAGTTCAACTGGTTCAGCCGTTAAGAATGGGTTCATGTTGCAATCATCCAATAATCCTTTCAATCAATTTTATGTTTTGAACTACATGTTCAACCACGAAATGATGCATGAATGGATTGGTTTAACGATAAAGAATGAACATGAAGAATTGAATTATTGGTTCAGTGAAGGATTTACGGATTATTACACGTACAAAAATAGAGTGCGCAGTGGTGATATGAGTATAGAAGAATGGCGAGAATCATTCAATAAAGATGTTTTGATGGCCCACTACTCCAATCCTGAAAGAAATCGACCGAATTACATCATTGTCGATGATTTTTGGAAGAATCGAAATGTGGAAAAGATTCCTTATCGTCGCGGAGCTATTTTTGCATTTTGGTTGGACAATAAAATCATGAAATGCAGCAATTACAAATTATCATTGGATGATTTCATGCGCGAATTGTTGGTCATTAGTAAAACGAAGAATCTCCACTTGACAGATGAATTGTTTCTTACAGAAGTAAAAAAATACATCAAGGATGAAGACATCAGTTATGAATTTCAGAAGTACATTTTAGTTGGCGAAGATATTCCATTCACGCAATCTGATTTAATTGATTGTTTTGATGTTGAATTCAATAAAGAAGTTCCGCAAATCGTTTTGAAGGAAAGTGCAGTGAAGTATATTATAAAGCAATAAAAAAGCCTCCTATTTCTAGGAGGCTTCGTTCTATACTTTTTTGTCTATTGAACGACAATTGATTTTTGAGTTGTTACACCGTTTGCAGTCACTGCTACAATGTACATTCCTTTTTGCAATTTCTCTGTTTCAATAGTTGCGTTCATGATTGTACCATTGAACGATTCATTGTGACACATTCTACCTTTTGTATCAATAATAGCCACTTCTACGCCCTCAACTGAAGTTCCAAATTGAATGCTAAACTTCCCATTGTTTGGATTAGGATAAATTGCAAATTCATCTGAATTCAACTCATCAATTCCAACACAGTTGTCAAACGTTACAGTAATTGTATCAATTAATATACAGTTAGAAGCATCTACCACTTCTGCAATTACAGTTTCAGCTGTTACTACAGGATATACGTTCCAGTTGTTATTTACTCCATTCCAAGTATACGAAACGTATCCAATTCCCGGTTCAATCACGTAAGGGATGTGACCAGGACACAAAGATGTATCCGCACCAAGGTCCAAAGTATTAAATGTAAATTCAATTTCTGCAGGACATCCTACTGGACTTCCACCTGGAGTTAACACGATTGTAGCTTCAGCATCAACATAACCTAAAGTCTCAGATGAACCTCCATAGTTTCCAGAACCTTCGTAATGGAAGTACAAACGATTATTTCCTGGATGGTATGAAAAGGAAGCCATGTCAGAAGAACCTGGTAATTGAGAAATTGGACTATACAAGTCTGTTTCTAAATCATGAGCAACAATTTGACCATTCATCCATTCTCTATAATAGGCTACATAATTTACACCATCGAAACCAAGATTTCCCCAATCGGCAAATCCTTCACTCCCATACAACGGGAAACTATATTGACCAATTGAATCTACTGTACCTGAGGAAACATCAACAACATAAAGAACATCACCATTGTACAATCCTAATTTACCGAAACCAGATAATATTGCACTTTGATTTGGACCAACTTCCATGTCAATCGACTGACTCAATGGAATATTACTTCCTGTTAATGCTAAATCAGCATCCATTTCCGCTATCGCATTTACAGTATATACTCCTGAAAAAGAATTTGGTAAGGCAGATGTAGTAGTATTATAGATAGTCCAAATTTTTCTATCTGATAAATCTGAAAAAATACCATCACGAATTGGCAATGCAACACCGGCAGTTAACAAGTCTAAATCATATCGCGCAGTCATGTTATCTCCCACAATATACACCGTAGAATCTGTCAAGGCTATTCCTCCTCTGTCATCTCCTGTAACCATATCGTGATCGATGTACACTACATTATCATTTGTAACTGTATCAAGAGTAAAAGTTCCTGTTCTTGAAAATCTAGAAGTGTAAATGATATCTGGACTCTGAGTAACTGGACCATAAACGTACGCAACCGCTGTATCAATCGGCATCATGTGATCTACATCATAGCTGTAAATAAATTCAGCATTTGGACCGCCAAGAACAGGTGAATTTCCACCTTCACATACCAAATAAGATTGAGCTCCTGGTGAATTTCCAACCTTAATAATAGTACTTGCACTCGTTGTACATCCAATTGCATCAGTTCCTGTATATGTAAAAGTATAATTACCTGGTGACAATGCAGCTGGATTAAAAGTCAAGCCTGAAACTCCAGGTCCAGATAATGTTCCACCAGCTGGTGACACTGTGAAATTGGCACTATTGTGATTACAAACAAAGTTAGTATCTGCTAAAATTGACGCAAATTCTACTGGAGTTCCAGCGGCACAATAATCATACTCCAACCTTACACGAACGCGCAAAGTAGTACAGAAAAAATCCACTTGATTTGTCGGCACTAATGAAATGGTCCAGCTTCCTGCTGTTTGCCATGCATCTAAGTTAGCGCCAGGAAATGATATCAAAGTTGAATCTTCAGGTGCGCAATCTCCTAAAGAAGTGTTCGTTGATGCACCTATCAACATTGTCACAGTTTGGTCGTAAACATTTAAATGTTCTCCTGGATCACCAAAATCACCTTCATAATACACCATCAATCGTGCTGAACCATACCCGCCTAATGGCATTCCCATAAATGTAAAATCTAGGGTGTCTTCGTATTGAACAATTGTGTCATAAGCAGTTCCATTGGCATCTGCCGTTGCCCAGCTTGAATAGGTTTGAGCGTAACTGTTGCCTTCAACAAAGCAAAGTACACCTAGCAATAGTAAGTAAATTGTTTTCATAAAATATTAAGTTAAAATATGAAACGAAATTAGGTAATAAATGAATTGAAAATAAAAGAATGTTGCGAACAGTAAAACACAATTGAAATTCATTAACAACACCATATTAATGACAAAATAAATGCGTCAAACGATGTTTATATTTATCTTGAAAATGAGTAAAATCAAGCAATACAGAACTATCAATCACAATAAAATAATCAATAATTATTATACAATTGAGTCATTCACAACATTATCATTTTTTTTTTTCAATGCTGCATTCCTTACTTTTCTGTCTTTGCAACAATCGCAGCCACCGTTGCGTCACTTGTAACATTCACAACCGTTCTGCACATGTCTAACAAGCGATCTACAGGTAATACAAAAGCCACCCACAATGGATTCAAGCCAACAGATGTGAGTACAATCATCAACATGATTAAACCTGCGCCTGGAACGGCTGCTGCACCAATTGAGGCCAATGTTGCGGTACCTACGATTCCTAATTGTTGCATCAATGACAAATCGATATCATGATATTGTGCTAAAAACACCACTGCAACTGCCTGGTACAAAGATGTTCCATCCATGTTCACTGTTGCGCCAATCGGTAAAACAAAATCAGATACTTTTTTCGGGATTTTTAAATTTTCCTCTACACACTGTATAGTAACTGGTAAAGTAGCTGCACTTGAGCTTGTCGAAAAAGCCAAAACCTGTGCAGGTGAAAGTCCTTTGTAGAATGCTGAAAGTGACATTTTTACGCCAAAGATCTTTAACATCATTGGGTAAAAAACGAAAAGCATTATCATCAACCCCAAAAGAACAATTAAACTATAATACCCTAAATCACCTAGAATTTTCATTAACTCCGCTGGTGAACCAGCTTTTTTAGCCAAAACGCCTGCCATTAAACAGAATACAAAAAATGGTGCTGCAACCATAATGATATTCACCATTTTGATGAAAACTTCATTCATTCCTTCAAAAAATGAACGAACAGTTATTGTTTTTTCAGTAGGCAACAAAGACATACTAATTCCAAAGAACAAGGCAAAGAAAATCACCTGCAACATCAAACTGCCATCACTCATGGCTTGCACGATATTGCTTGGAACCATATCAACCAGTGGTTGCAATGGTCCGGCATTTTTAGTCTTTTGAGCGTTGTCGTTTTTAGTAGCGACTTCAGTATACTCTTTACTCAACGTATCAGCATCCATTTTCTGCTTCACTTCATTAATCAATGAAGGATCGGCAGTAGCTAGTACATTCTTACCGTTAATTGTTGGAATATTGTTTTGTTGTGCCCACAATTCATATTCTAAACGATTTTCAGTCCGTTGTTTCGCATCTGATATTTTTCCAGGTTGAAATACATTGACAACCATTAAACCTATAGAAACAGCAGCAACGGTTGTAATCAAATACAACCCAAGTGTTTTGAATCCCATTCGACCCAATTGAGATGGAGAGCCTAAGCCTGCAACACCAGTGATAATTGAGAAAAGAACTAATGGGACAGCAATAAATTTCAAGCAATTGATGAAAATAGTACCGAATGGATCAATCCAGTCGATTGTAAATTTATTCCATCCAAATTGTCCTGATATCAGTGCCCAACCCATTCCTAGTACCATGGCAATGATAATTTGCCAATGCAGCGCAATTTTCTTCATGCGCTAAAAATAATCATTCTGTTGAACAAAATGATTTAGAGGGATATCGAAGTTGGGGGAATTTGGTGGGATTGAGAGTGGAAAGAGGTTAATCTATTGTTTTTCAATACGTTCGCAATATTGCGAATTCCCGAATTTGCGAATTTGAGATGACCCAAATTTCCGAAGAGTCGAAGTTGCAAATTTCCAAATTTGAAAAGATGAAAAGAGTAAAAAAGGGAAATTTCCAAATTTTCGCTCAACCTCTCTTCGCCTTCACTCCACTACCTCAAATGCGAATCACCCAACAAATCCAACACAGTCTTTACCGGACTAAAAGTTTCTTTTGGTGCTTCTATAAAAATAGTATTCCAGTTCGCCATTCCACCATTCCACAAACCTGGTTGTTCCATGTATTTAATGGCTTTGCCTTCATGCGTTTTTGAAACAATAAAATACTGACTCTCATCCACAAACTGTGTTAAATCAAATTTATTCCCATGAACATCACATGTACTAGCCGCAATCATAACCGGATTAAAATGAGTGCTTTTAATCATTAGTCCATATTGCTCACCTTTCTGTGTAATTTGAGCTTTCTCGACAATTTGTTTCGATATTTTTCCATCACGCTCAATCCAAAACGGACCGCCACCAGGTTGACCTTCATTTTTTACCATTCCACAAATACGAGTCGGGCGATGAATAATAGATTGAATGTCATCCATTGATTGAATGGCATTCATTTCAGAAGGTGACAAAAATTGATAACGCTGATTCAGTTCTGCCAATGCCAATTTCGAAGGATCATTACTCAAGCGCTTCAATTCAGCTTTAAAACTACATAGACATTCGCCTAGAAATTGCCAATATTCAAGTGATTTAGATGCACTCGAATAATGCTGCACGTTATCAATATTCTTGATAAATACAACATCCGTCTCAATAGCATTTAAGTTTGAAATCAATGCTCCATGACCAGAAGGTCGCGTAAGAATATCGTCATCTCCAACAGTGTTTTGATTTTCATCAAATGCCACGGCATTGCTTTCCTTACTTTGATATGAAAAAGATACAGCATATTTATTTCCAGTCATTCCTTCGAGGTTACTCAAACTTTCTCGAATGGAAGCTTCAAATTCTGGTTGAATGGTAAAATGAAAATGTGCTTTCCCGTTCACTACTTTGGCTCCTTGAATCAAATGTTCTTGAAATGGATTCAACACAACAGGATCATTGAAATGAAATGGAATGAGTCCTTTCGGTGATTTACCGAAATTCAATCCTTCGGCGTTCAACAAAAATTCAGCAAGCTCTAGTGGATCAATTGATTCATTTTTAATTTTTTCCTTTAAAGAAATTGGCAAACGATGAAAAAAAGCAAAATCCTTCAAATGATTCATAAAACGTTCCATTTCACCAGAATTCGACTCATCTGGATTTTCAATGAAGTCATACAAAAACTGAAACATGCGCGATCCTGATCCTGATGCTGGAGTAAAAAATGTAATGGCATCCAATTGATGAAAGTGCTCCTTTTGAGCATTTGTTAATTCAATGTCTCGTTGCGCCAAAATTCCTTCACCTACCTTACACGGTGCAAATAAGTTCACTTTAGCATTCCCATTGAACACTTTTTCGCGCTCTTGATTGATTTTTTCACTGCTGACTGTCGCCATTCTTCCTACTATTACTTAATTTGCACTGTGAATATTGTCCTCGAATATATAAAATATCGCTTGAACGCCAAAGGCAGACATGGAATCCATTCTCCTTTTATTTATGATATGGTCGATAAATGTTTTAGAACGTCCATAAACACTGAGGACAAACAAAAAATCAAATCATTGATTCATTCACTCAAAAATGATCAACGAAGCTTAACTATACAAGATTTTGGTGCAGGATCTAAGAAATTAGGAGCGACAAGAAAAGTCAGTCAACTCTTGCGTACGAGCTCATCGAAAGGGAAATTCGGAAAATTATTCTATCAAATCGCCAAGCATTATCAACCTGAATCCATCTTAGAATTCGGTACTTCAATTGGAATTGGAAGCATTCATTTTGCTCTGGGAAATAAAAACACTCAACTACTCACAATAGAAGCTTGTTCCGAAACATTTACCATCGCGCAAGAAAACTTCGCAAAAATGGATCTTGAAAATGTTGATGGAGTAAATGCTACTTTTGATACTTTTTTATCAAGTCAACCTACGAATAAATATGACATCCTATTCATTGACGGACATCATGATGGAACTGCATTGCTGAATTACCTTGATTCATTGAAGACTAACATTCACGACGAGACACTAATTATTATTGACGATATTCGCTGGAGTCAATCCATGTTTGATGCTTGGACATCGCTTAAGAACTCAGATGAATTTCACGTAAGCATCGACTTGTTTAGAATGGGAATTATTAGTCCTCGCCCCTTTCAAGAAAAGGAACATTTCATTTTAAAGTATTAAAAAGTTGCCGTCAACAAATCAAGTACATCAACTTGATCTGACAATGCAATGGAATACGTTGGACTAGCTGCATTTTTATCCATAAATATACCGTCAGGATGAGTTGAACTTGCACTTCTTGAAATTACTCCAGCAGTTATCTCCATACTTAAATCTTCAAAATCGGCAACAGGTGGATTTGGTTTCGACACTTCATCGGATGCAAATGCTCTATTATTGTCTGACTTACTCAATTGTTTGTTCTCAGTCAACATTTCCATTTCTTTTGTTTGATTTAACACCACTTCTCCAGATGCATCTTCACGAACACCCGGTGTTTTTTGTTCAACCAACACTTCATTTGTTGAGCGTTGCTGTTCATGTTGAGCCAATTGTTCCTTTTTGTAAGGCTGGTTAGACGTCATTAAAAACGGAATGATTCCAAGTAACAAAACAAAAACGGCTGCAAGCTGAACCAACGGACGCTGATGGAATTTTTTATCACGAGGATACAATAAAACCCCCAATTTATTGTACCAAATTGGTGCTGCTTTCGGGAATGATTGAGCAGCAAATAAATCATCCAATTGATCCTTCGTTGCTTGACGCGGAGCTTCCATTTCTTCTAGTGTCAATGCCTTTGTTCCAATCAAAACATGTTGCATTTGACGATATTCATCCTCATTTGCGCAAAATTCTGCAACCATTTCAAGCTCTTGAGCGGAAAGCTGTGTGTAGTCTTTCTCCTCTATTATATTAAAAATATCCTTTTCCATCTTCTTCTTTTTCAACAGGGTTAAACTCCTTTAGTCCTTCCGCCAAATATTTAATAGCATAAAAAACTCTTGATTTTACTGTCCCTTCATTTAATTCTAATATCTCTGCAATTTCCTTTATTGATAATCCTTCCACATGACGTAACTGAAAAACTTCACTATGCTTCGGATCCAATTCTGCCATTTTCAATTCAAACACTTCTTTGAATTGGCGATCTTGCACTTCGGATAAAACATTCACCGAACTATCACTTACTTTGTAGTGATTATCAATTCCCAAAGAAGTATTCTTTCTCACTTCTTGCTTTTTATATTCATTCTTACACATGTTATTCGCTACCGAATAAATCCATGTTTTAAACGTTCGTGTTGGATCAAAATATTCAGGTTTGCGAATGATTTTAGCAAACAAGTCATGTACAAAATCTTCCGCTTTTTCTCTGTCTTTCCAGAGCATGCGCATAAAATACCCCAACAGTGGTTTCGAATAACGATTATAGATTTCATCAAACGCACGCTTGTCCCCTTGCGAGATTGCCTGCATCAATGCTTCATCCGTTAATGATGTATGTCGCGGTTTTACTAATCGCATTAATAGCTTTTTTTCAACTTTTGCACTTGTTGATACTTGTTGCATTGAACGGCTACTTTGTCCAACGCTTCGTTCACTTCTTTTAATTGTGTTGTTTCCTTTGTAGCACTATAACTCGTTCTCAACAGCAACAGCATCGGTAAATAATTGGCTGATAAATCCTTCGATTTACTCGATTGCGCATGATTGATTAATTTTTTATTCAATTCTTTTTGCCACAAATAATCATTGGCATAATAGTTATTGAATTCTCTCGAATGGTATTCAAATGTCAATCCCACAACATACAATTGCTCTTTCATAGGAAGCAAGTATTCTTTTGGAGTCGTCATGGAAATAGAGATTGACTTGGATTCGTTGAGTTTACAGAATTCATTCACGAAATTGACATCTATTACTTTTGAACCAGGAAGTTTAAATCCTTTATTCAACAATGCTTTGCGATACGTTTCACTTTGTAAATAATCCAACGAAATCAGTTCCACATCTTTCCGCAATCCGAATTTCAATTGTAAATACTGGACAGAGTATGTGTCATCAAATCCATGTGTAATTAACACACCGTTCAATGGAGCACTTTTCAATAAGTCATGTGCATACGTGATAGGATCAGAAGATAATCGCCCGGATTTCACCAATTGCTCGATGTATGTCAACGCCGTTTTATCCTCTCCTGTGATCAAATAATATGCAGCCATTTGTGTTTGAACATCAGAATTTGTGCTTCTAATTTTCTCTGCCTGTTTCAAGTATTTAAACCAATCTGTATTGTAATTTCCTGAGATGTATTTAAAAAAATTGTATTCAAATGAATTTGGATCTGCCTTTTCCAATCGTTTAACTGCGTCATCCATTTGTTGTTGCTGCACCATTGATGGAGTCCTTTGAGATCGCATATAGGTTGACTGCGTTTCATATTGCTCAAATTGAATGGTCGACTGTTGCACAGCAGATTGTGTTGAATAGCTGTCTTTTGCGTCCGACTTTTTTTGAGGAACACTTTCTTTTTCAGCTTTTTCGCGCAATTCTTCAGTCGGAACAACAGCATTATTGTTGTATTGCGGCGAATTTGTTGAAGGAACAGCCTTCCCATTTTCTTGCGAAAAACCGAACAAACTCAACATGAGTGCTAGTATAAGTATGAAAAATCGCATTTTGTTATTAATTTTAAGACTGTACACATCAAATATACATTGGTTCAATTGGAATAAAAATTAATTGATGAAAAAAGATGAATTTGAAAAATTAAGTATAAAAGAGCGCAGAGATCAACTAAAAATGGCAGGTGATTTTGTAGGAAGTCGCTTAACCTCATCACATCGAGTACATCTCTTTACTTATTCGGGACTTTTCGTGGAAGTGTATGTTTACATTCCGACGGATCAGGTCCATTGGATTGAAGTACAAACCAACCAATCCATTTTGCAAGAATACATCAATGATCTAGACATATTCAAATCATCAAATCTTTGATTTATAAATGAGATTGAATTGTTGAATTGTTGAATTGTTGAATTTTTGAATTTTTGAATTTTTTTATCACTCTCCCGCAAATAAGAATTTATTCGGAGAAACCAAGTTTGTTTTCACGGCATACATCACAATTCCAGCAGTGTTCTTCACGCCTAATTTCGACATGATATTCTTGCGATGAGTATTGATTGTATGATTGCTTAAAAACAAGACTTCTGCGATTTGCGCATTTGTTAATCCCTCCGCAATGTGCACAATAATTTCAGATTCACGTTCTGAGAGCATCACTGGTTCACAACTGAAGCTATCAAAGTCAATGTCATTTACATCAATGGATGCTCGTTGAATCGTTTCCAAAATTTGACCACAGAAAAACTTTTTTCCATCTCCTGTTTCGCGCACGGCATCCAAAATTTCAGCAATGTCGCAATCCTTCTTCACATAGCTTTGAACACCAGAACGTAATGCGTTGACTAATGTTTGTGCGGATTGTTCAGGTGTAATTGCTAGGAATTTAATGTTGGGATGAGCAGTCAAAACTTTAGGCATGACATCAATATCAAATCCTGGTGATGTATAATCGATGATTACTATGTTTGCTTCAAATGATGCAACTTGGTTGACTAATTCATCATTGTTGGTTGCTTCGCCAATAATTTCAAGCGACGGAATTGTTTTAAGAACAGTGCGTAAACCTACTCTCATCAATTCATTGCTGTCGGCCAAAATTAGTTTCATCTATTTAGAATGATTTTTAATAAGACAAATATAACAAATGAATTGAGAATTCGGATTTAAGAATTCAGAATTAAAAAATAAACACAAAAAAAGCGAGTTAAACTATTTCTCAACTCGCTATTCTCAATTCTCAATTTGCTATCTATTTAGTGAAAAGCATCTCTCTGTATTTCGGCAATGGCCATAATTCATCGTCTACCAACATCTCCAATTTATCTGCATGGTAACGAATTTCATCAAAATGAACTTTGATTGTATCGCAATAAGCCGCAGCACGCTTGTGGTAATCTTCAATTTTGTTTGCCGCTTTTCTTGCATTCAACATCACTTCGTTTAATTCCGACATTTTATTCAAGTGCATTGAAATCTTCTCAATTAATGCAATTTGAGTTTTTGCTGCCGCTTTTCCTGCTTTATCTCCTAAAACAGCTGTCAATCCATTCACATTTTGAATCAATTTATTTTGGTATTCCAAAACAGCTGGTAAAATCAAGTTTTGCGACATTTCATTGATTAAGCGCGATTCAATTTGAACTTTCATCACATAGTTCTCAAAATCAATTTCTTGTCGAGCCAACAACTCACGAGAAGTCAACACTTCCATTTCTTCGAACAATTCAGCAACTTTCTTATCGCTCCAAACTGCTAAAGCACGCGGAGTATCCATGTGATTACTCAATCCTCTTGACAAGGCTTCTTTCACCCATTCTTCACCATAACCATTTCCTTCAAAACGAATCTTTTTCGATTCTTTGATCATTTTTTGTAATTCCTTCAAGATAGCTTCATCTTTCCCATCTCCTTTAGAAATTCTTGTATCAACTGCGGCTTTAAAGTTTTTCAACTGTTTCGCCATAATTGTATTCAAAACAATCATTGACTGACCACAGTTTGCGGATGAACCAACTGCGCGGAATTCAAATTTATTACCAGTAAATGCAAACGGAGAAGTTCTGTTTCTATCCGTATTGTCCAACATGATTTGTGGAATCTTACCAATGTTCAATTTCAACTCTGTTTTTTCTTCAGGAGTCATTTTACCAGCTTTCACATTCTTCTCAATGCCATCTAGAGTTGCAGACAACTGAGAACCAATGAATGCTGAAATAATTGCTGGTGGAGCTTCATTTGCACCAAGACGATGGTCGTTTGATGCCGATGCAATACATGCTCTTAACAAATCAGCGTGATCATGAATTGCTTTAATTGTATTGACAAAGAATGTCAAAAATTGCAAATTTGACTTAGGATTTTTTCCTGGAGCCAATAAGTTCACTCCTGTGTTTGTGCTTAATGACCAGTTGTTGTGTTTTCCAGAACCGTTTACACCTGCAAATGGTTTTTCATGCAACAATACTCTAAAGTCGTGTTTACGAGCAATTTTCTCCAGCAAATCCATCAACAAAAGGTTGTGATCATTCGCTAAATTACATTCTTCAAAAATTGGAGCACACTCAAATTGGTTTGGCGCAACCTCATTGTGACGTGTCGTAACTGGAATTCCCAAACGAATTGCTTCTGTTTCAAACTCGCGCATGAAAGAAGTAGCACGTTCTGGAATAGAACCAAAATAATGATCATCCAATTGTTGACCTTTAGCAGATGCTTGTCCAAACAATACACGACCTGTCATCATTAAATCTGGACGAGAATTGAAGTGTGCTTTATCTACTAAGAAGTATTCTTGCTCCCAACCTAAAGTTGCGATTACTTTATTGACATTTTTATCAAAATATTGACATACATCTACTGCTGCTTTATCTACTGCGTGCAACGCTTTCAACAATGGCATTTTAAAATCCAATGCTTCACCAGTATAAGAGATAAAAATTGTTGGAATACACAAGGTTTTTCCGATCACAAAAGCTGGCGAAGAAGGATCCCAAGCAGTATATCCTCGAGCTTCAAATGTATTTCTAATTCCTCCATTTGGAAAAGATGAAGCGTCTGGTTCTTGTTGAACCAATAACTCTCCGTCAAAACGCTCAATTGCTCTACCTGGTCCTACTGGTTTGAAAAAAGCATCGTGCTTTTCTGCTGTAGCTCCAGTTAATGGTTGAAACCAGTGTGTATAATGAGTCGCATTTTTAGTCAATGCCCAATCTTTCATTGCTGAAGCAACTTGATCAGCCATTTTACGATCTAATTGAGTTCCATTTTCGATTGCCTCCATCATTGATTTGAAAGCTTCGCTTGGCAAGTACTCACGCATCACTTCAGTGTGAAAAACATTCTCTCCGAAAATATCAGAAACTTTCCCATCATAAGTGATTGGTTTCGCTGTTCTGTGAAGAACATCTTGATGTGCATGCATTCTTTTTGTCGCCATGAGTACTATTTTTTATAATTTTCAGCAAATGTACATCATTTTTTAGGGGTGATTCAAAAAAAAGTATCATTTTTTATCAACACACCCCCTTTAATTTTATCAATTCATGCAAATTATTCAATTTTATATGTCATTCACTTAATATTTCACAACAAAAAAAGCCGCGAGAACAATTCTCACGGCTTTTACATTTTAACGATTAATGATTCAACGTTTAATTACTTGAATCCTTCTATTCAATTTATCTCTTCATCACTTTTTGAACAACTTGTGCTCCATTCGATGTCAACTCTACGAAATATACTCCCGGAATCAATTCTGTCATATCGATCGATTGAATGGAATCTCCGTTGTATTGCTGAACAATTTGTCCAGACACATCCACCACTTTGATGGAAGAAACATTATTCTCTGAACGAATGTACAAAATTGCAGTCGTTGGATTTGGATATACTAAGAAATTCTTAGCTTCAACCATTTCCACGTTTAGCACATTGTTGATATTGTAAGTCGTATTCGTAACAATTGCAGGATTAAAATCAAAGAAAATATGTGCTGTATTTTCAATCGTCGTTCCGATTCCATTTCCAGCATTTTCTATAATTCTGTACGTCAATGAACCTTGACTAGCTTCTAAATTTGTTGTGCTATCTGGTAACCAAATGCTTGGGAAATTGAATTTCATTACTCCGTTCCCTAAATCAATTACCTGAATGTAGTGTGAAGCATCCATCAACTCGAACGTTGACCAATCCAAATTATCACTCAATGTATCCATGATATAAATATGCTGAGCTGGAGCAGTTCCTGTATTTTGGAAGCGAATTCTGTACACTAACTCATCATCTACACTTGGAGAAATAATTTCCGAATTGTTAACCGTTTTATCATTTGGATCATAACTATTCCCTAAAATCATATCTAACGATCCATTGTTATTCAATAAACAACAATCTTGATTGTTTCCATTTGCTGTAATTGTTGAAGAATAATTATGAACCGTTCCGTTTGACAATCCTCCTGGAACATTAAAGTATATAACATCGCTTGACGTAAAGTATGTACTCGACGTGCTCACTGTCCAAGAAATTGTGTTTCCAGAAATCACGTAGCTTTGGTTGGCAAAACTTGAAGTTACTGGTGTTACTCCAGCAGGGAACGTCAAGCTTAAAGTATAACTTTGCGCTGCGGCTGGACCGTTATTTCCCCATTTCAATTTGATGTAATTGGTTGTATTTTGATAATAACCAATCCAAGGTTCAACAGTCGTCCATAAATCTGCACAAGGCGTTTGCAATGAATCACAATCTATTGGGAAATAGACTGGTTGTGTCAAATTGCAATCCACCATAACAGTAGTAACAACTGGCCCAGATGCATAATAACCATTTTGTGCTAACCATGCTTGATCGATTGTAACGACTGCGGCCGTTCCTCCTAATTGATTACCATAATAAAAGAAGTTACCATTTCCATTTGTGTAAACTGTAACAGTACCATTTTGACCTTGAATATGAACTGGTGCATTGGCAAATCCAGATTCGTTTGAGTCTAATATTCCATTGTCATTCTCGTCACAAAATACCCATCCTCCAATGCACTCTTCTTGGAATGCTGATGAATCACAATTTATAGGCAAATTGATATACTGACCTCCAGCACTGCACAAACTATCAACAATGGTTAGCATCCCGTAATTAGATGAATAACCATTTTGACTGAGCCATGTTGGATCAATTTGTAATGTTGAATAATTATTGCCATTGCTATAATAGTCATATATATAATAACCATTTGGATTTGATACTGTATTGAACGTTTGATTTCCTGATTGCAATACAATAGGAGCATTTGGAATAGGCATTTCACCATTATCAAAAATGCCATTTTGATTATCGTCACAGAAAACGTTTCCACTCAAGCAATGAAGTAGCTGGGTTGAATCACACTCAATAAAAAACTGGAAAGTGTATGCTCCACCTGGTGACATTTGCATAGTTGACGGTCCTCCACCAGTAACAACAACATTGTTCATATCCAACCACCATTGAGCAATCGTTACATTGTATGTATCCGGTTGTACTTGATTGGAAATGACCATTCCATTTTGTAATGTTTCTGTAAAAGTGTAACCGCTTGTACCAGTAAATACAAAAGGAACAGAATTGACAATATTAGGATCTGCAGATGGGCAATTCATAGATAAATAGCCATAAATTCCTGTACTGCAATCTTGGTATTGAATTTGGCTTGTAAAGGAAGCCGAACTATTATTCACAGGATTCGTTACATTAAATACTGCCGTATAAACGTTGTAACTTAAATATGAGTGAGAAACAGCCGGTGAAAATGAAATGGATTGCCCTTCAGCTGTCATCTGTCCAGTATGATTGGTTGTCGTTCCATCTCCCCAATCAACAACTAATGTTACTGGACCTGCACTGAAGTTTGTTCCATCTGTAAATAGAACGATATCAGCAGAAGAATTAAAATCTGGATATTGAGGGGCTATACTAACATCAATGACAGAATCACAATAATAAGGACTTGTGATTGTATCATACATTGAAGTAATGAAATAATTCCCTTGTGAAAAAGCAGTAGAGCAAAGAAAAATTACTGCAAAAAGTGTGGTTATTTTTTTTTAATGTCATCATAGTAGTTTTTTATGTGAGTTGTACTACTTAGACTTTACATTAATTTAAATGGTTGCTTTGCGCAAAAAAAATCACTAAACCTGAGGAATAGTGATTCTATCAAAAATTCAATGTTATTTGGTGGCCGCCCACTTGCGAATTTCAGTTCTAAACCAATCATCCGCTGCTTCTGTCCATTTAAAATTATCTCGAATGTAAGCCATCGTATCTTTTTCAATGTCGGTGTATGTACCACCATCCATTACTGCATTTAATAAGGTTTCAGCATCATCCATGGAAATTCGACCATCACCTCTACCAGCCGTTAATTTTTCTGCTAATTCAATGATTTCACCATCGTACTTTTTTCCATCAATTGTTTTGTAATAACTCATTTTTTATTCTATTAATTAAACGTTAACTTGCTTACAAGATAAAAAAATGAGGTAATTTATCAAAGGAAAAGGGAATAATTAATTGATTCTTAATCTTTCAGATCGAAAATTAATTCATTCATCGCTGAATCGATAAAATAGGTGTTGGCAATCTCCAACAACTCCGAAGCATTCAATTTGTCTATCTCGGCATAAATATCACTGATAGTATCAATTTCATTGAACATCAACAAACTTTTTCCAAGACCTAACATCAAGCCTGAATTTCCATCCAATGACAACGCAATGTGACCTTTTAACTGTTCTTTTGCTCTCGTTAATTGTAATACACCTAACTTCTTTTCACGGAGAATTTTCAATTCTTTTTGAACCAAATTCAAGGATTTATAAAGGTTTTTTTGATCAGTTCCCAGATATACAGTCCAAAAACCAACATCCATATACGGAGTATAATTGGCTTCTACACTATATGAATAACCGTACTTTTCACGAATAGATAATGTTAAACGTGAATTCAATGCTGGTCCTCCTAAAATATTCGCCAACAATGTCATTCCTCTTCGTGATGCATCATTGTAGCCAGGACCAATTCCACCAACTAAGGCATGAACTTGATAATTGGCCAATTTTTCCACATCTTTAAAAACTGGATTTGACTTAAAATCAATCAATTGATTCGGTTCAACTGTGAGCTTTGTTTGACTAAAATGAGTTTCAACCAATTTCTTGATTCTGTTCAACGATTGATCACCAACATACGAGAGAACCATGTTTTTTGCAGTAAAAAACTTGTCGACATAATTGGTCAAACTTTCGCGATTAAAACTACGTATGGTATCTTCGTTTCCAAGTATATTCCCTCCCAATGAATGTCCGGCAAACAGCTTTGCTTCAAAATCATCAAAAATGCGATCGCTTGGTGAATCCAAATATGAATTCAATTCGTCTAAAACAACTTCCTTTTCTTTTTCGATTTCCTTTTCAGGAAAAACTGAATTGTGCGTAATATCCGCCAAAAGCTCAATAGCTCGCACAGTATGTTGATTGGTAAAAGATGCGTAAAAGCAAATTTCTTCCTTCGTAGTATAAGCGTTTAATTCACCACCAACCGAATCCAGTCGCGACAAAACATGATATGCTTTTCGTTTTTTGGTTCCTTTAAAAATGGAATGTTCTAAAAAATGAGCCAATCCTTCTTCTTCTGGAGTTTCATAACGCGAACCTGCCAGTATTGTCACTCCAAAATGTCCCACTACTGTTGGCTTTTGAAGATAAACTAATCTTAAACCATTTGGAAATTCAATAATTTCTGGATGTAACTCGAACATGTTTATGGATTAAGTCTGTAAATCAACCAAGTACCATCAACTTTTTCAAACACAATGCGATCATGTAATCGTGATGGCCTTCCTTGCCAAAATTCAATTTTAGTTGGAGCAATTTGGTATCCCCCCCAATTTTCTGGTCGCGGAATGAATGTTGGATATTTTTCATCCAATGCTTTCACTCTATCTTCTAGTTCCTTTCGATTCAACAATTGAGCTGATTGATCCGATGCCCAGGCTCCCAACTGACTTCCTCGTGGTCGTGAATTGAAATAAGCATCACTCACAGAAGCCGCAGTTTTGGTACATACTCCTTCAACGCGAATTTGCTGCTGCAATCCAGCCCAGTAAAACAACATGTTGACTTTTGGATTAAGTGCTATACCTTTTCCTTTATCCGAATGATAGTTCGTATAAAATACAAATTGCTCATTTAAAATCTCCTTCAAATAAACAATTCGAGCTGTTGGTTGACCATCAAAATTGACCGTAGCCAAAGAAAAAGCATTCGCTTCTGGTTGTTTTTCAGCAATTGCTTTTTCCAACCATTCATTAAATATCACGAAAGGATCTTCCCCAAAAACTTCTTCGAGTTTCCCGTAATCGAAATCACGGTGATCATTTTTCATATCTTCTAGGAAGTTGCTCACTTATTTATATTGAATTAATCTTCGTCAGAAAAATCATCTTCGATTTCACTTTCAATTTCTTCTTCTTCAAATTCGTCAACATCAGAACCTGAAGCACTAAAAACTACTCCTTTTGGTTCTTTGCTTTCTTCCAATTCAAAATCTTCTGCTGGACGACGAGAAATCTCTTTGTCTAAATTTTCTGTAGGTGGAAAAATTTCAATGATTGGAGAAACAATGATAGAAGGTATCAAGAAGTCAACCATTAAAGTTGAAAGCGATTCTTTGATTCTATCGTAAGCATCTTTTACAGAGTGTGCAGAAACTAAGAAATTCTGAGCAACTTTTTTCGTTTTTTCAGAATCACCATCTTCTCTTTCATATGTTACCTTGCATTTGTACCAAACATCTGCATCGTCGTAAGCAAAAATATCGTGGATTTCTGTTCGAGCAATTCCAACTACGTCAAACTCACCTTTTATCAAGGTTCCTAATTCTTCATAAATACGTGCCTCTGCATCAGTGAATGTCATTGCAGCCAATAAATAAGGTTCAGAAACACGTTTAAAAGCACCATTTTCTAATTGCTTTGTGTATTTTACTTTTACTGTAAACCAGTTGTACATTATATTCGATTTTTTAAGGATGTAAAGATAGAAAAAAAGACCTTAAGACATATACCGCTTGTAGAGGTTAAAAGGTAATTTGTTAACAATTTCAACAAAGCAACAAAGAGGAAGATGGAACGAATACAACTCAAAAGATATTTATATCCATTTCATGCCATGAACCAATTCGACTCATTGCAATTCATTCGAACATCACCTTTCCACTAAACGCGAATCGTTTTTCCATTGTGAAGAATGATGAAGCTATTATTGAATAATTTCACTAAAACAGAGTTGCCATAAATTTCATATTCAGCGTTTTGCAGGTTCGTTAATTCATACACCTTCCCTTCAGAAACAGCAGTAATACCTCCTTGCATGTTTTTGAAAACAACCGTTCCATTTTTCAACGCAAATTCTTCAATAACATAATTGGCAGCCTCAATTATTTCACCATTATAGTACACATAGGAAAAACCATTATTTTGAAACAGCACAACATCATCCTTGACTTCCCAAGATCCAGGAAATGAAGACAGCTGTTTTTTCTGACCATTTTTATACAGCATCAAATTATTATTGATGTCTTCATACACAATAAATCCTCTTCCAGCACGGTATTTTTTCACCCACTGCATTTCAATATCTACGAAAGTTCCATTCTCAAAAGCTGCAAAAGTGCGCGTCGTTGGATCATTGAAAGCAACGATATCTGTACCACTTTGAAAATCAATCTTACCATTCCACACTCCAATTTCATAAGTATTTCCTTGGTAGAAAATCTTAAATAAATCTCCATTATCAGCAAATGCAAAAATGTTTTCACCTATTGCAGATGAATTGACCAAATTCAACTCCCCAGTGGCGTTCTGTACAGGATAAATATGTCCTTTCCAATAAACGCTGATCGAATTATAGCGCGTATCCTTGTATAAAACAATGTCATCTTTCACAATGTAATCTCCGCCAAAATAATTCAAGACTCTAGTTTTCCCAGCGTCCCACATACTCAATGTTGTTCCAATATTCCAAGCCAGCAAATTATCCGAAATCTCAAAATTCAAATTCATATTTGAAATATCAACTCTATTTTCACCGTCAAAAAGTCGTAAATTTCCTTTGATATCAATGTAGGCAACTAGGTTGTCGCCAGCTTTATAGGATTTAATTTGTTGCAGTTCAATGTATGCTAACTGACCATCTGTAACAGTTCTAAACCAATTGTTAAAATCTACAAAAGGGATCACTTTCTGCGCCCCAACAAAACCAGAGATGATACAGAAAAGTAGAATAATTTTATACTTCATATTCCAAAAATAAACAATTATTGAGCCATAACTATTTTATCATCCCGAATTATTGCCATTAAACAATATTCCTACACCATTAATCCAAGAATCTTGTTTGTTGGCGAAAGAATGATTTTATTTGTTAAAAATTAATTTAGATGAAAAAACTAATTCTTGGTGGATTTATTGCCATCTCATCGTTATCTGTTTCAGCTCAAAACAAAATTGAGTTTGTAGAATACGATCTTCCAAATGGAATTCATGTTATTTTACATGAAGAGCACTCAACACCTATCGTTGCAGTGACGATCTTATATCATGTTGGATCAAAAAATGAAAAGCCAAACAGAACTGGTTTTGCTCACTTCTTCGAACACTTATTGTTTGAAGGTTCAACTAATATAGAACGTGGTCAATACGACAAATTGGTAGAAGGAAATGGTGGAGCTTTGAACGCGAACACGTCAAACGACAGAACATTCTATTATGAATTATTGCCTTCCAACCAACTAGAACTTGGACTTTGGTTAGAAAGCGAGCGACTATTGCATGCAAAAGTTGACACGAAAGGAATTGAAACTCAACGCAGTGTTGTGAAAGAGGAAAAACGTCAACGAATTGACAACCAACCATATGCAACATTTATTGGAGAAATGTTTAAACGTATGTTCGTTGGACATCCTTACAACTGGCAACCAATTGGAAGTATGGAAGATTTAGATGCAGCACAAGAGATTGATTACATCGAGTTTTACCAAACTTATTATGTACCAAGCAATGCAACTTTATCCATTGCAGGTGATTTAGACATCGAACAAACAAAAAAGTGGATTGATAAATACTTTGGTTCAATTCCAGCTGGTCAAGCCATTAACTTGTACAGAGATTTTGAAAATTTAACAGCTGAAGAATTTGAAGCAAAGCATGGAGTTGCAAAATCTGCCTTCGATTCTAAAAATTTCATGGCTTCGAAAGATCCGAACGCAAAGAAAGTCATTGCTAAAGCGAAAAACACTCCAACAACGATTGTTCGTCCCGCAGCACCAACAACACAACCAACAACAGTTGTGCGTGATGTTATTTACGACAACATTCAATTGCCAGGATTGTTTATGGGATATCGTTTTCCTTCAGAATCAGATCCTGACATGTATGCACTTCAAATGTTAAATGAAGTATTATCTGGTGGAGCTAGTTCTAGAATCAATAAGTCACTTGTTGAGAAAAAAGAATTAGCAACATTTGCGTTTTCTTTTGCATACGGTTTAGAATCAGCTGGAGTAGGAATTTTTGCTGCAATTGGAGCGAATGGTGTTTCTTTGGATGACATTGAAAAAGCATTTGATGAAGAAGTTGCATTGATTCAAAACGAATTGATTTCACAAGAAGAATTTGAAAAAATTCGCAATCAGTTTGAGAACCAATTCATCTCTTCGAATGCTTCAGTAGCAGGTATTGCTGAAAATTTAGCCAATAGTCACGTTTACTATGGTTCAGCTAACTATGTAAATACAGAATTAAGCAAATATTTGGCAGTAACAAGAGAAGATATTCAACGTGTTGCTAAAAAATACTTGACGCAAGATGCAAGAATCATTCTACAGTATTTACCGAAAGAAGAACAAAAATAATCAGGAAACCAATGAAAAAATTAATCATAGCTTTAGGAATTATCGCGCCAAGTTTACTTTTTGGTCAAATTGATCGTTCAATTGTTCCTAGTCCGGGAAAAGCACCGGAAATTAATATCAAAGATTCTGAGACATTTAAAACAAGTAACGGAATTACAGTTATCTTATCTGAAAACCACAAATTGCCTCGTGTTACATTTGATTTGGTTGTTGGTCCTGGTCCATTATTGGAAGGTCAAAAAGCCGGATTATCAGAAGTAGCAGGATCGTTAATCATGAGTGGAACGAGCACTTATTCAAAAGATGAGTTAGATTCAAAAATTGATTACATCGGAGCGCGTTTGTCTGCAGATAAAAACTCTTTGACATTGTCTTGTTTGACGAAACATATGACAACAGGTTTAAAGTTGATGTCGGATGTATTGAAAAATGCCAATTTCCCAGAAAGCGAATACACACGCATCGTGAAACAGTATGAATCATCATTGCTGTCAGCAAAGTCTGATCCATCTCAAATGGGTCAAAATGCCATTGCGAAAGCCAACTTTAAAAATCACCCTTATGGTGAAGTGATGGATGAATCAACGTTGAAAAACATCACACTTGAAGATGTAAAGAACTTCTACAAGTCAACATTCACTCCATACAATAGTTATTTGGTAGTTGTTGGAGACATCACAAGAGGTGAAGCAGAGAAAATGATTGAAAGTTACTTTGCCGATTGGAATGGACCAAAGTTCACTACTCCAGAGTACAACATGCCGACAAAAAATGCTGGAAACAGAGTGATTTTTGTTAATAAACCAGGAGCAGTTCAGTCGTATGTTCAAATTACTTACCCAATGAACATCGCTCCAGGCGATGCTGACCAATTGCCATTAACAGTATTGAATGCTGTTTTAGGTGGTGGAGCATTTGGAAATCGTTTGATGCAAAACTTACGTGAAGACAAAGCTTATACTTATGGATGTCGCTCTGCATTGAGCATTGAAAAGGAAGGTTCATTGTTTTTAGCTGGTGGTAATTTTAGAAATGAAGTGACAGACAGTGCAATTGTTGAAATTTTAAAAGAAATTGAAGGATTAACAGATGGATATGCAACAGACACGGAATTGTCTTCCACAAAATCATCAATGGCTGGTAGTTTTGCTCGTTCATTGGAAAGTCCGAATACAATTGCACGTTTTGCATTGAACATCATTCGAAACGATCTTCCAAAAGATTACTATCAAACATACTTGAAAAAATTGGACGCTGTCACAAAAGATGATATGTTGACAATGGCTCAAAAATACTTCACTCCAAGAAATTGTAACATCATCGTAGTTGGAAATGAAGCAATTCTAGATAAGTTATTGCCTTTTGATGCTGATGGTAAAATTGAAAAATTAGACGCCTTTGGAAATGAAGTCAAAGACTTATTACCAGCAGACATTTCAGCCGATGAATTATTAGCGAAGTATGTTAGTGCTGTTACAAAAACTTCTTCCACGAAGGAATTAGCAAAAAAGATGAAAAAGGTGAAAACTGTTAAACAAACAATGAGTATCACGATTGCTCAAGCACCGTTCCCTTTAGAATCAACAACATTGTGGTCAGCACCAAACGGTGAAGGATCGAAATTAGGTGGCGGTGGAATGACATTCCAAAGCACTTACTTCAATGGAACAACAGGTTTTGAATCGAACATGCAAACAGGTAAAAAAGAATTGACACCAGAACAAATTACAGCACGCAACAAATCAATTGGATTGTATCCTGAAGCGAATTACAAAACTTCTGGTATGACTTATGAGTTAATCGGAATAGAAAATGTGGCTGGTACACCAATGTATGTTTTAAAATTAAACGATGGTGAAACAGAAACGTATGATTATTTTGACACAAAATCATTCTTGAAAATGAAGTCAAATAAAATTGGAAAAGACGATGAAGGTAACCCACAAGAAAGTACAACAGTCTATTCGAATTACAAAGAAGTAGGCGGATTATTATTCCCTCATACGTTAACAATTTCATTTGCAGATCAATCTTTAAATGGAGAGATCAAAGAAGTGTTAATCAATGAAGGTTCGTTAGAAGACTTCAAGTAGTACACCAGTAAAATATTATAAAAGAGCCATTTAACGATGGCTCTTTTTTGTTTTCAATAGGATTTCTGAAAGGTAACATAGGGTTAACTTCTATCATTTTTACCCACATTTTCTTCCTGACCAGCATTTGAATGGCCTACCTTTGCTATATAAAGTAGTACCCATGAAAAATTCACTTATTCTATTTCTTTTTCTTGCTTGTCAATTCGAGCTTTTTGGACAAGTAAATCCAGGAAATGTTGGAACAACAAATTTAACTGCATGGTTTAAGCCAGATGCATTGCCATTGGGGAATGTTACATCATGGTCAACGACTTATCCTGTTGGTGCAGTTACATTAACTGAATCAGGCGGAGCATTCCCAACGGCTGTAAACACGCCAGTCAATGCATCTTCGAATTATAACACAACTGTTGATTTTAGCGGAAATACAACAGGTGCGGGAATGAAAGCTTTGGAAAATAACTCTACATTCAATTTAATTGATAACAATTCTGTTGGAAATCAAGGCACATTTTTCTGTGTTTATTACCTACCTACGGCTCAAACAGGGGCTGGACATATGGTAACATATAGAGAAAGCTCAACCGGTTCCACTGATGGAATTCAACTAAGAACAAGCTTGGGAGGAACGACAGGTCGAATTGCAATTGGGGCAAATACCAACTCAGTAAATGCAGCTGATGATTGGCAAGAAGAATTTCGTCCTTCTATCATCGGGTACCAAGGAAACCGAACTGGAACTTCTACAATGACAAGTTATAAACGTTCTAAAACCTTTACAGGAGGGATTGCTTCTGGAACAACAGGTTATACTGGTTTGAGATTTGGAGCACAAGCTACTGGAGCTTCCACTTACACTGGACTCTACACAGGATTTGTATCAGAGGTTATTTTCTATAACACAGACTTAAACGCACTCCAACTAGCAAAAGTAAATACGTATTTGGCTGTAAAATATGGTATTACTTTAGACAATACTGGTGGTGGAACACAAGGAGATTATGTGGCTACAAATGGTACAATTATCTGGGATGCAGACGATTCAGCAAATTACCACAATGACGTAATTGGAATTGGTCGCGATGACGCTCAAGGATTGTTGCAAAAACAATCACATGCTTTTGACGACAGTATTCGTATCTACATTGACCAATTGTCAACCACAAACGTTGGGAATTTAGGTTTATTCACCAATGATGTTTCCTATTTACTAATGGGGCGTGATACAATGCGCTCTTGTGCAACGCAAGCAGCCAATTCTGAAGTACCATCAGGTGTTATTACTCGATTGGAACGAGAATTCAAGGTCACAAAAACTAACTTTGATCAAAATTTTAGTTGGGATATCCGCATCGACACTTGCACTAATATTGATTTCACCATGCAGCCACAAAATGTGCGACTACTAGTAGATGCTGATGGTGATTTCACCAATGCAACTGTGTTCAGTGATGTTGATGGATTAACATTTTCTGTCATTGACGGAACATTGACAATCGCGGGAATTACATCCGCAATGGTTCCAAATGATTCTACAACATTCTTAACGATCGGATACAATGATGTACTTGTTTCTTTACAAGCACCAAGTGCTATTTGCGCAGGAGATGATGCAACATTTACATTTGGAGTGGTTGGTACTTCAAATCCTGTAGCGATTACCTACACAATTAACGGTACAACAACAACTTTGTCTAGTGTGACGGATGGACAAACATTCACTGTTCCGAATCCAACAGCTACAATCACTTATAGCATTGAACCTTTTGTGAATTTGTTGAATTGTTGTGGCTCTGGAGCACAAGACATGACTCTAACGGTGAATCCTCTTCCAACAGTTGTCGCGAATGCAAATCCTGGTTCAATTTGTCAAGGAGATTCAACTCAACTAGTTGGATCTGGAGCAGTTAATTACGCATGGGACAACGGTGTAATTGATTCTGCATATTTCTTCCCGGCAACTTCACAAACGTACACTGTCACAGGTACTGATGCAAATGGTTGTGTGAATACGGATCAAATCAGTATTGTAGTCAATCCAACTCCGGTTGTTACAATCGCTGCAACAGATACAGACATTTGTGCAACGCAATCCGTGACCTTAACAGCATCTGGCGCTACAAGTTATCAATGGGATAATGGTGTTGTCAATGGCACTGCCTTCACTCCTGCTTCGACTTTAACATATGAAGTTGTTGGTTACAATGGTGTTTGTACAGATACTGCAACAATCACTATAACGGTAAATGCGAACCCAGTAGTTGGCGCTAGTGCTAGTTCAAATCCGATTTGCGAAGGAGAATCAGTTATATTAACCGGAACTGGAGCGGACACTTACATTTGGGATAACGGAGCAATTGATGGTCAAACAATCTTTCCAACCTCAACGACACAATATGAAGTCAATGGAACGAACGCTGCAGGCTGCACATCCAACGCAACGGTCAATGTAATTGTCAATCCTTTACCTGTTTTTGAGTTGGGCGAAGATGTAAAAATTTGTCCAGATGATAGCATCACTATTGGAACAACAGATTCAGGGAACAATTATTTCTGGAATACCGGAGCAGCAACAAGTGAAATCACCGTCAACCAAATTGGCTTGTACACTTTAATTGTTACGGATGCCAATGGTTGTTTGTTTACTGATGATATTTATGTTGATTTATTTCCAAGTTGTAATGAACTAATTGTACCGAATGTTTTCACTCCAAACGGTGACTTTTCGAATGACTTCTTTACAATTGAAGGAACAGAAGATTTGATTTCTTATCATTTAGTGATTCAAAACAGATGGGGAAATGTTGTTTTTGAGACAACTGACAAGTTCCAATTCTGGAATGGATACAATAGAATGACCGGTGCATTATGTGATGAAGGTGTTTATTTTTACATTGTAGAATACCAACTACCTCAAGAAGAAAACTTAAGTACACAACAAGGATTCTTGCATTTAGAAAAGTAAAAAGATAGAAACAAAAAAGCCGCGAAGTATGAATTTCGCGGCTTTTTTTAAAATATAATTTATTTCTTTAATTCACACTTTACATTTCCGCCATATGCATTGTATTGTGATTCTTTTGCTTCACAATCAGATTTGGCAATTTTCTTAGTGACTTTGTAGTA
>Ga0208794_1000163_pt1 | contig 57504 bp, 57 predicted proteins | sample 32_taG_FD_184106 | JGI IMG/M metagenome (GOLD analysis project Ga0208794, IMG submission 184106) | Marine viral communities from the Gulf of Mexico - 32_GoM_OMZ_CsCl metaG (SPAdes) (version 2) | ecosystem: Environmental > Aquatic > Marine > Oceanic | place: Atlantic Ocean: Gulf of Mexico... | reverse complement strand
GAAGGAGACATTCTTGATGAGGGTGAAGAGGTATTAGCAGAAGGTAAATTTTCTGATATTAGACAAAAATTTAATTCAGCTCTTAAAAAAGGAGCTATGTCTTTTGGTATTTTAGCAGCGGTATTAGGTTCTCCTAATATGACACAAGCACAAAAAGCACAACTTAAAAAAGACGTTACTAATAGTACTTGGTTTTTAGATAAAGAGGTAGATTTTAAAAATAACCCAATATCTTATTCAAGAGATGGTCATAGTTGGAGTAATGACTATTTCCAGCAAGACTTAAGAGACAAAAAAGACGCAGCTCAATTAAAATATTATAAAGATACAGAAGGAAAAGACCGTAATACGCCTAGTGCTCATAAAAAATATGCAGATGAAGTAGGTACTAATTTGTATCACATGGAAAAGTGGGTAAATAATTTAGGTCAAGATAGTACTGTATATAAACAATATAAAGATACAAAGTACGATTCAGAAAAAGGTGCAATTGTATATAGTGATTTAAGTGAACCTGTTAAAATTGTTGTAAATAAAGATGATATTAAAGCTTGGGCAGGTGATGGTTGGTCTGAGATGACATCAAAAGGTAATGTTGCTAATTGGTATTGGACAAAAGATGGGAAAACAAAGATTAGACCATGGGAGTGGCAAGGTTTACAAAAAGCAGAAAAATTAACTAAAGCTGGTAAAACCGATAAACTAGAAAAGAAAGCATCTAAAGATAAGAGTACTTATTATGGTAAAAGGTTAATGGATAAAGGATTTAAGACTTCTGATTTTTACAGAGTAGACTTAGAATCAGTACCTTCACCACCAACAGATACAGCAGATGGATATCCATCTGATTATCCAGATATTATGAAGGATAAGAAATAATGAGGGATTTAATACGTAGGATATTAAAGGAAGAAACAGATAAACAAACCGATTTAACCAACTCACAAAGTGGTGATTATAATATCTGTGATGATTTTAGTGCTGAAAGTTATGAAGATTTAGTTCAATTAATTAATAAGTCCCACGTATCCAAAGAAGATGACCCTAATATAGAGAAGTTACTAGACGATTTAAAGAAAGAAATGAAAGGTTTAGGTACAGATAAAGATTTAATCAATACCTATCAACATAAAATTGCGAACAGACTATGTAAATAGTAAAAAAGGTCTGAGAAATCAGACCTTTTCATTTTTAACACCAATCCTTTTCAGAGACGATTTCAAATGGTATAATGTCTTGATAAGTTCTTACCTCATTACCAGAGGTTATTTTAAATTCCATGTAATAATCGTTAGGGATTAACCAAGATGTATCAATAAAGAAGAAATTACCATCTGGAGTTCTACTAACTTCATTCCAATCAACATAAGGTATTTCTGTTTCACCTTCTTTAATATATATTCTATAATAGATACCGTCTAAAGCTTGTGATTGGTCGTATGTGAAAGGTATTCTAGCTATCACATTAACTCTTCTAGTATCACCTCTTTTTATTTTCTCTCTTCTTTGAATTCCCGTGAAAGCAAATTCATAGTCAAAAATAGAAAGGTTGTTAGAATCACCAACACCTAATCCAGAAGCTCCAGCACTGTTATTAGAACCTATATTGTAATAAGAATCTTCTTCTTTAACGATAAAATCTAATTCTATGTCACCTAAATTATTACCATCTATTGTAACACCACTCCATGTATCATAAAATTGTATATTACCACAGTAATTAGATGTTTTAGGTACATTTACAGAAACACAATAAACACCTGTACTTACTTGTGTGATTTCAGAAGGTGATATTGTCTCATAAACCTCATCTTCATGGTCATATATGGTAACACCAGAGATAGAAGCGTTCACTCTTTGTCCACCTGCGTTCACATATAGACATAAATTGTTGCTCTTATTGATTATAAAGTTATCTCTGTCATCTTTTATAGTATCATCGTATAAAGTCTCCATAAACGGTTCATATACGGTCTGAGTGTCTCTAGTAAAGAACCCAACGTAACAAATATCTTCTAAAAGAGTATTTTCTTCACCATATTCAAAAGCCACACCTAAATTAGCTTCCGTGACACCACTACTAATTAACCCATTAATGTAATCTGAGATGTCTATACATAAATTTTCATCACCCCTATCAAAATGTTGTGTCCCTTTGATTAGATTAACAGTAGTACCAGTATAACCAGTTGTAGAACCAGAATACCAAGCTGATGGGTTAGTATAAACACCTAATTGAGACCACGGAGTATTAAATTCTCTATCTTCCCAATTAGCAGCTCCCTCACAATAAGGTTTATCACCATCATCACAAGTAACCACACTAGCTTCTACATAATCATAGCCATTTCCTTCATCCCAACTTTCTGGTATCTCAAATAATATTAAGTCAAAAGATGTTGCTCTCTTAACATCACCACATGAACTAGCTACTGTTTTACAATAAGTTTCCTTATCAAAACAAGATGTGTTAGTTAACTTTATTTGGTGAGTCATTTTATCAGTGAATAATTGTTTATTCTCTGTTTTTTGTATTAAATCTGATAAATCGATATTGAATAGATATCTAGAATAAGTTAATTTATCCGTATCCAAAGAACCTCCGTGGAATACCTCTGCTATTGGGTTTCTACCAGTATTAGCACAAGAATTTCTAACTATTACAGTATCTTTATCAAAATATGTTCTATAAACACTCATTTAGTCTTTTACTATAAATATCTTAATTAATTCTAATGTTTGGAGATATTATAGAATTTAAATCAAACTTTTCAATCTCTTCTTTTGAGTTTGCGTTAGTTGCGGGTTTTTGATGATACGGATGGTTGTGTTTTTTAACGTAATCTTTTATTAGATTTAAAAAAGAAATTAAACGGTCTCCCCTAACTAAAGGTGAGAGAGCTTGTTGAAAGTTTGTAATGTCTAAATCCTTTTCTAATAAAGGGTTTATATTAAATACTTTAGCGGAATCACTAGAACCATCACTGTTTTTATATGAAACTAAACTTATGTAATCTGAATATAACATACTATAGGTTTCATTTTCATTAACAACTTTAAGTCTTAAATAACCAGGGTTTTTCTTATTCAAAGACAAATTATCGTTACCACCCTCGAAAGAAAATTTACCCGCTCTAATTAAAACTTCTCCACCACTATTTAACCTACCATTTCTATCTTCTTTGGTTGGTAGGACGATGTCAGCATTATTTCTAGACATTAAAGAAATATCTAATTTCTCTGGAAATCCACCAGTAAAATCACCTCTTTTCAATAATTCTACAGATTTTGTAATATTTTTAGAACTAGATGGTGCTGCTGCAGTGTTTAAATTATCTGCTCCAGTCGTGGAATCATTATAAGACAAATTTTTCTTACTAGAAACCATTGGAGAAATCCAAGCTCTGTTTAATTGAGACCTATCACCACGAAAAAGCATCACAGTACAATACTCACCCACTTTAGGCATTATTTGTAAGTGTTTGGGGAATAAGGGGACACACCAAGGAATATCTGACCCACCTTGATTATCAACGGGTTCACCATTTATCGTTTTTTTGGGGACCTCCACAGCGATTGATACGTTACCTGTAGTACCTCCGTAATTAGAAATAGTTGAATTTTTTGGGTTGTTTGGGTCACCTTGTACTCTTTTACCTCTATTAGTTTTATTTTTTTTCTTTTTAGTTTCTTCAGTATCACTTTGTTGGTCTAAAGCGTCTATACTCACTTTTATTCTACCCTCATCTAATGGATCTTCTATATCTACTACCCTACCTATGTATATATTTTGATATACACTACTAGGTATTTTACTCGCATTACCGATTTTTTCTGTTGCTTTAACCTTACCTAATTGTCTGTCTCTTAATGTCATTTAAAATTTCTTTTGTTAAGTTCTTCGTTTATATCTAAATAATCTCTCTCTATTGAACGCCAATAATCAAATATTTTGACTATTTTATGTTTAACTGAGGCAAACTCATCAAATTTTTGTTTTTTTAACAATTCTAATTCTGAATTACTTAAATTTTCTATTTTTTTCATCTTACTCATAATATTAAGACATTACCCCATAACCAGTACTAGTTGTTAATGAAGTACCATATACCTGCACTGGTCCACCAGCGTTACCACCAGTAGCTGTTATTTGTTGTCCAGGTAAATTAACTATTGTAACCCTAGCGTCAGCTATTATAGCCTCACAAATGTGTTTGACTCTTATTATTTCCATTTTTTCAGAAATGTTGTCTGTACCGTCATCATTATCACCACCTATCGCTCCAGTTTTTGATTGGTCTGCTATAATATTAGCAGCTATTTTATTATAATCTAAACCAGGTCTAAGAGCTGCACTTAATGCGATTCTTTTTGATACTGGTGGTGCGGGTAATGATGGTACTTTAAATAAATTTATTAAAGCTAGTACAACGTCTACTGCTTTACTAAAGTCTATATTTTCGAGTGATGAGTTTGAATTTGTTTTTGCCATTTTGTTTTTTTTTATCCACTTAAATTATTCACAAAAGAAAGTAAATTAGTTACGGTCTTTAGTAATTCTTTAGCCTTCTCTATGTGTAGTCTGTAATTTTGGAACTGTGTATTTAAAAGTAATTCTATTCTTACTTTAAGTAAAACCAATATTTCTTTTTTAACTAAACCAAATAAAAATTCTACTATTGTAGAATATATGTCTTTTATAATACATATATTTAAAGTTCTAAACTTTTGAAAGTAATCCTCTACAGAACTTTTCTCCAAACTATTATTATTTATTTGTACACCTGGAGCCCCAATATTACCTATAGGGTTTGTAACATCTTGATTCATCAACCCTTCACCTATTTGCTGTAATATAACATTAAATGGTTTTATTGTTTGACTAAAGATTATAGTAGTTAGATTATTAAATATTTCAGATATTATATTTAACTCAACAGTTTTTTTGTTGTCTTCATCTAAACCATTTGTAGATTTTTTTAATATTTTATCTGTTGATTCCGTTAGACCTTTCTTTATTGATGATGGTGAGGATTCATTTAATAAATTAAAAGCACTATCAAAATCTCTCAAATCAACAGAACTTTCAAATATCCCACAACCCAAATCAGCTAGATTATTACCATTAGTTAAAGAATTAGTAGCATTATTTATTCTATTTTTTTCCTCATCAGTAAAATTAAAGAAGTTAGTATCATAGACTGTAGGTTCACCCTTTTTAGATAAACTTTCTTTATCCACTACTTTATCCACTAATTCTTTTAATTTCATTTTATTTTCTAACCATTCAGACCCAGCATCAGTTAGAGAAGAAACAGCTCCGAATAATGTATCTAAAATAGTACTTAATAATAAACCTAAATCTAGTATTTTAACACTATCTAGAAAATCCGTTAGAAAATTCTCAAAACTTTTTGAACCATCTTGATAACTTTGGTCCAAGTTTACTTTCATTTGTTCACCACCAGAAGGCCACTCTATGTTTAAAATATTCTTCCAATTACCAGAACCATTTTTTCTGACATCAGATAAAAACCTAGTAAAATCACCACCAGGTTCAGCAGAAATATTTACTGATGGTTCTCCAGGTAGTGAAGGTACTGTTTTAGCTGCTTTACCATAATAAAATTTTCCCATTTCTGTATCTGGGTCTATTTTTAAGGTACCTTCTATGTCTATATTTTTAACATTTGTTTCTAATAATGGGTTTTGTACACTTTGTAAATTAAAGTCTTTCTTTTTTGAGGTATTCTTCATTATGGTAGAAACCATGGTTTTTTTAACTTTAGTTTCTATTTTATCCGTTTTTAGTAATAAATCATCGAAGGAATCTTTTAAATTACTACCTATTAATTGTTTTAATAAATCCAATAACAAAGGTACGATGTTCCCAGACTTCGATTTTACAGAATCAACCCCAGAAGTAAAATTTTTCTGTAGTTGTCCGAATTGGGGTGCTAATTCTTCAATAGTCTTTAAACCATTAAGTTCATTAAAAAGTTCTTGTTTGTCATTAATAAAACCCATAATAAGTTTTTTTACTCTTGGGGACCCTTGTCTTCAAACATGGACTTTAAAAGTTCCATATCTTCTGGTGATAGTTGTTCATTAGCTTTACTATCCCCAACACCTTCACCTTTAAAAACTAATTGACTTATTAACTTAACTAAAGATAATTTTTTATCTATGGTAACATCTACTAGTTTTAATAAATCAGTATTAGCTTTATTTATATTAACTAAATCATGAACATCATCGATTTCGACTTTCTTCTTATTTTCATTGATTTGTCTAATCGCCGTTGTACGTTGTTCAACTAATTCATTATAAGCTTCTTGTGCTATTGATAGAAAACTATCAGTACTTAATTTAACCTCTTTTTTCTTCGGTCTACCCATTATGTTTTTTATTTAATAAATATTATAAATCTGGGTTTTATAGGTCGTTTTTTAGGACTTGGTATATCACTTTATACCTTTTCATAGCGTTTCTAATGTCTTTTGTTGTTAAAGATGTCATATTTCTCATATACAAAAGAATTAGGTTTTTGTTATATTTTTTGTTTTTACCAGATTCATCACTAAATATATTATCCCACTCATCTAATATCCTAACTAAAGAGGAACCCACTTTAAACTCATTCTCAGTTAATATTTTAGATTCCATTTCTTCTTTTATTGTATCAGATATTTTCTTTATGAAAACTGTTAAATCTAAGTTATCATCATCTATCGTATAACTTTTTTCCTCATCGTTTTCAATGGTGGTTGAATAATCTTCGTATGGTAATATGGATTTCATTTTTTTATCTTCTTTAATTAGTTTACCTAAAAGATAATGTTTACACACAGTACCATAATAAGAATAAGATTTTTTGTTTTTGGATGGTTTAAATTTGTGAAATTTAATCATTAAGAATGATAAAGCGTCTGAATGAGCATCTTCATAAGATAATGACTTTGGGTATAATTTGTATTTTCTAATAATACTCTCTACCATTTTATTAAGAGGGTCTTTAAGATGTTTTCTATAAATCCTTTCTCTTTTAATAACATCTTCGGTAGAACCAGTCCACCGATAACCGTCTTGTGTATTCTCATCCTCCACTAAACCACCTAGGGATAGAAATTCTCTTACCGCCTCTTCTTGTTCTTGACCAAAATACGGCTTTGTTTTGGGTTTCCTACCCCTAGTTTTCTTTTCAGACATCTCCTATTGTACATTTTCTTCCTCATATTTTATTCCTCTATCATTTTTAAAATAACATTCTTTCTTTGAGGTGTTGTACCAAAATTTAGACTCTAATGGGTCCATGAAATATTCTTTATCGTTTTTATATTTCCAAAATAAAGAATTCTCTCTCATGTTATATTTTTTATAACCTATTTTTGGTATGGTCATCATACTCATATCATAGTAAGACATTCTTAATAAAAATTCATAATTGAAAAACATCTTAACAGTCGATTTTAGACCCCCAACAGATTTAAATGATTCTGTTCTAACAACTGAACCACATAATTGGAAGTTAGGGAAGTTTAATAATGAATCATAGTCGACATATCCCATTTTTTCACTAAAGTCTCTAGCCCAAACTGGTTCGTTACTAAAGTGTAAGAATTTGTTTTCATCATTAACATCTAATACGATTGGTAGGAACAAATCAACTTCTTTATAATGTTCTCTATATTCTACAAAATTATCGAACCATATAGCTGAGTATATATCATCTAATTCTAAAATAGAAAACCATTCTGTTTCACAATTTTCTACTCCTAGATTAACTTGGCTACAGAAATCAGTCTCACCATCGTTTTCAACAACTGTTGTTATATTCTTAATCTCTTCTGTAAAGTCATAAGAATCTAAAGTTTTCTTAGCTTCACTATTTTTAGGAACAACTATCAATAGTCTATCTACACTTACTTTTTGGTCCTCAATACTTTTTACAGCGTTAGCGAATAAATCTTTTTCTTTTTCATCTAGTGTTAGTATTGGTAATATTACCGTTAAATTAGTTTCCATTTTTTATTTGTTTTTTGTTTCTCCACCACCAACAGTGGTTACATTATCAACCTCATATTTGGCTAAAGTTTCTTTTATTTCTTTTTCTCTATTTTCGAATAATTCAGTATATACAGACTCAACAGAATCTCTCATGATATTTGTGGTGAAATTACCCACCGTTTCATCCATTTCTGAGAAGATATCTGATGGTACTGAGTCTTCTAACCAAGACTGAAGATATTGTGATAGTAAATCTGGTATAATTACCGTATTATCTACCCAAATACCATTCTTTTCTGTTACCCAACCATTTGCTAAGTTTGGTAGTTTACCGATTACAGGTGTTCCACAAGCCATAGACTCGATAGGGAAAGTTCCAAATCCAGCGATATCGTCTACCCATACAGCCACACAAGACTCTTTTAATGCTTCCGCAAAAACATCTTTACTCATTCCACGCATATCTCTGAAAGTAATCCATTTTAAATGTGGGTACTTGATGTAGAAATTCTTGAATATCTTTACAGTGTCTCTTTGGTCTCTAGTCATTATAGCCACAATAGGTTTCTTAGGTTCAGTATTTTTAGTGAATCTACTATCTACGGCTACTGGTACTACTCTAGTATTAACTCTTTCATTGAAAAGGTTATCGATATACTCTTTTTGTTTTTCAGTAGTTGTAATACAATCAGTAATTCCGTAGTCTAACCAAGTTTTACCTGGTTGTAATGTTTCTGTGATATAATCATAAGACTGACAGAAAACAACTCTTTTACCAGGAAGGTTTACCGTTTGTTCCATTACATTTGCGAATAACTCTGGTACCATAATAATATCAGTCATGTTTATTTTAACAGTCTTGTCTTCTATCGATACATGTGATAAAGATGAATATTCTTCACCTAACCAAGATTTGATATAATCAACTTGTTTAGTTGCGTATTCATTTTTCTCGTGTAAAATATGAGCGTTATAACCTAACTCTGTTAATAATTTTACATGTTCGTAAATGTTAGCAACAGCTCCAGTTGGAGCACCGTTTGTGTCAATCACAAAAAAGTAAATTGAGAAGTCTTTCTCCTCAAGTCTTTTTAGATTTGTTTTTAATGTTTCTACAATTTCTTGTGTGTTTAAATTATCCATTTTTTCTTATTAATTTATTTTTTAGTAATGTATTAAAGGCGATTCTAAAAGGTATAGATAATTGACCTTCCAATTTTCTAAAACCCATAGATTCGTCTATAACACCATTTTCTTGTAATAAAGATTCTAGTAAAGCTCTAACTGTTTCCCATTTAACAACATCAATCATTTGACCACCATTATTATCGGGAAAATGTTGGACATACTCCGTTCTGGTGTCACCAGACACAGTTTCTATCTCTCTTCTTTCCAATATTTCATCTATAGTAGGTTCCATTTTTGAGAAATTAGATATTCTATCTAAATCCAAATAATATTCTTCACCAGCTATATTAAATAATCTATCCATATTTTTATATTTAAACAATTTTTAATATTTGTAAACCCTTAATCATCATTTAAAATAGACTCTACCTTATTTAAGACATCAGAGTCAATTTCTTTAATAGTTTTAAACCTCATTTTATCTTGATTAAAATCTTTATTATAGTCCTTGTCGATTATAATACTAACTTTACCATTAGGTTTTGTATCTATTATTTTTGGGTGATCTGTAACCATAACATCTACATAATCCCATACTTTTGAATATTCTTTCACAAACTTTATATTAGGACAACTAGATTTTGTTTTAGCCAAAAAGAAAAAAGTGGATGGTATTGCCATTCCACCCTCTCTACTAATTATAATAAATTCGTGTTGTGGGTTATCAATAACTAATTGATTTAAAGTTTCGACTGCTGAACTAACAGACTCTTCAGCGTAACCAAAAATCTCTACAGTACATCTTTCATATAAAAATTCTTGTATAGTTACTTTCTCTTTTTTTGTTTCTAGTTTGATGTCTACTTTTTCTTTAACTTCTACCTCAACAAAATCTGGATTAAACTCAATTTCTTTTTGTTTAACCTCTTCTTCTGGAAAAGTTAACCATTTTTCTAAATCATAATCTAAAACTTCTATTTCACTTTCACCTTCTTGGGGTGGGAAATATTTAGTGTGTGTTTCTTCTATCTTACTTAGTAAGTTTCTTAATACACCATCTACTGATACACCTATCTTCATAATTATCCTTTTATTAATCCTTTTTTAGTTTTTACAGTTTCGTCTAAGTCATCAAAGACACTTTCAATTACTTTAATAATTGGGTTTCTAACCACATCGTTTGGGTTTCTAAGTTCCACACATCCAAAGTTATCTACATTATTAAATTTGTCTATGATAACTTCTAAAGAACTATCTTTCTTATTCCTCAAATCTTTTTGTTTAACATCACCCAAAATAACCATTTTTGAATTGTCACCGATACGAGTCATAAGTGTTCTCATATTATCTAAAGTAATATTTTGAGCCTCATCAACAATTATAATTGTGCTATCAATACTTCTACCCCTTACAAAGGCTAAAGGTTGAATATTAATTAAACCTAGTTCTCTTAGTTTTTTAGTTAGTGATTCACCAATAATCTTCTCGAAATTATCTATGAAAGAACCCAAGTAAGGGTCAAACTTTTCATTTAAATCACCAGGTAAGGAACCTAGTTCTTCTCCTCTTAGTTGGGTAATAGATTTAACCAGCAATATTTTTTTATATCTTGGTTTTGATTTTATCAATTTAAGGGCTTCAGCACAAGCGATATAAGTTTTTCCAGTACCTGGTAATCCAGAGACAATAGTTATTTCGTTGTTTCGAATTGAGTCTCTTAGTTTACCTTGGTTTTCGTTTCTACACTTGTAATTTACTGAGGTTGAGGTTAGGAATTTATCCTCTTCTTGATTTTTTCTGTATACAAATTCTTGTATCTCTTGAAAATCTTCTTCTGATAGCTTTTTGTTTCTTCTTCTAGCCATATATTAATTAAAATTTATTATAATTAATAATATACGGGTTTAGAACTAAAGTATATAGTAAAAATTATTTTTTTAACATAAATTCTGCTAAATCAAATTCGAATTGGGTGTCGATGTCTATTGACCTATTTCTTGGCATAAAGTAACCTTTTGTTCTACCCACGTAATAGTTTTTATTATGTTTTAGTTTGTGTGTCCAACTACCATAAAGAGCTCCATTAGGTCTATAAATTGTTGGGTGGTCTTGTGAACGAGAATTACCGTTCTGCCAAGGTTGTGTTTCGTCATAATCCTCTAGGATATTATTGTTTTTTACAACTAACCCAAGTGATGGTGGAAACTCCATTTCAGTATAAGATAATACCGAATCATCTTCCTTGGTTAATAACTTATCTGCATCAATAAAATCTTTTTCTATTTTTAAAGGTGATGTGGGTAACGTTAACCATGTTTGTTCGTAATCATCATCTAAAAAATGAAGAACAGTATCAATTACCTTAGATGTATCTGAAGCTAAATTGGTTGGTCTTTCAACTACACTCAAATTTTTAATACTATAATTTAATCTAACCACATCTAATATTTCATTATCATCAGATGTAAAAATAATTTTATCAAAAACTTTTGAATTAATTACTGAATCTAATGTGTAAAATACTAGTGGTTTACCATTTAAAGATTTAATGTTTTTTTTTGGTAATCTTTTACTACCACCCCTAGCTGGTATAATACATAATTTTTTCATATTTTTATTTTTTAAAAACGTAGTAACCTAACTTAATTTTATTATTTAAAGTTTTACTATATCCAATACTTATATTTTTATAATTAATATCATTAAAATATTTTATGATATCATCCTCACTAAAAAATAAACCATTTAAAAACTCTTTCTCGTAATTTTTACATTCTTTAGTTTCATTATCTAATTTAATTTGTATGGCAATATATTTAGGATTTATATCTTCCCACACTGATAAAACTTTTTCAAAATAATTTATTGTGGGGAAATGTTGGATAACTGCGTGACAAAAAACTAAGTCAACTTTAGGTCCATCGTAACTATATTCAGATATATCGTTTGGTAACTCTATATCTAAAAGATAATTTTTTTCACCTAAATACTTTTTAGCATTCTCTAAACTAGTTTTAGTTAGATCTACAATACCTACTTTAGAGAATTTACTTATCTCTTTGGATAATATTCCACCACCACAACCCCAATCTAACGTGGTTTCTATCTCATCTTTATTAATTTTTGAGAATATATGGTTGTTAACATTATTAATAATATATTTCTTTTTATTATCCTTCATTTTTTTAGGCCCACTGGAGAAATGCCTCCAATCCTCAGATACAGATTCCCAAAACTTTTTAATATACATAACAATTGAATTTTTGATTAAATTTATATTTATTTTTTATTTCTTTAAAACTTTCAGTTTTAATTATTTCTATTTTTATATTAATATCTATTTCGTTTAAACTTTTTTCTATAAATTTTAATACTTTTTGTGATGCGTGTATTGGGTCGGATTTATAATCTTCGTCAACAAAACCACCATCGTTTATAATTTCTTTTTTAATATCTACAAAGTGAATATTATTTTTTTCACAAATTTTTTTAATTTTAGATGAGAATATATTAGAAAATTTAATAGATTGTGTGTAAACAGATATTGGTGCACAAACTATTAAATTATAATCTTTAAAAGTGGTAATGATATCTTCATACCTATCTACCATTGTTTTTAGATGTTCTTCGTTGACGACATCATACCGTTCAAAGTTTTTACTATAAATGTAGTGGTCGTTGTTGACTTGGTACCTACAAGAAGGTTCCCCAAATATTAACATGTTGTAATCATATTTTTTACCTATCTCTTTTAATAACCCTTTTAATTTTGTTTTTATCCCTTTTGAGTTTTGTATTAGGTTGAATTTACTACCAGGTCCTAAAAAGAAAGGTGTAAATACATTTGTATTACTAAAAACTCTACAGTGACTATCACCTAAAACAGAAATTTTCATTATTTTAATAAATTTTCCATAACATCTAATGGTAATACTGAATCCGCGTCTGAATAAGATAATGAAGGTGTTGGATGAGCTTCCACAAATACGCCATCATACCCAAATATCTCTGCTGCTTTAAAGTATCTCTCTGCTAACTTTGGGTTTCCACCTATTCTACCGTTTGGTTTTGTTAATTGAGCGGAATGTGTACAATCTAATATAACCTTATCAAAATGTTCTTTTAATATATCAACAGATGCGAAATCTACTATTAATTGTGAATAACCCAATGCTGTACCTCTTTCACACACCCAAACATCACAATTGGAATTAGTGGTCTTTAGTTTATCTACACCTTTTACCATGTTTTGTGGTGACATCCACTGTCCCTTCTTAATATTTACCTTGTTAAAATGTTTAGCCGATTCCACCAATAAATCTGTTTGTCTACATAAAAAGGCGGGTATTTGGATTAAATCAATAACTTCACTAAGTTTCTCTACTTGATGAACTTCGTGTACATCAGTAGTTGTTTGTAACCCAGGAAAATCTTTTTTTAATTGTTTAAAAATGTTTAATCCTTCTTCTAATCCTGGACCTCTTTTACCAGTAATTGAACTTCTGTTTGCTTTGTCAAAAGAACCTTTAAAATAAAAATCTTTTTCACCCATATATGGATGAACTTTTTTTAATACTTCATAAGATAATTCATATGTTTCTAAACTACACGGTCCTATAATAAACGTCTTCATAATTTTTAATTTTTTCTATTATATGATTAATTTTGTTTTCTTCTTCTTCACCAATTTCAATAAAAGGGTCTCTATTGTCTTTTATAAAACCCATTTTTTGTAACGTAAACCTCATACTAGCATGCCAACCTATTGACATGAAGACATCAAAAAGAGGTTTTTCTATATTCAACATTATATTTTTAGCCTCAACTATTTCATTTTTTTTATAATGTTCATAAAAAGATTCTTCTAGAGAAGGGAAAAAACTACCAACCCCACTCAAATAAGAAGTAGCACCGAAAGGTTCTAAACACCAAAACCTCCTCATACTACCACCAGCAACTATAATTTCTAAATTTAAATCAGACATTTCTTTTATTGAGAAATCGATAGTAGGTGATTCTTCTTTTATACCAATAAATTTAGGTATTTTAGACAACCCTTTCAATAAACCATTTTCATATATATACGTACCACCATAACCTTTTTTTAATGTGTTACCATGAGCTAGAATAGGAAAATTACTTAGTCTATCTATTTGTTTAAAATATTTTATAATTTGTTCGTTGGTGTAGTACCTTTCTGGAAATAATATTAGATAAAAAACATTATCTAAACCTGAAAAATAATTATTATAATATTTTATTTCCCCCCCAATATGTTGTAAAGACAATGGTGGGATACCAACTATTTTGTTCCCACCAAAATAAGATAAACACTGATTTAATTTACGCGTCTCTTCAACTGAGAGTAAATTAAATTGTGAGGTACCAGCAGTTGTCATTATCGAGTTAACCCCATTTTCACTTAAAAATTTAATATATTTTTTAGTAGATTCTACCTCTATTGAGAAATTATCTTCTTTATCAAAAGAAGGGCATAGTGGGTATACTGGTTTATTAAAATTCATATATTCACTATAATTATTATTTATCATTAAATAAAGTTTTTTCTTTAAATTTATCCCAATCTAAAGAATTTATATTTTTATCGTCTATAAAAATATCGTATACTGGTTTTTTAAATTTTAAGCCATGGTATTTTACTCCCCATTTTTGAAATTGTGTTTTGGTCACTTCTGACCAATCCTTTCCTGTCCCACTACCTCTAGCGGTCCAATAAATTACGGTGTGACCTTTATCATATAACCCATTTATATATTCTATCCTACCAACCCAAGGTTCTGCTTTACTATAATCCAAATCTTCTGATTTACTACAAATGGTCTCATCAATATCTACATAAATAATCATATATTATAATTTTATTGTAACTTTACCTTTTTCTACCCATTTTTTAATAATATCTCTCTCTTTATTTAAATTATGGTAAGTAGATTTGTGGTTTAGTTTTTCCCAATAATGTGTTGGTTTATCGGATTCATTAACACCAAAACCAAATAACGTGGGTTTATAGTTATTAGTTATTAATATGTATATCATCCTAAAACCTACTGTTGGGTCTTTACCTAGATTGTATTTATTGTTTAAAAATGACATAGAATCCATAAAATATGGTTTTGAACTTTCATGAACAAATTTATTAGCGTTTGACACCTTTTGAACACATACTATATTACAATTTTTTTCATTTTTTATGAACTTTGGGTTCTGTGTTTTTATATTAAATCTACTATCTGGTGGTCTACCAGTAAAAACATGAATATTAGCTGCTCTTACAGTTGTTTTAGTACCAACGTGATCTTCAAAACCCTTAATTGGAGCTCTATTAAATCTAATAACATCATCAAAACTATCAATCTCTTCACCATATTGATTGTTTAATAAAGTATAACTAGAACCAATAACAGCTACATTTTCACTAATTTTTAAATTAGGTTGTATATGTTCTAATTTTTCTATCATACTACGTTTTCTTTGAAAGTTGTAAAACTATCTTTTATTCTAGAAACAATAGGGTCGATTTTAAGGTTATCTTTGGTGTAATTAGTTCTCCTAACCATATTATCGAATTGAATTCTTTTTGTTTTATTAACTGTTGTGGTTAAACTTTTTTGATGTGCTCTATAATAAAAAATATAATCTTTTAGGTTAATCGTTTTTGTAAATTTATGTAATCTAGTTAATAATTCAAAGTCTGAAGAAAATCTATTGTGGTGATAACCCCCACACATATCAAAAACTCTTTTTCTAACCATAATAGCTCCAGCCGCTGTGGCTCTAGCATTCGCCACAACATTCTGTATGTTGTTTTGAAATACTTTATAAAGAAACTTAACGATATCATATTGATTATCTACTTTGGATAAAATATCTATGGCTTCTGGTACCATAACATCATCACTACCAAATACTATTATATTATCGTATTTGATATGTGGTATTAAAGTGTTAAGAGCGATATAAGCTCCCATATTTTTCTCTAGATTATAAACATCTAAATTACGATACTTATCTTTTATTTCTAATATTTTTTCATAAGTTTTGGGACAACCATCTACTCCAATTAAAACTTGGAATCTAGCTTCTCCGTCTTTAAAATAAGTTTGGTTCTCTATTGAGTCTAAACACTCTTCGATGTACTCAACATTGTTAAATGTTGAGATTAAAAATGTTGTTTCAAAATTCTTTTCCATTATCCTCTATTTTGATATATTGCGTGTAATTGTTTTTGGACTAACTCTTTTGTAGCCAAAGGTGTTTCAGTTGGGGTAACTCCATGTTTCTTTTTATACCATAAAGTACCCTTTCTAAAGTTATCGTTCCATGTTGGTGTTCTAGCTATTGTACTCTCTTCTATTGAATTGGGTATGTCCGTTAAATACTCCCAACTCTTATTAATATCAGCGAAATACCAAAAAGCTGGATGATACCCTTTTTTGATTGCTTGATAAGTATGTTCTACGTGTTCCCAAGCGTTTTTAAAATTAGGGTCAAATCCACCAATGTCTTCTAGAACAGGTCTATAGTAATAAGAAAACGCCCCAACACAATTAGGGTATAAAGCGATAGTAACATCTGCCTCATCTTCTTCTTCATTTTTATACGGTATTAACATCCTAGGATTTGGTTCACCTTCAGTATCTTTTCTATCTTCTAAACTAGTGAAACCTTGTCCATCTTTTTTGTTAGCTGGTCCATGTAAACCAAAATTTAAATGTTTAATACCAGATATGAGAGAGTGTTTTATATACTCTTCAAATACCTTTTCATCTTTAATTAGAATATCATCCTCCATTATGAAAATATGTTCACAATCCGTATTCTTCATTAAATAATTTATAGCTGTTGTTTTAGCTGCTCCTACCGATTTATTTACTTCGTGTTGTATTATCTTTGCGTGTTTGGGGTAAGAGTCTTCGTTGTATGGTGTACCATCGTTTACAATGACAAAATTTTCTACCCAATCTGGAACAGTAAAAGCACTTTGTTTAATTCTATGTTCAGCATTATAAGTCACCATACCAAAACCAATATTCTTAGGATTAAATTCTAACTTCTCCTCAAAGGTTTTATTATTAGTTAATCTAATTGGTAACTTATCTTTATATTTTTCTTCAAATCTAACTTTATGACCTTCCCACTGTTTGTTTGTTTCTCCAATAGATAGATGAGTAACTCTTATTTGTGTAGTTAAACCCACTTTCACACCATCTAAGTAATTTGGGAAACAAAAAGAAATATCATAGAAATGAAATCCATGAAAATCTTCATCAAAAGTATGTTTTATTTTATTTTTATTTACAGCTAAGAAAAGACCATCTAAAACAACCATATCAGTTATTTTATTACCTTGGTCTTTGGAATAATAATTAGTCCATTTCTTACCTTCGTGTTGGTGTGATACTATTCCATTCATAGATTCTTTTAAGGTCCACCATCTACCGTCTACTAAATCAGTTGTACCAGCAATACCTATTATACCGTATTCTGGATTCTTTTTGAAAATAGAGGTTAATTTTCTGCCCCAATTTTTAGTATCAAAAATAATATCATCATGACAAAAAACAACAATATCATTATTAGACTCTTCTAATCCTTTATTGTAAGCCTCTGTCAATGACATTTCACCGTCATTAATAATTTGAATGATTTCTATCTTATGTACACCAGATGTTTTTTCTATTTGTTCAATAAATTCTGGTTTATCTTTTCTAGTAGAGTAAATAACACTAACCATCTTTAAAACTATGTTTTTTTAATCCTATTTTAGATTCTATTTCTTTTATTTTATCTTCCAACGACTTTATGTACCAACCATCTAATCTATCCCTCATGGTTAATTCTATTTTAGTTTTTTTTAAACGAGACTCCAACTTTTCCCTTTCTCTCTCTGAAAAAATCATTTTTTAACCTCCATTATATTAATGGGTTCTTCACAATAAACCGATAAATGACAAGCCGCTTTTATTGATTCTTTAACGGAGTTACCTAAGTAAAGTGCTGACAAAGAAAAGTCCATACCCGCACCAATAGCTGTAAAGTCCGTTATCTCTTTAACAAAAAATCCTTCCACAAGAAAGGCTTTTTTATCTAAAACTAAAATATACTCATTACTTAGTTTACTCTCATCAGTTTTGTTCTTCATCCAATCTTGGAACTCTGACATAAACTCTATTATGGCTTCAACTGAAGCTTCTCTAGGTTTACGTGTTCTACAAAACATTAAAAACAAACCACCTTCTTGAGCATCACCCACATCACCAATAATAATATCGTTAACTTTGTTTAGTTTAGCGAACTTATCTTTTTCTTGGGTGGTACCGTGAGAAACTAATATACTATCAGCTCCGATAGTTATTTTCTTATCTGTTACTTTAACCGCTACAACACTCATTACATTCTACCAGTTGAACCAAAACCACCAGACCCTCTTTCGGATTCAGTTAATTCTTTAACCTCCTCTAACTCACCGAAATCAGTACTAACTCTGGATGTTATAACCCCTTGTGCTATTCTTTCACCTTTTTCCCAAGTGAAATCATCGTTACTTAAATTAACTAAAAGTACTTTTACTTCACCTCTATAACCAGTATCTACTGTTCCTGGTGAGTTTAATACAGTTATACCGTTTTTATAAGCTAAACCACTTCTTGGTCTAATCTGTAATTCATATCCTTCTTGTAGTTCAAAATAAAGTCCAGTAGAAACTAATTTTCTTTCTAGAGACCTCAAAGTACCACCTTCATTAGCTCTTAAATCAAAACCAGAATCCCCTTCTTTTGCGTAAGTTGGGTTCTCATTGTCTGATTTATTGATGAACTTAGTTTTGATTTTACTTATATCTTCTCTATGTTCTTTGACTTCACGCATTAAAGATAATGCTTGTTCAATTTCTTTTCTTTGTTCTTCATGTAAAACATCTAGGGTTAATAGATATTCTAACTCTTGTATTTGTTCTTTAATTTCAGCCATTATTTTAAGTCGTTAATTTTATTTATTATATCAACTAAAGCTTTAACATCTCTCTCACAATATTCTTTGATTTCTTCATGTTTACCTTCCCAATATCCAGTAGTTACACTATCTCCTTTAACGTCACCATTCTTAGGAGAATCTATATCTAAAGCTGAACATACTAAATCTAAAGAACTAAGTGACCAATTGTTACCAAATTGCCACACCTCTTTTGTATCCACAACTCTGATTTCCCAAGGTTTAGTTTCGTGTGTAGGAAACATTGTAGGAGTCTTTAAACCATTTATAAAGAATCTTTTACCTAAGAAAGGTATATCAAACATTTTAACACTCTGACCACATAAATCAAAACCTAATGAAGCTACTTTATCAAAGACCTTTCTAGTGTTTAACAAAATTTCCATTTCATCTTCACCATAGAAAGACTCATATCTAACTTCACCAGTCTTAGTTACGAAAGCCATTGAGACACAAGCTACTTTACCAAATTCTGGAAAGAAAGCCGCTGTTTGTCTATATACTTCTTGGAATATTTCTTTTTCTGACATGGATTCAGTAATTTTAGATTCTTCTGTAACTCTTTTTCTAAATGAGTTATAATATCTCATCCACATTTCAAAATCTCTTTCTGGTAAGTCGTATAAATCGTTATATTGACTTACTGTTTCTATATCAAAAAATAATAATTTGTCTACTTTAAACTGCATTTGTTTCTTCAATTAATTGTTGTACTTCTTTTTCATTATTTTGGAGAATACTTTTATAAAATTCAGCTCTCTTTTTGGTAACTGTATCTATATGATATCTCTCTTTGACTGTATTATACAAATTATTTTGTAATAAATCAACTAATTCTGGATTTTCAATCAATTTTTTCATCGCTTTAAACCAATCTTTATGGTTTTTGTGTTTTTCAACTAGAATTGCGTTACCATTTTCATTAATCTTTCCACCTTTCTCTATTAGATTAACACAATCTATTTGATAAGGTCCAAAATCTTGAGCTATTAAAGCTTTTTTATGGAAACCAGCTTCAATAACTTTTAATTGTGATTTAACTAAGTTGAAGGTGTGGTCCTTAAGTGGAGCCATAGAAACATCGAATAAATTGTAGTTAGCAGCGAATGATGTGATAGGTTCTGTCCAAACTCTACGATATACATCATTTTTAATAGCTGCCTTTTCTTCATTCTCTCTATCATACTTAGTTAAAATTTCTGAATATTCTGGTGTTACTAATTTTAAGTTATTAGTAAACATTTCTTCGTATCTAGACCATACACTTTCTTGTGGTTTAATCGGTCTTGTTCTTTGTTGACCAGTACTCCTATCAATTTCTGTTATATTACCTCTTGTATCAAAACCACATAAAACAAATTGTGTTCTATCTTTGTAGGTGTTTAAGAATTGGGATACTCCATTACTCATTAATTTTAAATCGTGAAAATGTGATGAACCACCTAACCATCCGAATCTTAAATCTTTATCTGTTTCTTCTTTCTTCGGTGTGAATTGTTTCTCTGAAGGGTCAATAGCGTTAGGTAACACTATTACATTTTTATTGTATTTACGTATCTCTTCAGCAAAGATAGGTGTAGTTGTTGTAATAAAATCAGCTCTCTTTAAATTTTCTTTAATTTTGTGAGGTAGATTTTCTCTAACCATTAGTTGATAAGCTGGGTGTTCTTTAGTAGGAGCCCAATAATCATCTAAATCCATTACTGTGACGATTCCTAAAGATTTTAATTTATCTAATATTCTAAATGATTCTTCTAAATAAGTTTGTCTTACTTGATTACTGACTCTTTTGGGGATTGCTCTATGAAAATGAACTATGTCATAATTTTTATAAACAGAATCATCCTCCCAATCAAATTCGATGGTACCAGCAGTTATTATATCTACATGGAACTCATCACCATATAATTGTTGTAATTTCATGTGTGGCTCTACTGAACGAAACTTAGAGACACCTGTTCTATCTGATGGTAGAACTAAAACTTTAATTTTACCCATATCTATTATTTTTTAAAAAATATAATAGAATATAAGGTTTTAGTAAATAAAAAAACTTTTAAACTTTTTATTTCTTGGTTTTACCCTTACTGCCTTTACAGCCACATCCTTTTGTTCTCATTTTTATTGGTTTTATTTTCTATTATTAGTTGTTTTTCTTTTAACCTTTAAGGATTTTAAAACTTCTATATTTTCTTGAATCATTTTTTTATCGAAATACTTTTCTACGATAGTTGGTAAAGCTTTAGCTATTTCTTCAGCTATCATTTTCCTCATCATACTTTCATCAACAGAAGAGTTACTTGGTGAGGGTGGGGTGATTGTAGATTCGTTAACTACTTGTTTACCATAGTTAGGGTTAACTTCTCTTATCATTTCCTCACTCATAGAAAAAGTACCAGGTGAATCTGCTTGTTGTATTGGGTTATCTAACATGGCCTTACGTATTTCTGGTGGTAAATTAGATTCTTTTACTCTTTGTTTGTAAACCTCACTATTAACATCAATCGTTGGTTGTGGTTTACTAGTTGGTAATTCCATTTGTGGCATAGTGGTTGGTTGTGTTCCCATTGACTCAGTTAGTGTTGGTGTCATTGTTTGACCACCACTAGGTATTTTTGTACCCATTTGATTAGCTCTTTGTTCTACAGCCTTAGCTTTCTTTAATATCTCGGTTAACTTTGGATTCATAATTAAAATTGTGTTATTTTATAAACTCTACTCATACTTTTATCCCCTTCTGGATTAAAAAGTTCTCTAGGTTCGTTAAAACTACCCCCTAATATATTAAAACCATTAATCCTATCAGTTCTGAAAGTTTTCCAACCAGGTTGAATTGTTTTTGTATCACCACCTAATTGATAAACTCTTATAATGTCATTCTCAGCTAAAGAAGAACCGTAACAATAAATTTCTACCCATCTTTGTCCTTTTCCTCCAGGATCTTCTTCGTCATCATAACGTAAAGAAACAATTCTACGTCTATTCATTGCATCTTCTATTTCAGCCTTATTAGCAACCTCTAATATAAGATTTTTAAATAGAGAGTAAAGTTTCATTTTACCAATATTCTTGATTGTAATCAATATTGTTGTAACCATTACCTGGTTTGTACTTGTTACCAGAAGAATAAAGTAATGTTTTTACTTTTTCTTTATCGGTTCTAGTACCAACACCTTTTCCAGCATCACCTCTACCATATTCGTCACCATCACTAATAGCGTTTGGATGAGTACTTTCATATCTCTGAGTATCAACATCTTTATACTCATTAAATTTAATATTGTCTTTCCTTATAGTTTCAGCAGTTTCTTTAAGTGAGGGTAATTGATTCAATAACCCACCTGGTCCGAAATCTTCTACTGAAGAGTTATCTGTTAGGATTGGTGATATTTTTTGTCCTTGTGCCATGATTTTTTGTTTTTATACATTTCGTTTATTAAAGAATCTACGATTCCTATATTATAAATACCTTCTTGTCTTAAAATTTTATTTACATCTGAATCGTGTGAATCCATTTTAATACCGTCTTTATTGTGGGTTTTTATATATTGGTTTGGCATACCGACAGAACTCATAGCTTTCTTCTTTCCTTCTATGTCCATTCTTAGGTCATTCAAACTAATATTAACCCAATCTTTCATTTTGGTTCCACCATTTAAAAGATAAGGGGTATCATTTCTTCTACCTTCAAAGTTATCGAAAAAGTTTTTAATTCTTTTAAGTTGTTCATAACTTATTTCGTCAGAATCACATAGACCTTTCAATCTACTATAACCTTCTACTTTTTGGTCTCCTCTATAAGCGTTGTATATTTTTAATAGGTGTTCTTTCAACTCACTATCAATCTTTATACATTTACCTTTTAATGAACTGTTAGCCATTAGTTTAATTTATCTCTTAATATTTTTTTATATTCATTTGGGACATCACTTAAATCTAATCCTAATAAATGATTTAAAACTACAGCTATCTCTTCACCAGAGGATATATTTTTTTCTATAATCTCTTTTAATGCACTAACCTTTCTGATTAGTATTGGGTTTGTTTCTCTTATGAATTCTAAACTAGGTATTTCACCCCTTTCTAAACCCATATCTTTTTTCTGAACAAACTCTTTGTCAAAATCTTTTTTTGTGAAAACATCTTCTATAAGTGAATTTAATTTAACTTCATCACTTTCTTTGATTTTAGCCTTTTTCTTCTTTTTAGTTACTTTAGCTTTTTTAGGATTCTTTTTTTGTTTATCTTTTTTAGATAATTTAACATCCTTATTTTCTTCTCCATCTTCAGTATAAAAAGACCTAAACATGTATAAACTTTTACCTTGTTTAGTAGCTCTCATAAAATCATCTGTAGTGGGAGGTGGTTCAGCTGGTGATGTGGTCATAGAATCTATTTGGTCTATTTTATAATCACCACCTAACTTAGAGCCATTTTTGTTCACTAATTCAGATAATAAAATAATATTCATAGTATTTTTATCTATAAATATCTTTTATTTATTAATAAATTAAGTTTTTTAACTAAAAATACTCTTTTTCTTCTTCAGAATCTATTTCATCACCTAACCTATCATTAATCATGAAGTTGGGTGATGTATTATTCTTTGTCCAAAACACCTTTTCCTCATCAGACATCGTCATTAATTCTGTTAAGTCATCTTGGTCACCTGGTTTACTAGCAATACCATTAACCAATTCTAATTCACTCCTTGTGAAGAATTGTTTTTCAGATGGGTCAGTTATCAATAATGACTCCCTAATGTGTGTTCTAAAAACAACCAATAAAGGCTCTACTTTTTTATTAAAAGATTCTACGTATTTAGGTACATTATATTCACCTTTTAGGTTTGGGTTTTTTTCCATCTGTTCACTACTAATCAAATAAGAATTGAATATTAAAACCCCCTCTTCTGGGTCTGTTTTTCTTTTTCTTACTTGTATATCACCGTGTGATTTTCTAGTACCATTATTAACATAATAAACTTCGTCACCTAATTGTGGTCGAATTCCCTCTTTTATTAATAACTCCATATGAGCTTGTCTAGGTAAAGGTTGTTTGTTTTTATTAAGACCTCTATTCTTATATTGTTTAATAGTCTTTTTTACCTTAGACTTATTAGCTATTTCAGCTAAAGGTATATCCATATTATAAATTCTTTCTAAATACTCATTATAATAATCCACAAATTCTTTACCCTTTCCTTGTAATAACATTTTAATACCCTTATTCAAGAAGTTCTTGATGTATTTCTGTATTGTTTTACCTTTTATTGTGTTACCAGTTAGTTTTATTTTACCGTTGGGTTTCAGTGTGGCGTAGTTTTTACGAGATAGATTTATTGTAGCTGGCCAAATTTCATCAATATCTAACCCCATTTCTCCATGCATAAACCTATCATTATATTCTGCTACGTCAGCCTCAATACCTTCATAATTTTCACCCTCTTTAACAAATCTATGTAATCCCTTTCCAATGTAAGTATGTTTTCTAACATTACCACCATAAGAGAAATTAACACCATCAGTATCTAAAACTAATGGGTCATAACCTCTGTCAATAAAGAATTGTATCATATGTCTTAGGTATTGTCTACCAGTACAAGTAATCGTCTCACCAATGTTAATATCACCCCAAGGAAAGATATAAGGAGCTGAGATAGAACCGAAAGCGGAGTTGTTAAAGATTTTAATCGGTAATTGTTTTTTATCAAACTTACTACCTAACTTATCATTACCTTCTTTATAATATTTACCCGCTAAGTACTTATATTCATTTCTAGTATCTAAAAGATAACGTAACATAGCTCTCAAGGCACCAGACACATCAACTTCGGGAAATACCTCATGTGTTAATTGAATTGATGGATAGAGTGAGGCGTAGTCAAACTTAGCTATATTCTCACTAAACCCTAGTTTCAATAATCTAGATAAACCACCCACAAAGTCTCTTTTTTCTTGTATATCTGGTAATGCTAATTCATTTTCATAAGACCAAGACATCATAAGAGTTTTCCACATTGTAGCCGTACCCATTGTAATGGAACGTGTAAAATTGGTTGGTACTAAAGCTGCGGTTAAGAATCCAGCTTGTGCATAGATATCATCTACTTGTTCAGTTTCTAAAAGGTCATCGTTAAGATATTCTTTTAATAAGAATCTACCATCTACCACTTCCCATTTATCTTCATAACCTTCTATTATTTCTTCATTAACTTGTTTAGGTTCTGGTTTAACACCATCTAATGAATACCATTGTCCTGATGTTGGGTTGTAATAAAATTCTTTATTTTCTTTCCAAATCTTACCTAACTGACCCCCATCAATGTAAACACGATTGTTTCTCTCAATACCAGCTTCCTTAGCTATATACTTCAAACTACCACTTTGAAGACTCGAATTCAATGCCATCGCTTGTCTAACTCTGTGATAGGTATCCATAACATTATAACCCCACATTGTAGTTTGGTCATAATCCTCTGTTTCCGCACCTAATTTCAAAGTAGAAGGTTTTCTAAAACAACCGATGAGGGGGTGTTTGGTTTTAATTATTTCATTCTCTATGTTGATGGAGGTTACCCTACCAGTCTTTTTAGATTTCTTAATACTAGTTTTTGAAATACCTAATAACTCCATTCTACGGAAAATATAGTTCCAGTCAAAGTTCTCAGAGTTATACCCAATGATAACAGTAGGTTCTAGTTCGTGTATGATATCGAAAAATTTCTCATACATCATTTTTTCATACTCTTCGTTATAATCACCATTGGAATCATAAGCAGTAATCAATTCTTTAAAACCACGATTATCCTTGATACCAATCATAAAACAATGACCTGTTTCTGGTGTCAAACTAGTGGTCTCAATATCGAAAGTTAATTTATGTACTTCAGTATAATCTTCATAACCTTTAAAAAGTCTTTTCCCAGTTTGTATCATAAATTGTTCAACTGGTGGTAATATTTGTACCAATCTTCTATCCCTATCCCAAGGGTTGATTCCACCTCTCCTAAAAAAATCTACTAAGTTTCTATAAGTACCAGTTGTTTTTACAACATACTTATAACCATCTTCTAACCTTTCATTATCACCAGTTTTTAGTTTTTCAGTATAGATACCGAATTTTTTAGCGTTTTCTCTAATTTTATCTAGGTCATCTTCATAGAAACCACTGCCTCTTAAAGATTTGGTCCAACAAAAAGGTGTGAATTTTTGTGATTTTATTTTTTTACCCTTTTTAGGGTCATCTATTACGATATATACTTTGTTTGTTTCATCTACCGACCAATCACCTGTTTGGTCTAGTTCTATAGATACGATGTATTTCTCATCATCATGTCCCTCAAGAAATTTTTTAATGTCTTCGGGTGTTGCCTGTTTTATTTCTTTTTCTTCCATATGTTTTGATTTTTTGGACGGGTTTAATCTTAACCACTCGTTTTTTATAAAAATAAGTAAAATAAGATTATTAGTAAAGAGGCTTAATTCGAAAGATTAATAAATGTTGTGCATATTTATAAAAAAAAGTAATAATGAGTTTAATTATATCTGATTCTGAGAGAGAAAAATTATTTAGACAAGTAAAACATCGATTAGGAGCACCAATAAGAAAAGTTGAGTTAGAGGATGAAATGTTGGAGACTTTACTAGAGATTTCCATCGAAGACCATTCTTCTTACATCAATGAGTGGTTAATAGAGTCACAATGGACTTCTTTATATGGAAAAGATTTAACCACAACAGATTTGACTAAAGCTTTAACAGTGAAAGAAATGGCTTATGAAGATTCTTTTACTTACGCTTATTCTAAAATCGTTGGTTTACAAGCTAGAGGTCCTTGGGAACTTAAAAAAGATTATGTAACTGTAAAAGCGGGACAACAAGTTTATGAAATACCTGCTGGTCGTGAGATTAACGAAGTACTATGGATAACCCCACCAACGATAGACCACGCACTTTACGCCTCTTATGGGTTTGGTGATGCTGGATTCGGTGGAGGATTTGGTCAATTACCTTTTGCTGGTGGAGCTGGTGGATTAGGTTATGGTGGTTTCTTTTTAGGTTCTTCTTATGATATACTTAGTAGAGATGCTGATTACAGTTTAAAACAAAGAATTATATCTGGTGATTTAATTTATAAAATAACCGCGGGACCAAATGGAACTAAATTACTACATTTAATACCACCTCCAGGTTCTAGAATAATATTCGGTAGTATAAACGGAGGTAGGAATGGTATCGATGTTACTGGTAGTAAGGTTTGGTATCATTACTATGAAACAAAAGATGATGAAGATAGAAAAAGATGTCTTAATGATAATAAAGATATTGTAAAACTACCCTCAGATGTACCAGTCAATGTGGTAGACTTTGACGAGTTAAATACACCTTCTAAACAATGGGTTAGAGATTATTTCACAGCTATGTGTAAAGAAACCCTAGGTAGGGTTAGAGGTAAGTTTGGTGGTTCTTTAGGTGTAACAGATGCAGATGTTACTATGGATTATGACTCACTTTTAAATGAATCTAAAGAAGATAAAGAAAAACTTTGGGAGAGATTAAAAGATAGATTGGAAAGACTAAGACCAGACAAAATGTTGGAAAGAAAAGCATTAGAAGCAGAAAACTTAAACAAGTCATTACAATTTAGGCCTTTGGGTCATCATTGGAATGTAATTTAATTATGGCAGCAATTTTTAATACAAGACCTAGATTTCAAGATAGGGATATGAAACAAATGAGTGGTGACACTATGACACTTTCTGGTGACACCATCATTACAGGTAATTTAGCATATAACAATAATGTTACTATAGGACACGTTTTAACGGCTACAGATAAAGATGGTAATGTGGGTTGGGCATCAGTACCAGCTGTCACACCAGGTATCTTTTGGACTTCTGGTTCAACTAATTTAGAAAATATAATATCTAGTAATATCACAACTGTTGATGCTACTGGTCAATATGCGGTAGCTTGGGGTGATAGTAATTTAGCAAGTGGTTACGCTTCTACGTCTATGGGGATTAATACTGTAGCTTCTGGTGTGACTTCTACTTCTATGGGTAGAACAACAATTGCTGGTGGAGCCTCTTCCTTAGCTCACGGTAGAAATACTAAAGCTTATGGAACACAATCTCACGCAGAGGGTATAACTACTTTAGCTAGTGGTGAATCTTCTCACGCTGAAGGTTCTGGAACTGTATCAGCTGGTCAAGCTTCTCACGCTGAAGGTCTTAGTACAACAGCTAGTGGTATTGTATCACACTCTGAAGGTGGTAACACAACCGCGAGTGGTCGTTATTCACATTCTGAGGGTATTAATACTGTGGCTAGTGCTGAAGGAGCACACGCTGAGGGTATTAATACAGTTGCCTTTAATGCATATTCTCACGCAGAGGGTGATAGTACTGTGGCTAGTGGTGGGACTTCACACGCAGAAGGTAATGGTTCTATTGCGGCTGGTGAAGCATCACACAGTGAAGGTCTTTTAACTGTAGCATCTGGTGATTACGCACACTCAGAGGGAAGTGGTACTTTAGCTAGTGGTGTTAGTTCACACGCTGAAGGTACTACCACTACGGCTAGTGGACAAGGAGCACATAGTGAAGGTACATTAACTTTTGCTACAGCTAGTTATTGTCACGCGGAAGGTATAGCTACAAGTGCTACTACTAACTACTCACATTCAGAGGGTATAACTACTTTAGCTAGTGGTGAATCTTCTCACGCAGAAGGAGATGGTACTGTATCAGCTGGTCAAGCTTCTCACGCTGAAGGTGTGGATACCCTAACCAATTCAAATTATTCTCACACAGAAGGAGACGGTACCGAAACTAATGGTTTAGGTTCTCACGCAGAAGGTCTTTCTACCGTAACTTATGGTAATTATTCACATTCAGAAGGGAGTGGTACTAGAGCGGGTATAAGTACTACTGTTGGTATAGCTTCACACGCAAGTGGTCTAGGAACCATAGCTTATGAAGATTATCAAACCGTGATGGGTAGATATAATACAACTGGTAATACAAACCAATACCTAGTTGTAGGTAGAGGTACTTCCGCAGCAGCTAGAGCTAACGCTTTTAGAGTAGATTCAGCCGGTGAGATATATGGTGCTGGAGCTACTTACAATTCTGGGGCCGACTACGCTGAATATTTTGAATCAGTAGATGGTTCTTCTATCCCTTTTGGGACAGTAGTTGAATTAGATAATGGTAAAGTAAAAGAATGTATCGACCCAAATAACGCTATCGGTGTTATTTCATCAAAACCCACAATTGTTGGAAATTGTGAGGATGGTACCTCAGATGAATGGGTTGGAAAATATATAAAAGATGTTTGGGGTAATTATGTATATGAAGATTACGAATACGATGTTGATGTTTATGTAGGACCAAACGGAGAAGAAGTATTCGTTACTAAACAGGGTAAGAGAAGGGTTTTAAATACAGAGTTTGACCCTTCAATCCCCTATCAAACTAGAAAAGAAAGAGAAGAATGGAATGTTGTTGGTTTATTAGGTCAGATAAGAGTCTTGAAAAACCAACAGATACCTTCAAGATGGATAAAAATTAAAGATATTAACAGTGATATAGCTATTTATCTTGTTAGATAAAATAATGATATGGGTATAAGTAGTTACTATTTTAAAAATTTAGAGGGTAGAATAATACACAATAATTATTGGGACGCTCATATTACATCTGATAATGAAGGTAGATGTTTAGATTACGCAACCAATAAAAAAGATACCTCAAATAAAGAAATAGTAACCAATAACCTAGTTCTTTGGTTAGATGTTAATAATACGGGTACCACCACTAATGGTGACTCTTTAACATCTTTAGTAACATGGGATGAGGCAATAATAAAACCTTGTTCTGGATTTACTACTTGTGATTTTGGTTTAACTGGTGTGGATAATGGTAGATATGATAGATTATCTGGAATCACCGTTAGTTTCACCACAGCAGATACAAAAGTAATTCTTTATCCTGTCACTGGTTATACGGTAAATGATGCTACTTCTGTGGGTACTAAAGGTAAGTACGACTATCCATGGACATATATCACTAATACTACCACTAAACAAAATTCTGGAACTTATTGTACAGAGAAAGATGATTCTGGTAAAACTTGTAGTGTCGGAGATGTTATTTGTTTAGATGGTGGATTTTACCAAGGATTTTTCAAACTAGACTTTGAAAACCCAAATCCAATAGAAGTTACCGCTACCACTTTTGAATGTGATAAGGAAGTAGTTGTTAATGAATATGTAGAAGTTGATGTAGACGCTACCAAATACGATTTAATGCCAACCAACTTTAATATTTCCAATAATGATTGTAGTACTGGTACTGGTGGTTGGTCTATGGAAACTTGGGTTAAATGGGATAATAGTTCTTGTTCTGGTTTAACTAATAATAGTTTAAATGATAATTTTTCGGGTAATACAGGTTTCCTTTTCTATATAGGGACAAGAGCTGAAAATAAATTTAGAAATGTTTTTTCTGGTGAGACAGGATTATATACTTGTGATGGTATCATACCCTTATCACCCGATGGTGAAGAACCAATAATATCTAATGAAGGACAAGATTGGTTTAGTTTAAGTAATTACAATTTTATCGATTGGGGTTGTTGTAATCCTTGTACTGGTAGTACGGTTACAGCTACTACAGCCACCACTTATTGTGATGAATTATCTGAAAATGCTTTAGGTATTAGAATCAAACCCGATGGTCGTATTGGTTATAGAAAAATGACTGTAGCTGGTTATGAGTATTGGTGTGATGATAATGGAAACGAAATAGATGGTTGTTTATTAGATAAGGACGGTAATATAACTGGTTCAACAGACGGTAGTAATTGTTCTTATAGTAGTAATGGTAATAAAAGTTTCTTTATTACTGGTACAACCATGGAAGAAGGTTATTCTAAATACCCTGTTGTATTGAGTGGGGATAATTGGACACATATTGCAGTTACTTACAGTCAAAACAGTGTTAAAAATAATTTACCCGCAGGTACTTTAAAGTTTTGGGTTAATGGTAGAATGGTCTACAAAGTAGATAATTTTATCGGATTACAACTAAGAGCTTTAAATGAATATAGTTCCAAACAATTAGGCGTACCTTATAATATATCTTGGGGTGGTGGTTCACAAGGACTATTAGAATCTCAGACATTTGGAGGTCCAGACCCTAAAGACCAAAATTTAGATATAGCCAAATATTTTGCTGGTACTTTCGATGGTGAGTTGTCACAATTAAGGTTTTATAAAAAACCATTGAATCTAATGGAAATAAGAAATAACTTATATGTAGATTCAAATAGATATTGTGTTAGAGAGACCTTCGGTGGTAGTTTAATAGTTCAACCAGCGTTAGTAACCTATGGTGGTGTTTGTGTAGATGGTGAATTGATAACTAGTGATACTCTAGGAATTAGTGTTGATTTAAAAGCTATTATAGGACCTGGTTCTATCAATGTACAATATATTGCGGAGTTAAATAAAACACTATCAGAAGACTTTACCTATAACTTCGATTGTCGATTTGGTGTTGTTAGTGGTAGCCCTATTACGGCCACTAATTGTGAAATAACTATACCGAAAGGTAGTATCTCTGGTACTACTAGTTTAGTGATAGATGATGATTATAGTAGAATCACCGATGAATATCTTGTTACTAGAGCACAACACATATCACTAGCAAAATTAAAAGTAGTTAGAGAAGACTTTATTACTTATCTAGAACCACCACAACCTAGAACTATAGTAGGTTGTACAGATTCAGAGGCTACTAATTACAACCCATTAGCGACAATAGATGATGGTTCTTGTAATTACGTTGTTATTCAAGGTTGTACTGACCCAGAGGCAAATAATTACAATCCTAACGCAACAGTTGATAATGGTACTTGTAATTATGACCCAGAACCACCTACAGTAAATAATACGATTTACTATGGTAAATTGATTGAGTCTGCCTTTAATGAAACTCTATTAAGTAGTCTAACCATTAAAAATAGTCTACACGCAGTTAGTACTTATATTGGTATAGAAGAAGGTCCTGGATATGGATTTATTTTAATACCACAAGAGATGCAACAACCATCACTATTTAGAAATAGTAATGAAGGATGTGTAGGATTTGCGATACCAATGATAGACATGGGTGAAATAACTTTAACCGAAGGTGGTGAAGAAACTATTTATAAAATATACAGAACATATGTATCTACTTACGCTGACATAGATGTGTGGTTATGTGATTAATCTTAATTTGATATGGGTGATTTTAATTTAATTGGTGGTGTTGGTTTACTTGGTTACTTAAGTCCAATGGATACTAGAGATAGTTATCCAGTCATAGACCCTATGTATGGTATCGATGGTTTAAGAAATGTTGGTACTGTCAATGAACTAAATCTTATTACAGCAGAAAGAAGAAGAGCAGGGATGATTGTTGGTGTCAATGGTGGTGAAACTTATTACAAATTAAAAAATATTAGTAATTGGGTATTTGATTTATCTGATTGGGACGAATTAACCTTCAAACAAAATTATTCGGATAAAGAGGTACCTACTGGTTTAGTGGATGGTACTAATACAGATTTTGTCTTATTAAATACCCCAGAAGAGAATAGTGAACATATCTATTTAAATGGCTTATTACAGGATATTGGTGAGTCGGAAGACTACACGTTAGATGGTAATAAAATAATTTTTAACGAGGCACCCATGATTAATACTAAAATAAGATGTAGTTACAGATATAAAAATTTATAAAAAAAAAATAGACTTTTTTATAGATTTTAGCTATTTATAGATGTAAAGAGAACAATTAAATGGAAAGAGAGAATAAATATACAACATCAGATTTATATTTAACTGCTTATTTAAAGCTTAAAGGGTTTAAAATGGTGGTTGAGAAAAACAAGGGTAAAGCAACTTTTATATTCGAAAGAACGGATGAAATAGTAAAAGAAGTTACTAATTATTTAAATGAGGCGGGGTCATGTGAACCACTTTTATACGCTAATTCTATAAAGAATTTGAAAAATTTATTATATAATTTATAATTTTTTTTTAAATTTTTTGACTTTTTCCGAAAACCTACATATTTATAGAAAAAGAATGGGAGAAAACCATTCAAATATTAATATCTATATATAAATATATATTTCCAATTTAAATTAATATAAAATATCTAGTGGGTAATTTTGTTTTAGCTTCAAAACTACCCAATACGACTATTTTTATTTATAATCAAAACTAAAATTATGGGTTTAATTTTTTTGTGCGAAAGAGCATAGAATAATAATTAATAAAAAAAATAATTGTGGAAGAGAGAACACAAAACAAAAAGGATTGGTCTTTGGAAATTCTTACACCCGCACAAATGGAAACCTTTTTAAAGGATTTCAACAGTGAGACAATACAATACTACGAATATCTTAATGATATGGAATCTACAATAAACAAACAAAAAGATATTCTCATTAAATCACAAGAATTAGATAAAGACTTTACCAACAGAAAATCAAATTTAAGTAAATCTGCTCAGAATTTAGATGGTGGTAGAAGTTCTGAAATCGAAAAGATTGAAGCGGAATTAAACGCTGAGGTATCAAAAGCTGATATCATTAGAACAGTTATCAACGATAAATTATTAGAAGTAGAAAACGGTGTTACTTCTATTGAAACTGTTTCAGTAGAGGTGATTGAAAAATCTAGCTTTAAATCTTATACAGATAAATACAATAGATTAAGATCTGAAATAACCAAAATGCAGGAATCGGTACTAAATAGAGACGTTAAAAAAGAAAATCAAACAATTCTAGAAGAATCTAAAAAAGCTGCAGAAATGGATGGTGGTACAGCTGTAGAACCTACGACTGGTCACTTCTTTGATCCACCAGCTTCGTACAACGCCACGTACAGTAATACTAAAGGATCTCAGAGAACATTTACAGATCTTTCTCCAAATGAGAATGGATATCTAGTATTTGGAGATTTTCAGTTAAGACCAAATACTGCAAAACCTGGTACCTTTGAATTCAGACACCCTTATTGGGAAGGATACGGAATGGCAGAGTGGATAACAGTAGATGGGTTTGGTGAAGGTACTGAAATGACCTTTAATATTGATATTGTAAAAGCAATTGAAACATTTACAATTACTTACGATTCTGGAGAAGATGCTGATAAACCAGGAGATGGATTAAAATCAGACCATCCTCTTGAAGATTACGTTTATCTATATGATACTAATGGAAGTATTGATTCAACAATCGCTTCATTCCAATCATTTAAAAGTGAAGGAGGAGTTTATATGGAAAGTAATCCTCAATCAGACGGAGCTGTGACTTCTCAACCAGATTCTAAAGGAGGTTACTTGAAACTGGTTAATGATGGAGTATGGAGAGTTAACTTTGTTCATCCAGAACTTGGAGAATCACAGTCAATACAAACAAGCGCATCAGATTTTGAACAATTTATGTCACCAGAATTTACACTATTTATGGGCAATGTTTACAAAATTACGTTGTCTCAAGGATTTGATTCACCGTATGCTATGGAAGACCGATACGTATATGCTGTAAGTTCTACATGGTATAATTCACTTGAAGGTGGAAGCACTGGAGATGGTGGAGATGAGTTAGAAAACCATATTAAATCTACAGGTACATACGGTTTACAACAGCAAGGTGGCTTAGCGAAAATACCAGGTGAAGTTGTAGAAACTGCGAAACTTGGAAATATCTTAACCTTTACTTCAGGACCAGCTACTTCATATCAAATTAGAACAGGTGTAGAAGGACTTGATGTTGTCAAAGTTACAACGAACGGGGACGGATCTTCTAACGAATCAGTATTAATTCAAGGTACAGCATTCTTAGAAGGTCCTGAAGGCGAGATGTTAAGTTTCTCTGAACCATCAGAAGAAGAAGGTGGTGAAGACACTCAATGGACAGTTACTTGGGAAGTAATTCAAGAAGACGGTGAAAATACAGCCGTACATCTTGTTGATGGAGGTACATACTCATACAGTTTTATACGAGGTAAGTTGTCCGGTCTTGCTGTTGATGCAACTGCTGCTGGAGAATCAAATGGTGATAAAGAAAATCCTGCAATCGTCACCCAATTAAGAATTGGAGGCTGGAAAATTTCACCAGACCCAATGGCAAAAACAGGTAATGCTTTTGTTGCACAAGAGGTAATTGTAGACGAGGAAACAGGAGAAGAAAGCTATAGAGTAGGTATTCAAATAGGACAATTTAGTAATGACAGTATTAGTTGGACTACAACCCTTTCATCACCTATAGGTGATGAAGATACAGTACATACTATATCTTATCGAATTCCTTTTCGAGGAGATTAGATAAAATAACAATAAAATAAAAAAAAAATAAAACATGGAAAAATACAGTCAAAAATCAGACAGTGTATCAGAAAAAAGAAAACTTACAGAGGTACAACAGTATGAGGAAGATGTTAAAAATGTTAATAAAGTGATGGATGATGTTCTCATCAGAAAAAGAGAACTAGAAGATTCACATAGAAAACAAGAAGTCCTTATTAATAAGATTTCTAAGTTAGATGGTGATAATAAGAAAGCCGTTAAAAGATTAAATTCTAAATTAACTGAAGAAACAACTAAAGAGACTAGTAGGTTTGAATCTTTAATATCTGATTTAAATGTGAGAAGAGCTGAGTTGAATACCAAAAGAAACAATGCTCCACAAGATAAGGAAGGTCAATTAATAGAAGAAATATATAAATCAAAATTAAATTTTATCAATAGTGTAGCAGGAGGAACTTTAATGGAGGGAATGAATAGTCAAACATTAAAGTCTAACGCTATGAAACTTATCGACCAAGTGACTGAAATAGAGGCGAGAGATGTTCAGAATTACGACCCATTAGCTGATGTAGAATATTCTAAGACTGGGACGATGTTGAGTGAGAAACATGGTTGGACTGCAGAAGAAAAGTAATAAAAAAAACTAGATAACTATTAATATTAAAATTAAATAAAAAATAAAAAAAATTAAAATTAAAATTTGAATAACAAATAAAAATCTAAATTGGATTTTTAACACAAGAGGGTGTTTAATAATTTGTTAAAAAAAAATAATTATGGCAAATACTAAAATAGTATTAAATAGACAGTCAGATTTAATTTTAAACAACGCTCAAATCGTTGAACCAAGTGGTATCGTAAAAGGAGATTTACCTGGATTAGTAGACGATTTAGCAAACTTAAACGCAGCAGACCTTGCTGAAGCATCTTTTAGAGTTGCTGGTGATAATTCATTAGAAGCTAAGATTGATTCAGACATGTCGTCTGAGGCATCTGCTAGAGTTGCTGGTGATGACGCACAGTATGCTTACACAACTTCTGTGTATAATGCGGCAACATCAGACAGAGTAGCTGGAGACGCATCATTAGAGTCAAAGATTGACACTGATGTATCCACTGAAAAAGCAGCTAGAGAAGCTGGTGATTTATCATTAACTACAAAAGTTAATGCTGATGTATCTAACGAGAAGTCAGAAAGAGAAGCGGCTGATACGGCTGAAGCAACTGCTAGAGCAGCAGCTGACAATCAATTACAGTCTAACATTGACACTTTTGAGTCAAGACACGACAGTGAGATGTCATCTGAAATCTCTAACAGAATTGCTGGAGACGCATCATTAGACGCTAAAGTGAGTACTTTACAAGTAGCTCATGATGAGGAAATGTCAACTGAAGTTGCTGCTAGACAAGCTGCTGACGCTACTTTACAGTCTAACATCGACACTTTAGACGCTAAAGTTGATAGTGAAGTATCAGCTGAAGCATCTGCTAGAATCGCTGGAGACGCTGCTGAAGCATCTTCTAGATTAGCTGCTGACACTACCTTACAGAATAACATCGACACTTTAGAAGCAGAACATATTGCTGACGTATCAACACTTCAAGCTAATATTGATTCTGAGTCTTCTAGAGCACAGGTTGCTGAGGTTGCTAACGCTGACGCTATCGCGGCTGAGACATCTAACAGAATTGAGGATGTTAACGCTGAGGAAGCTAGAGCAATTGCTGCTGAAGGTTCTTTAAACACTAAGATTGGTGTTGAGGAAGCTGCTAGAATAGCTGCTGATGGAACTTTACAGTCTAACATCGATGTTGAGAAAGGAAGAATTGACGCTATCTTAAGTGCATCAACTGCTGACGCTGATTCATTCGCTGAAATCGTTACTTTAATCAACTCTGTTGATACTGAGAACGACCAAGCATTTGCAGCATACGTCCTTTCAAATGACGCAGCGGTATCTTCTGAGGTATCTTCAAGAATCGCTGGTGATTCTTCATTAGAAGCATCATTATCAACTGAGGTTGCTAGAGCTGAAGCTGCTGAGTCTTCATTAGACACAGCATTAGCTGGTGAAGCATCTTCTAGATTAGCTGCTGACCAAGCACATGACGCGGCAATTTCACAAGAGATTGTTGATAGAACTGCTGGTGACCAAGCTTTACAAACTAGTTTGGATAACGAAATCTCTGACAGAGTTGCTAACGACTTAAACCAAGCCGCTAACTTATCTGCTGAGGTATCTAGAGCGGAAGCTGCTGAATTATCATTAGATACAGCATTAAACAATGAGGTGTCTGATAGAATCGCTGACGTTAACGCTGAGGAAACTAGAGCAATTGCTGCTGAAGGTTCTTTAGATACTAAATTAGCTGACGAGATTGCTGATAGAGTTGCTGACGTTAACGCTGAGGAAGCAAGAGCATTAGCTGCTGAAGCTTCATTAGCACAAGTTGTTGCTGATGAGGTATCTTCAAGAATTGCTGACGTTGACGCTGAGGAAGCGAGAGCGATTGCTGCTGAAGGTTCATTAGAGAACAAAATCAATTCAGACGTATCATCTGAAGCATCTACTAGATTAGCTGCTGATATCTCATTAGAGACTAAGATGGACGCTGATATGTCATCTGAAGCATCTGCTAGAGTTGCTGGTGATAATTCACTGGAAGCTAAGTTAGATTCTGATATGTCATCTGAAGCATCAGCAAGAGTTGCTGGTGACGCATCTTTAGCTACTAAGGTTGACACTGATGTGTCATCTGAGAAGTCTGCTAGAGAAGCTGCTGATTCTTTATTAGAGGCTAAAATTAACGCTGACGTATCAACTGAGAAAGCTGCTAGAGAAGCCGCTGACGCATCTTTAGAAGCTGATTTATCAAATGAAACTGATTTCAGATTATTTAATGACGCTTCATTAGAGACTAAGATTGATGCTGATGTATCTTCTGAAGCATCTGCGAGAGTTGCTGGTGACGCATCTTTAGCTACTAAGATTGACACTGATATGTCAAACGAGGTGGTTGCTAGAGAAGCAGGTGACGCATCTTTAGAGGCTAAGATTGATTCAGACATGTCGTCTGAGGCATCTGCTAGAGTAGCTGCTGACACATCTTTAGCTACTAAGATTGATGCTGATGTATCTTCTGAAGCATCTTTAAGAGTTGCTGGAGACGAAGCATTAACTGCTAAGATTAACTCTGATGTATCATCTGAAGCATCTTCAAGAGTTGCTGCTGACGCTACTTTACAGTCTAACATTGACGTTGAAAAAGGAAGAATTGACGCTATCCTATCTGGAGCTTCAATCGACCTAGACCAATTCAAAGAGATAGTATCTTTCGTTGAGGAAGTTGATTTAGAGAATGACAACGCTTTATTAGCGGCTGTTAACTCAATCAATACAGCTATCGCTGATGAGGTTGCTGCTAGAGAAGCTGCTGACACTGCGGTTAGAACTGACATGAGTGACGCTATCTTAAGTGCGAAGACTGATGTTGAGTTACAAGTCTCTGATGAGATTACTGCTCGTCAATCAGCTGTAACATCTTTAGAGGTTAAACATGACGCTGAATTAGCTGATGTTAATTCTAAGTTAGTTACAGAAGAGTCTGCAAGGATTGCTACTGACGCTACGTTACAAGCTTCAATCGATACGTTAACTTCTGATTTAGCTGATGAAGTTACTGCAAGAGAAGAGGGTGATACTTCTTTAGAATCTAAAATTACTGATATAATCTCTAATACAGATTTCACAGCAATGGATTCTTTCTCTGAGGTAACTAATCACTTAACTAGATTAGAGGACAATCACCTTCAAAAGGCATACGTAATGAGTCCAGCTCTTAACCAAAATGGTGATATGATAGGATTCCAAATGAATTATCAACAGAAACAAAATACAATTCAAGTATTCCTTAACGGTCAACTTCTTGTTGAGGGAGTGGATTGGACTATAGCTACAAGTACAATTTCATTGGATGTTAAACCAGCTGCTGGAGAACCAGTAGGTGCTATCAAATTAAACTATAACGGTAGAACTACTGATACATACACTATTTATGGTGTACGATACCAGTCAGAAATATCTTATAATGGTTACGGATATTAATATCTAATTATTAGATAATTAATTTCTGAGGAAACGATATGGGGGTATGAAAGTACCCCCATATTTATTTTAAACATTAAATAATATATTAATATTTATAATAAAAAACTATGTCTGTGAAAAAAGAAAAAAAACAAGATTTAATGATATGGTCCAGAAGAGGTGAAAGTTTATTAAAAATAAATGAGGACCTAAAAGAAAATTTTAAAAAAAAATATAATGTTGTAAACACCACTAATGGTGATATATTAATTATGAACCACATACACGACTTTGTCGATTTTATTTTTCATAGAAAAGTTTTAATACAACCTTTGGATGGTACAGTTATTAATTCTGGTATTACAACAAACATCAACACATTTCATCACATAGTAACCCCCTCTAGTGTTAATAAAAAACTCCTAGAAGAATGTGGTGTTACTAAACCAATAAAGGTAATACCTAATTACTATGATGAAGACTTATTAAAAAAAGACAATGGATTTTTCAATAGTATTTTTGATGAAAAAAAATATACGTTTTATACTGAATCTACTGGTATAGCTAGGAAAAATATTGAAGGTATATTAAAATATTTTTTAGAGGAGTTTACCAAAGAAGATAATGTTAGGTTATTAATAAAGTTAAATGAAATACCAAAAGATAGGTTATTAGATATTAAAAAAATATTAAAAAAATACCCAAAAAGACCAGAAGTCATATTTTTAAATAAGAGATTACCCAAGGAGTATTTATACTCATTGGAAAGGGGTATAGATTGTTATATTTGTTTATCACATATGGAAGGTTTTTGTATCCCATTATTAAATGCTATTGTATTAAAGAAAGATATAATCACTTTAGATACTAAAATCAGTGGTTATAAAGATTTTGTAAATAAAGAAAACTCAATTTTATTACCCACTAAAGAAATAGATTTATTAGGAAACCCAGACAATACATGGATTTATTCTAAAGAATCTAAATGGGAAGATACTGATTATAGTGAATATAAGAAGGCCTTAAGAAAAGTATTCAAAGGTGAGTATAAATTCAATAAAGACCAAGATTATAGTAAATATAGTCAAAAAAATGTGATGAAAGAATATGATAAACTATTAGATATTGTTTCTGAAGAAGTTAAAGAAAGAGAAATAAAAATTAGAGAGCTAGCACAAAAAAGATATGATAACTATTTCAGTAAATTTAGAATGGATTCGGACTTAGACCCAAACATAGATTAATTATATAAATTAGTTTCGTAATTATATATTAAATCTTCATTACCACCTTTCCATAAATTTTCTATTAAAGTATCGTAAGCTTCTATTAGTTTCTCATTTTCCGTATGGTATCTTTGTAGGACTAAATCATTCTTTTCATTATAAGAATCTAAATTTTTGTCATGATTTTCTAGTATGTGAGACAACATTTTAGCCCCTTCTTTTGTGTCTGAACCTTCATAGTAATATCCTAAGTCTTTACACATATAGGCGTTATGTAGAACTGGGTAACCTAAATAGGCAGCATCTAAATAAAGATAATTAAGTGGGTTTAGTATTTGATGACAAACTAAGATATCTAGATGTTGGGTTAGGACGTAAGCTGTTTGGTATCTAGCTTCAGCAGATATTTTTTTATCTCTAAATAAATCAAATGTTTTTATGTATGACATAAATAATTTATTATCTTTTAATTTATTAGCATTTGTTATTCTTAATTTATCAATATATTTCTGACCTATTTCACCCCTATAACATTCTTCAACAATCATAGTAGGTATTAAACAAAACTTAACTATGTTTAAATTAGGTTCCATAATACCAATTATTTTTTCTTTTTTGGTGTTGTCGTATTGCCAACCTTTCTTATATAAACCCTTTCTAAAACCAGACTCAATCTCTATTGTTTTTTCGTGTAGATATTTTTGGTTCCATAAAAATGGGACTGTAAGAGCGTTGGTTCTATGTAATGTTCTATAATAACCACTATTAACCTCGTCTTGTTGGGGTACGTACCATAACTCATCTATTTCTTGTTCGTATTCACCCCCATGTTTACTCTCACCGAAAAGTATTTCTTCCATAGTTAAAACATAGTTATTACCACATTTATATGAAACAACTTTTTTGTCACCACTCTCTCTAAACTTTTTTAAATCAGAATCTAATATTTGACCTCCCATTGAGATTATTAAATCCATTTCCATAAACTTATCTTTTACATAGAAGATGTCTATATCTTTTAAGTAGTAGGGTTTTTCTGTAAAATCTACGTCAAATATATTGAGTATACATATTTCATAATTTTTTTTAGACCTTTTTAATAAATCTACTAACATTAAGACATTTTGTTTTATTCCGTTAGTCCATATTGATTCTGTATTAGATTTTAAACCTAATGTTATTCCTATTTTCATTTTTTAAATACTTTTCTATCATTCCACAAGAAGTGGTAATGTATGTTATTTTTATCGTACAACAAATCAAGATGATTTTCAATTTTAGGTTTACCAACAACTTTTATTTTCCTTTCATCAAAAATCATTTTCTCACCTTGACTATCTAACCTAAAATTTAATATTAATGAGTCATTATTTTCTTTTAATTTAATATTACGACCAACAGTAGAATCTCTAAAAACTCTCATAAATGCTTGTCCTAAAGCTACTGGTCCAGTTATACCTAAAGTACAATTTGTGTAATTTTCTTCTTCTATATTTTTTTTTGATATTTCTAGAGCCTCATAAACCACAGAATCTAGTGGTTTTACACACATTAAAGCGTTATATAAACCCAAGGTATTACTTAAACTATCCCTACAAAAAACTCTTTCAAAATCCTCACACAATTCGTCATATGGTACATAAATTTCTTGTGTCATATCACCATAACAACCCCCATATTTGTAGAGTAACAAATATCTAAACAAATCAGCTTTATAAGCTGTGGGTATTAATTTATTATAGTATGACATATATTCTGGATAGAATTCTTTGATGAAGGTGACACAATTATCATCATCAAAATAAACAAAATCGTGATTAGGATTAGTTTCCATACATTCCTCATATATATCCATGACCACATCTGGTATGTTTTCTAATTTCCACTTACCAGTTCTAAATATTATTTTAGGTATCTCCCCAACAAATATGTTTACCTTGTTGTGTTTTTTTATAAATTCTTCGTATGTTAATATTTTGGACATTTTGATTACCTATTATTTCTAGAAAATGTTATAAATCTATCTACTATTTCTTGTTTTTGTTCTTCCGTTTTAGCATTAATCCAAACCCATATAAAAGAGTCTTCTATTCTTTTTATTTTATTTCTTTTTATCTCTATCAATTTATCAAATAACTCTAATTCTAATTCAGATATTTCTACATCTATATCTAATTTTTCACAAATAATGTATAATTCTAAAACATCATTTAAGTCGTAAGCTCTAGTTGCATCTAAATAATAATTGTTTAAGACCTCGGAATCCACCTTATCTGGATGGGTTTGTTTGACAATTTCCCTATATATTTTTTTTATTTTATCTTTAGTTTCTTTAGATATTTCTTCACTTTTTATTTTAACCTCTTCTTTTTTGGGTGTACTGTCTGTACTTTGGTTATTGGTCTTGTCTTCAGTGAAGGTTTCTTTTAAAAATTCTTCTCTATATTCTTCTACCATATTATTTTTTAATTCATAATCGGTAATTAGTAAGTTATACTCTTGTATTACTTTTTGTATCTGTAATTTTTTTATTTTATCGTTCACACTTATAAATATTTTATGATAAACGAATAATCAAAATTTTTTAGATATTTATATTATATAGAAAAATTTTAAATGACTCAATTTAAACACGCTTGTTCAATAGGTAATTACTGTTTTTCAGCAGCTTTACTTAATATGATAAAAGTTAGAGACAGAGCCTTACCTTTCGATTGGCTATTTACTACACCAAAATTTACCACAGAGATATTAAAAAACGATTTTCAAGACTTTTTAAACCCTAATTATTATGTGGATATACATGATTATGTACCAGACCATGAAGGAAGACAAGCAGGACATTCTTTATATCATAAAAATTTTTTCAACCATAAGAACCCCAGAGAAAAGGTAGACTACGATTATTATGTTAGGTGTGTTGATAGGTTTAGGGAGTTCATAAAAATAGAAGATAAAAAATTATTTATATGTTCTTATAAGAATTTAGATAATAAAATGGATGATTCATTGATGTCTGATATTTTTGAACTAAATAAAGTTTTATCGGAAATAACTCAAAACCACCATTTATTATGTCATATTAATTACCCAAACAATAAAGACTTAAAACATGAGATAACAGAAATAGGTAATGTTACTTTTTTTGAATTATACACAAAAGGGGATAATCATGGTTTAGGTTATGGATACTATGAGGACAATGAATACTTTTTTGAAATATTTAATCAATTATTTAAAATAAATAATGATTCCTAACATAATATATAAAACTGGTCCATTTAGTGAAGATAACTTACCAAATGAAATAAAAGTTATTTTTAATAAAACCATAAATGAAAATCCAGAATGTGATTTAATTTATTTTGATGATTCACAATGTTTAGAATTCATTACAAAAAATTTTAATAATAGAGTTTTAAAAGCTTATAATTCGTTAGTACCATCAGCTTACAAAGCAGATTTATTTAGGTATTGTATACTTTATCAAAAAGGTGGTATTTGGAGTGATTTAACACAAACATTCATTGAACCCATAAATACCTTTATAGATTTCGAAAAAGATGATTTCATATTAGTTGAGGGTGGTTATATCCCTTGTGTTGAGAAGAGGGGGGTTGAAATAGCTTTTATGGCCTCAAAACCTAAAAATGAAATTTATTTAAAAGCCATAGAAAAAATAATAGAAAACATAGAATCAGATTATTATGGGTGTAGTTCCTTTAATCCAACAGGACCTATTATGTTTAGAGAATTGTTAGAATCTAATGATATTATTTATAAATTAGGTTTTGAGTTTAAAAGGTTTGGTGATGACTCTGGTAATGATGATTTTATTTGTTACGAAAATATTTTTAGTGGTGATAGTAAAAAAATCATAAAAACTAGAACTATAAATCATGGTAAATATTTATATCATGACACTAATAAACCACATTATTCAGAATTACATAGAGATAAAAAAATATATAATAAATGATACCAAAAAAAATATATCAAACACATAAATCAATAGACTACGTTATGGACAACGATAGATTATTTGATTGCTATCAATCATGGGATATCGATGGTTACGAACATATTTTTTATAGTGACCAAAAGGCGGATGATTTTATGAAAGCTAATTTTAATGATATATACGAAGTTTACCATAATTTACCATTACCAATAATGAAAGCTGATTTATGGAGATATTGTGTTATATATCATTATGGTGGTATATACGCTGATATGGATACAATATTCATAGGGAATGATTTAGATTCACTATTTCAAAAAGAATCTGATTTAATATTAACCACAGAATACCCACAAGACGAGGCTTTATGTCAATGGGTTTTCGCAGCACCCAAAGGGAGTCCTCTATTAAAAAGTGTGATAGATGAGTCTGTTAAAAGAATTAAAGAATGTGATGACTTTAAGTATGAACATATGGTACATAACTTAACTGGACCTAAAGTTTTTACAGAATCTATTGAGGATTATTTAAGAAAAAATAATTTAACCACTTTTATTGGTGGGGATAGGAAGAAGTATTGTATTGAATATAAAAATGAGGTTATGTATGTACACGACTCTCATTGGTTGTATGATAATCACGTTGAGCACGTATATAGTGGTCAGTGGGAAGGTGGTTGGGTCACTGATGTAAATGAGTTTACTGGTATAGAACATATAAAAATAACCTTGGATAAAGAGGGTAGACCTAAAAAATAAGAAAAATGAATCTACCCAAAAAAATACATTTCACATGTCCTAATAAAAATAAAATAGAAAATCCTATATGGGTGGAGTGTTTAAATAAGTATTATGAACTTTATGATGATTATGAAATAATTTTATATGATGATTCTGATATCTACGATATAATTAGTGAACATTACCCTTTATTTTTAGAAAAAATTAAAAAAATAAGTGTCGGAGCTGTTTTATCAGATTTATTTAGATACCTAATACTTTATTTAGAAGGTGGTATTTATTCTGATTTAGATTGTTTACCACTAAAAAAAATAGATCCTTTACTGGATGAAACTTATAAATATTTCCATGGAGATGAAAATAGGGATAATAATTTATTTGTTTATGAAAAAAATGAAAACATTATAGATAATCGGTGGGATTTTTGTGGTGATGTGTGTGATAATAGTCTTGCGTTAGATTATGACTATGATTTAGGTATGAAAACATTAAAGTGTTTAGGACATAGTATAGACATTAAAAATACATCGACTATTTTATCCTATGAAGTACATAATGATTGGCATCAAGTTGATCAAAATTTACTAAATAATGAAAAAATTTGTTATAAAAATTTAGGGATAGCACAATGGTTTATTATAACGGAACCTAAACAAGAAATATTTTTAAAAATGTTTATGTCCTGTATGGATAATTTAGATGCTCTAGTAAATATAAAACAAAACACAGTTAATGTTAATAGAGATGATTATCATTATAATGTTATATCTAAAAGTGGTCCTCTAGCTTTTACTAAAATAGTTGTTGATAATATGTCAGATAAAATTAAAATATTACCTTCAGATTTTTTTTGTGGTGGTTCTTGGGGCAAAGTTCCTTTTACAAAAAACTCATACATATCACATAAATTCACATCTAGTTGGTTATAACCCTTTAATAAAAAGAATGAAAAAAGTAATTAATAATAAAATTGTAACCGTTGGTGATAGTCATGCTCTTCATGGTTGGATTGATTTTCACTCTAATACAAACAAACAAACTTATGATGGAAATACTGGGTTAGATTTGAATGAACAATGGGTAGATAATATGTTTATAAAATCATATTCTTTCGCTGGTACTTTGTGTTACACTTTTAATAAACAAGATTTTGATAGGTTTGACATTGGTAATTTTGATATATGTGACGGTGATATTTTAATTTTTAGTTTTGGTGAAATAGATTGTAGGTCTCACATACACAAATATGTTAATGATGAAAAATCTTATAAAGAAGTCATTAAACCAATTGTTGACGATTATTTTTACGCTATAAAAAGAGAAATAAATAAATTAAATAAAAATTTGAAGAAAATTTGTGTATACAATATTATACCACCGACACAGAAAAAATATTTAGATATTGCTGGTCACGTATCTTGTATTGGTTCGGATGAGGAAAGAAAAAAATATTATCAATACTTCAATGAATTAATTAAAAATAACTGTTTACAAAATAATTTTATTTTTATTGATGTTTATAAAGAACATTTAGATGTAGATGGTTATTTAGATAGAAAATATTCTGATGGTGGTGCTTCTGGTGATTTTCACCTCAAAAAGTCAGAACACATTTTTAATTTTTTAAAAAATAATATACTGTAAATAAAAAAAAATGAAAAAAGAAAGAATAAAAAGATTATTAGTAAAACATCCTAATGGATATAAAAAGATAAGAAGAGTATTGTTTAACTTATATAGACCTATCATACATCCAGAAAAGAATAAAAAATTTTTCATGTTTAAACTACACCCAATAACCTATATGGTGTTAATAGCATTTATAACATCTTATATTTTATACTCTAAAGGTAATGAGAATTGGGCATTCCCTTTTATTTCTTGTTGGGTGTTTATACCTGTGACTTGGATTTATTTTAAATTACAACCACAGACTTGGGATGAAATGGAAGAATACGAAAAGAAAGCTTTTAGGGGTATAAATGGTAAACCTTTTGATTGGGAACCTAAATTATAACCCCCCACAAGATATTTATAAATAAAAAGATATGATTTACATTGGATTTTTATTGTTTTTAATTTCTGGTATTTGTGAAGCTGTAATGGATAAAATACAATTCCATTATGATTCTACTATTTTTAAAGATTTTAAGAATCAGTTATTTTGGGACCCTAGACAGTCTTGGCGTAATAAATATAAAAATGGTGACCCATTAGCTGGAGAAAAATTTTTCTTATCTAAAAGTTTATTGGTTGGGTTTACTGACGCTTGGCATCTATTCAAACTATTAAGAACATTCTTTATCTTTGCTGGTATATATTTTATTTTCATACCTTGTAATACTAAAATGGAGTGTCTTTTATTTGTTATAATAGCTAGAGTCATTTTTGGTTTGTCTTTTACTTTCTTCTTTAATAAGTTTGATAATTAATTTTTAAAACATATTTATATAAAAATAAAAGATGGCACAAAACTTCTTTATAAGAAAAAACTCACAACTACCTATTCTACAAATGAAAGTAATCAATGATGGTAGGAATGATTATAAAAAAATATTCGAAGAATTAGAGAACGCTGCAATAACTTTTTCAATGTTAAATGTAGAGACTGGTAGATATAAGGTCTTCAATCAACCAGCTCTAATAATTCCAGTCGAAAATGATAATTGTTTAACAGGACAACAAGAGTATTATCTCGGTTATAAATTTAAAAAGAGAGAGGTAAATACGGCTGGTGTTTATAAAGGTGAGTTTAAAATAGATACTTTTAGTGATGGATGTTCTTTAATTTTACCTATTTACGAGGAGTTGTTTATAAATGTTATGGATAGTTTTGTTAATTCTAAAATAGTCTGTTAATCAAAATAACCATCTAATAATTCACCGAATAAATCATCTTCAATATTCATTGAAACATGTTCGTCACCCACTACAGTATCAATAATCTTTCTTTTCTTTTCTAGAATCTTAAACATCATTTCATCTATAGTACCTTCAGCTATTGGGTAATAGACATTAACTGTTTTATTCTGACCTATCCTAAAAGCTCTGTCTTCTGCTTGAGCGTGATTGGTTGGTACAAAATCTAAATCATTCATAATAACCGTTTCAGCTTTAGTTAGTGTAATTGCTGTTCCAGCAGATATTAAGTTACCCACGAAAACTCTAACACTATCATCTTCTTGAAATCTATCTATGGAGTCTTGTTTTCTTGTAGAATTCATTTTACCATTGTGACCTACTGCCAATCTACCAAAATGATTCATGAGTGCATCAAAAGAGTGTGTGAAGTTAGTGAATATAATAACCTTTTGACCATTCTCTATTGCCTGTTCTGCTAATTCTATAGTTTGTTTTGTTTTCTCCAAAGCTAAATACTTTCTTAAAACTACCAATTCTACCATGTGTCTACCAGTACCTAACCTCTTACCTTCAGATTTAGCCCATTCTAAATACTCATCGAAAACTCTAGAGTATTGGTTCATGTCGTCTATCTCTACATAATATGGAGCAACTATTTTGGGTGGTAAATCTAAGTGGTCCTCTTTCTTTCTTCTTAATATTAAACTTTTAGTTCTTTCGTGTAGTTCTTCTAGATTAGAAGCACCATCTGTAACCCATATATCTCTCATACTACCCGCTTTGGTTTTTTTTCTGAACTTCTTCCCATCACAGTATCTAAAAGCGTAGTATTTCCAACTAGAGGTAACGGGTGATTCACATAAACTAAGTAGATTAAAAAAGTCCATTGGTCTATTAGCTATAGGGGTACCAGTTAGTAACCATCTTTTTTCTATCTTATTGGTTACTTGATTCATTATTTTAGTTCTATTAGCTTTTGGGTTTTTGACCATATGTGCTTCATCCATAATAACCAAATCAAACCCCTCATCAACTAAGTGTCTATTTATTTCCCACTCCTGATATTTTTTTCTACCATCTACTAATGTGTGAAAGTTTTTAAGTATATCATAATTTATAATGGTAAATCTTTTAGGATTCCAATGACCAGTCTTTAAAATAGATATGTCTTCTTCTGGAACAAAATTAGATATTTCCCTAAACCAGTTTATTTTAGCGTTAGCTGGACAAACAATCAATATTTTTTGAGCGTTTAATTCTAAAGCTGAAACTATGGATTGATAAGTCTTACCTAGACCCATATCATCCCCCAATATACATTTATCTTTACTTAATAGGAATTTAATACCTTCTTCTTGGTGTTTAAAGGCTCTCCATCCTCTCCTATCTTTTTCTTGGTATTTATCGAAATCTACATTAACCTCTATATTCTTTTCCCATAGATTTTCAAATACTTGTGTCTTTGGGACATAGAATATTGGTGAGTATTTTTGATTTTTAAAAACTTTACCTTTAACATGGTAGCTTTTTTCAGTATCACCTAAAACGGTTTCTACTAATATTTTTTCTGGTATGTGATTTAAATCAAACTTTTCTTTCAGTTGTTCACCGAAAAAATCTGTGATACTAACTACTTTGTTAACTTCTTTGGGGTCTTTGTTAAAATTCTTTTCAATATATTCCGCCAAAGATGGTGATATAACAAATGAACCCTCCTCTTCTAATTTTTCTTTTAGAGACAGTAGATATTCATTACTACCTTCATATTTTTCTAATTTTAATAAGGTAGTTCTGTTTTTTAGTTTATTAGCATCTAACATAACTACTTAAATATAATAGAAAATGAAATAAAAATAAATGAAATAGGTGTTTGGATGATATTTATATAAAAAATTTATTTATGAGTAAAAAGAAATTCCCAATTTCAAGATTACATAGATTCTACGATTATATGGATTTTAATTTAGAGAATGAAATGGCTCGTGAATTTGTTGAGGGTGATTTAAATTTTACTGTGGTATTATTTAGAGTTGATAGGATTAAAAGTCAAACAGATGATGTCTATGGTGAGTCTAGTACACAAGAGATTAGATTCCATCCACCAGTAGAAATAAAAGTCAGACCTCAACTAGAACAGTCCGAATCTAAAGCTTACTCAGAAGGATATGGTAGAATAGAAGAGTATGGTAACTTTACCTTCACTGTTTTTGTTGACCATTTAGAGGAATTAAAAGTGGATATCACTTATGGTGATTACATAGGATACTCAGATAGAGAAGATAATATTAAATACTTCACCGTTGTGGATGACGGTAAGATATTTTCTGATAACCAACATACTAGGCTTGGGTACAAAGGTTATTATAGAACCGTTGTGTGTACTACAGCTGATGAAAATGAATTTAATCCAAACTATTAATGTCTTTACCTAAAAAAAGAAAAAAAGATATAGATATAAAGGTTACAGACCCTTATGATGGACCAAAGAATTGGACTGACCAATTTTTAGACCAAAACAAACAGTTTCTGCCTAGAGAGGTAGCTATTGATGATTTGGATAAAGGGTTTGTTGAGTTTGTTAACGATGATTTAGAGATTACAATAGAAGGTAATAAAATACCTGTACATTTTTTGACATTACAAAGATGGAATGAATTTGCTAAAACATGGAAAACTAGTGACAAGTATAAAAATATAAAAATACCTTTTGTATCTATAGTTAGGAGACCTAATCCAGAAATGGGTACAAATCCAGCAGATTTCAAAATACCTGTAAGAAAAGAGTTTCCTTATATGCAAATACCAGTTTGGGATGGTAATAGAAAAGGAGCTGATATATATGGGATACCTAATCCAGTTGGTATCGATATGTATTATACTGTTAGGTTTTTCACTTTTAGGATGAGAGAACTAAACCAACTAACTAAAAAAATACTACAAACATTTGCTTCAGCTCAAGCATATGTTAATATCAAAGGACACTATTTCCCAATAATGTTAGAGGCTATTGGTGATGAAAGTCAAATAGATGATTTGAATGGTAAAAGATACTACGTTCAAAGTTATGAGATGAAATTAATGGGTTATCTAGTAGATACTGAAGAGTTTGAGGTTAAACCAGCTATTAGTAGAGTCTTTGTAACAACTGAATTAGATAGTAAAAAACCTAGAAACATCACTAGATTTATTAAAGATGATACTTCAGATGATAAAAGTTTGAAGTGTGTGATACAATTTTTACCTGGTGCACCAACTAGTATAAGATTCAATACAGATAATAAAACTAATTTTACAACAATAGATACAAATAACATAGATGCTTACACTATTTATAAGAATGGATCGGTAGTATCGATACCTTTCGGTGTTGAGTCCGATGATACAATAGAAATAACAATAGTCAAAACCGATTCAAATAAAACGGCGGAGATTGTATTAAACGGTTTAATGATAGTCTGATGAGTAATAAAAATTGTGGACCAGATGTTGTAAAGTATTTTGTTGTTGAACCTAGTGGTGGAGGTGGTTCTGTTACGGGTGCTACAGGAGATTTCTATGTTTGTTCTGGAACAACTTTCGTTGAGACCATATCTGGTTGTGATGATAGTGTAGACCTTAATGGTAACACATTTTATAATTCTGGTGAAGTTTTCTTTAATGGTATTATATCTGCTTGTACAGGAATACATACGTCTAACATTTTTGGTTGTTCTCCAATAACGGTACATGATGAAATGATATTTTTAAGTGGTGAAACTATTACCACTATAGAAAGAGACGATACACTAACACAGATATTAGCTCGTGATAGTGTTACAGGAAAAGTTAAATATAGAGATGTTATTTCTATCATAACTGGTGCGACATCACAAGACACATTTGTTACAGGATTTACATTCAATACCTCAACATATGATTTAACAATAAAACAAAACGAAGGACAACCAGATTTAGTAACTAATTTAGCTTCTTTAGCTACAGATGTCTATGTTGTTAGTGGTGTCTACAATCCTAGTACTGGAATAGTAACTTATACTAATACTAGTGGAGGTACTTTTGAGGTTAGTGGGTTTACCACAGGAATGACAGACTCTTACACTACCGATGCCTATCTAAGTGGTACAGAGTTAAGGTTCGATAACAACATTCAAGGAATTAATTTTTATAATGTAGATTTATTACCCCTATTGAGTGGTAAAACTAATGTTACAACATTTAATACATATACTGCTAATACTCAGACAATATTAGATGGTAAAATAGACTCTGCTAATAATGTGGGTGGAGCTAATGAACTTTTCAAAGATAAAAGTGGAACTACATTAAACTTCAGAACTATTTCTGGTGGTTCAAACACAACCGTTTCTACCGTAGGTGATTTAGTTAAGATAGATGTATCTTTACCACCTTCGATGAACACATATGTTACAGGGGGAACATATAACCCTACTACGGACACAATAACATTAAGTAGAAATGATGCGGTTACAATAGACATTACAGGTGTCACCGACAATTTTGTTGTTGCGGGTAGTTATAGTGATTCTACAGATATTATATCTCTTTTAAGACAAGATGGTAGTTTTGTTAATATTACAGGTGTTACTGATACATTTACAACTGGAGCGACTTACGATAATGAAACAGCGTTAGCAACGTTTAACAGAAATGATGGTAATTCATATACTTTAGATTTATCGACAATAGACGTTAATGATACTTTTGTTACAGGATTTACTTACAATGATTCAAATAGGTTTACAATATCTAGAAATGATGGTGTAAATTTATCAGTTTCAATTAATACAATGACAGGCTTAACTGTTAATGGTTCTGTATCTGCTACAACTTATTTTGGTGATGGTTCTAATTTAACTGGTATTTCTACTGATGATAATTATGTGACTGGTGGTACTTTAAATAGTGGAACACTTACATTAGAAAGACAAAATGGTATTGTAATTATCACAGGGTTTACCACTGACTTAGACACATATGTAACTGGAGGTACCGTTTCTGTTTCAGCTACAGATTCAGATAATTCTGGAACCATAGGTTTATTTTATAAAAATTCGGATGGTATACCTAGAACTTTACCTTTTGAGGATACCTTTACAACAGGAGCGACTTACGATAATGTAAATGCTTCAGTTACTTTTACAAAAAACGATGGTACTAACTATACATTGGATTTAAGTAGTATTAATGTTAATGACACTTTTAGTACAGGAGGAACAGTAACACAATCACCATCAAGTGGTAGTAGTGAGGTTATTATACAAATCACAGGTAACGATGGATTTACACCTTTCAATATTACAGGACTCACAGATACATTTGTAAATGATTTTAGTTTTAGTTCTAACACATTTACAATATCACAAAATGATGGTTCTACTTTTGATGCCTCGGTAGATAGTATTGATTTAGCTTCTGTATTGAGTGCAGTCACTTTTGATATAGCAACATCGGGTACGATTTCAGCTACAACATTTAATGGTGGTACATTTAATGGTACCTTTGTTGGTGATGGTAGTGGTTTAACTGGTATTACAGATAACGATACTTTTGTTACGGGAACAACATTTAGTTCTAATCAAGCAACTGTTACTAGAAACGATGGTACAGATGTATTATTCTTAACTGGAGGTACAAATGTTAGTTTAAGTAATCCATCTACAAATCAAATTAAAATAGATGTAACAATACCAGCTGATAATAATACTTTTGTTACAGGATTCACTTACAATAACGCTAATACATTAACAATAGAAAGAAATGACGGTGTTGATTTAAGTACATCTATTAATACAATGACAGGATTAACTATTAATGGTACGTTAGTAGTTGATACTCTTTCCGCAACAACTTTTACAGGATTAACTTTAAATGATTTAGATGATGTGACAATTAATATACCAGCAACACCAGATAATACATATCAAGGTGAATTATTATACTTTGACGCTGTAACTAACCAATGGGTTTCTGGTGAAGAATATGGTAATTTAGGTGAGGTTACAATATGGGGTAAGAAAGGAAGTGCGGGTACAATAGATAAAGGTTGTCCAGTTTATATTGTTGGTTTTGATGATGATATTCATGAGGTAGAATTAGCAAACGCAACAACCGCAACCACAATGCCTGTGATTGGTTTTACCGCAGAAGATTTTGACAACGCTGGAGTTTACCCAATTGTTACTTTTGGTAAAATATCTGGATTAGATACCTCAAGTGCTACAACAGTTGTTAACCCATTTGGTGAAACATGGGAAGTTAATGATGTTCTTTATATGGCAAAAACTGATGGTGGATTAACTAAGTTTAGACCGTCAGGAACGAATACACAAATACAAAGAATTGCTAAGGTATTAAAGATTGGTACTATAGATGGTCAGTTATTTATATTTAACACTGCTAGAACCGCTGGTTTACCAAATTTAACAAAGGATTACTTATGGGTTGGTAATGGTAATGATACACCACAAGAAGTTATCAGAACAGAAGTAGGTATTACTACTACAGGATTTACATATAACGATAATAATACATTTACAATAACTGATGATAATGGTGGTTCACTTAGTTCTACTATTAACCAAATGAGTGGTTTAACCATTAATGGTGACTTAAATGTTACAGACGATACAACACTTAATACATTAACAGCCACTAGTATTACATCAAACTCAGCAATAGATGTATTTAACGGACATATCAATATAAGAGATAATTCTTATTTCTTACAAGGTAGAACGGTTGCAGATGTAAACGTATCTTTAATAGGTGTAGACAATCAAGATAGAGTATTTGTTGGTAATGCTGGATATGATACATATATAGATAGTGATACTATTATAGATGGTGTACTATCCGCACAAACCGCTTTCTTAACAACCACACCAACCCTTAATAATTCCGCAACTGATATACTAGTAAGAAATAGTAGTACAGGTGAAGTAGAATATAGACCAGTAAGTGGAATCACTCCTGATACCAACACATTTGTAACAGGGTTTACATACAATGACGCTAACACATTTACGATAAGTAACAATGATGGTACATCATTTAATTCATCTATTAACATTATGACAGGATTTACTGTTAACAATGGTGTAGGTGATGGTTTTGTTACAATAAACTCTACTAGTGGTCAAGAGTTAGAAATAAACCAAAGAGGAAACAACTTTAACTATAGTACACCAAACATACAAGTAGGTACTACAGGTGCGAATATGATGATAGGTTCCACTGGTGGGATAGGTAGTTATCCTAGTGGAAGTTATCCAGGACTTAATTTAAATACAACTACAGGTGATATATTTCTTTTTAATGGTGGTTACGGTGGTACTGGTGCGGTTATGGACTTTGGGGGTGGTAATATAAGAGATATTCATGATATTCAATCAAGTGGTAATTGGCCTTTAAAACTATACGGTGGTCCAGGACCTAATGACGCTAATGACGGTATACAAATGTATACTGCAGATAATCTTAATGTTTACACAAAGAAGTTTGAAATTAAAGCAGACACTGGAACACCAGACGCTTATTTTACAAACATCAATAATTTTGGTGTTAACACCACAACACCACAATATACTTTAGATGTTAATGGTACTACTAGATTGTTAGGATTAACTGCGAACACACTAAACTTAGTTACAACACCAACACTCAATAATTCAGCCACAGATATATTAGTAAGAAATAGTAGTACAGGTGAAGTAGAATATAGACCAGTAAGTGGAATCACCCCCGATACTAACACTTTTGTGACAGGAACAACATTTAGTTCTAATCAAGCAACTGTAACAAGAAATGATGGTGTTGATGTGTTATTTTTAACTGGTGGTACTAAAATATCTTTATCTAATCCATCAACAAATCAAATTAAAATTGATGTCTCATCATCTTTAAACATAACAACGGTTTCCACCACAACATATAACGCAACTATAAATGATGAAATAATAGGTGTAGACACAAGTTCAAACGCAGTTACAATTAGATTACCAGATTCGGTATCTTCTGGAACTTTAAGATATGAAATAAAAGATATTGGTTTTAATTCTAGAAGTAATCCTATAACCATTCAGGCAGTTGGTTCTGATAGTATTAGAACAACGTCATTAGTTTCTTCGTTTACATTGTCCGCAGACGGTGGTGCGGTTGTATTAATCAATACCGCAACAAGAGAATGGTGGCAAATGTAAAATTAGAATATGACTCGAAAGTTTATTTCATATAATGGTAGAATCGTTAGTGATAACCTTACTTTAAAGTTATTGGGTCAAGATATTGTACCAAACAATACTTTAGCGGGTTCTCCAACTATAGATAGTATTTCGGGTGGTAGTGAACAAGCTTTAATTTATTATACTACAGGCACAGCAGGGACTAACCCAATAATAGATTATGAATATAGTTTAAATAGTGGTTCGACATGGGTTTCATTAAGTTCAACTGATAATCCTTTAGTTGTTACAGGATTAACAAATGGTACAACTTATTATATACAAATTAGACCTATTACAATAGATGGTGCAGGTGGAGAATCTAATATAGTTTCTGTGACACCACAAGGTATTCCTTGGGAGCCAGATGATGCTAATGTAGTTGCTTGGATTGATGCTAGTGATTTAAGCAGTTATATCACTGTTGGTTCTACATTAACATCTGTAACAGATAAGGCTGGAACTTATACAATGTCTATTGGTAACACCCCAACGGTTGTTAGTGGGGGACTTAATAGTTTAAATGTATTTGATTTTGATGGGAATGGTGAATATTTACAAAGTTCTACATATTCAAATCAAACTAGTTCTGGTAATCATTGGGCAATAGGTGTATTTTTAGCAGATTTTGTTGATGGTGATAAAGATAGTTTTTGGTCTTATGAAACAAACCAATCACCTAAAAGGGATTACGCAATATCTTCAGCGGGTGGTGGTTCTAACTCTTGGCCAGGTGAATTAGACTTAGATGCATTATCATCTAATAGAATTAGTTCTACAATTGGTAATTTACAAGATTGGAATCTTCAAAGTGTTTCAATAGATAGTTGGGTGATTGTTTCTTGTTGGTTTAATAAAACAGGAAATCA